>ERZ772962.9-NODE-9-length-171059-cov-5.519771_pt1 | contig 171059 bp, 148 predicted proteins | sample MGYA00580676_ERZ772962 | MGnify/ENA primary metagenome ERZ772962 (study PRJEB29015, sample SAMEA2738049) | human oral metagenome | biome: human oral; feature: human-associated habitat; material: saliva | place: China | collected 2230 ...
GGACCCAAAGGTGTATGTAGAAATCAATCCGAATATGCCTTTACTCGTTACGTGTACACTTGAGGCTTGCCTGAATCCAAGGATGGATGATGACAATAAGAGTATAACGAATGGGGAGTATGTAGGAGAAATCTTTGTTGATGCAGATATTAAGTATTATTTAGGTATTTCAGTAAGATGGTTAAAACATGGCTTTAATAGATATTAGTAAAATTGCAAATAGAAGGGCTGTAGTGTCCTCCGCAGTTGTAGAACAAGGACAGAGATACGCCTCGTATCCATTCACGGATTTCATCGCAAGGCTTGGAGAACTCCTTGCCGAGGAGATAGACGAGTACTACGCAAGGCTATCAAGGATTCTCCTTGAAGACCTAAAGAACGAAGAAGACAGCGTGCTGTATAAGATGGTCAAGGAGGTTTACAGTGACTTATCCGATGAAAATGTTAATGCTATGCTTGGCAGAGCGTTGACTTACATCAATATAGATAACTGCATTCGCATCAACTTCACCCCAAAGAGTGAGCTGGCACAGCTTATAACCAAGACTATCTCTTATGAAAAAGACTTGTTTGGCGATAAGAATAAAGAGGCGTTCAGGAATATCGTGCTTCCTTATATAAGGGACTACGTGAATCCCAAATTGGAGTTTACTAAGAGGGATGAGAGGTTCTACCTTGAAGAGGATGTCGATTTCGGACTGTATAGCTCAGGGTATAGTAGCTTATACTCCATAGATGTCCATGAGTACTTAATCCCCGTATCTACGGGCAAGGATGGAGAGATTATGACGTACTTCCTCCCTGAGCATAAGGACGGGAACATAACATATGGTGGCTATAAGATGATACCCGAAAATCTAAAAAATGGTGATAAAGGCTCTACTTTTGGACCTTGGTATGGTGTGAAGTCCCCGCAAAACTACGATACTAATAGCCTTAATGCGTTTAAGAGCCTTTGGGCAGATGAAGAGATGGAAAGTCTTCGCAACCTCAGGGGAGAGATAATTGGTCTCGTATCTGATAACCTCGGGTTTGATACTATTCCTGAACGTGTTGTTTCTCTTGGTGATGGCATGACGATTGAGAAGGCTTTTAGCACGGATGCTATGTCTGATAAGTCTCGCCTATTGAAGACACTGCCAGGCCTTAGAGTTCGTAGTGACTATAACGAAGATGTGGTTAAGGGATATATCTTAGGAGAAGACTTATTTGGCGTTACGCCATTTTCTAAAACATCCAACCCATTGTCAGCATTCCCTAAAGAAAGCGCATTTGACATATCTATGTTTTCCTTTGAAGACCATGCTTTTAGAAAAGGTGTAGGAGAGGATGCTGACAAAATGCTTAAAGCTGAAGAGAACTTATCCATATGTACTAATTGGGAACATAGTTTATTGTACATCTACGGCTTGGGTGATAAGTTCTTCCCATTTATCATAGAGTCCTTGGAAAGGTCTTGTAATGGAGCGATACGCAAAGAAGCACTGAGAATCTTCGCAGAGGCTCAGGTTGAGCTGAAAAAGAAGATAGAACTCGTGGCTTCTGATGAGGGTGGAGACTCAAATAAGCTGAAGTTCGACCACACTCCTATAACCAAAATCATCAGAGATACCTACACTTCCGACAAGGGGCTCACAACTACGGGGACGTATAGAGACTGCGATGGTTATATAATGGTTAGTATGGGTATGAAAAGGAAGGCTCGCTCAGTTAGAAAATTCAAACAGCTATTCCAAGGTGATATGATGACGCTAACACTATCATATAAGTAGTACGGTATGGCACTAATAGACATAAGCAAATTTAAGAACCGCACTCCGATAGTCAAGTCTTCATCGGGTGGAGAGTCGCATTACGCAACATTCGGGTTTAATGAGTTCCTTGATGATTACATTGACAAGGTTGCTGACCTTATTGATGAGCATTACACACGAATGACAAGCGTTCTTGGAGATGACTTGAAGAATGGGACTGATAGCGAGTTCTTCAAGATAATGCTGGAATGTCTCACAAACGGTCTTGGATACAAAGTGTCCACCAAGTACCAAATTGACATTGTCCTTGGTGTAATGAATGAGTATATATCCTATATCAATACGAACAACTGCATACTCATCCACTACGCAACAGAAGAACAGTTGGAAAATCTTATAGAGAATGCCTCCGAGGAAATTGGCGAGTCCGATGCTGGTGGTAGGCTACTTATTACCAAGGATAAGTCCATTTATATCTTCAAGGAGTGCGTCATCCCATATATCAAGAACTACATCAACTCAAAGGTCAAGTTCAACGATTTGGATAAACAGGTCTACGATAAGATGTATAATGCCATTGGTGACGGTAAGATTATGTACAACACTTTGCTGTGCGAGTTCACCGATGTCCCATTGTCATACAAGAGTGCAGATAAGGAGAACCACGCACTATGCTACCTTATGCCCGAGCGTAAGGAGGATGGCGTTTATATCAATGGGAGCAATGTGGCATCTATTGAAATCCTTAGAGACTATTGCTATGACGTAGAAACGGCTCGTACGATTTATTATAAGTATGGGAATGACAGAAAAGATACTCCTACGTCCTTAATCCAAAGGAAGGTTCTTCAAAGCTCACGTACGCCTTCTGTTGTTCAAATGTTCAACGTGAAATCCAAGAGAGGGATAATAGACGAGTTCCTCCAAAATATGGAGGCGAATGCTAAGCGTATTGGATTTGCCCTTCCTCCCGAAGAAGAAAATGCCGAGATGAAGAACGATGACATTGAGCAAAAGGCTTTGTCTGCATTCCCTATGGATGTCCTCAATGAGCTTCTTGAAATTAACATGGATGGGGACTATCCTATTTTGTTACCAATCATATCATCAAGTAGACCAACGGTTACAGAGTCCAACTACAAGGATGTGGCAAAGCTGATTTATTGGTTATGCGTCAATAGGCGTGGTGGGTATATATTCTCCACTAATGGATGTCAGGTTTGCCAATATAAGGAGAAGTATGATGGAGATATTTTGACATCAGGAATAATGCTGAGCATAGATAAATGGGTCTCATTTGATTGGTCGTATAACGATGGGATGAAAGATGGTATTCCCGAAGATTTACACCTATCTGAACTCAGTAGTGAGGAGTATTTGTTCAGTGGTAGCGTTAAAGATAAGATTAAGAAGCTTTTGCACAATTCCGTTAGCATGCTTGGAGCAATACCTAAAGTTCATATTGGTTATTTGCTTAATGAGGTGTACGGGCTAAACCCTGATGTGACGAAGGAGTTCAGGAATTGCATCTCTCTTTTGGGGTGTAGCATAATGTGTCATCAGCTCGTTAGCAGTTCCGATAACGTGCCGTGTCTTAACCGTTATGGCGACTTGAAGTTTTATTTTGTTATTGCTGACGATAGAATGTCGAATTACATATACATATAATATGGCTTTAATAGATATAAGTAAGTTTAAGAATAGGACGCAGGTCGTGAAGCACGTCTATCAAGACGAGTCCTATTTTAAGCCTGATATTACGTTTGCAGACTTCCTTGAAAAAGCTATAGAGGGGTTTGCTAAGAACGTAAACGAATCCTATGCACGTTTCTCTCGTATCCTACTTGAAGACTTCAAGCAGAGGGAGGAAAGTGTGCTGTTCGGCATCATGACACAAGCGGTAGGTGCAGGAAACGAGATTGAGGCGATAAAAAATCTCATCCCTTACCTTAACGTGGAGAATATACTGATGATGGGGAAGAGTGACGAGGATGCAAAGAAGATTATATCAGCAACCACCGAACTCATCTCATTCAAAAATTCGGTTGAAATCTTTGGCGCACTGCTGGAGTACTTCAATACCTATATCAAGGGCAAGGTTGCACTCACTGAAGATGATGAGTACTTCATCGACAACCTTCAGATGACCTCATTCAACAACTACCTATACGAAGAGCCTATCCCCGTATCAGCGGCTGATGACAACACCATAATGACGTATAGACACCTTGACTTTGATGGTACGAGCGTTTTCTACAACGGCAATAAGATTGGTGGCGGGGAGATGTACAAGCGCAAGAAGAATGGGTATATCACCAAGAACGAAATGATAAAGAACGCTGTCGGAGAGAAGGAGTACGAAGAGTTCAAAGAAAAATGGCTACACCCAAGAGCTAAGGATATGATTGACCTGCTTGGATTCAGCCTGCAATACTTGGGTGACGAAAGTGACACCATGGTGGATTTGTTTACAAAGGCTGTTGAGCCTGATGGTCGCATAGGGAAGTATTGGGAAGACCACGCAGTTGTGAAAGGCAACTTGAGCGAGGAGTACCTAAAAATGAAGAAGGCTGAAATACTGAAAATCACTGAACCAGGAGCATCGTCTTATGCAAACTCATATTCGCCATTTTATTATATATTCAATATGGATTATGGATTTGGCTCAGAGGCAAATGCCGAGTTTTACTTTGCTTCATATAGCGATATAGCCCAGCGCAGATATGGAAATAAAGCTAAGTTAATATCTCTTGGGAGTCTTCTCTTCGTAGTCAAAAAGAACGAGGATGGCGATGACGGGTTTGACCTTTGGATTAAAGCACTCGAGAATGTATGCGATGGCATATACAAAACATTCATAAAGGGAGCTATGTCTAACGTTGCTTATGAATTGTCTAAATTCAAGACAACGCCTGCCGTGAAGTTCTTTAGAGATGTATATGCGTTCAGCAGGGGGAATTTAAGCCGTGTCGGTAAGCTTGATGAATGCGATGGCTTCGTTACGATGACTCTTATGACATCAGATGAGCCACTGAGCTATCAAGAAAGGAGGTCTACAAGATTAAGATACCTCACGTCAGATAGGAATCTAAGAGTTCACTTCACAATCCAATAGGAATATATGGCATTGATAGATATAAGCAAGATTGCCAAAAAGAGAGTCTTAGACGTAGCACACAACCCAAATGATGGCGTATCCAAGAGACCCATATTTACGCTACACGAGTTTATAAACAAATTCTATAGCATCGCCATTGATAAGATTGACGTGTTCTACGGAAGAGTATCGTATCTTGTTAATGCAGACTACGAGAAAAAGGAGAAGGGTATTGCATATAAGACTGCGTATAACGTTGCAGAGAAGTATTTTGATTCCATAGATAGTCAGAGCGGTTACTACACGGATGAAATGAAAGCTGAACGAGCTAAGACTATAATGGATGAGTTCAAGGGGTATTTCAACGCTGATAACTGTATCCGTGCAAAGTACTCTACTGAAAAAGAGATTAAGTCTTTGTTCAACACGACAAGTTATATAGAGGAGGATAAAGCATCTCGTTTTTGGGAGTTCTATGGTAGTCAGATAGAAAACGTGTTCTACGGATTTGTCATAGGTTATATAAGAGAGTTTATCAACGAGAGGATTACGTTTACCGAACTTGACGAGAAGTTCTTTGAAGCGGACAAAAAGAGCAACGCAAGACAAGGACACTATTCGTATCTCAAGTTCGTCCTCCCGAGCCTGCCCATATCCTCAACATTTGAATACCCGTATGAAATGCTAACTTACTATCTCCCCGAGGACAGACGTGATGGGATTTATGTAGATGGGTATAACACTCTTGTTATTGAGGCTGGTGCTCCTGAGCCAAGCAGTAGTAAAAAGTGGGTTGATAAAATCCTTGATGGAAGTATAGAACAGAATCTATCAGAGCTAAAATACACTAAGGAGTCTGAAAGAACTCAGTACGGAGACAAGTATTTGAGAATGCTATGGGGTAAGTTGGCAGATAGGATAGGTGAAGCTATTAAGACGAATGGAGGCGATAAAGAAAACTTCCTAAACAATGCAAGTAAGGATGAGTTATTGTCTATATTTGAACCTGACGAGGAGATTGAGAAGATACTCACGCAAATATCGTCTGTCCCTTCTCGGCTCATAGGCGATTTAAGCATAGACAAGCTACGTGAATATGCAAGTCTAATAATAAGCGAAAAAAAGATCAATGTTGATTTTGAGCCTATATACAGATGCCTACCTGGGTTTAATGGCAAGGAGTTATACAAATGTGCAAGAGTTTTGATGAACTTCGACTCTGACATCAGTCGTATGATGCGAGATGGACTTAATAGCCATATGGAGTATTTGGCTTGTGCTGGAGAAATGCCCTCCCTATTTGTACTCAGGTCGCTGTATATTCTTGACAGGTTGCCAGGCAATAAATTCATAGACCTTCTACATCACAAGCCTATTGCTGTTGTGGCAAGCTCATATGTCCCTACCAACGATGTTGGCTCTAAGAGAATTTCAAAGCCTTACTTCACAAGAACGAACGATATATATGCTGAAGCGGCGTTTGGTGATTGGATGTCATTTTACCAATTGAAAGATTCTTCTAATGAATAGTCATTATTAAAAACATAACAGCCCTATGGATAAATAAATCTGTAGGGCTTTATTTATACCCCTACCTTATATTATTCACAATAACATGGAAAGAAACATTCAATACATTGTCGTGCACTGCACTGCATCGCCTCAGCATTGGGGTGTAGCTGAACTTAATCGTGTCTTCAAGCAGAGAGGATTCAAGAGACCTGGCTACCACTACGTTGTCACCAAGGATGGTGTTGTTAATCCTATGGAATCGGAGGAACGTTATAGCAACGGGGTCAAGGGTTTCAATATGGTCACGATTAACGTGGCTTACGTTGGCGGTATTGACTCCACGGGTAAGGGCGTGGACAATCGCACCCCTGAGCAGAAGGAAGCCCTTAGAGAGCTTCTGAAGAAGCTGAAGGCTAAGTACCCCAAGGCAAAGATTCAGGGTCATAGAGACTTCTCTGAGGATAAGAATGGTAATGGTATCATTGACCCTTGGGAACGTATCAAGGAATGTCCTTGCTTTGATGCTATCCCTGAATACAAAGACCTTTAAGATTATATTATGGATGCAGAAGTAGCAAAGCTATATAACCTGCTTCACGCACTACGTGGCGAGGTAGAGACTATTAAGAATATAGTAGAGACCTCAGGCTCGGAAAGAGTTAAGGGAGAGGTAGAGCATTTCACCAAGGAGTTTGACAAGCTGAATGATAGGGTGACTGTCCTTGAGAAGGAAGTGCGTAAGCCTCTTTCGGAAAAGGCTTCTGATGTTGCCTACCTCAAGTCGGTATTCCTTTCCAAGAGCCTTTCTACTATTGGTAGTGGTGTTGCTACTGGTGTCGTCCTTGACGGGGACAGGCTTGTCGTCACGTTTGACAAACCTATCACGATGGAAGATGTTAAGGAGTATATTCGTAGCATCGGTGTCACGGATAAGGAGCGTCTTGAGACGGCAATGAATATCCTTAGGGGTGAGATGATGCCACGTAGGATTAGCTACAGCAAGGGTAGCGATAGGGCTAATGATGATGAGATTGTAAAGAATATCACGTTAGACGATGGTACGGGAGAGCTGTTCGTTACTTTCGTGCATAAATAATATGATGTGAAAACATATCGGATTTTAAGAGAGTGATGTTGGGGGTCGTGGTGCGGGAGCATAGCGACCCCACTCTCTTTTTAGTAAATAGCTAAGAACAAATTATATATCGATATATACATGAGTGAAGAGAAAAAGGGGCGCAAGCCTATCCCCGTTGTCCTTCTAAGGGACGGGAACAAAAACCCTTACTTCCCTCAAGTTGGGTTTGAAGCAGTTGTAGACCCTATCACCCTCAACCCTATCTTGGGTACGATGGCGAAGGAGGATGCACAGCACTACCTCAACCTTGAGACACTTCTCAGAGAAGTAGGGAATGAACATACGTACCTATCCTCTATCACGACAAAGGATGGGCAGTCTACCATCAAGGTTGGCTCTCTTGACGCTTTCATCGCACCATTCCTCAATGGTATCAGACGTGGTGAAAGGTCACTCCAACCTTCGGCACAACTCCTTGAAGCATATAGCAGAAGGAACAACGGGCAACTCCCAGGAGCTCCTTCTGACCTGACGACTATCGTCACGGGGCTGTATGCTTCGGAAGATGGTGTTGTTGGGTACAATGAACTTCCTATTCGTGATATTAGCGGATATGTATCTCTTGATACGATTAAGCAAATTCAGTCAAGCAACATCCTTGACACTCGCTTCCTCGCTCTGAAGAATATCTTATCTCGTGGTAAGGTAGGTGGTGCGAAGAACCAAGTCGTTAAGGAGATTTCTACCAATGAGGCTGGCGAGCTGGTTATCGTTTATGGCGTGTCTGATGCTGAGACGTACCTACCCGCTGTCAATGGTAAGTTTGACGAGGTCAAGAGAGAGTATTCTTATATTAAGGATTCTATTGACAAGTTCAAGGAAGACCTTAAAAAGCACTTCGTCACCGAAGGTAGACCTGCTGAGAATATCTCTTTCCTTGACGACTACCTAAGTCACGATGCTCCTACCAAGCATTACTCAGGGGATATTGAAGACCCATCAGACCCCACTCTGAGAGGTCGTATCCTTAATGATATTAGGTATATCAAGGAAGGCAACTCTTTCAAGACCCACCTATATTACTCCAATGCGCCTGACCTATCTAAGTATGCTCAGAAGGATGGTGCTGAGTTTGCCAAGGTAAACTCTGCCATTCGTGAAGAGAAGGATGAAAGAAAGGCTCAGGGTACTTCTATCCGAGAAGAGGTAGCTCGTCTGTCTACGGAGCTTAGAGAGGCTGATAGCCTTATCTCTGCACGTGTGGATGACCTCGCCGCTAAGACCGCTCCCTTTGATGATGTCGCTACTATCCTTGAACAGAACGCTAAGATTGAAGGGAAGTACAACGCCCTGAATGCAAATGTAACTTCAACGAAGGAGCAGGTTGCAGAACTTAGGAGCGAGCTGGACACGCTCAAGAGCAACGAGAAGCTCAGCGATGATGCTAAGTACGTTCGTGTTGAGAACTTCACCACGGAGGTAAAAGATGCTCTTGACCTTGACGCAAGCGACAACAGCATCATCGTTGGTGTTGTAGCAGACGAAAGCAATGGGACTATCAAGGTCTCCAAAGCACCACTGCCTTCATTCAGTGAGTACGCTAAGACGGCTCAGGTGAGTGACCTTGTTGGTGATGCTGTATCGGCAGAGATGCCTCAGGTCAAGGATGAGCTTGCTAAGGAGTTCTACACCAAGGAAGAGGTTGATAGTCTTGTCACCATCAACTCCCTTTCTTCTTCTGTTGAGGTCGTAGGTGAAGCACTGCAAGGAGACCCATCTGATAATCAGGTTGTCAAGAGCGTATCCGTTAAGAACGACCTTAGTGGCAAGAGGAAGCTCGTAGTAGAGTACAAGCAAGACACTACCGAAGAGAAGATTGCAACTGCTAAGAGTGAACTTGAAGAGAAGATTAGGACGAACAAGATTGACCTTGAACTCCACGTTAATGGCGTGAAGGTAGAAGGTGAAGGTGAGGAGCGTGAGCAGGGTAAGACCTACATCACCAGCTCTGCACGTCTTCTCAAGAGAGGTGAGAATGGTCTGACCCTTGACATCAAGGAAGAAGCCATTGACCTTTCCGCTCTTATCAACATTGACGAGAAGGTTGGCGAAATCAAGACTTCTGTCAAGAGTGAAGTCAAGTCTGAATCGGAAAGTCTTATCAACAGCAAGGTTCAGGAACTCACTTCTACCCTTACAAATAGCTACGAACAGACTGCAAGCTCTCTGACAAGTTCAATTACCTCTAAGGGTACAGAGCTGTCACGTAAGGTAGAAGAGACGCTCACAGAGGCTAAGAAGACCCTCTCCGAGGAAATCAAGTCAAAGCACTCGTCTGTAACGTCAGATATTGATACTCGCTTCACGAGAGCAACCTCCGACATCAATGCGAAGATTGCCGAGCTGAACGAAGCATCAAAGAAGTTCAAGGAGGATGTTGCTTCCGCTATCTCCGAAGTGAACAACGCTCAGCTCCGTGCTAAGAACGCTATTGACGAGAAGGTCAAGGAACTGACAAGGGCTATCGGTGAGTTTGAGGCTATCAAGAACTCCTACTCTGACCTGCGTCAGCAAGTCACCAACGAGATTGCCACGCTCTCTTCTATGAAGCTGGAGCTGGCAAAGGTCAATGTGGTCTCCGTTGCTTCTGAGCTGAAAAGAGATAGGAGCTTCGTTGAAGTCCTCAAGGGTGAGAAGGGTGACGAAGGTAAGAAGGGTGACGCTCCTATCCTCTTCGTATCAGGTAGTGGTGACGCTTCTGAGCTTCGTTACAAGTACACCTCCGAAGGGCAGTCCTATCCTATCAATGATGAAGAAGGCTCTAAGTTCTTCCTCAAGAACCTCAAGGGTGCTAAGGGCGACCAAGGTATCCCAGGTGTTAAGGGTAACGATGGTGCTGATGGTGAGAGTGCTTACCAAATCGCAAAGCGTACCAATAGAACAACGGCTACCAACGAAGGCGAATGGATTACTTCTCTCAAGGGTGAAGCTGGTAAGAACATTCAGCTCATCACCAACGAAGGTCAGGTCAAGTGGAGATACGAAGGTGAGACCGACTACAAGAAGCTCTACGACATTCCTGCCATTGACTCTATCACCCATATCACAAGTGGCGTGAACAAGGGTCGTGTCAAGTTCTCTGTCGCAGGGAAGGAATACCTCGTGGATAACTTCTCCACCGAAGAACTCCGTGGTAAGAGTCCTAAGTTCAGAAAGGGCGAGAACAGCATTCAGTACAGATACTCAGACAATGAAGATTGGACTGACCTCGTACTCATCAGTGAACTCAAGGGTGATGAAGGTAAGAAGGGTGAAGCACCTATCCTCTTCGTTGAAGGGTCTGATGACCTTGCCGAGCTGATGTACAAGTATGGTTCTGATGGTCAGGCTAACTCTATTCCTAACCCCAATGGCTCTAAGCTGTATATGAACACGCTGAAAGGTCCAAGAGGTACGGATGGTACTGATGGTCACGATGGGAAGGCTGGCGCACGTGGTGTACGATTCTTTTGGTCTAAGGGGGTCTACAAGACCGCTCCATCAGATGTCGTGGCAAGCATCAACCCCAACTTCCTTGAACTCGAAAAGAACCCTGCCGAGAACGAAGTCTTTGCAACCTTCCTCACGAGTGGTGTTACCGACAGAACGGAAACGCTCATTGAAGGTGACAACATCTACAACCCCGATACACTTGACGTGTTCACCCTCAAGTTTGATACCTCTAAGAAGAACAGATTTGCTCTCTCTTATGTAACGAACATCAGAGGTCTACAAGGTGTTAAGGGCGAACCTGGTGCTCCTGGGGCTAAGGGCGACCCTGCCGTTATCCCTGCTAAGATTATGGAACGTCTTCGCAAGATTGCCGAAGGCGAAGGTGACGCAGGTGAAGAAGATGGCTGGGGCGTAGTCGCAGGCTAAATCTAATATACACATTGTGGAAGCGAGGTCTATGTCTGATTACCATGATGTAGACCTCGCTTTTCATTAGATTACAAACAACGAAAAGAAATGGCTCATAAAAGCAGAAAGAAAATCAAGCACAGCCTCTTTCTTGAGCAAGCAACGGCAAGGTTTGAACAAAGCACTGACGCTATTGCTATCCTCCTAAACTACAACCCAACCAAGCCAAGTGAGCTTGTCACTGACGAGGCTCATATTGACCGAGTGAAATACCTCGGGCAGGAGATTGTTGTAGGGGCGAAGGTCAATGGTGTTCCCGTCAATCAGGGCGGTGTCATCGTTGATGTCAAGGAAGACCAAGAGAAGGGTAGGCTTGTCTTTGAACGTAGAGTGAGAGACTATATCCACTCGGGTATTGCAACGCACCCATCGTCAGATGCCACTGCGAATGCAAACCCCGTTGGTGGAGATATGTATCTGTGTAGTGTAGACGGGAATTTGTGGAGGCATAACGGAACGGATTGGGGTGTAGCACCTATCGCTAACCTCAGAGGTATCCAAGGTCCACGTGGTGAGCGTGGTGAGCCAGGGTCTTCGGTGAATATCCGTAGTGGTAACTTCCGTAGCTCTACTGACCTTCCCGATGATGCTCACGTAGGTGATGGTTATCTTATCAATGGTGAACTTTGGGTGAAGAGTGATGTTCATACCGAACATAAAGGCTTTATCAATGTAGGTCGTATCCAAGGTCCACGTGGTACTCAGATACACAGAGGTGGCGACATCACGGATACGAATACCTTCATCGGTGTCCTCGTTGGTGACTATTATCTGCATACCAAGGAACACGCTATATATGGACCTTACTCTCAGACGGAGAAGTGGGGTGAAGCTCCTCTTGTCTATCTCTCTCCTAATGTCTCTACCATCATCGGTGGTGATAATGGCGAGAAGGTTTTCCTTGCCAAGTCGTGGGGTACAGACCAGCTCAAAGCCGTTAATGAGATAGACCTAAGAGGTCCACGTGGTGAGAAGGGCGAGAGACCTATTATTGAAAGAGAAGGAAATCAGCTTGTATATAAGTACGAGTCGGATGGTGCTAAGGGTGTCATCCTTGGAGACCTTATTGACCTGCAAGGTGTGACAATCAAGTCAGGTAGGGCAGAAGGGAGATTTAGCCCTGACTTCCGAAAGAGGAATGGTGACTACTATATTGCTACTGATGAGGGTGCTATATATGGACCTTACTCCGTTGAGACCAACAGCTGGGGTGAGGCTATTCCTCTTGGTGCTATTAAGTCTATCAAGTTCAATGGCAAGGCTCTTCCTATCTCGGAGGATGGTCAGGTAGAGATTACTCTTCCTCCCGTCACGATGGATGAGACGTTTGATATTGGTTCAAACAACGCTCTTCCTAATAGTGTCATCACAAGCAAGTTTGAATCTATCAAGAAGAACCTCGTATCAGGGATGGAAGCCGTTGTCTCAGAAGACGAGACGAAGGTCACTCTTTCTCTGAATATGGTTGATGGCGACCCTATCTCCGTGGATATTCCCGCTGGTAAAGGCGGTGGCGGAGGTGGTGACGTTGGGTCAAAGATTGTCCTGACGACCGCTGTACCCGAAGAGAACGTTAAGATGGGTGATAGTGCAATGATGACCTATACCTATAACAACGTTACTAACGATGGTTCTCAGTCTCCTACGGGTATCAAGGCTGATATTAGAGTGACTATTAACAGAGGTGTCGTAGAGCTTTACCATAAGGAGTTTACGAGTGTATCAAGTGGTACGTATAATATAGACCTCTCTCCATATACAGACAAGGATGGTCTTGTTGAAGTGAAGCTCCTTGCAACGTGTACGACAGCCGAAGGGACTATCCAAAAGAAGCAGGCGTACGCTAAGCTCGCTGTGCATAACCTTGTCCTCTCCACGACATACGACTTGTACTCGGGGATAAGAGGGTTTGAGCCTAATACAATGATGACCATTCCTTTCGCTATCCGTGGTGCAGGGAACAAGACCATCACGCTGTATATAGACGGCATTGAAAAGGCGAACGTGTCTGTTACGAAGGCAGGTCTGACGAACTCGTCCTTCTCCTTCCTCCTTGATTCCAACTACTCTAAGGGTCATCATAATGCTCAGCTTGTTGCTGAATCATCTATCGGTGGTGCAAACATCAAGAGTGAATCCATCTACTTTGACTTCTACGTAGGGTCGAGTGATAAGACTCCTCAGGTTGGTGTTCTCTTCTCACGCAAGGATGGTAGGGTAGATACGAGTGCTAACAACGTCAAGCCTATGATGGTTGGCGAGCAGTTCAGTGAACTCTCCTTTGAGTATGCTATTTATGACGCACTCAACTCATCTGCACCTACCACTATTAAGATTGGAGAGCAGTCTGCAAGCACGCTGAGCGTCACGAGAAGCACGAAGATTTACAGAACGACCTTCGCTACCAATGGGGAAATTCCTGTCGTCATAGACTGCCGTGGCGTGTCTCAGACGATTACAGCAGAGATTAAGAAGGGTGCTGTGGATATTTCCGATGTCACCGAAGGTCTCTCACTCAACCTATCCGCTATTGGTAGAACATCTGCCGAGAAGGAGAAGGCTACGTGGAAGTACAAGAAGATTGTGACGAAGTTCTCGCCTAACTTCGATTGGCTCTCGGGCGGTTGGAAGGATGGCTACCTGCATATCACCAATGGCGGTAGCATTGAAATCCCATACAAGATGTTTAAGGATGACGCTACCAACACGGGTTGTACCCTTGAGCTGGAGTTCTTCACTTCAAACATCACCGACAACAACGCTCCTATCATCTCTTGTCTTGATGGCAATGTAGGGTTTAAGGCTACGGCTCAGAAGGCAGAGATTAGGACGGCATCTAACGTAGATGTGTCTACCAACTACGCTGGTGGTCAGTCTTACCGAATGACCTTCGTCATCAACAGCAAGAACGGCAATAGACTTCTTGAGCTTTATATCAATGGTATCCGTAGTGGTGCTGTTAGATATGGCAATGGCGATAGCATCCTTCACCAAACGCCTAAGGGTATCACTATCTCTTCGGCTGGTGCTGACGTAGCTATTCGTAATATCCGTGTCTACGAGAAGGCTCTCAACGATGACGAAGTCCTTTCCAACTACATCTACACAAGACCTACGGCTAACGAGATTATCACGCTGTACCACAGCAATGACGTACTCACCGATTCGGGTGATGTCTCCATTGAGAAGCTCCGTGCTAAGGGTAAGAGCGTCCTGCGCTTCGTAGGTGACGTGAAGAAGGTTATTGAGACGAACAACAAGAAGTTTGAAGTGCCCATTGATGTGTACTTCTACTCTGCCTATGGGAAGCAATACGACTTCGTCCTGAAGCAGGGCGGTCTTCGTATCCAAGGTACGTCTTCTACTACCTACCCAAGAAAGAACTATCGTATCTACTTTGACAGAAAAAAGAAGTATGGAACGACTTTAACGGTCGGTGGTGTAGAACAGAAGGAACTGAAGTACTCCTTCAAGCCTAATGCTATCCCCGTACCTCTATATACCCTCAAGGCTGACTTCGCTGAGTCCTCTTCAACGCACAACTCAGGTGTGGCAATCATCATCAACGAGATTTGGAAACGTGCTGGGATGCTAACGCCACCTCAGAAGACAAACCCAAATGTGCGTATCGGTGTTGATGGCTTCCCTATGGATGCGTTCTTCGCTCCTTCTAACGAAGAAGAGAATACCTACCTCGGTAAGTACAACTTCAACAACGACAAGAGCCAAGCTGATGAAGTCTTCGGGTTCAGTGGTGACGACTGCGTATGTATTGAGTTCCTGAACAACTCCCATCCTCTTGACCTCTTCCAAACGGCAGATATGACGAAGTTCAAGGATGGTCTTGAGTTCCGCTTCCCTGACCAAAAGTGGGAAGAGGCATCCGAGAAGAACAAGAACGCAGTCAAGCGTCTTTGGGAATGGATTGTCTCTTGTAAGAACAACCCAACGAAGTTCAAGGCGGAAGTGGCTGACTACTTCAACGTCAAGTCTCTTTGTGCTTGGTATGCTATGACGGACTACTTCATCATGGTAGACCAAAGAGCGAAGAATATGATGTTCGCAACGTGGAATGGTCTGAAGTGGTATCTTATCCCTTACGATAACGATACTATCCTCGGTGTACGTAACGATGGTAAGGTCGTCTACGACTACGACATTGACGAGGAGACGATGGACGCTCAGATTGGTTCACACGCCTTCGCAGGTCACGACAGCGTCCTTTGGGATTTGGCTCGTAAGGGTCTGAAGAATGAGATTGCAGAAGCCGCTCAGAATATCCGTTCTGTGATGAGTAACGAGTATGTCCTTGATGTACTTAACAAGCAGTTCATGGGTAATTGGTCTGAGCGTATCTATAACAAGGATGGTGAGTACAAGTATATCAAGCCTCTTAACGAGCTTGGTGTAGACTACCTCTACTCACTCCAAGGTGCTCGTCTTGCCCACAGAAGCTATATCATTGAAAACAGATTTAGACTTCTTGACGCTAAGTACCTCGCTGGTACGTATCGTGCAGACAACCTGCGTATCTACTTAGCGCATAAGTTCAGCAAGGACAACAAGAGTATCCGTATCAAGAGTAACGACAAGTTCTACTTCGGATATGGTTACACGAGCGGTGCGCCTAAGCAGAGTGGTGTATATGCGAGTGGTGCTGGTGAGGTCGTCTCCCTGACGTTCAATACTGACCTTATCGTCAATGACCCTCAGTATGTATATGGTGCTTCACGCTTCATGGAAGTGGATATGAAGGAAATCTCTCCATACCTTATCGGTACGATTAACTTCAACAACTGCACCAATATCCGTAAGATTGATATGCGTACTCAGGGCGGTAACGACAAGATTACGAGTATCACTACGGAGAAGTGTTCTCAGCTTGAAGAGATTGATGTATATGGTATCAGTGGACCTTCGTTCACCAGCCTTGACCTCTCTCAGAATGCTAAGATTAAGAAGGTCAATGCCCATAGGACGAGTATCACGAGTATGAACTTCTGCGAAGGTGCTATCGTAGAGCAGATTTATATCCCTGCAAGTATGAAGACCTTGAAGCTCGTGGCTCTTTCTAAAATCACGAAGGAGGGACTTATCTTTGAAGACAAGAACTCCATCACCAACCTTTGGATTGAGGACTGCCCCAACCTTGATTGGGAAGAGATTTTAGAGATGCTTCCTAATGTCAAGTTCCTTCGTGCTAATGGTGTTAGAAAGAGAGAAAGTCCTGAGTACCTCAACAAGTTCAACAATATGGGTGGTATCTCTTCTACGGGTGCGCTTATCAACGAGAGCTGTTCTCTTATCGGTGAGTTCCAAATCCGTGGTAAGTACCTTGACGATGAAGAGTACAGCAGACTTGTAGCTAAGTTCCCTGAGCTATCCATCAGACAACCTGAGTATAGCGTATATGGTTGGGTAAGTAAAATCAAGAGACAAGGTCGTGAAGACTACTCAGATGTTATCACTACTGAACGTTGGATTAACTACGACAATGGGACGGGTTATGGCACGAGGAAGGCATACGAGGCAAGCGGTCACGTCAAGAAGATTTGGGATACCCGTATGGCTTATATGGGCAAGGAAGAAGAACGAGGTACGATGTGGGTCTACCCCGTACATAGGAATAACTTCACCAAGTACCTTGACAATGAGAGTATAGAGAACTCAACGCCCGTAGACCTGAAGGATTGGACGAATGGCAACCTTTGGATTAAAGAGCCTGCTTATTGGTACAAGGGTGTACACGATTGGGAGACGGGAAATGACTACTTCGTTGTAAGCTCAAACGCTCAGATGCCTGCTGTGCCTGAATGTAAGGTATATGATTACAATGCTATTCAGGATGAACTGCAACCCGTGGTACAGCACTACATTCAGTTCCTCTCTACGTGGAATGCTGATGGGAGTGTGGGTATAGAGAAGTGTATCTACAAGTATAGGCAGGATGCGAATGTCACGTCATCTAATTACAGAGAACATAGAGGTGCGCTCGCCCTATCGTATATCAAGATTCCTTGCAGTGGGTATACTCGTATTAAGATTCCTCTGAACAACATGGGTCTTGATGAAAGAGATACAAGTGACTTCTCCAATGCTCAAAACACGGGGATTTTAGAAGGTATGACCGAGAAGATGCGAGCCCCATTCCAAGATAGGTTCGTATATGAACTTCCCGTAAGACAAGCGGCTGTATTCACGAATGCTCAGGACAAGGTGATTAAGGTCGTACAGCTATCTCCTAAGAAATACCCTGCGTGTTACAAGGACTTATGTGTCGCCATCCCCGAAGGAGCTACGCATTGTTATACCTCTGTCTACACAAAGGATATAGATGAGCTTACAACGATTGTTCTATCTAAGAGCGAAAACCCTGAGGATTGGGAGAGCGAGTGGGTCAAGGTTGATGAGAGATGGATTTCGTTTATGCCTTTACACTCAGAAGAAGGTGCTCAATTTACTCTGTACACGATGTCGCTAAATGACAAGTTTGCAAAACCTGATATAGCAGGTAATTCGGCATACCGATTTGCTGAAGTAAACTCGTATTACGACAACGTGACATACGAAGAGTATAAGGATGTTCTTATGATGATGTCAGCATACAATGGGACGTTCTCATTGAGAAACAAATACGGAACACCTTCGCTTAATAATGTGATGTCAAAAGACACCATAATGAAATGGCAGTCTGTACCTGAAAAGGGTTTCATTGGTTCATCACTACTTGATAAGAATGGTCGTTCTGATGGTGGAGCGGTATCCTATCACGCATACTTTATCTACGAAGACAACAGCGGTCAGGAAGATAGGTGTATCGCAAACTATGGCGGATATGGATGGCTTAGTCCTAATGTACCTCTTGTATTGTCCAATCAGGTTAAAGGTACAACGAGTATGAGTAATACAAAGGGGTATGGCTTCATCCTTTCATTAGACCATAATCTGACTGCAAAGATGACTTCCGACAATTTCCAAAAGAGTGTTCTGTTTACTTCGCAGTTGCAATTACAGCCCGCTCTTGGAAACCTTGTCTTCTACGAGAGCAGAAATAGCTCTTCAAGTGTGGTGGAGAATTTTACTCCTTATAGTAATGTAGGGTATAGGCGTATTCATGCAAGCGGGATATATCTCAATTACATCAATAATAAGGGGGCTGTTCCTAATATACTTGAAAACACTATATCTGTAGACATGGTCGGTGGACGATTTGCAGACGTACTTCCAAGGAGCTTTGATACAACGATAAACCCAGCCAATGGCGGTACTTCAGTCTACTTATTCGGTAATAGTATGCCTCGTAATAGTAATGAGACTATATTTTTGTCAAATGGGTCGAGTATGTCACAACTCCATCCTTCGTGGTCGTGGTCTAACTCCACATTCTCTATTGGCTACTTCTCCGAAAACGAAAGGAGCACATATAGAATGTATGTTCCTATCTTCAAGGGACGTATTGAGTATGCCACCTCACTAAGTCAGTTTACCTCTAAAGAACAATACAGATTTATTAAAGATGAGAACTATTCAAACTTTAGTTGGTAATCCTTATACCTCGGACGGGAAGCTATATTATCTTCAAGACCCTATAGCTGACCAATGGGTTCTACGCACGGGCGTAGAACTCAACGAGGATGGGGAGACCTACACCTACTCAGAAGTGGTGCTGAATGGCAGACCCACCTTCTCAGATGTCGTTACGCATGTCACTGACCCATTCTATGAGGAGATGGAACACGAGATTGAGTTTGGTCTTATATATACCACCTTGGATAGCAACAAGGTGAAGCGTGTCATTAGACTGACCGATGGTAATATCCTTGAATGGGGGATGGGCTATCTAATGGCAAAAACCTCGGATGGAAGTTCCTTACCTCAGAGTATCTTTATAGGTAAGGATGCTACGGACGAGTATCTCTATACCTTCACTACGATGCGTCAGATGACGCACTTCTCTCTCACTTGCTCAAGGCATATATCTAATGCTAAGTCCAGGTATTGGGAAAGGCGACAGCGTGTTGATTGGAAGGCTTATGACCTCACCGAGCTGGAAGGCTATGAGGAGGACGTTCCCGAAGACATACGTGCAGTTGTAGAGAGCAATTAGTAATCTAATGAAAAAGGGAGGGGAGGCAGTAGACTGCTTCCCCTCTTTTGTCTTTGTTATGATGCTACTACCTACTTCTTGTAGTACTCATCGTAGTTGTCAATAAGACTTCTCAGGACTCTCATCCCGTAGTCTCTATCGCCCATAAGGCATTCATAGATGACGCTGTACTCCATCTCCGTGATGTTGTTCTCCTTGGCGTATCGGTTCAGCTCCTCATTGAAGAAGGAGCGTGACATGTTCTCGGGTAACTTCCAAAGACATTCAAATTGATTGCCAAGCGTCAGGTAGTGGTAAGCCTTCTCAAGGTCTTCCTTTCCGTTCTTCTTGTAGTGACGGGTGATGTACTTGACGAGGTCGCCTTCAATCTTCAGAAGGCGGAATCTCGTGATGAACTCAATAGGCTGGTAGGCACTCTTGTAGTGGTCTCCACCAATCTGATGTGCGAGAGGTGATTTCGTTTTGTTGTCTGACATTGTTGTTATGTATTAGTGAGATTTTATTTGTTGATTACTTTCTTTAGGAACTCAACACCTTCAGGTGTCCACACGAGGTAGGTTGTCTCCCAGCTTTCCTTGTGACTTCCTTTTACATTGCAGGTCTTATAGACTTCATATCTTTGATTGCAGTAGTCAGCGTTAAGTAGCCACATACCTCCACTCTTGTAGATTACCTTCTTATCTGAGAGGATGGTTATGAGTTCATTCACAGAACGCAGTCCGAGCATCTTAGACGCTTGCGTCATCGTGTAGGTAGCCTTGGGTGGGATGTGTCTACTTCTCTTACTTGCAAGGAGTGGTGCTTCCTGCATCTCTTTGACAAGCTCCTGGATGCGTTCGTCACGTTCTCTGACGAGAGCCTTTTGACGCTCCAGCTCTTCAAAGAGGTAGTCCTCGTAGGTCTTCTTAGGCTTCTCTATGTCAGCCTTGCATTCCTCAAGGAACTTGCCCAGCTTCTTATCACACCACGTAGCGAATGCTAATGCGTATTCAAAACGCAGCCACGTGCCGTAGTGACCTTCGTATGTGCCATACTGAACGTAGTATTCATTCGTCTTGTCTGCATTCTTCCCCGTATAGAAAGGAAGGACATACATTGAGTACTTAGCCCAATCATTGAGCCTCTTACCCGTGATACGTTTCAGGTCATCCAAACGGATGAAGAGTTCGTTTTCCTCTGTTGTATGGAAGAGGACTGCGACCTTGTTGTAGTTGTAAATCTCCATGACGATTTCCTTTTTGTCTTAATCTGTACTGCAAAGATAGTATATCTATTCTAAATAAACAAAAGGCAAGAGAAATTTTTATTCATCGTGGCGAAAGATAGTAATAATCAAGGAGTTATCAACGGAATGAAGGTTCGCTTCAAGGATATGTGGACTGATGTTCGCACCTATATGTCGAACCTATACAACGAGCACGGGCAGGTTTTCACTCCAGCCTCACCCTTCGCTCAGATACTTCAGACGATACTCCACGTAGGTCGTATGATACTCTACTACGTGGAAGACTCTATCACGGAGCTGAATATCTCCACAGCGTCAAGACCTTCTTCTATATATGGTCTTGCAATCCTTACGGGTCACTCTGCATTCCGAGGTTCAGCATCAAGAGGTCGTATCAGACTTCTACTCAAAGAAGTACCAGCTAATACGGCATCAGGAGAGGTTCTTATTCCCAACCTGATGCAGGTATATAGTAATGTCACGGGAGTCTCTTACATCGTTCTTATACCAGCCGAGCAGGCTTCTATCCCTCTTAGGAATGGAGCTTTCCTTGACGTAGACCTCGTTCAGGGGAGTATAGAGTATCAGCAGGGTACATCGGATGGTGGTGCTTTGCAGAGCTATAACTTCTCTACTAAGGGGACTGCGTTTATGGATGAGTACCTTGTACGTGTATTCGTCAATGGTGAGCTGTATCAGAATAGGTCTTCACTCCTTGATATGGGTAGAGACGAGAAGAGCTGTATCGTACGTACGGGTATGCTTGGTGGTGTGGATGTGTTCTTCGGTAATGGAGACAATGGTGCTATCCCTCCTAAGGGTGCTTCCATTATGATTGAGTACCTCCTTGCTAATGGTACGATGGGCAACCTATCTAAGACTATTGGTTCAAACCCTCAGAATTGGACTATCAAGACCGAAGGACTTATGGGTAGGGAAGAGGTTGATTTGAATAAGTATATCTCCGTAGTAGCTCTTACAGATATGACCCTCGGTGAAGCCCCCGAAGACCTTGCTCTTACTAAGGTTATCGCCCCGCACGCTTCACGTTCTATGGTGCTTGCCAACAAGACGAACTACGAGTACTTCCTCCGAAGGCTTAATATGTTCTCCATCGTGGATGTATTCAGAGGTGACAACACAAATGAAGACGAAGCCATAAAAAGAGAAATCAATGCTCTTCAAAAGAACATTGACATACACAAATCCTACTTGGTAGATGCAGAGCAGTCTAACAGCGTAGCTAAGATTGAAGAGGAGAAGGAAGAGCTTAGAAAGATGGGTGTCAGGATGAGAGGTCTTCAGCAAAGGCTGTTCAACACTCAGCTTGATGACAATACAATATACCTCTTCCTTGTACCTGACATCAAGAAGCGTCTCGGTGCTTATACCTACTTCACCGCACCCGAGAGTATGTTCACGCTATCCGAAGATGAACAGCAGTCTATCCTTGACCTTATTGAAGAGAGTGGTCAGCGTGTCATCACCATTGAGAACAAAATCCTTCAGCCACGTATAGCTAAGTTCGCTATCAATATCTCCGTAAGGAAGTGGGAAGGTAGTAGTGAAGAAGCAATACGTGATGGTATAATGTCTTCCCTTTCCAACTACTTCCTTGAAATGACAAGAAGAGACAGAGTACCTCAGTCGGACATCGTCAGACTATGCGAAGATATAGATGGTGTGGATAGCGTACGTGTATCCTTCGTAGGAGACCCACGTAACAATGCACTCTACTCTTCCGAAGACCTGATGACTATAAAGGATGGTCTTGATAGTGATGGAGACATAGCCCTCTCACGAAGCATAGAAACGACCCTTGGAGGCAAGATTGTCGTTCGTGATATACTTCCCCTTATTAAGGGTGGTTTCACCTCCTCTAACGGCTTTACTTACACCAACAACGCTGTCGGTGATATAGCAAAGAAGATTTACGGAGCGGTTAACATCACCTTCCATCAGGGCGAGAGCAGTAGCGATAACAAGTTCTTTAGAACCCGTTCTATCGTTTAGTTCCAGCCGATGATAGTCCCGAGAAGGGGAAGAAGGATGAAGACCAAGAGAGCGTAGACCAGCGACCCTGCGATGAATCCGATGAGAAGTCCGAAGACAATCTTGGATACAATCTTGATGAAGAACCAAGACACCTTGATGAGTACGGGAGCGAGCAGAGCGCAGATGACGAAGAAGATGAGCGTGGAGTACGAACCAATACTACCGAAGTAGCTGATTGAGTGCCCGAAGCTGTCGATAAAGTCCATAATGACGTTTCTTTTTAGTTGTTGCTATTCTCTTTTTAATCTATGGTGGGTCATCCCCACATCACAAAGGTAAGAAGAGTTTTTCATTCCACCAAATATCCAACAAAAAAATCTCCCGAGGATAATTCCTTGGGAGATTTCTCTTTTATACGATGTAATCCAACCAACAAAACTTCTTCCTCATACTGAGGTAGGATAGGTAGCGTTCGTTGTCATAGGCTTCACGCTCAAAGGATATAGACCTATATGCCTTATCTACATTCCTATGCTTTACAAGGTGTACAAGGAACTCAATGAAATACCATACATAGAACAGAATGTAGTACATCTCTTTCATCTGTTCCGTATGTATTCTCTCGTGGTTGATAAGTACATCATTCACCTCTTCATCTTCACGGACGAAAAGAACACCAAACAAATTGATGCCCTGATAACCCTTGAGCGGGATAAACCTATTCCTTACTATCTTCATTTTCCACAATCTCAGCCTCAGCCTCTTCTACCTTTACCGCCATAAGCAACTGCTTCTTCTTGAGGTTGCGTTCCTTGATAAGGTCTTTACTACCTACGCTAATACGTTCAGAAGCGAACTTAGGCTTACTTGCTTCACCTGAGGAGAGTTCAAGGTGTGAGCCTTCAAACCTCCTCTGCTGAACTTCGTATTTGAGCTGTGTGTAGGTTGCTCTATATACGGCTTCAGATTCAAGTATTTGTTTATTTAGTTCAGCATCCATACGTCTGAACTCAGCAAACACTCTCGTCTGACTCGTAGGCATCCCATCAATAGCGAGCTTGGTAATCATCGCTTCGGTGAGTACAGCGTTCTGAGCTTGTGATACAAGGAGGTTCGTGAGCGAAGCTATATCTATCTCCATCTTCTGCTTGACATAGGGAGACGAAGCGTCCTCTTCGCTCATGACGTGATTAACGATACGGGTGATAGTCATCCTTGCTCTGTTCTCGCAGGACTGACGCATCGCATCGTGGTCAATAGTAAAGAGAGGTGGTGTGGGTTCAAGCTCGTCAATAGCCGTAGAAGCATCCACTGCAACCACCCCTGCGGACTGATTGTCAATGATGCTGGCTATCTCGTTTACCTGGTCTTTTAATCTTCGTGCCATTAGAACATTGCGAAGTAGCAAGGAGCGTTAATCTCCTTGAAGTATGTGTCGCAGGCATCCATTTCTGCCTTTGCGTCTTCATTTATTATAGAGACGTTGATAGTAGCACCACCAACGAGCTGAGCGTTGTAGAAGCCTATCACTCTACCGAGCTGTTGCTTTGCCTTGCCGATAAGGTATCTCCTCACCCAAGGGTCGCTATAAGCGTCTGCAAGAGGGATACAGCAGATAGCCTCAATAAGGACATCGTGCTTGGGTGTCCTACCCTTGACTGAGATAGTATGCGTTGCTTCAGAGAACCCGAACTGAATTGCAGAGGTGGTGAGCTGTTTGTATAGGTCTACAACAGAGAGACGTGACATTCTATACGTAACCCCATCAATAGACCAAGGAGACATATACATTGATGCCCCGATATTAGCAACACCAGCACCACCTACGTCACCATAGCCAAGACCAAAGGTCAAAGCCCCGAACTTGTTTATCTCTCTGAACTGAGCAATACCTATAACGCAGTCAGGACACCTGATAAGCCTGCTTGATTTGAACTCAGGTGTTTGGAAGTACTCTTTATATACAACGCTATACTGCGTCTCTTGTAGTACGGAGTACTTGGCGTATAGCATACTCATCTCAATGTCAATGAGCTTAGATATATCCTCGTCATCAAGTTTGACGGGGAGGTTGCCATAGCACGTAATCTCGTATTGTATTATCTTGATAAGTTCGTCCTTGGTCATACAAAAAATAGGGAAGAGCATTTTACCTCCCTTCCCTATTTACACTGCAAAATTAGCCGTTCTACATATGTTTCTTATTCGATGATTATGACTACTCAATGAAGTCCATCACCTGCATATCCGTGATGGATACGATGCGGTGGTCTGTCATCTGATAGGTGTTAGCTACGATAGCGAAGACCTGCTTGAGTTCGTCTACCTTGATGACCAGCGTGGTGTTAGTCACCTTGGTGCGTCCCGTCTTCACGTCAATATCCTCCGTAGCGACCTTGACCTTTGCGTAGATAGGGTCTTCGTAGGTGCAGTTGGGTGAGGTGATGACGGCTTCGGTCTTGATTATGCCAAGGCTCTTCACCTCGTGCTCTGATGCGTGAGCGTAGCTGAGGAGGTGGTTCACAAGGCGTGTTTCAGCCTCAGTGAAGTTCGTAGCATTGATGAGATAGGTCTCACGTACTCTCTGCATTCCGCCTGAGAAGTCTTCGTTCTGAGTGTCGTAGGCGACCTTTGCTTGGTACAAGTTAATTCCTTCCATTTGTGGTTGTTATTATAATTATTTGATGTGGACTGCAAACATCCTGAATGGTTGTCTGCTTCGGGCTTCACGGAGGAATGGCTTTCCGAAAGGACGGCTCTTACTCCCTCTCCACCCGTGTAATCGGCAGTCCCTGCCGATGTATATTGTTTTAAGCCTTCACGAAGGATATTGATAGCGGCATTCACGTCTCGGTCGTGATGTGTGTGACAAGCTGGACACTCCCATTCACGGACAGACAAATCTTTTGTCTGCTTATTGATGTGCCCACAGACACTGCAAGTTTGAGACGAAGGATAGAATCGGTCTACCTTCACAACCTTCTTGTCATTCCATTCTGCTTTGCAGGTGAGCATATACACAAAGCCGCCCCAACCTGAATCAGAAATAGACTTGGCGAGTTTATGGTTCTTAACCATACCCGTGATGTTTAAGTCTTCAACGCAGAAGGTGTCATACCTTCGTACAAGGGAGATAGAACATTTATGCAGATAATCTTCACGGCTGTTGGAAATCTTCTCGTAGATTCGGGCAACTTTGAGTCTTTGGCTTTCATGTCCTCTACTTCCCTTCTTCTTACGAGAAAGATGTCTCTGTGCTGTTGCAAGTTTACGCTCGTATTTCTTCGTGTAGTGGTTATTTGTAAATCTTTCTCCTTCAGAAGTCGTGAGCAAATCTTTCAAACCTAAATCAAGACCTACGGACTTCTTCGTCTTTTCAAGTGGTGTTACGTATTCCTCTTCTGTGTGTACAGAAACGAAATACTTGCCACTCGTGGTCTTGGTGATAGTCACCTTGCCGATTTTGCCTTTTATCTCCCTATGTACACGACACTTGATACCTTCTTTGAACTTTCGTATAAAGAGTTTATTATCAGATATGGTGGCGTACTGAGGAGCTGTAAAGCTATTCTTAGAATACTTGGATTTGAAGTTAGGGAATTTTGCCCGTTTCTTGAAGAAGTTGGTATAGGCTGTTTCAAGACATCGAAGAGCGAACTGCAAGGACTGAGCATTCACTTCATTAAGCCAAGCCGTTTCTTCTTGCTTCTTTAGCTCTGTGAGAGTCTTGCATTCAGTATAGAAGTTATCACTCTTACCTGTAAGTCTATACTGCTCTTGTCTTTGATTGAGAAAGTAGTTGTACACAAAGCGGGCGCAACCGAAATGCTTTGCAAGCAACTCGGTTTGTGCCTCGGTTGGGTACAACCTGAACTTGTATGTTCTGTTTATCTTTCTCATCTTGACTACAAAGATATCAATAGTTTTTCGTTCTCCAAAATCTTATGTGAAGTTTTTTACTACTACTTTCTGCGTGCTTTCTCGTTCTTCGCAAACCTCCTAATGAATAAAGCCATAGGGATAACGATGGCGATTATCACAAACAGAACAGCAAAGATGATTATGAGAGTCTTTTTCCAAGTAAACGCAGAAAACGCAAAAGATGCCAATGCACCTAATGCAAACATTTCATACGCAAACTCCCTCTTCAGTTCTTTAGATAGACATCTAACCCAGCTTGAAGTATATTTGTCATGAATATCGATGTAGCCTACACTTTTCATAATCTCAATGTCTTTGTCATTAGGCTTGCTTAACCAAATCCAAAGAGCAATGAGCCCGAAGATGAGTAGCGGAAGTGAGCTAAAAATCACAGCTAAAATATATTTCACCATAGTTCTTATACTTGATATTACTTACTTCTTTCTGCGGACAATCTCGTTCTTGATAACCTTGACAATCCCTAAGACGAAGTTAGTAAGTGGAAGCCAAAGCAAGAGGCATACGGACAGAATAGAAAAGATAACTATAAGTGGTTTATCTAAAACAACCAATGAGAAAGTTGTTGATAAGAACGCACCAATGGTTGACACCATAACAGCAATCTCTATCTTTTCCTTCTTTGCCATGCACCTAATCTCGCTTGTGGGATATGTATTCCCAGGGTTGTACATATCTCCCTGCATTAACTCTTTGTCCTTGTCATTGGGTTTGCAGAGCAGAACCCACAGCCCGATTAGCAGACTAACAAACAGAGGTATAGAGCAGAAGAGTACGGATGAAAAAGTTGTTACCATGATTTTCTCTCTTACTATTTCTTACTATTACTAAAGAGGTAGATGTGCAACACACAAGATACTCCACCTAAAATGGTAGCCACAAGAAGTAGGATGTCTGTCATGGAGGTTAGCCCTTTGACATATACACCATTCTTGATAGCAAGCACCTGCGTGAAGAACATCAGGATGAATCCTACTGCATTCATTATTAGCACGAAGTGGCTGTTGAAGAACTTGCTGGCATCATCCCTCCAAGTGATGGCTTCAATGGAGATACACCCAGGAGATAATGTGCCTACGATGGATACAATCGCAGGGATTTCTAATCCCAAGTGGATGAAGACCATGCCCATGATGAAGAAGTACCCAATCATCATAATGAGCTTAGCCGTCTCCAAGTTCAATTTCTTTTCAAAACTCATTACCTTCACTTGTTATGAACGTTGATAGGATAGGGTACTTGCTCTCCACCTTCGCTCTTCTCTGCGAGTTCGGAGGTATTGATGTTCATCTTGAAGAAGAAGTCCATCCAGCATTGGTCTCTTGTGTTGGGACTATCTATGATGGCACGTGCGTAGGTGCACAGCTCTACCATATTGAAAGAAGCTGGGAAGTACCCCTTGAAGATATAAGCACCGAGCATTTCTGCCGATGTCTTAGACATCTCTATCATCTTCTCTTTGTATTCGTAAATCTCGATATCAAGAATATCTTGGCATGTGAACAAGCGGTTGAGCCAAGAGCGTCCCTCGGGGTTGTCCATCCTCTTCCAATCAAACTCCGCATCATCCATACACTCAATGACGTTCTTGAAGCGTGGAGAGTAGAGAGGGTCATTCAGAAGGCGCAGGATGTCCACGAAGGTCTGTACCTTTTGGATGCTGTAAGAGCCTACACCGCAAAGGACAGACTTCATCATCTTGTACCCTTCCAAGGTAGACGCTTCACGGATTCCGAACTTTCTATCTTCTTTGTCGCTCGTCATGACCTTGATGTATTCATCGCTTACGGCTGATACATAGCAGTTTTCTCCAATGAAGAACTTATCATTTGAATTGACTTTCTCTCGCTTCTCGTAGAAATAGGCATTGTATGCGTTTATGAACGCTTCCCGAAACGGATACCACATTCCTACGGGAAGAGCCGAGCGGAGGTCGTGTTGTCTTGATACTTTTCTCTTATACGTAACCCATAAGAAAGACGTATGGTCTTCAAGGTTCTGCATATTGCTCGCTTTGATGGCTGAGACAGATACCTCCCAAAAGTATTTCAGGAGTTCCTTCGTGAGCTTGTAGATATTGTCTCCGCTGAGTGTATCAACGTATCGCTCTACCTTCTTCCTATCGGTGGAACTCTCAAGATACTTGTTCAGCATCGGAGAGTAGCCTTCCGCTATGGATTTGATGTTGACTGCCTTCATCGCTTACTCTTCACTTCTCATGTCTACATAGACCGCTACGATACCAAGGAGTAGCATAAAGATAGCGTTTACTCCTATCCATAGGAACTCATCTGACTTGATGTCAATGATAGCTACTCCTACGCCTGCACCTACAAGCACCAAGATAGACGAAAGGTAGTACTCAATCGTCTGACGACTCTGCGGGAGACCATCTTCGCTGACACCACCCTTCTTCCCGATGCACCAATATAGGGCAATGAGGGAGATGAGCAGTAGGACGAGGAGTGAACACTGAACGTATACGAACTTATCGTTGGTCAGCATTAGACTCCATAAGACACACGATACGATGATGCCCTTAACACGTGAAGGGACATAGGACGAGTTGTTAGTTTCCATTGTTGTTATAGTTGAGTTGGTTGTATTTTAGTCTTCCATATCATAGACATCATTCCAAATGAGGTCTCCGTTGTCGTTCAAGAGTGCAATAGCATAGGAACTACCAAACCCTTCGGGGATTTGCATGAATGTCTTGAGGACACGCCCATCGTTGCCCTTTATTTCTAAGATGCCGTTGGAGTGTAGAGTGATAGGAGACTCCCAGGTGAAGTCAAGGACGAGAGGCTCTTTGAGCTTGTCAAGTTGGTCTGCGAGACCGCTCAGGAGGTCAAAGTCCTCGTTTGCTTCGTAGTTCTTGTCAAGGAAGACAAGCGTGTAGCGAATGTCGTACTTCCCATTGAAGCGAAGTCCCGTTCGGTGTGAACGACCGCTTTCATCTACGAGGATAGTGTCGTTAAGGATGAGACCCTTGCGCCATTCACTTCTATTCTCAGCATCACAGATAACCATCTGATTGTAGACATGTCGGTGCGCATCCATCAGAGCCATTCGCTCCTTAGATACTTCCTTGTCAAACCTGACGTAGTTGCTGATTACCTTTCTGTTTGCTTGGTAGTACATTCGGTCATCAATGAGCTTACCAAGCGTCTTGTACTGCTCGTGAAGAGCTTCCATGATTTGTTCACGTTCCATTTTTGCTGTAAGTTTATTCGTTTAGGTGGGCTTTGTTCGTCTCCCACACCACAAAGGCAGGAAGAGTTTTTCGTTCTACCAAATCTTAGGTGAAGTTTTTTCGTTAGTCTTCTTCCCAATCCTTCTCGCAGGGGAGACCCGTGCGATATGGTGCGCAGAAGCGGATTTCCGTGCCGTCAGGGAGGACGCTATGGACTTCGGGGTATAGGTTGCAGATGCTCTCGTAGTCGTTCTTGTCGGACTTGTGGATAGCCATTACACTATAAGAGTACCCATCATACTCATCAGATAGTACTATATTGATTCCGTGCTCGTAGTTCACAGCCATAGGCTCTAACTGCATTGCCTCTCCGAGAACTAAGAGGAGTGCTTCTGAAACATTTTCGAAGTGGTCGTGTACCTTGGATACTGAAGCGAAGCACTGCACTTCGTTTTCGGTATAAGAGACTTCAAATGTTACGTCTGATACTTGGATGTTCTGCTTAGTTTCCATTGCTGTTTGCTTTTAGTTTAGTTTGCGGTGAGAGGGGATTTTTCTTTCTGCCCCTCTCACACTACAAAGATAAGAAGAGTTTCTTACTCCACCAAATCTCGTGGTACAGACTTTGAGATATTGTACTTCCATACGACCCTATAGCCACTTGCTATAAGGGCGATGTAGTACTTCTCCGCCTTCTCTTCCTTATTGAATCGGAGCTTGATGTTCACGGCACGCCCCTTGTTGTCTATCAGGTCAAAGCTACCGAAGGAATTGACGTTGATAACATCGTGGATTCGTGCAGGGTCAAAGTTATACGTATATCCGTAGAACTCTTCTTTGTATACACCCATCAAGTCAAGCTCAGACCCATTGGACATGAACTCTTCATCCAGGAGCATCAGCTTATATTCAATACCGAACTTATCGTAGAAGATGATGGAGCTTACGCCATCGTCAGATTGATGTACAATACGCACCTTGAGGTTCTTGAAGACGCTCTGATTTGATGCTATGATACCACCCATCCGATTGGAGATAGCAATGATTGCCTCGGAGTATCCATTCTTCTGTCTCTTGATGTCTTCTGCCTCTCCATCATAAAGGAGCTTGGTGGCAGGAGATATTTCCTTAATGAGTAGCTTCTTCCATTCTTCGTAGAGTCTGTCGTACTCTTTCTTGAGAGCTTTCAGCTCCTTTACGTACTTCTTTCCAAACATAGTCTTATTCGTTATTTGGGTTTCACTTTGTTCAGCAAAGGTAAGCATACAATTCCATACATCCAAATCAGAACAAAAGAAGAAACCGCCAGCACACACGAAGTGCACCAGCGGTCTCAACTCAACTTAACAACAATTAACAGACCATGTTAATCTTTTGGCTTAAAGATGCAATAGCACAGAGCGGCTACCACAATGGAAACGCCTCCAATACCATATAGCTTCAGTCCAATAGCACTATCCCCTGAACGGAAGTATAACGAGCCAAAATGGAACAGAAAAGCAACAGCAATGAAAACGATGAAGACCATTAGGTAAAGGATGGCATATATTTCATGCTTCTTCATACTCTTACTCTTGTCTTGCAAGCTCCAAAAGGAGCGTCTGAACTTCACGTGATAGGCTATCCACCTTTGCGTTTGCTTCCTTGCTCGCTACACTCAGGGAGTCCACCTTATGGATGAGTTCTGAGTTTGCTTTGGTGAGTGCCTTGACGGCTCTCTCGTTCTTGTAGTTCACTACGGGTATCCACAATCCTGATACGAGGAAGAAGATGAACCCGATAGCCATCAGTAATGCGAGAGGTCTTAGTGCCTTATATTCGCTATCTAACAGATGATATATGAATGTCATGCCTACTTATCTTCTTGTATATCCTTCAGAAGTGAGTTCGCAATCCGAAGAGAGTCGTTCTCCTTCTGCAACTTTTCATTTACACACTTGATAGAGTTTACTTCTTCGAGAGACCAATCTACGATACGCACCTTGCGCTCAAAATCCTCTCGTGAGTATACGTCCTTCTTGACAATGTCAAATGCGTTGCCAATGAAGAAGTATGACCCTACCGCCATAATTACAGCGAATAAGATTATCGCTGTGGACGACCCGAAGGTCTTAATCCATTCCTTAAACTTCATACTATATTATATACATCTATTCTTCGTCTTCGGGCATGTTGTTGATGAGGATATTAACTCGGTCGTTCGCCTGCATGCAGAGACCGAAGCAGGGAACATCAAGCTGTTCTGCGAGCTTTAGGAAGGCTCTGATAATGATGAGCGATGCAATAGACCAGCTTCGTGTCTTGGCTTCGTAGCAAGCGTTTGTGACCAGCTCTAAGAGGTAATCGTCCATACTATCCGTCTCGGGGTTGAAGTTTCGCTTGCATACTACATCGTTGATGTACTTATAGTCCTTTTCTTCAACTACTTCGCCTTCCTTCTTCAGATGACCACGGAGCATAAGGAGGCTACCGATGATGTTGGTCGTCCACGTATCGTAGGAGTGGAAGTTAAACTTGTCAAAGAACTCAATGAAGTCCTTATCGTCACATCCGAGAATCATTCTGAGAGCCTCTTCGTAGCTCATCTTCGTGTCTCCACCCTGACTCTTTCTTAGCTTACAGAACTCGTCATATGCTTCCTTAGCATTCGTATGGTTCTCATACACGATGGAGAAGCTGATAACGCTTCGGAGTGCCATTAGCGCATTAACGTCAAACATGTCAATACCGACTTCCTTGGCTACATGCTCTTCCCGTTCGCATACATAGTCAGCGAGTTCCTCAATACGAGAGAAAGAGGAGGAAGAGTTTACGTCTTCAAACTCGCTATATCTGTTAGGAATAATGTTCATATCTTCTTTGTTGTTAGAGTTGGAGATGTTGTTGTCTTATCTCATCAGCAAAGGTATGAAGAGTTTTTCATTCTACCAAATGCTGATGAAGGTTTCTTTGATTAGTCGTTCAGGTCTCGCTCAGGGATTTCGCTTGTCCATAGAACTCGTTCATCTTCATCCCTGAGAACGAGCTTGGTAGGGCTGTAGTCTGTACGAGCTGGAACAAACGGAACGCAGACGTAGTTACCAGCCTTATCTTTAATCATGAGCTTAGAATATATTTCCCCTTCTACATGATGCAAGCTGACTGATATTCCATTCACTTCCGAACCAACCTTCTGCATATTGTCAAAGGAGAAATGGCTTCCGTTTATCTCAGTACGTTCATACTTTTTGCGGTCGTAGACAAAACCAATCAAGTTACCCTTGTCACGTTCCTTCATTATCTGCTTTGCGTGCGCTGACTCCAAGCCGAGTACGTACATGAAACCATACTCATCAGTGAAGTGGACTCCTCCCATGCTGAAGCAGTTCGTATCAAATAAGCCGTTAACTTTTGCCATCTTAATCTCATCAGATTCAGATGCTATGATGTATCGTAGTTCTCTTATGGTGGCTTCAAGGAGACCCTTGAGACACTCGTGCTTTTTAGAAAGAATATCAACAAGGTCATTCTTCAAGGGGAAGAGGCGATTAAGTTCGCTATTCACATCGTCAATCTTTGACTGAATGGAGTCTCTCTCTTCTGCAAGACGCTCAATGCGCTCTTTAAGTTTCTCGTTCATTTCTGCTTCTGATTATTCGTTAGACTTTCCGTAGTACTTAATCAAGTCCATGCTCCCGATGTTCCCACTTATGTCCCATTCCTTGTAGTCAAAGCTACCATCCGTCTCCTCTGTGATGCGAGCAAGCACAAGGCTCATATCGTCATCGCTCCATTCTTTGTCGTGGACATACCAAGGAATGAAGATAGGATGCCCGTTGTTTGGTTTAAGGCGGATGCCTTGGTCTTCAACGACCTCAATAGACTTAGACAAGTCATTCCCATCAAAGTCAAAGAGGAGACCATCAAAGTCACTCTCCTTGATGCCTTTCAGGTTTAGGTAGCTTAGACCTTCACGAAATGGGTCTTGGAATGAACGAAGGGATACCTTATTGCCATCCTTATCCTCAAAGTAGAACCCATTACCTTCAGTATCTTCAAGGAAGCCAACCATAGACATATCCTTGAAGACGGCATCTTCCATATAGGGCTTGGTAATCTTGATTTGTCTCTTGACGATTTTAAGAAGGGATTCAGTCAGTTTCAACTCTTCTACGTCAAGTCTGTTAAGCTCGCTATTGTCTTCTTCCTTGATGAACGCCCTAAGCTCTTCAAGACGAGCTATAAGCTCTTTCTTTCGGGTGAGTAGCCCGTTTACTCTTTCTTCAGTCATGCCCGTTATGTTTTTTGTGGTTGCGCCACGAGATTAGTACTCAGGCTGGCAGTCAGTTACATCAATTTGGCAATACACATCATCATCGCCATAACGGCAAAAGATAAGGGTAATGTCATCGGAGTAGTACCCATTGTTGGATGAGTACCCAGGAATGAAGATAGGATGTCCGTTGTTAGGCTTGAGACGGATACCACTCCCTTCAACACGTTCTATTGAATTGGAGAGGTCTTCCGCATCAAAGTCAAAGAGGAGACCTTCAAACTCTGACAACTCAAGGTCATCAAAAGCGAGGTAGTGGACTTCACAGCAGGACTGATAGTGATGAGAGTAAAGGCGATAATCAACGCCATTCTCGTCTTCAAGGCAGAGTCCGTTTACCTCACTTTCGGGGTTGTAAAACCCTACTACCTTGAGGTTCTTGATAATATGTTCCATGATGTGTTGTACTACTTAAGCGTGAAGATTGTGATGCCGTCCTCCGTCTCTTCTACTGAAGCCACTTCAAGTCCACCGAGGAAGTCAGACAGAAGACCGAGAAAGCTATCTTCAGGTGCTTCTTCGGACTGCTTCTTGAGATGTTCCTTAGCCTTTTCAGCCTTATACTCTTCCTTGAGAGCTTCAAAGCGACTGCTGATTTCCTCAGACTTAGCTTCGTGATACTCAAGCTCCCTCTTGAGAGCACGATAAAGGACACGAGAGAGACGACTGACGGAAGGATACTCCATCTCTCTCGTTATGATGTTTCTGTAGGACTTGTGTCGTGCGGTGGAGATAGCCAGCTCTTCTCTCAGGTCGTTGAGATATTCAGCTTCAATCATGAGCTGTTCGATGTCCTTCTTTAGCTTGAGAGCCTTTTCCTTGATAGTTTCCATAATTGGATTCCTTTTTAGTTGTTCTTAGTTCAGTTTGCTGTGGAGGTTCTTTTGTTCCCCTCTCACACTACAAAGGTAGAAAGAGTTTTTCATTCTACCAAATAAAAAAGCAAGAAGTCGGAAAGATTATCTCTCTCCGACTTCTTCGTCTTGCACTAAAGGGATTTCAACTCCTCCACCACTACTTCTCGCTACGGGTGTATGTACCTTCTTTGAGTTCCACGTACTCCCCATTAGAAACGGAGAAGTAGGTAGCCTTATTCACTCGGATGGTTCGGTACATAGTGTTATCACTATTCTGAATGTTGTCACGAAGGTGAATGAGGAATGCGGTAGACCCATCAGCTTCCTGACGGATTTGCTTGCCATTGACATAGCCTGATTTACTACGACACGAGGCGATTCCGATTACAAGGAGAAGGCTCAAGCCTGCCTTTACGATTGATGAAGGTTTCATTTAGAAAATGTTTTTTAGTTGGAAGTACATCAGAATGTAGAATAGCACTGACAATGCTTGACTAAAGAAGAACGTGACGAGTGAGATACGTCTAACATCCTTGTCTTTTATCCCGTGGTAGAGACTCTCAAAGGAGTACTTCATAGCTCCGAAGTAGACGGAGATAGCTATCCCAATGACGATATACTTCCAAGGATTATCTGCGTCCAATCTGAATGGAACGAGGGAGAGAGCTATAAGCAGTATCCATCGGGAGGCGATGAATGCGCTAATTCGGTCTTCAATGATTCCGAAACGTTCGCAGTCTCCCTTCGCCTGCTTTAGCGTATTGAATAGGTGCGATAGATAGGTCATTCGTTTACTTTAGTATGTGACTTGTATTTAGCCTACAAAGACCTTTTCAAGGTGATACACAAGACCAAGGTCATCCACTGCGTATCTAATCAAGAGCAACAAAGGAATTACTGATAAGAATGCTCCTGCTCTTTATTTGGATATAACCTCACTTTGATTGCTCGTAACATATTTGTTCTTACTTGACACGAAGATAGTCGCAGACCATATCTACTCTATCTTCCTCTGCGGCTCGCTTCGCTTCTTCAACGCTGTTACGTGTGGCAACGAATAGCTCTTCGCAACGCTTGTGTCGTCTGTGGTTGTCTGTACGAACGACCTCGTACTTCTCGTTACCATCTTCAAACGTAATCTCGTCTATAACATAGAAGAGAGTGTTACCGCTGAGAATATCGTAATGCTCAGCTATGATGTTGTACTTACGCCCATATGCGTCATCAGCAGTTGCGTCTATCCATTGAATAGGGTGTTCCTTTACGAACCGCTCAATGAGTTCACGGGTTAATGCGACTTGCTCCATATCTATTTGAATGCGCTTGTAATGTACCCCCACTTGAAGAAGAGGGCTACAAAGAACGGGATGCTTAGGAGGAGGTGTATTACGTATATCGTGACCAAGAGCCTTGTTAAGCTCCACACCTTGTAGTACACCATCTCCACCAGCATCACATTCAGGTAGATGAGGAATGAAGCGTACGCTACAACTCCAACGAGTACCGATATGAACTCCAAGCGACCTGAGAAGAGGAATGATGTTGCCATTCCTAACGTAGCAACGATAAGTGGCTTGTGGAAGTTTTCAAGTAGAGACATATAGGTCTCATCTTTGATGCTCTTGTTGTAGATTACATCTCTCAGAATGTGCTCAAAGTTTTTTCTGTACATAGGAGTTATAGCGTTCGCTCAAGTCTATCGGATAAAGAAATACCAATAGAAATAATCTGATTGGTAGGCGAGTAGTGCGAGTGGGAATGTCAGGAAGAACGTATGTACCAATGACAAGAACCAAACCCAACCCCAAACATAATGGCTCACCTTGTGAAGTTTAGCTTGGATGATAAGGGTGAATATCATTGATACGCCTATCAGTACGAAGACTGCTGACGCTATTCCAAATAGTATCCCAACGACCTCTGTGAAAAGAAGGGAGATAACTCCGAGAGCAAATGAAAGGAATGTGCAAGAACCAATCGTGAAGTTGATTTCACCTACACCATCCCTCTCAAATTCCTTATCGGTGTATCCCGCTAAGATGCAGGAGAACATATACTAATCAAACGACAATTCTTCGTCTTCGTAGTTGATGTCCTCACGGATGTCTGCCGTAATCACCATGCCCTCCTTGAGCTTAGAGTACTTATCATAGCTCACAACGATGCGGTATACACGCTGTCCGTCAAAGAAGAGGATGATGTAGATGGGAGGATTATCATTAGACGTTATGGTCGCTTTGCCTACAACAACACCCTTGTGGATGTACTGATTGGTCTGCTCAATGACGGGTTCGTCATTCTTGTTCGTACAGCTTGCTGTTACGAAAGTCAGCCCCCCGATAAGGAGGACTGACTTTAGGATGTTCTTAATCTTCATAGGTGTAGAAGAGATTAGGGAATGGTTACTTATCCCCTTCAGTGAAGTTCTATCGTGTATGAAAATTTATGTAAATCAATGATTTACGTAGTTTCCACTTCCTGCTTCAACCTACCACTACTTTTTAGGAACACGAGGTTCGGTCATCCATAGGAGGGTAGTCCACAAGCGTAAATTCGGTAGTACGGCTACCTACTGATTTTTCTATTTCTTAAACACCCGCTCCGAGCTTTCGCTGTCCTTCACGCAGAATGTTCTTTGCGGCGTTTATATCTCTATCATGATGTTCACCGCATTCAGGACAAGTCCAAAACCTATCACTGAGTTTCAAGTCGCTCTTCTTGTATCCACAACATGAACACGTTTTTGAGCTTGGATAGAACCTATCAATGAGCACAACTTGTTTGCCGTTTGCAATGGCTTTTCTCTGCAAGACTAACTTGAACCGATAAAAACCAACCTCTTGAATTGCCTTTGCAAGATTATGGTTTCTCAGCATTCCTTGAACATTCAAATCTTCCATGAACACCACATCGTAGGATTTGAGAATTTCATTCACCACGTAGTGGATGTAGTTGTCTTTCTTGTTGGAGAGTTGCTCATACGCCTTAGCAAGTCTAACCCTTTGTTTGTCTCGGTTGTTTGAACCCTTGACCTTTCGTGATAGACTTCTTTGAAGTCTTGCTATCTTAGCCTCCTCTCTCTTGAAGAAGTGTTTGTTTTCAAACACGTCACCATCCGAGGTGATGACGAAGTCCTTCACTCCAAGGTCAAGACCGACCTGCTTGTTCGTTTTGTTGAACTTCACGCATTCAGCCTCAGGAATATCCACAAGAATTGATAAGAAGAAATTTCCACTCTTGGTTTTCGATAGGGTTGCACTTCTTATGTTGTCCTTGTATTTCCTTAGACGGCTGTGGTATAGTTCTGAACAACGGAACTTTAGATTCTTTAGTGACTTGATTAGAGTTATATGTTTTGTTTCAAACGTGTTTAGCTTTGATAGCGCATCACGAGGGAACAATGCCGATTGCTTGTCCTTCTTGGATTTGAACTTTGGATAGCCATTCTTCTGCTTGAAGAACCTTTGGTAAGCATCATCCATCTGCTTGATGGCTTGATTCATCACCTTTGTATTCTGCTCTTTCAGCCAAGCATACTGCTCGTCCTTTCTCAATGTTCCATAAAAGAACTTCGATAATTCATTTTCGCTTAGACTTGTCTTGTCTGTTTTATAAGCAGTCTTCTTTTTATCGAGCATGTAGTTATACACGAAGCGGTAGCACCCAAGAACTTTGTTAAGCTCTTGCTCCTGCGCCTTGTTTGGGTATAACCTTACTTTGACTGCTCGTAGCATCTTTATACTATTTTCTATCCATTTCTTTTTACTTTTTAGTCTACAAGCTCAAAGGCTACTTGTCAAATTCTGAAAAATTCTGACCATTGCTGATGTCGCCATCGGCAATCATGCCTACCTTGAAGTAGTCGTACTTCTCCTTGTTCACGATGATTCGGTATGTCTTACGTCCATCAAAGAAATGGATGTAATACACGGGCGTATCACCAGCCATTACGATTGTCTTGTCTACAACGTAGCCATTACGCACATAGCGATTTTCAGTGTTTGGCTCATCGCTGTTCGTACAGCTTGTGGTTGCGAATGTCAGTCCTGCGATGAGGAGCATAGCCTTGAGGAGATTAAGCGTCTTCATAATCTTTCTGAGTTGTTTAGTTGGTTAGTTGTTCTTAGTTGATAGCTTCGAAGGCTTCGTAGTCTGCTTCGGGGATGAACGTATCACCGACATATTCATATCGGGTATCGAAGTCCCCTACATGACCTACTACAGCTCGGTCGTAGATGTCCTTGATGACCATGATGAGGTGAGCCTTGTTGCCTGCGAGGTAGACAACGATGTACTTAGCCATCTTGGGGTCATCGTTGTGGAGGTAGAACTTGTTCACGATGACACCCGTCTTCATATGAGCGGGGAGCGTGTAGGTAGGTTCTTCCGTGTGATTGCCACAGCTCGTGAGTGAGGTAGCCGTGAGTGAGACGCAACCTGCGAAGAGGAGGGTCTTGAGGAGATTCATTGTCTTCATAATTGTTAGTTGAGTTAGTTGTTATAAGATGATTTTACTTTTTCAGTCTTCGTAGAGATGGTCGAGGTCGTCATCATCGTCAGTACCATTGTTGTTCCAATAGTTTCTGAAGCTGAGGTAGGCGAGTGCCAAGACCAGGAAGGTGAGGATGAAGTTCATAACGCTCTTTGAGTTTTTGTTGTTGTCTTATCTCACTACAAAGGTATGAAACATTTTTCATTCCACCAAATCTTTTGGAGATTTCTTTTTTTCTTCTTGATGAGGACTTCTGTATGGCAGTCGTTCTCGTTTCTATTCTACTTTTTAGTTTAGCGAGGTTCTTTTGTTTCCCTCTCACACTACAAAGGTAAGAATAGTTTTTCGTTCCACCAAATCTTCTGAGGATTTCTTTTTTCTTAGTTGTTGAGACGTGCTTCCAACTCGTTGATGAGGTCAAGGACTTCCTTGAGCTTAGTCTCTTGGTACTCCACAAATTTGAGGACTTGTCGCTTCTGACCTTCGGTAGCCCAGCTTGATGTAACGATACTTCTAATCATGTCCTTATAGTTACTCACGCTGAGCACCTTCAGGTGGATGCCATTGGCGATGCTTGAAAGAACGCCATTCTCGTTGTTAGCCATTTTCGCTTTCTTTTTAGTTTAGTTTAGTTCGCTGTGGAGGTCTTTATCTCCCTCTCACACTACAAAGGTAGTAAGAGTTTTTCAATCAACCAAATTTTGATAGCCACTCATCAAAAATTCTTTGTGCCACTTGTGCCATCATAATGGGCGGGACACACATGCCACACACGTAATGAGGAGGTTTCCCGCAGAAATCATAGTCCTGAGGGAAGGTGGAAATCTTGCATACTTCCGCTTGACTTAGGAATAAGGGCTTGCTGAAATGGATGACCGAAGCCTTATTTGCCATAAGCGTAGGGGCGACTTCATTCTCGTAGGCATAGACACGACCGAAGTTCACACGCTTCTTGTATAGACGTTCACTCGCATTGCGCTGTGTCCTATCACCGAAGATGCGCTTCTCCCATAGCATACGCATAGAAGGGCTTGTAATCTCGTCCCCTAAGTAGTCTGCCACCTCTCCGAAGAGGATAGGTTCTTCATTGAAGGTGAGGTCAAGTGTAGGCTCTTCATCAAAGAGAGATGTACTTTTCAGGAACGGCTGAGCCAAGTCTTCTCTGATGGCGACAAAGAATACACGCTCACGCTTTTGTGGAACGCCCATCGTCTCCGAGTTGAGGACATAGTGTGCAGAGTAATATCCAGCACGCTTAAAGGACTTATGTATCTCAATGGTGTACTCCATCGCATTGGCAATAAGAATACCCTTGACGTTCTCGGCTACCACTACCTTTGGCTTCAGTTTCTCTGCAAGGTCTATGAAGTCAAAGAAGAGTGTATCAAGAACCTGCTCTTGTTGCCCTTCTCTAAAGTGTTTCTTAACACCCCAGGACTTCTCCCTATCCCCCGTCATAGTAAACGTAGAACAAGGAGGAGAGCCGTCAAGGATGTCAAGATTGTAAAGCTCTTCGGGGAGGTCGTCTCGTAGTTTGAATGTCTGTATACCCTCTTCGTATGCGTACTTAGGGTTATGGTTCTTCTTGTATATCTCCATCATCCGATGGTCAATATCAAGGCAACCGATAACATCAAACCCTGCGAGCTTGTAGCCCATAGTAGAACCCCCTCCACAAGAGAAGCAGGAGAACACTTTCCCCCTGCTTCCCGTGAAGTTGGCATCTTTCAAATTCCAGCTATAATTGAACTTCATCAGCAATCAGTTCTAAAGGCTATCAAGGTAGCCAATCAGTTCGTCTCTTCCGTTGATGCGAGTATACTCTCCCCGCTCAATCTGAGCCATCGCTTCGTCAATCTCGGCAAACTCTTCTTCTGTGAAATCTTCGTGTCTCATCTTACTTGTTGTTTTGTCTTACTCCGAAATGTTATAGCTAAAACATGGAATGACCAAATCTAACCTACTCCTTCTCCTCGTATTCCTTTATCTTCTCCTTCATTGCCTCGTGGTACTCCTTCACTTGCTGGATGGTCTCGTATTGTCGGTTAAGGACTTCAATAATGTCCTTGAGTTCGTTATTGTATCCAGGTTGTATATAGTTGTAAGCCTCGTAAACGAGCGACATTATATCACCATTGTCGTTGATGATACTTTGTATTCTCAGGGTGGCGTTGTCATTCAGGTTGTTTAGGACAACTGCTTCGTTCGTTTCCATATCTTATAGGAGTTAAGAACAGCCCAGCAGAGCGTTTCTACTGAGCTGTTCGTTTGGTTATGCTATGAAGGTCTAAAGACAATCCTTAATTCTGAGGGGTTCGCCATATGGTTTATATTCCTTGTTCCAGACTCTCTTCTCTTCGGCTTTATGTTCAAAGAGGTTGCGGAGCTCCTCTGCGAACTCAATAGCATCACTCATTGTATCAAAGGACATTCTTGCATGTACGTTGTAGTCCTTGAACTTGACCTCGTACCTATCCTCTCCCATTATACACTCAACATAAAGCTCAGGAGGAGTAAGGAAATGGAAACCATCATCCAAGTCCTTCTTGAGGATTAAGAATAGATGCCTCTTAGCGTCATGCATATTTTCGTGTTGGGAGACATCCACAGAGCCCATTTCATCTGATTCAGGGGTTACACTATGACAGATGACATCGTACCCAAAGAAGAGTAAGTTTGTTCGGAGCGAAGCGTTAAACACGACCTTATCTTCCTTGTCAAGCAAGTCTATTGATGCGTATACTTTATCTCCATAGACCCAAGGGAGGTACTTGATTGAAGTTGAATCGTAGAACCTTCCATCATTGGTTTTGTATAGGACGGAGTAGTCGCAGATGAAGTTGTACGCCTCACGAGCCATTTCAGCCATACCCTCCGAGCTGAACCAAGCGATAACCCTACCCTTAATGTCTTCCGACATAAGCTGGTATCGCATAGATTTGTTTTCCTCTATAGGAGGAAGAGCCATAGTAGAACGTGCAACGACCTTCTTGGGGAAGTGCTGGCAGAAGGTGGCGATAGCTACCATTGCTTCTTGAATCGCCTTCTCAGGTGAGGTTGAGATATACTCCCTACTTTCATCCTTCTTCTCGTTGATAACCACGTCAATCATGTAGTATACATCTTCACCACGGATAAAGCTATACCCATTAACATTGACTTCTGACCCATTACTTGTCGGAGCGGTCACGTTGAAGATATGGGTCAGGTCACTTGCCCCTAACACAATTTCTTTGTCGTTACCTTGGATGCAGTCGTCACAACTGCCCATCTTCTCGTCTTTCATACTCATTTCTTGTGATGTTTACTTATTGTAGTTTCTCTTCCTATGAGCTTTCACATACTTCTCCCCGCATCTCTTCTTGATGGCTTTGTCAAGGTCAAAGGCGAATTGCACTGCGTTGTGCTTGTACAGATAGCTAATACGGAACTTGAGGTCTACACCGCTTATCTTGACTTCATACCTTCCCGTCTCATGGCTCTTGTCTACGTATACCATAGGAGGTGTAACGAAGAAATCATCATTCAAGATGAGGTTCTTCACGTGAGATGCAAACTTCTTATAAGCTCTCTTGTGTGAATGCAGGATGCTTGCGAACTTCTTGTCGTCAATATAGTACGTCCCGTTATGTCCGTGATGGATGACGTGGTACTCGCAGAAGTGGATGTTGTACCTAAGCTCTGTAGCAAATAGGTAAACTCCATCAAAGCGCAGAGCTTCAACCGATGCGTAGCAAAGGTCAGAGTAGCTATCCTTAACAACTCCTGGGAGTGTGAGGTAGTGCCTCTTTGCGTATGACGAACTGCTACTGAAATCATGGATATAGGACAAGATGAAGTTGTAAGCTCTGACCATCGCTTCTGCATCATAGCCGTTGTAAACGATAGCCACCTCTTCCCCATCCTGCGTTGAGAGTACGTAAGCTCCCTTCTCCTTGCTAAACTCGGATGATAATGTCGCAAGCCTATCTACAAGGTAGTAGTTCTTCTTGCAGTAGCGAGCTACCTTAGCCATAGCTACATCAAAGGTATCACTGATACAGAAGGTCTCGTATTCATTCTCTACTCCATTCTCCGTTACTATGATACGAGTGTTCATTCCTCCGTCTTCAATCTTATGCTCACCACGGATAGTAAACTTGTGCTTGGAGAGAGGAGGTACGCCTATCGTAAAACGTTCCACCCATCCTGATGGAGAGACCTTTTCTCTGCTGATTTCTTCTGACATACTATATCGGATTAGTAAGTGAAGGGCAAGGGAACGTCCCGTTATGGGATGCCCCCTCGCTCTTGTGGCTTAGTTGGAGAACTTCTCCTTAAGTGTCTTGTGAAGCTGGTTTGCGAACAGCACTGCGTGTTCCTTCTCCTTGAACGAAGCCGTCTCAAAGCCGACACCATTCACGATTACATTGTATTCATCACAGCCACCATCTTCCATAACGGATATAGAGATTTCCCCGATGAGGGTATGGTGCACAGCGATTTTATTCGCTACTGCGAAGGCGAGTTCGATGATTGCCGTATTGACATTGTTGAATGGGATGACGTAATCTTCTTCACCTTCACCACTTGGATGGACAACGATATGGCAGTCATTGAGACCACGGACTCTTACGACATCATAGTCTGTCAGGCAATACGTTCTCGTGTTTGAACCTCCTACCTTGCCGTCCTTGTCATAAGCCATGTCATAGTAAGGCATCTTCTTCGGAGTATTCGCATACCTACCAGCGTGGTTTGTATTCTTGAGATACTCCTGAATGAAGCGCAAAGCACCGAGGATTTGTTTAGCTTCGTAATGACCTCTTGCGCATGCAATGTCAATGTCTTCTCCATTGGTGTTGATAGTGATGTAGTACGCTTTAAGTTCCTTTTCGTAATTCATCTTGATTGGTGCATCAAGATTAATGTCAGAGCGGTTCTTGGCAACTTCTTGGAAGAGCATATCCACAGCTGACTCAATCGCAATGTGGCATAGTCTGTGGTCATATGTCTGTCCTCCTACTACCACGTGGCAATCACTGAATGCATTCTCATCATCCTTGTAGACTGAAATACCAATACCTCCCTTCTTGTTCCTGACGGGAATGTAGATATAAGCAATCTTTCCACTCAGGTGTTCGCAAGAGAAGTTTTCCCCAAAGATAGCTTCATCAGAGAAGTCTTCATCGGTGAGGAAGTCTTCGTCAATCTCGGATTCCAAGCCTAAAGAAGATGGCTCTTGGATATTCTCTTCGTTAGGAGAGACTTCTTTCTTTTCTTCGTTGCCTATAGCGTATGGCATATTAAACTTCTTATCAAGTTCTGAACAGATAGCCTGAGCGTGGCTGATGCTTTTTTCTCCATAGAAGTGTACAAGGTCGTAGTACTTCCCCGTCTTCTTATCCTTCATGAAAACCTTCTCCTCAAGCGTGCCTTCACCCACACTCATTGAAGCGAACAGCTCAGGTACGACCAAGTTCCGCTCTACCGCAACGTGAACGAATGTGTCTACTTCCTCAGCTATATTGCGCATTGTACTCTTTTCGTCTTCGTAGTCACAAGCGAGTTCCACTTTGTTCCCTACTACTTCACAGAACTCGTACCACGTATTGACCTCATCGTTTTCCCTCAAGCGTCTCTCAAGAACCAAATTCTCAGGGAGGCTTGGGTAGATGTCGTTACGAACGTAGGCTAACTTTCTCGCACTTGCCTTCACACGGGGCTGGTATTTGTTGCAACACGGGAAGGTTAAGTTGTACTCAGACTCCATGTATTCGCTCAGCTTGTACAACACACGATAGGCAAGGTAGTCATTGTACGTAGAGCAGATATTATACGAGACTTTGAAGTCGGTTCTGCCGTTCAAGGAGACTGAATAATACTCACAATAATCCTCAGCCAATAGGTATCCTGATTTCAGCTCTTCAAGCAAAGGATACACCTTGTCAGCCAAAGGCTTAATGAAATGGCTTATAGCAGCCTCCTCTGTATTGTGTTTGGTGCAGACACTTTCATCACCGAAGTTCTCCTTGTTCACGCATATCCAAGTACTCTTGTCAATCCTACGAACGTATGCAATAAGCTCTCCTGACGTAGGGTCAAAGAAGTTCGCTATCGTGCAGGTCGGAATGAGGCGCAAGAGACTATTGCTAAGTGGAGACCCATCAGGATTCTTGATTAGCTCAATTTGCTTAGCAAACGCTTTGTTCTCCTTCTCTCCTAACAAGATGCTTCGGATTTCCATGTAGAGTTTGCTATAGAAGATAGTGGAGTCAGCGACACAATTCACGTCATCAAGATTGACGAATGTAGCTATATCTACTTCCTTGCCATCTACTTCTGCCACCACCTTAGACTCTAATAACTTTGTGCCAAGTGTCTTATCCTTTACACTAATCGTGCTAAAGTTGATACGTGGAGAGATAACGGAGCTAAGGCATTTCTCAACCAAAGCAGGGAAACCTTCGCTTTCGGCAACAACTGAAATGTTGTTCGTCTTGGATATGCTTTTTAGGATATACCTTGACCCTATTCGTGTGAAGTAGAAGGCAATACGATTGTCTTCATCAGGACAACGCACATACCCGTAGAATCCCAAAGCACACCTGAGCTGTTCATCAAGAGGGAGACGTGTAAACCGCTCCTCTTTGGATGTAGGCAGTGTTTCTTTCTCTCCCTCAAAAGAAGGTGTTGTCTTTTTCACTATATCAATAGGGGGAAAAAGTGCCACCTTCCCTTCAAATAGGGATTCTGTCTTAGGGGGTTCGTCACCCCAAAACTCCTTATCGTAGTCAGAGCTGTCATCCTCAGCCTCGTTCTCTCCGATTAGGATGTCAAGGTGCTTAACAACGTTGTCATAGTCCTTTCGGACAAGTGTAACGAGGGTTCTACTCATTTCCGCTGGGATGACTTGTTCTGTTGTTGTAACAAATTCAAGAACCCTGCGGAAGGCTTCTGCGTCTTCTACCTTTTCCTTTCTTCCCTGATTGTACAGCTCATCCGCAACGAGACGTGCTGACTTTAGAGCGTCTTTTGATAGCGTCTCGTTGTAGTACGATAAGTGCTTAACTATCTCGTACTCTTTCTCATCAAGACCGAGCGTCTCACGAGCACCAATATAGTCCCATGAACATCTTTCCATAATGTGTTCGATATTTGTTGTTTATAAAGTTTCTTGTTCGATAGTGGAAGGTTCTTCTTTTGGAATATCCACCTGCTTGCGATAGCCGTAGAACTCCGTTCTCTTATTCCAAAAGGAATCCTTACACTTCGTACAGCAGAACGCTTGATGGTAGCTCTTCTTCACGAATGTGTTGCCACATCCATGACCAGGACACCTCAGTTCAGCCCCAACCTTAGCCTGCTTGTTTTCTATGTATCGTTCTTCTTTCTTACGTACCAGCTTGCGTCTTTGCTTACGCAATCGTTCTCTATATTTGCTTATGCTTGCATCTCTGTGAAGACCAGCCATAAAGCGTTTGGTGTCGTAGTATTCCTTGTACATGAAGTTGCCACACTCGTCAGACCACGAATCAAAGAACGCTGTATCATCGTTCCAATCGGATACGACTTCTGCCTCATCTCCCATAACGGATTCTTTTTTTTAGTTGTTAGTATTACAGCAACAAAAGTACGAACTAAAAATCACTTATGCAAATCTCCGAGGAAATAAAATGAAGAAGCACGTAGAACTTGGATAGAACTACGTGCTTCTTCTAAGGCTTGAGGCTATCGTGCATCAATGATGCGGTCGCTAATTGGATTTTGTTCTTCACAGAACTCATCTAAAGCCCACAATGCGCATCCACGTTCGCCTTCCATGAATAGTCTCAGTGCGACTATAAGTCTACCATCAACACCCGAGGTCAATAGGTTGCGAAGCAACTTTGTCTTGTGAAAATCGTCTTCTATTAAAGTCGTGTTGTATCCGACTAAAGAACTATTCATAAAGGAGAGTGCTTTATGGATGTACTTTATGTCGCCCGTTGCAGAATACTCTAAGATAAGGCTAAGTAACTGAATCGTGGAACAACGAAAATTCGTCTTCCAAGCATTAGTTAGAATCTTCTCTTTTAGCTCTTCATTCATAACCTATAATAACCATTACTATATGCTATTATAGATATTCTATCTCAAAGTCTTCCTTGGGCAAACGGACGCATTGCTTTATGTGACCACTCCAACGTAACTCGGGATGAGTCCCATCTTTTCGTAGGATGTCTTTTAGCTCTTCGTACTGCTTAAGAGTAATATCAACTAAGACTTCCTCGTCCCACTTAGAGTAGGTCAAGAAATTTCCATGAGAGATGTACACCTTCCCTTCCTTTGAAAGGTTAGTCCCTCTCGTAGAGGGTTTGTAGTACAACCCCGTGGGCTTATGCTTGATGCGATATGGTTTCATACTGCCTATGTATTATTCCTTGATGCCGAGAAGTCGCTTTGCCATTGAAAGACGGACTTCCTCTGCCTTTGATTTTAGTTCTTCAAGTGGGACGGCATAGCCTCTTGTCTCAATAACGTCATAGTAACCGATTTCCCACTTGCCAGTGACATGGACATCAAGAGAGCTGTACTTGCTATCATTGTCTACGTTTATTCTAAAGTCAATGATAAGAGCGTTGTCTTCGTCTTCATCGTCCTCATCTATAAGAACGATTTCTGAACTCAGGCTACACTTAGAGGTGCTCTCTTCACCATCCCACTCCAACGGAGTTACTTCTGAGATTAGGGTTTCAACTTGTGATGGCGTATGGTGTTCCTCAGCCTCTTTCTCCTCAAAGGCTGGTGCAGTTATACCAACCTCCTTAGCACTCGCAACGATGCGATTATAGAAGTCTTGTTCTGCCATTTCCTTGAGTTCGTCAGGTGACATATAATTATATAACAGCGATTCTCCTAACAGCAACGTTCCTGAACGACTGATTAGTTTAATAGAGATGTAATAACCTTTAGTAGACATCTCTTTTATCTCAATCTTATATTCAAGCTCTTCTTGTGTATACGGGTTAAGCGAGACTGCGTCATAGCATTCCATCCCAAGAAGACCATCGTGCTTCCACTCAAGAGACTTTGCGCCTAACACCTTCAGTTTTTCTTCTCTTGTCATAGCTCGTTATCGTTCTTATTTGTTAGTTGTTTCTGATAGTAGGATTTCGTATAGTTTGACCATATGTGGAGTTATTTCTGAAAGTAGTCTTTTAGCAAATTCAAGCGTATGGCGTTCCTCTTCTTCTTTTTTATCCTTAAGGATTTGAGCTCTCCTATCAGATTCCTCCGCCCCCCTCACAATGCGTTTATAAAAGTCATCTTCAGCCTTTTCCTTCATCTCTTTAACTGCGGAAGCATCAAGTGATAATACCTTACCTAATAGATATGTTCCTGCCCTTGATTCACGTCTAAGGTAAGCATAATAGTCTTCAGACTCCGTATTATTCACTTCAATCTTATATAGAAGTAAGTCTTTCTCATATGGGTCGTACGTATATGCTTTGTATTGTACAAACCCGCCACGTGTACTAAACTTCCATTCAAGAGGTTTTGCACCTAACGCCTTCAGTTTTTCTTCTCTTGTCATACCTTGTTGTTATTTCCTCTTATTGAACTCTATATCAATCTCCTTGATGTACGATATAGCATCCTTCCATTCACCTCTGAAGATATTGGTGATAGCGGAGATGAAGTTGTCATTTAGAGGTACTTCCTTGGATATCTTCTCAAGCTCTTTGGATAGCTCATCGTAGTCATTCGTGCAAATACGCACATTCCGCTCTTCAGCGTCATTACAATGCAGGAGTGCCGCTTTGAGCGACCAGCCGTTTAGTAGCAGGAAGGCGGAAGTCAACGAACGAATTACACTACCACGAAAGTAGTCCAACCGATGTTCAACAATAAGGTTCATGCCCCATTCGTGGAGCATATCTTGCTGTTCTTCAGTCATATTCTTTGATGTTAATTAGAACTGATATTTCACACCTTCTTCTATCGCTCTTACAAGCGTGTTCTTGAAGTGTTCAGTACAAGCTTCCATTGCGCTGTTGATGTCGTTGTACACGCCTTGAGGGTACTCCTCATCGGGTGTCAGGATGGAATACGAACCACCTGAATACTCAATCTCGTACTCACCTATCTCTGAGTGGGCTTGTAGGACGCTCCCATCACCATAGCGTGACTTGGATAAGCTAAGCGTCACGCAATTGAGAATGTAGTCCTTGACGAATTGAAGTTCAAACTTGTTGTGGTAGCGAACATCTTCAAGATTGGCGAAGTCACGTTCAGCCATAGCCACAAGCTCTTCTCTTGTATATTCCTCGCAAGGAGGCTCTACGAGGTAGTCTACCTTGATAGGTGGTTCTCCATAGACATAGTGTAGCTCTCTACACAGAACAGCCCTGCGGTCTTTCCCTTCACCTACGTTAAAGATGTAATACCTCACAGAACTCTGTGCTGATAGAAACTCTTTGCCTACATATCTGTCGCCATCTTCCTTCCAAAAGAGTGATAGCTTTCTTTGCTTGCACATAGCTGTATATCTTATAAGGGTTAGTGCTTAGAGAGGATGCTATATGGAGCTATCCGAAGAAGCTATTCTGCATTCTTGATAGCCTTGTCACCTTGTTCACGAAATCTCTCCTGATACTCTACGTGTCTTTTTAATAGGCGGTAGTAATCCTCCTCAGCGAGTTTGATTAGCTCAGTCACGTTCATCCGTGGTTCTTCAATTAGATTTTCACAGATGAACCGCCGTACATGAGCTGTGGTGGAGTCATAGTAGAGTGATGCGTTACCCCACTGAGACGTTGGAGATTTATGGATGACGACTGAGTATTCTTCGTTTGTTGTGCCGAATGGGAGATTGGTCTTAGCGGTATATCTATACTCTTTTTCGTTTTCGGTGCGCTCCCAAACAAGAGGTTTACAACCCGTTGCGATGAGCAGTTCTGAATGTTCCATTGTCGTTTACTGATTATCTGTTGTGTTCATAGATGCTGTCATAGCTCAGAATGGGCACTCCATAAACTTATCTATATGAAGAGCTATTTCTTCTCGTTCACGAAGTTTCTTCATAAACTCTGACTTTCTCTCCAAGGAAGAAAGATAGTCGGCTTCAGCAACCTTGATTAGCTTCTCTACTGACATCGGTGTACTACCGACTTCATCCTTGCAGAGGATTTCCATCTGATAGCCCTGATAGTGAGGTGAGAAATAGGTGAAGCGTACGTAAGAAGATACTTTCTTTGGGTTCTTATTGACAATCACAGCGTATTCTCCATCCTGATTGCCGAAAGGAGTTTTAACCTTAGCCGAGTAGGTGATTCTATTCTCATCTTCATGGCATTCCCAGCTGAGTGGGTTTTCGCTTACGTGATTCTTTGCTTCTATGCGTACCATAGTCTTTTTGCTTTTTAGTTTAGTTTGCTGTGCGAGGTTATTTTGTTCCCCTACCACACTGCAAAGATAGGAAGAGTTTTCTACTCCACCAAATCTTTCCGATTTTTCCCTCCTAACAAGTCAAGGTCGTAGAGATTTGCTCGTCTACAAGCCTTATGAACTCCTTTGCAAACAGAATGGCATCTTTCTTTGACTTGAATATAGCGAGAGGGTCTTCCATCCCAAGGATGCGAATTTGGTGTCCTTTTGTTTCACCTTCGTATATCGTCTCTTCGCAGACATATGATGGGATATTGAGGAAGTTGAAATGGTTCATTATCGTCATGTTGACGAACCTATCAAAAGCCATCATTTCAATCGCCTTCTCCTTCGTGTCATAACAAATGACTACAAACTTATTTTTTCTGCTATCGTACCAATCAAGATGGTAGCAGTCTAAGTACAACGTCTTCCGTAATGATGAATGTACATCTCCATTTTTAGAGAATACCTTTCCGATGCTATGCCCATAAGCAAACGAATGAAAATCGTGGAAGTAAGGAATATCAGGATAAGGATAGCTCCCATCTGTATAGCTAAGGTATTCAGCCAATACGCATAGATTATCGTATATCACAGCCGTATCATAGTTCAGGAGCGTTACAGCAAGAGTCTTGCCATCAGGAGCATCCTCCTTGATGTAGTGCTGTTTTGATATTTCATCGTACTCCTTTATGATATGTGTATTCAGAATGACATCTGAGCGTCTTTCCAACACGACCTTGAAGAGACCTTCAAGAGCGAGCTTTATTGCTTCCAAAACATCCTCTGCGCTCTTTGTAGTTGTGCCATCATAGATGATATGCTTGAATGGGATATTCGCCTTCTCTGCATAGATGGAAAATCCAATAGGCTCTGCTCCTGCCTTTACGGGGATAGTCACCCTGCACACGAAGTCCCAATCACGTTCAAGGTTGAGAACGATGGATGGGTCGTTTGTGATGTTCGTATCCATTTCCTTTTGCGTATGGTTAAAAGAAGAGAACACGCCCCGCTCTCCCGAAAGGAGGTGTGTGAAAGGGAGCTTGACCAGCGGGGCGTGTTCGTGATTTCTTTGTTGTTTTATTATTGTTGCTTGAATGTTCTTGCGTAGGGGTTGTTTGCTTCCCTCTCACACCACAAAGGTAGGAAGACTATTTCAATTCACCAAATGAATAGCTTCGTAGTCGTTTACTTCTTCTACATAGCAGAAGGACTGAGGTGGAACAAGGTGCGGGTACTTATCTTTCAGCTTGACCTGCTCCTCGTATGGATGGAAAGCCTTCACTTCAATAGCGTGCGCTTTATCCCTTCCCGAGAAGTAGGCAAAGAAGAACTGCTCCGAGATACCAGCCTTGTCCTTTGTTTTCTCCCATAGGTTCTCAGGAGTATCGGTAAGGAGCGATGCTACCTCTATCTCTCCTACAAGACGACATACGGGGCTGGAGGCATATACAACGATACGACTAATATCGTTCCTCTTGTATAGTACTCTCCTGAACTCGTAGGACTTCTCTCCTGAGATAATCCTATCCACGAACTCAGGCTTTATTGACATCAAGACTTTCATTGGTTAGTCATCTTACTTATGATTACTACTAAAATCCGTACCTTTCAAAAATTTCATCTATCATAGCGTTTATGTAGGCTATGGCTTCCTTAACGTGAATATCACGAATGTCGTTACTTTCGTTCTTCCCATCAGTCGATGATGCCACCTCGTGCGATTTTTCTGTCATAATATAAGTTTCCTCGTGTTGAGTAATAGAAGAGCATATTAAGCTCATCGTACTTCTTGTCTGCGAACTGATAGTACTCTCCGTTGATATACTTCAGCCTATCGTTCTTGTCATAGAACTCATTGAAGAGTTCTCGGTACGTGATGTCGGAATAGCTGGTAGCGTCTCTCAGCTCAGAGTTCACAATACGTAAGACCACGACACTCTCCGATAGTACATCGTCATAGCTGGATATTCCGTAGGACTGAAGGAGTGCGTTATTGACATCCGTACTAAGGGCGATTGCGATACTACTAACCGCCTTTCTCAGCTTGTCTCTTTCTGCTTCATCCTTAACGATGCTATCAATAGCAATGCTGAAGCTGTTCACCTCAAAGTAGGAGTCCTTATACTTCATTCTGAGAATGAACTTGAAGAGTACCTGCTCCCCAAAACGAACCTGAACTCCAAAGCCTATAGACTCGCTCAGATGTGATATAAGGATGTTATCAATAGGCATCTGCACTTTCTCCGATAGGTAGGTGCACAGCTTGTTCTTTACAAATGTAATTGAAAGACCAGCTTCCTTCTGCGCACGAGGAGAGAAGAGTTTGTTTGTGATACTACGTCTAAGGTAGTATTCACTCCCTCCTTCTGCAACTCGGTATGATGCTTTAATCTTTGGTCTTGCCATACTATTACTTGTTGATTAAGTGACTTAGGATATGCTTGATGACATCAATCGTCCAACCATTACCAAGCATCTTGTATGCTTGTGAGTCGGGACACTTCCACTGATACCACTCAGGGATGGTCTGCAAGCGTGCGCATTCAATAGGCGTTAGCCGTCTTATAAGACAACCTATCTTAGCCACGGGCTGACCGCTCCCATCATTCCTTGCACGTGCTGGGAGACAAGGAGCTTTATCACCTGCCATAGGTCTGAACCCTCTATCTTCAATGTGAGTTCTCCAAAGACCTGGGGTGACTTCCTTGTCGCTCTTTATAGCGAGCAAGTCCATATCGGAGTGGTTGCCTCCACTATTAGCACCGCCTGAAAGGCAGGAAGCCTTGTTCTGAGTTCCCTTAGGCTTCAGGTCTTTCCCTATCTTGACTATATCTTGATTAACATCAAAGAATGGAAGTTTACCTTCACTCTCCATCGTCTTATCGCACGTTCTTACAATGTCGTTTCCGAAGGAAGAGCTACCGATGTAGTACTTGTCGTCCACATCATCATCAAGGATGTCAGTCAGGTTGATGCCCTTGTCATCAGGTTGCTCTATATCCGTATGAACTTCACCGAACAGACCATCCTCACGAACCCTGATATTGCTCCAATACAAACGTACTCTGTTCTGAGCGGAGACGAGAGCTGAATTGATTTCAACGGGGAAGATGCCAAGGCTTTCGTTAATGTAGTGTTCATCATCACCTCTCATACGAACATTCTCCAAGAGGAACTTGACATTCGGATTGACGCTCTGAACGTGGTGGAGAATATCAAGGAAGACCCAATAGAGTTTACTGCGAGGGTCTTCATGACCAAGCATCTTTCCCGCAACGCTAAACCCCTGACAAGGAGACCCTGCAAGGATGAGGTCAATGGATGACCAATCTATATCCCAAGTCTTCCATTCTTCTACATCTCCGAGCTGGATGGTGTTCGGGAAATTGAGTTGGGTCTGAGCAATGGCATGTTTGTCAATCTCGCTGGCGTAGTAGGTGTCTACCTTGATGCCAAGTTCCTTGAGAGCTATCTGACCACAGCTCATGCCGTCAAAGAGGGATAAGACATTCATCTCTTCTTTCCTTTCTCTATATCCAACTCCACAAAGTCGCCAAACTTTATATTATCATACGACTCCTTTGGCACAACAGCCGAGTAGTACCTTGCTGTGAAAACACCATGATACGTAAAGACAATGACATAAGCCAAGCTGTCTCCCTCTTGCCGAGTATGCTTGCCGATGACGCTTCCTTTCGCATACGGGTAGTTCACCTCAGGATTACCGCAAGAGGTGAACATACAAGATACGATAAGCGTTAATATAACTAAGTATTTCTTCATTTCTCGTTTAGTCTTACCTTTTTTATTTGCTCCCTCACGAGACGCTCTATGTCAAGGCATTTTGCCTCTGACTCCTCTTCACATCCATAACAAGGGTCTACCCCCAGGACTTTGATGGTCTCTCCATTGATAGTCAGGGGAAGTTTTGACATTCCAAATTCAATCTTAGGGCTTGGTTCAAGTAAAAAAGCGTGGTTTTGGTAGTAGCCGTATATCTTGACAAGCGACAGCCCTTCTTCTGATATTTCATCGCTTGTGCACGTGTCAGGTACGAACTTCCTTACCAAGATGGATTCGCTGAAACGAGATACTCCGAGAATACGCATATACAACTTATTCGGGACTACCTCTATGATGAGTTTACTTCCACTTGCAACAAGCTCTTGCACCGATTTGGTGAGTCTATTTGGTTCAGATAAGATAAACTTTTTCAAATCATCAAGGAACTTCATCTTCTTCTGACTATCATTGTCGTCTTCAATAACGAAGTTCAGGAAGAAAAGAGTTGGCAGTCCCTTTTTTATTAGGATGTCATCATAATCCCGAACACTCTTCTCCTTATTTTTCTGAGCTTTCATAGTCGTTATCGTGGGTTATACATAATGATGTACGGAACGGAAGAGGCAATGATACCAGCAACAACAATCCCTATCATATAATAGTGCACGTATCTGCTGTTCTTGACAGCCAAGAAGCATATGGCTATCAACCAATAGATGAATGACGAGAAGGCTACAAGGCAAAGCATCAGGATGAAGCCACGCAGTGGTTCAGTGAAGTCACCAAGCCAATAGACGCAGAAGGTAGCAACGAATGCGATGCTCAGGGCGATATGAAAGAGAACCTCTTTAATTGCCTGCGCTTTCATACTTGACCAGCTGTTCTTTAAGTTTGATGATTTCATTCTCCAATTCTTTAACCTTTGTCTCAGATTCCTTCTTCTGCTTCGTTAGCTTCACATTGTGAGACTTGAGGGTATATACCGAAGCACTCAGCTCGGAAATATGCTTATCCCCATCTTCAAGATAGAACATCAGTGTAGCTATCTCGTGGTCTTTCTCCGCCATACGCACCTTCTCACGAGAGTGGCGAATCAAGATTGCGCCTATCGCAATGGTGAAGAATATAATGAGTGCGGAGATTGCAATGATGCAAGTTAATAGGCTCATGTCACTTTACTTTCGTTAGGTTAAAGTTCTGCAAGAGGTCGGTCTTGTAGTGCTCGTTGCAGAAACGCTGAGCTTCTTTCAGGGTCTCAAGGTACTCTTCTCCGTTGATGGGTAAGGTCTTTGCGGTTTCAATGTATTCGTAGCATTCTTCGTTCTGCATGTACATACCCGTCTCAACAAAGCAGTAGTATCCTTCTGCCTCTTCATTGTAGATGATATAGTACGTTACAAAGAGGTCTTGGAAGATATTTGCAAAACCTGCATACCCGCTGTCGTTCCATTCAAGAGGAAGAACGAGGTCTCTTAGGTTCTTAATGTTCAGTTCCATAAACGTCCCAACGTGCATGAAAATCAATTGTTTATATAGTTCTCACTTCTTGCTTCAACCTGCCACTACTTTTTAGGAGCGCAAGGCTCGGTCATCCATAGGAGGGCAGTCCACAAGCGTAAATTCGGCATTACGGATGCCTACTGATTTCTATTGAGCTTCTCTGAGCATTCGCTGTCCTTCAAGCAGAATGTTCTTTGAAGCGTTTATATCCCTATCGTGATGCTCCCCGCATTCGGGGCATGTCCAAACCCTATCACTGAGCTTCAGGTCTTTCTTCTTGTACCCACAGCACGAGCAAGTCTTTGAACTTGGGTAGAATCTGTCAATAAGGACGACATGCTTGTCGTTTGCAAGAGCTTTGCTCTGTAGGACTGACTTGAATCTTGCGAACCCAACTTCTCGGATTGCCTTGGCAATGTTGTGATTTCTTATCATTCCTTGAACATTCAAGTCTTCCATAAAGACCATATCGTAGGACTTGAGTATTTCATTCACAACAAAGTGGATATAGTTCTCCTTCTTGTTCGTTAGTCGTTCGTATGCTCTTGCAAGTCTAATCCTCTGCTTGTCTCGGTTGTTTGAACCTTTCTTCTTGCGGTCTAATTGACGTTGGAGTTTCGCAATCTTCCTTCCCTCCTTCTTGAAGAAGTGTTTGTTTTCAAACACAACTCCATCCGAGGTGATGACGAAGTCCTTAACTCCAAGGTCAATGCCAACTTGCTTGTTCATTTTCTTAAACTTGACGTATTCCGATTCATGGGCATCTATGAGGATTGACAAGAAGAAATTCCCGCTCTTGGTTTTCGAGAGAGTTGCACTCCTTATACTATCCTTGTATTCCCGTAAGCGTCTGTGATATAGGTCTGAACAACGGAATCTCAGGTTCTTTAATGACTTGATTAGCGTTATATGTTTCGTCTCAAACGTGTTGCACTTTGAAATCGCATTACGAGGAAACAATGCTGATTGCTTGTCTTTCTTCGCCTTAAACACTGGGAGGTCTTTGTCATGCTTAAAGAAGTTTTGGTAGGAGACATCCATTTGCCTGATGGCTTGACCCATTACCTGCGTATTCTGCTCTCTCAGCCAAGCATATTGGTCATCCTTCAACAATACTCCGTGAAACCACTTTGACAACTCCGTTACCTTTAGGAATGTCTTGTCTGATTCATAAGCATTCTTTCTTTTAGCAAGCATGTGATTATACACAAAACGATAAGCTCCAAGAACTTTGTTAAGCTCTTGTTCCTGCTCCTTGTTGGGGTATAATCTTACTTTGATTGCTCGTAACATCCTTGTTCTATTCTATTTTTAATCTATGGTGGGGCGTTCCCACACCACAAAAGTAAGGATAGTTTTTCATTCCACCAAACATCAAACAAAAAAAATCTCCCGAGGCGTTTGCCTTAGGAGATTTCTCTTTTGCTATAATTGCATGATGTTGGTGGCAGTCTTGCTTCTCTCAAGCAAGTCCTTCAGCTCATTCTCGCAGACGAGCTTTGCTTCATACTCGTTTGGTAGACCCCATCCTATTTCAATGGCTTCATCATCAAACCCAACCTCGTCTATATCTTCGTCTGAACGAAGGATGATACGAAAACAACGGAAGCAAGAACCATATCCAAAATCGTGGTCAAAGAACATATATTCAGCACGATATTCATCGTTGATAGGGTATGAACCAAATGTTTTATTCCAGCGGTGCTTCCATTCTATCTTTGGTGCATTCGTTTCCATATTGTTAGCTCTTAGTGTAAAACATATTGCAAACTTTGATGACCTGGTACTCTCGTGCTATTTCCTTCGCACGTTCAAGCGTTCCTGCAAACCCAATGGTCACTCCACTATAAAGACTGCCAGCCTGAGCCTCAATGCACCAAGACTCATTAGGCATTTGGAATATGTGCAGGTCATAGGTGAGACCCGTTCTGCTGTAATATCCTCCATCTACTGCTCTCTCCCAAAAGAGAGGTTGAAGTGAGGCTTCAAGTTCTTCCTTAGTCATGTTATTATCTGTAGCGAGAGAGCTGTTCTCTCAGCATCTCTATATTGTTTGAGAGACCCGTACGCAGGCTCTCTCTGCTCTTGTAGGCTTCATCTAACTCTCGCTTCAACCTGCGGATTTTATCGCCCTGATTGACGCAGATAACGAAGAGTATCAAGATTATGATGTAGAGCATCTTACTTCTTCTTAGGCTTGAATGCTATTTCGTGGAGTGATGTGTGACCATCATTATGCTCCTTGGCAAAGGTGATATGATACCCACCAGCAGGGTAGTAATCACCCCACTTGTATGAAGCTACACCGCTCTCCACTACGTCCATATTGAGCATATTGGTGAACATCCTGACCTGAGTATCAGGAGTTAGAACTTCTACTCGTCCCTTATCTACATCAAGGTAGAGGGGGAAACCTCCTTCCTTTATGCAGTTGATGATTTCAAGGACGACCTTTTCATTATATGTTGCCATGTCTCTGTTATTGTTTCTTATATTTTTCTAATGCAAAGGTACATAGAACATTCCATTCTACCAAATCTCCAAATAAAAAAGTGGCTATAAGCGAACCACACTCTTTTGGAATGCGAGTTCAACTCATAGCCACAATGTGATTTAGCTTGATACTAAAACTCCAACGTCCTCTTACCTACGTACTCGTCAAGGGCTTTCTTTAGGTCAATGTTACACATCTCTGCAATGTACATAAGTTCAGCAAGGTAAATGTTGCAGTCCCACATATAGTCTCCCGTAATGCCTATGAACCCATTTGCACAGATGTGCCACAAAGAACTATTAGCATCGTCATCAAATGCCTTCAGTACGGAAGCGTATTCCTCAAGAGACACTTTCCCTGACGGATTGAAGTGAGAACCAAGGTATGCGAGTGGATACTCCATAGCTTGTGCTATCAACATTGGAGTTACGTTAGAACGCATACGCTTTGCTTCTTCCGTATTGTTGCCTTCCTCTAAGCATTCACAAATATACTCGAACATCCACTCTTCATATTGAACGGGGTCTGTCGGATACTCCGCTGTACATATTAAAAGCTCGTGGACTTCATTCAGCATACTCTCTCTTAGGCTGAAGTAGAACTCCATATCTCCTTCTGATGGCAATGGTAGTTCATCTTCGGGAAAGACTTTGTCTTCCTTCTTGTCAGGCTCAGGCTTGACGGGGAGCTTGTCGTAGACCTTCTTTGCGAGTTCTGTGAGATATTCCTCGGTGATGTCGTTGTACATATTCGTATGTGTTATCTGTGAGTGTAACCCTGAAGTTCGTTGTAGGTAAGTCGCAGGATGGTGCTTTCGTAAGCGTCTACACCGAACATATCTGCGAGCCTAATCATATATCCAAGGATGCAAGGATACCTAAAGAAGCATTCAATACGGAAAAGGTATTCTTCTATGATAGACCAAATCGCTGATACCTTTTTGCTATCAAGTCGGTACTTATCTTCAAAATAACTAAAGTCATCGGAGACGTTATATAATTCATCAAACCCTTCAAACTCCTTATCATTCATCATTACTGATAGAGCAAGACAAAATACTTCACCAAAGAAGTAGTTTGTCGTATGGTCATAGGATGAGCCATTGGAGCAAATTATTTTGTCCGCAGTGCAACCCGTTTCAACGAGATTCATAACCTCTCTGATACTTTCCTTGCCACCAATAGAGACGTTCTCAACACCGAACTCGTCATGCGAATAGGCTCTTGTTAGGTTACTGACAATAAGCATCCCAGCATTTGATGCTTCCATCGCATCTTCACTAAAACCCCTATTGACTGCACTCTCGTAGATGCGCTTAGCAAGCTCATTCCAATCCTTGGCGTTATAGTTCTGAACGATAGGCATAGCCTTAGCCGTCTCTCTAAGAGTGTCGAACGCCTTTGAGGATGATAGGATATGCACGAGAATATCCACAACGGACGAGCGGGATAGAACGCCCCATGCTGATGTATTCAGACGGGAGAAGTCGTATTCGGAAGGAATGGTGTATAGCTTCTTTACTTCTCCGATAGTCAGGTGGCGACATTCAATACGAGTATCACCCTTCCCTCGTCCGTCTACCGAGACCACAAGACACTTCACCTTGGATGCGGTGATAGCATTAGACTTGGAATCCTTACGAAGCTCCAGCACACGTTCCTTGGCTTCACCACGGATACGGATAGCACCACTCACGTAGTATGCGGTATCAACAGAAGAGAGGTCGGGAATCGTAACGCCCTCAAGACTTACGAAGGTGAACTTCTCTTTATCTTCATCCTCCTCCTTATCACTAACCAGCTTCCCAAGAGATACACACTTGTCCTGAGGCATAGGGATATTGGTCTCCTTCTCCCCGAAGAGGTTGATGTCTTCTTCTCCGAGGTTTGACCAATAAAGACGTTCCTTATTCTGAGCTGAGACGAGGGAGGCGTTAATCTTACAAGGTGTAGTACCAAGCGTTCTCGTTACAAGCTCTTCGTCCGCATTTGATAGCACTCGCTCCTCAAGAAGCCAAAGGACTTCATTCTCTCCTTCGGAGAAGAGGTCAATGTAGTGCTTTAGGATTGCGAGCTGAGACTCATTGCTTCCTTCTTCATCGTCATCTTCATTGGACTGAGAGCTTCCACCAAAGATGTTCTTCGCCATAATAAGGTCGGCTTTGAAATCCTTGGTGTCTTCAGTCACCTTGACGATGTTCGTTGAAGGGAAGTTCCCCTTGATGACATCAAGGCACGTATTATTAACGCCTATGGTATAGAACGTACCTACATTAACATCAAGCTGTTTGAGAGCCATTAGGATGCTCCCAATCTCGTCATTGATGCCAAGGACGTTGATACTCGTTTTTTCAGTTGCCATAAATTATTTCTCTTTTAATTTGATGAGCCTATCGCCCTTTTGGACTTCAGATGGTGATACTTGGATGACGTTCCCGTCACGATAGACGAAGATGCTATGGTCTGATGTGACCTTGACCTCAGTCCCGTCAGAAGCCTTTATAGCGAACATCTCCTTCTTCACCTTGTGCTTATACAGATAAGACACTTGGTTGGAGCAGACGTGGTCTCCGTTGAATGTCGGAGTGAACATCAGCATGTTCCCTACAAAGATATACTCTTTCCCGTCATTCTCAAAATGCTCGTGCTCCTTGAGGATATTGTAATGCTTATTCCAAAGTTCTTCTATGGAGTACGTCTTAGGTCTTTGGCGAAACTCATCAACATATACCTTGGTGTCTCCGCTTACAGAGTCTGTGTTTGAGTATATCTCAAGGCTTGGGTTGCCACTCTCGTCCTTTGGCAGGTCAAGCGTATTGATGTCAAGGGTCTTTGCTTTCTCAGTAGATATGCCGAGTATCTTATGTAGCTCCTCGTCCTTCTGAAATGCACCCTTGAAGTATGATGTGATAAGTACAGATGCTATACGTGTCATCTGTCGCCCCTGCATTGTAATAGCCTCGTAGAGCGCAGGACTATACAACTCTGAGGACTGACTGCCGAGGACACCCGTAAAGGCGTTCATCAGGAGCTTAGCCGATGCCTGCTCAGCATCCAGCACGTCCCTTTGCCTCAGAAGCTCTTTCAGTCGTTCTTCTTTAGACATTGATTAAATCAAATTTATCGTTTCCGAAATAAGGAGAGAGGTCTCCTATCGTTTTCTTTTTGCTTTGTAGGTAAATGAATACGTCATTGAAGTCCCATTTGCTCCTATCAGGGATATGGTAGTCATTCCTGAACTTCCTCCAAAGGAAGACGTAATCTCCATTCTTCAGACCCTTTAAGGACTTGGCTCTTCCCGTTTCGTCATCATCATACATAAACCTTCGTTTGAAGAGCTTAGGAGGCGTTCTGCCAGCCCCACTCGTTGCGATGGCATTAGGTATAAGGAGCGCATCGAAGAAGCCTTCTGTGATGGTTACTTCCTTTGATGGGTCTACCTTGGCTATTCCGAAGAAATAGGATAGCTCCTTGAGTGTCTCTAAGGTATCCTCGGGAACGGCAAGTCTTATATCAAAGTCCTCACCTTCCTTCATCTTCTTGACAATCTCTTCGTACCCCATACTGCGATACTTAGCCTGACCTTTCTTTGGGGATAGGAATCTATACTGCAAACCTAAAACGTGACCCGTCAGGGTTTGGTTGAGGATGATGATAGCATTGAGTTTCCTTGAGTAGAGAAAGTCATCCCAGGAGTACTGCATTCTGTTGGTAAGATATTCCTTGGCGTGCTGTGGCGCATCATCTATAAGGACGTATCCGAGGTGCGCCATCAGGTGCGTCTTGTGGTAGCAATACCTCTTGACAATCTCGTCATCAATAAGCACACCGATAGCCTTCCCTGCCTTGCGTGCTGTTTCCTTGGATGTCTTCTTCTTGGCTCTTGGTGCTGACTTGAGTTCCTTGACAAGCTCTTCATCAAAGTAGACACTCCCAGCACTTGAAGCCTCTACAAGGAACTTCTCTAAGGACATATACCTACCGCAGTTATGGCACTTATACATCCCTTCGTGTTCCCCATGAAGGATGATAGAACCACGCTTCTTGAACTCGTTTTTCTTGGAGTCCCCACATAGCGGACAAGCGAAGTTGATTTGAGCTTCGCTGACGTTTATTCTCTGCTTCACGGCAGAGGTTGGGAACTTCTTTAGTAGTATATCTTCTACCTTACTAATGAGGGTATCGCTTACTTGCATATGGGGTTTCAAACCTAAATTCTCTACAAAGGTAATACTATGAAATCATATAAACAAATGAAGCAATCAATCACCAAGTATTTGGCGGTTGCACTCTTCGGAGCTATCGCTCTTGTAGGGTGTGAGACGAAGAAAAATGCTGGCTCTATTGAGTATGGCTCAGGTCAGCAAGAGCACATTGAGGTCGTTATAAAGGATAGCGTCATCAACAAGGAACAACTAAGAACCTATATCCACAAAGAGGCTCTTCCAAGCCTCGGTCATTGGAGACCTTCTACCTTTGGTAGAGGGGCTAACGGAGACCTCACTCAGTACTCTTGCGTGCTTGCAGGGAAGGACACTCTGTTCATCTACCGACTGACGATAAGCGAAGATGGGAACTACCACCTATCAAAGAAAATCTCCTACTAATGTATATTTTGTAATCTAATATGGATAAGCGACTTTTAGGTGGCTATAAGCCATCAGACATCACGAGGGATACCCCACGTTTCTCTATGGGGATAGATGGGCTTCCAACCTCGTTCTCCTGCCAGCGGATAATGCCTCCCATTGAAGACCAAGGCTCAACCCAGCACTGCGTAGCACATTCTTGCTCAGCTATGGTGAACTACCTAATCAACACCGAAAAGAAGACAAGGGGAATTGACTATGGTATTGAGGAGATAGAGATTTACGAACAGCGTAGAGATAGGTCAAGGGATATAGGTATGAGTCCCAAAGTTGCTTTTGAATATATCAGGACAAGTGGCGTGTACATACAACAGCTTGGAAGGAAGTACCAAATAGCTGGGTATGGTCTTGTTACTGAGCTGAGTGACTTGAAGAACGCTATCGTGATGAATGGACCCGTGCTTTCAGGGCTGTTTGTCAAATCTATGTCTCGTGATGACTTTTGGAATGGCAGTGGAGATTATGGTGGTCACGCCATCTGCATTGTGGGATATAACGACAAGACGCAAAGCCTTCTTCTCAGGAACTCGTGGGGGACGAGCTATGGTACAATGGGATACTATACGCTCTCCTATCAAGATTGGGAGAATGAAGCGATTGAGACTTGGACGATTTACTAAAGACAGAAGAGGAGGGGACTTGAAATCCTCTCCTCTTCCTTTTACATCCTATCTTTATAATTATACGGGGCTTTGTACACCTCAGGGTGCTCGTTAAGCGGATATGGCGGGTCAGGGTAGTTAGTCACTATCTTGTACTTGATAGGCTCAAAGATGGCTTCAAAGTACAAGTAGAAGTAGATGACATCTTCGTAAGTGTTAAACTTCTTCGCAATTTGTCTTAGGCTTAACTTTCCCTCCTTGACGAGGTCGTATAACTCTTGGCTATGCTTAATCAGCCTACCAGCGGCTACTCTTCGGTAGTGCGTGATAGCGCCATCTATTCCAACCTCCTTGATGAAATCGATATCGTAGTGGCTAATCTTCTTGTCTCCTTCCATTTAATATAAAGTTATAAAATTAGACTTCTTTCGCCTTCTCGTTGGCGACATTGAAATACCCTCTCATCAAATCCACAAGATGCTCCTTCTCCTCCTTCGGGAGGTCAAGCTCATCAATGTATTTGTAGCTGACCTCTTCAAGTGACGAGATAGGCATCTCTTCCTCAATAGGCAACCCTTCCTCGGTCATCTTTAAGCCCTTCTCAATGGAGAACTTTACATCCTTATAGGTAGACCTATCAAGCAAAGCGAGAAGCTCATACGGCTCAATATCCCCTGCCTTGTCCCTTGGGACGATGATGTCGGTATAGTTGTTCGTGATATACGACTTGAACTCCGAGAGCGTCATCGTAAGGAGAGACTGCAAGGTCAATGCCTGGAAGATTGGCGAGTATTTATTAGGGACAAACTCAAGCGAGTCGTCCTCTACGTTAAGGATATAAACACCTTTCAAGTCACCAGCGTCAGACCTCCTCAAATGGTACGGGCTACCGATATAGATGAACTTACCCAGCTCCTGACGCTTATGGATATGCCCCGAGAAGATACGCTTAGCTCGTGACGCTGTCGTCACAGCGCCATCCTTAATGGGTTTACCTGAGTCAAAGATAGCACCAAGTACTTCCGTATGGAGGAAGATATAGTCAGCGTCTGAGTTGCTTACCGCTTCCGTCTCCTTTGAGTAGATGCCCGTATATGGGATGAACTGAGTCATGAAACCACGCCCGCTCTCCGTCTTGAAGTGAACCATTGAATTGGCATCTATGACGCAAACGTTTGGGATGCCTCTTACGATGACAAGGGAGTTGAGCGAGCTGTCACTTCGTCTTGACATATCGTGATTCCCTGCCATTACATACACGGGGGCTATCTCAGCTATCTGACGGATAATTCCCGAGGCGACATTCATCGTGTCAATGTTGATGGACTGACGATTGTCAAACAAGTCACCAAGGATGCAGACTGCGATACCTTCATTCGCCTTGCTCTTTACAAGAGGGATGAAGAAGTTGGCAAAATAGGATGACATATTATCAAGCCATTCTGCGCTGTCGTTGCGAACGCCGAAGTGGATGTCGCTAACGAGTATGAGCTTATTTGTATACTCAAGCGGTTGAGTTGCACTCATTTCTGTTTAGTTTGTTAGTAACAGCATCCTTTGTAGGTCTTACATATTAAACACCGAGATAGGTGCTTCTACATCTTCCCTCCTCTTGATGCCGAGTTGATGGATTTCTTCTACGAGAGAGTGACGCTCTTGTAGTGTTAGGATTTCATTGCAGAGTCTCTCAAACTCTATGTCAAAGAACGTGCCAAACCCAAGGACAATGTCATATATAGTATAGCCTTCCGATGTTCCGATTAGCTTTGTGTAGAAGTACTCAAACATATCTCGGAATGGCTGAGAGGCTCTGTTGGCGAATACGACCCTGATAAGGTATTCTTCGTCTGCTTGGTCTTCTTGAAACCAAGGGCTATCCTCGTATATCTCTCGGATAGTAACAGCCAAAGCTCTCTTCTCTAAGTTCCCTACTATATCATCCGTTGTAGCATCCTGATACCAATCCGATACAGACGGGTCAAGACGTGGCTTATTCTTTAGCTGAGATTTGACATACTCTGCTCCGTTGTTATAAGAGCTTTCAAATACGGGATTGACACCCCCTCTCTTTTCTGTGAGGTTTACAATACGCTCCCCTCTTACTTCTTCCTCTTGCATATATAATTGTCCTAATATAAGAGGCAGAGAGGGGGTATCAATTCCGTTACGTATTAAGAGCCTTCGTTGTTCTTCTTAAACTCTTCAAACGTTGGAAGCGGTTTCTCCAGCTTTGCTCCGAGTGTCTGCTGAACCATATGGACAGCTGACAGCATCATGTCGTACCCAGCCTTCTCTTCCTCTACGTTATTATAGATTGGAGCTTTCTCCTCTACCTGCGGAGCTTGTTGGGCAGGCTCTGCTCTTGATGGGTACTCTAACTTAGAAGGCTTGCTCGCTGTGTACTTCGGCTTAGCCGTGTACTTAGGAGTTGGAGGCTCTTGCGGAGCAGGAGGTGGAGGTGGTGAAGTGGGCGGTGCAGGAGTAGGTGGTGGTGGAGTTGGAGCTACCTGAGTGGGCTGTGGTGTCGGATGTGACGCTCCCATACCTATCGGCTGTATGCCAAGTCCCCTATCAAGTGCTTCAAGTGGGTCTCCAAGGGCTTCAAAGCCTCCTGCGTAGTTCGGACTGAGAGGGTCATCCGAAGCCCGCCCTCCACTTGGAGCAAAGTCCGTCATCCTTGGAGGAGGCGTTGCAGAACCCATACCCATTGGCTGTATCCTTTGCCTATTGTCCACCTGCTCTTCCACTACTACCTGAGCTGGTTGTGCTGGCTGAGCGGGAGGTGCATCGTCTGAATCAATGAACATCGGTTCAGAAGTCGTATGGGAGATTAGGTTAGGCTGTTGCCTTGGTGCATCATTAGGTGCGCCCGTCACTCCAAACTTCTGCATCGTCTTGGGGTCGTTGTACTCAGAGAGTGAAGACCCTGCTACCTCCTCAAGTTTCTTGAAGAAGTCACCCTTGTTCTGATGACCATAGAAGTTTCCTGCCGACTGCCCTTGCAGATTTCTCTGAGGTCCATTGCTACTTGCTTCGTTGTTGTAGAAGGAGCGTTGCTTTTCTCCCTCAGAAGGGTCAAAGTAACCACCAGGACTTAGGTCTTCGGTAGCACGCATATAGTCCTTCTCGAGGATGAACCTCTGCTTGGTATTCATGCCACCAGCACGGGAGAGAAGGCACTTGAGGTACATCTCATTATTCGCATCCATTGCAGGAGACTTGATGATACCAAACATCATATCAAGCGTTGCATTGAGAGCCGAAGACTCAGATACGTCCGTAGCTGAAATCTCTTCCGTGTCCGTCTGAGAGCGAGTGGTCTGAGTAGCCGTTACGATACACCAATCATTCTCCTTGGCAATACGTCTTAGACCTTCTGCGATGTTCTTAATCTTAGTATAGGAGTTGTCATTCTTACTTCCCTTCTCATCTGACATCAGGTTGATGTAGTCAAGGAAGATAACCTTGAACTTAAACGGCTTACCTGGCTTACTCAGCGAACGTTCCGTTGAGATAAGGTACGAGGCAAGCTCGCTTACTGATAGCTTTGACGTAGGGAAGTCCTGAACGACAAGTCGCCCATTCCTAAAGTTAGAAGCCTGCATTGCCTTCAGCTTGAAACCTACCACACCACTCTCCTCAGCCGATTGGTACTGACTGATATTGATGGATAGGAGGTTACTGCCGATACGGCTCATACACATTGTACGTGCAAGCTCCAAGGAGACAAGGCAGGTATCCACCCCAGCACGGACAGCTGAGGCAAGGAGGTTGTGCATAGTATAGGTCTTCCCTGACTTGGGAGCACCCATGACGCACCAAAGCGACCCCTTCCAATAACCACCATTGGAACACTTGTCAAGGAACGTGATGCCCGTAGAGGTACGTTCAAGTTCATCTTGCTTGTGGTGTTCAGGATTGTAGAAGTCAAGACCTATATCAGTCTTAGCCATTATGGGGAGAGTGGCTTCACGTAGCTTCTCCGTAATGTCCCCGACAACAGCTACGGGGTCTTTATGCTTATACATACCATCTCGGAAAGCCGAGGTAGCACCGAGGAGAGCATTCTCAATACTTACTTTCTTGAGACGCTCGTCAATCTGAGAGTCAAGCCACTCGTTTTCCTCTTGTACAGCAGACTGCCTAAAGGATTCATCATATAGGAGGTTTACAAATGGGTCTGTAATCTCCTCTCTGCTTTCACTCTCTACACCGAGGATGCCCTTGGATTGGAAGGTGTTGACAAGACCTGACAGCAGTTTGAAGTCAGGCATATCCTTGTACCTATCCACGTAGATGGAGAAAGTCTTGAAACATCTCCTTAGACGCTCATCCTCAAAGATGTCTTCGGTGAATGAGCGAATGGTAGATGCGTCCCGAGTAACTCGGAGAAACATAAGTCTCTCCAAGTTGCTCGGCATTCCTTGTATCGTTGATTTTACGTCTATCACGAGAATGCCGTTGTTTTAGGATTGTAGTTGCTATCCTGCAATGTCGTGCCTCTTGTGGAGGTCTACGATGATTGCATTGAGCTTGTTTAGCTCAGCATCGGAAAGATAGTCGCCAACCTTTTCCTTGTCTTTGACGAATCTAAGCGCAACCATAAGGAGCGTGTAGATACATCTGTACATCTCACTTGAGCGAAGCATTCCCTTCAGCTCTTCGTTATTGATGTAGTTGTAGTTAATATCAGAGCGATAAGAGTATTGGTCTTGTGGTCTTAGTAGACGTGGCTCAATCTTGTTTTCCTTCAGAACCTGCATATCAAGCCCCTTGAAATAGACCAAGGCGACTTCTCCTACACGTCTGATATAATCCCCAGCGTACTGCGCTCGCACCCATTCAAGGTCTTCCTTTGCCATACCTTCCGTATAAGCTCTTATAAAGTCGCTCAAGATGAAATAGTATGCCTTGAAGAGGGTAGACCTACGAGGGCGAATCTGATGCACTGAGGTGTTCAACGAGAGCTTCTTCCAGCTGTTTGGCATGCACTCGTACGTGTTAGAGATGAAGCGGAAGTAGATAGCATCAGGCATATCTGATATGTATTCCCTATTTGCCAAATCTGCCATGCTACTGAGTTCATGAATAGAGTAGTCCTTTCTCAGGAGGAACGTCTCGGAGACATTCTTAATAATGGACTCAAATTCTTCCTCAGACTGAATGTCGTTAATACTCCCATCCTCCCTTACAACGGCAGAGCGGGTGATGACAAACTCGTAGCCTTTCGTGTGCATTCCTTTGTAGGATACCCCATATGGGGCATAGTTACCTGATGACGGCAGGTAGGAGATTTCAAGACAAAGGATGGAGTTATCCTTAATCTTCATTGCCTTGAAGATACCATTGACATACATTCGGAGCTTGTCGCACGCTTCGCTGAGGTCTCGGTTGATAGAGAACTCAATCGCACCATATCTCTTCTTGCGTGTCACGATAGTATCGTAGTCGTTCATCCACTGCGAGGTAAAGAAAATCTTAGTGTCCTTGGATACATATACGCATACCGAAGGAAGGTCAATTCTCTCCTGCACGAGGATGCCGTCTGCATGTTCAAGAGCAATCTCTTCTACTGACTGCTGTACTTTCGCTTTTTTCGCTAATAGCCTTACGGCTTCTTTTGTAATACTCATTCTTATATATAGTGTGTTCGTTCGCTTAGAACATATCAAAGATACTCACAAACGTCTCAGCCTGAGGGGCAGTTTTCTTCTGAACTCTTTCCTCATCTTCCACTTCGTACTCTACTCCGATAAGGTCTTCATCTTCATCCCCACAGACCACGCTGTAAGCCTGACCATCAAGGGAGTACGAATAATCAAGACCAACCCTACGGCTCTTCTTGATAGCCATATACCTATCGCCTTCGGAGAAGTAGCTTGAAAGGACATTGAGAGGATAAGTGATGTTTGCAATATCAAGGAACTTCTTCTTAAGCTCGGAAATCTTATTTACCGATGACGGCTTGTTGATTTCCTCAAGCTCAGAGATACTCGCAGTGATACATTTATCGTCTTCCTGCTCTTGTGTGTTAAACACTCTGATAAGCGCAAAGGTCTTTCTACCTAAAGCCTTATCTTCCTGCGTTTCGTAGTACTGAACAATATAATACCCTTCGGTCTTGTTCTCACGAATGTTACGTAGGAATGGGCGGTATACCTTCATCCAATGCTTACCCATCTCCCCGTGCACATTGCTATCAAGAGTGATATTTACATCACCCTTCTCGTCCTTTCGGACAATGGCATAGGGAAGGTTAATCTGAGTGAAATCAAATGAAGAGATAGGAGCTACCACGCACTCTTTGTCCCCACTCTCAAGAGCTTGAAGACGGAGGCGGATGGTATTCCGCTCGTGTGATGTCAATGTACTCATTATAATATATCGTTTATATCTTTTTTCTTTACTCGTGAGGTCTGCTTCGTGACACGCTCTTCGTGTTCCTTGTATTCTTCGTACTCTCGTAGCGCAATCTGCTTCATGTATTCGTTAGACAACGCATATTGTATTGTCTTGCACTCTACTCCTGCAAACCTGCTCAAAGGTAGTAAATCTTCCGCAGGTATGCAAAATATGTCCGAAAAAAGTTCTGCTTCCAGCTTCTTTCTCCCCTTAACATAAACTGCCTGAGGAACTTTGTTTGCCTTGATATTTTCAAGGAAAGAGCACCATACATAGAACATCTGTCGTGGTGAGCATCCCGTTTTTTGGATGGTATCGGCTTGTAAAGGGTATTGGATAGACATAATACGATTGACCATAAAGGCGTTCTTAGAAAGGGTGTCCTCTCTAAGACTCTTTACCATAGCCCTATTTTCATAGAGTAGCTTCACCAAGTCGTATGGTGACATCTTCCCTTCTTCTAAGGGGGCTTCCTGAACGTATTTTATCTGTTCCTCTTTTTCTTTACTCGCCATTTTGCGGAATCAAAAGTTTGTCCTACCTTTGTGACGACAAAGTTAGCAATTCTATTTCAAACAGCAAAATGTATAACTCGCTATGAATAGGTAAAAGAAACGTATGGCAAGAAAGAAATCAACAGAGGGCGGTGGAAGCTCTTTTAATCTCTTGGACGTAATCACAGGTGCAGATAGCTCACTTGAGATTCTAAGCAAGAGTCAGGTGGGTAAGATACGAGAGTATATACCTACGGGTCACTACACGTTAAATGCGTCACTGAGTGGTTCTCTCTTTGGGGGTATTCCTACGGGACGTATCGTGGAGTTTGCAGGTGAAAAGGGTACGGGTAAGTCCTATCTGTGTATGGATTGTATGCGTGAAGCTCAGAAGATGGGATATACTTGTCTCCTCTTTGATAGCGAGAACTCATACGATGTTTCAAGTCTTGACAGATTTGGCATTGACACAGACAAGCTAATCCTGAAGCAGACGAATAGTATTGAGGAGATTGGAGCTATCATCTCTAAGATGACAGCTAACCTGATGACTCAGTACGAAAAGCAACTTGCTTCAGACCCTGACACCGAGAAGCCAAGGCTTATGATTGTCATTGATAGCTTTGGTGCGCTCACAACGACATCAGGGATTGACCAAGTGGCAAGCGGAGAGGCAGGTAAGATGAACCTAACGAAGCAGAAGTACACGGCTCAGTTTTTCCGTGCTGTCACGACCCCATTAGGTCAGCTGGATATTCCAATGATTCTTACCAACCACGTCTATGTAGACCAAGGGTCTTACGTCCCAACGGCAAAAGCCGCAGGTGGTGAAGCCCTGAACTACAACGCCTCCATAATCATGATGCTCTCAAGGGCTAAACTTGATGGTAAGGATGCTATCAGCGACAAGCTGAAGCAGGAGAGCGAAGACCTTGGTATTGAAATTCAGTCATCAGGTTGTATCGTAACGTGTAACCCTACTAAGACGAGATTTGCAAAGCCTATCAAGTCTAAGTTCTACATCTCTTTCTTCACGAAGAATAACCCTTATATCGGTCTTGAGAAGTTCCTTACGTGGGATAACGTTGGGATTGAAAGAGGGAAAATTCTTGAGAAGAGAGAATACGAGAAGCTATCTGATGCAGACAAGGCTAAGTGCAGGAAGTTTGATGCACTAAAGGACGAGGATACGGGAGAAGTTGCTGAGAAGTACTTCCAACCCAAGGAGACCGCACGAGGTTATGTCGTGAAGCACCTTGGCGTGTCCGTCCCTGCAAACAAGATTTTCTGCAAGTCGGTCTTCACAGATGAAATTCTTGAACTCCTTAATGAAAAGGTCATCCGACCCAACTACGAACTCCCCTCAAAGGCGGAGATGATGATGGAAGAGGATATTGACCTGAGTGAAGGAGGTGAACTACTCACAAGTCTTTGACTTATGAGCTTCGGGCTTCGCAGAGGAATGGCTTTCCGAAAGGACGGCTCTTACTTCCCCTCCACCCGTGTAATCGGCAGTCCCTGCCGATGTATATTGTTTTAACCCTACACGAAGGATGTTAATTGCGGCATTCACGTCTCGGTCGTGATGTGTATGACAAGAAGGACATTCCCATTCACGGACAGACAAATCTCTTGTCTGTCCGTGTCTGTTTCCACAGACACTACATGTCTGCGATGAAGGATAGAATCTATCAATCTTCACCACCTCCTTGCCGTTCCATTCTGCCTTGTAGGTGAGTATAGCTACAAAGCTGTACCAGCTCGCATCGCTTATAGACTTGGAGAGTTTATGGTTTCGCACCATACCCTTGACATTTAAGTCTTCAATGCAGATGATGTCATATCTACGAACAAGTCCGATTGCGCACTTATGCAAGTAATCAGCACGGCTATTGGAAATCTTCTCGTAAAGTCGGGCAACTTTGAGCCTTTGGCTTTCATGACCTCTGCTTCCCTTCTTCTTCCGAGAAAGATGTTTCTGCGCTGTTGCAAGTTTGCGTTCGTATTTCTTCGTGTAGCGATTGTTCTTGAATTTTTCTCCGTCAGAAGTGGTAAGAAAATCCTTCAAACCCAAGTCAAGACCTACTGCCTTTCCTGACTTTTCAATCGTTGGTGCATATTCCTCTTCCGTACATACGGAAGCAAAATACTTTCCGCTCGGAGTCTTAGAGATAGTCACCTTGCCAATCTTCCCTTTCACCTCACGATGCACACGGCACTTGATGCCTTCCCTGAACTTGGGGATGAAGAGCCTATCATTAGTGAGATGAGTGGCTTGTGGTATGGTAAAACTACTCCTGGTTCTCTTTGACTTGAAGTTAGGGAACTTTGCTCGCTTCTTAAAGAAGTTGGTATAGGATACGTCAAGACACTTTAGAGCGAACTGCAAGGACTGAGCGTTTACTTCCTTTAACCATGCAGTCTCTTCCTGCTTCTTTAGTTCGGTAAGAGTTTTAGCTTGTGCATTGTAATTGTCACTCTTTCCCGTCAGTCTATACTGCTCTTGTCTTTGATTGAGAAAGTAGTTGTACACAAAGCGAGCGCAACCGAAATGCTTTGCAAGCAACTCGGTTTGCGCCTTAGTTGGGTACAACCTGAACTTGTATGTTCTGTTTATCTTTCTCATCTGTATTTTATATTTATGGATTTCAGGGATAAATGATATATCAAACAACAAGAAGAGTGTACTGAATCCATCCTACTACTATTCGGATTTGCCGTCCTTAGCTCATTCCTATCGGCATTGTTCAATCTTTTGTCATTCCTGATATAGGATTACAAAAAAAACTTGGCTGGTTCTGTCGGTACTATAATATATATGAATTAGGTAAATATCTAAGAATATATATTGTTGGTACTAACAGAAGAAATGAGTAAGAAACAAGCAATCATCAAGTTCCAGCCAGGAGCTACGGGTCTTGCAGAAAACGACCCACACTACAACGACCCTAAAGCCTTTGCACAACCTGAAAAGGCAGAGGACATCAAGGTCATCCAGCTTCACCCCGAAGAACGTGAACGTCTTCTTAAGGAAGGTACTACGTCCGTTTATTCGCAGGGTTTCCAATTCCTTCAGTTCCCCGATGGTAGCTACGGCTACAAGGTTCTGTTCAATGATGGCACTGAGAAGTATTTCAAGCTCCTCATTGACAGCGGTAAGTCAAAGGAAATCAAGCTCGTTGATAAGACCTTCGTTTGGTACGATAGTCTGATGGACAAGCTCGAAGTCTTCCTTATCGGTGAGAAGGATAGAGCCTACAATACCTCTAAGGTAGATAAGGTTCATGCGGCTATGTTCGGTGTGGGTGCTATTCTTGCATGTGCAGTCGTTGCTGGTATCGCTTGGCTACTACGCTAAGGGTTTAACAACTGAAAGTATCACCCGAGGTGTTCTACAATGTACATCTCGGGTGTACTTTTTTTTACAACGAAACGAAATAGAAGAAAGAAAAAGATTATGGAAGAAATTAAGAACTCGGACTACATTAAGTCCTTTGACATCAACATTGCTAAGCTGTACGTTCCATCTATCGGTGATGAAGCAAATATCATGCCCGTAGAGAAGGACGATAAGAATATCTCTTCTTATATTGTTGCTGGTGGGGAGTATCTCGTACGATGCTTCACAAGAGCTATCGGTGCTGACATTGTCGCACGCAAGGGAGTTAGGGTTCGCATTCAGCTTGTGCTCGGTCTCTACAACGTCAAGCTCACTCAGGAAGCTCTTGATGCTGTTATGCAGGCTACCGAAGGCTATAACCTTAATAGCTTTGAGGAAAGAGTTGCTCAGCTGATATGGGAGCACAGAAAGGATTAGTAGGACTACCTACCTATAAAACAAGAACCGCCTTGGGTACTATTACGTATCTCAAGGCGGTTCTTTCTTTTGGATGATTTCTACTATCAGGACTCGCTCTGTTCTATCTTCCCTTTAAGGGATAGTAGCGTTTGATACAAGCTATGTATCTCGGTGGACTTCTTGATGTTGGTCATGCACTTTCTAATCTTTGGGACGTAGTCTTGTGCTGACGCATACTTAGCTCCGTTCTTATTACGGAAGCCACTACGAAGAAGTTGTTCCACGCTCCTGCCGTCCATGTAGTTGTACTTGACAAGTTTGATGTACGGCTCGATAGAATCATCGGGGTGTTTGTATCTGAATGCGCTCTTACCATTGTCAAAGCACCCTACAGAGAATGCAGAGTTGGTGCGCTTTGGTCTGCCCATTGTAGCGAAGTGACCTTCAATATGACATTGGGCGAGTAGCAGGGTAATATCAAACTCCTCAGAGATAGACTTTGATACGATTGCTTTTCCCGTCATTCTACTTGACTTAGAGGTTGAGGCGATATATTCGTCTACCTCCTTGATGAGCTTCTCCTTGGTGTCTTTATATTCGTTCTTGAGCTTTACTTTGACGGAGGCGGTATCCATCTCCATCTTGGTCTCTGACGCTCTTACGAAACTTGACTTAGGGGAAGCCAATGAGAAAAACAATACGGACGCAAATACAAACTTCTTTTTAATAGACATCGTTTATATACGTTTATATTACAATGGCAAACCGAAATGGTTTGACCCCACCGAGCCGAACTCTTTGTGAGACCAAAGGAGAAACCCTAAGTTTTTTACGTTTAGGTTTTCCCATAACGGCATTGCCTCTTCGGTCATCTTGAACCCGCCAAGAGAGGCGTTGAATAGTCCAAGAAGGGGAGTGACGTAGGGGAGGGCGGTGATGCCTTTGGATGCTAATGAAGCAAACTCTCCTACGGGCTTATACCTATCCGCCTCCGTTGGTCTGTACAATGAAGACAGCTTCTCTGAGACGAGAGGTAAAAGCGTATTGTCAAGAGCACCGAGAACTGAACCAACGGGATTGCTCTGATTGACTTTGATAAGGGAGACGATATTAGGGTCTCCTTTTATTATACTCTTAGGCGTAAGGAACATATACATTCCTCCTGCCTTGAGTGAGAATTTAGATGCGACACCACTTGTGAGTGCCTTGTAGCTTGCCTCGTATGCTTTCGTTAGTCCTGACATAGCGAGGTCTGATGCCGATGAAACACCGCCTATAACAGATAGTGCATGTTCATATGGGCTATTTGGTAGGGATGGGAGCTTGATGCTTCCAAGTGCCTTCCTAATAGAAGCAACGAATGATGTCACAGCCTTCATCAGCTTGGCAACAATCTCATTCTCCTTCTCGGCTTGAATACGGCTTATCAGGGACGCTTTCTCTACCAAGGTGGAAGAGATGTTCGTGTATTTCGTTTCAAGCTCTTGTAGGAGGTTATTTGCCTCCTCAGTGCGTCTTGTGACATTCTGTTCTACCAAGAGCGTAGCTTTCACATCAAGAGCCTTGAGTGTTTCCGTTGCTGTGTCAGTGAGTGATGAAATCGTTTTATCAAGCTCTTGGTTGAGCTTGGTCTTCGTCTCCATAATCTCATTCACAGCTCCGTCAATAGCCGTGCTGACGTATCCCTTCATATAAGACGAGGCGGTCTCCTTAGCGTGCTTCATAGCGCACTCAGCAGAGCATACCCCATCAAGGATAATATCAGACTTCTTGCCACACACGATGCACTCACCTTGTAACGGAGACGAGAAGCGTCCCCATATAGTTCCAAGGTTAAGAGGCTCTTCAAGAAGAGACGAAACAAGCGCACCTTCCGTCATACTCCAAAGAGAGGAAGCGATAGTCCTGGGATTGAGGTCTTGCTTCTTCTCGTTGATTAGTCGGATAGCGTCATCCTTGTATTGTTCAATCTTGTCTTTAAGCATTACTCAAATAGCCCGTCACTGATAGTGGGCATTCCAAACAGCCTGATAGTGTCGTTGATAAACGGCAGTACAAGCACCTTAAACATCTTACCATAATCAGGCTCAGGGGCTACTTCAATAGGCAAACATCCAGCTGGGTATCCGTATATAGGATATTCTTCGCTTGTTGTGTAGTAGTACCGAATAGCCTCATCACCTTGTATGAGCTTGTATTTATTCCTAAGTGTTGCATCCCTTCGGATGGATAGGTTATAATACCCCGAAGCCTTCGTCTGTGGCATAGCACCCATAGGGAACTTAACAACACCAAGGGAAGGCTTGACTGACACGCCCTTTAGGACATCACTTACATTAACAAGGGTAGAGACATCATCAATACTACCGCAATGGAATGTGGAGTAAATCTCCATCACCTTTTCGCCCATACTGATAGGGTTCAGGTCATTCTCCCTTACAGCACTAAAGACCCATTTGATGAAGTCCTTCATCAGCTCTCTCGTGAACTCAGACTGAGTTGTAGAGATGGTAGGGATACCCGTAGACTTATCCTTCTTGTCCGTGATGACTGCATACTTATTCTTTGCATAGATAATCATATCTTCTGCAATGTCATCTACCTTTAGGTTAAGAAGATTTCCCTGACAACCCATTCCCTTTGCATACACATCAAGGTAGTTCATCAGATATGGCTGGATGCCATACTCGTCCAAGGCTTCAAGGAATGGTATCATTTCCTTGTCGGGAATACCGAAGTATCTTGCTATGATGCCAAGAGCGTTGAAGGATGAGTTATGGACAAGGATGTTGTTGGCGAAGAAACAATGCGTCCCCTCTACCTCAATGTCGTAGACATCCTCCTCTCGCTCACCGAGGCTAACAACCTCGTCTATATCAACAAGCTCAAACTTGCTGAACTCGTTGCAGATAAGTCCTTCTTCTATTTCTTCTTGCATGTCACTTTTAGGTTTTATACGGAGTGTGTTTACTCCATAGTGATGTGCAAATATACGAACATTCTCCTTTACAAGCAAACGCCCCTACACCGCAATGGGTATAGGAGCGTTCTTATATTCGTTAATTACCATCTGCCTTTAGGGCATCCATAGATAGACTTTCCTTCTTCATCCTCTAAGTACTTAGCGGAGCATTTGCTTGGCAAGAAGCAGTGGCATATACCACACGTCATTCCCTTCCTATCAGGGCAGGATGAGCAGACGTTCAAACGCCTCCTCATCTGCACCTTGTTCTTTCCAAGGAAGTAGTTATAGAACCCTGATAGGATTAACCTTGGTCGTATCTTCATTACTCAAACAGCCTCAGAGGGATTTCGTAGAATGAGTCAAAGAGGACTTCATCAAGGACGTGTTGCCTTTCTATCTCCCTGAGTTGCTCAAACCTTTCAAGAACGTCCATGTTACTTGGGTTGTCCATATAGACACGCTCTGCGAATCTCCAATGGTTTACCCTCTTCCACAGCTCTGCATTCGTCCTTCCTTCAATGTCTCTTATACCAACACTATACGAACGTGTGATAGACTTAGAAGGCTTTGGAATATACACTGACCCCGAAGGCTTTGCGGTATTCGTCATATTGAATAGGACGCTACCGATAGTATTCCTTTCAAGGGCGGTGTAGTTCACTGAGAACTGAGTTCTTGTCTTATACGTAGCACTCAACCTATTAGGAACACCATTGAGGACGTTCTCTCTCGTCTCCGATGCCATAGTAAGACCATACTCAAAGGTCAGTGGGTAGAAGTACTCAAAGGTATCAAGGTGGTACGGACTATAAACGTGAGCCGAGTTGATATATACCTCTGCGTTGAAGTTATCACTCGTTCTTACGTCACCCATCACCTTACCGCCAATAGCCTTGATGAAATCATTGACATTGAACCCGCTGGTAGCCTTTCTCGTGCCAAGCCAATTCATTCTCTCCCCGAGCGTCCTATGAATCATAGGTACATTCATACCACCGAAGTCAAGAGACGCATAGCCACGAATACCACGAGGGTCTTCAAAGGTGAGCGGGATAGAGCACATGGAGTTTTCAATAAGCTCTACGATATTCATATCTTCAACCCTCTTTCTCTTTTCAGATACGATGGAGTCTTCAAACATCGCATTCATCTCCATAGCGTCCTCGTAGTAGCCATACTTGTCAATATACCTTACCATCGTGTCACCATTCATATAGAGTGGCACTACGAATGAAGGGATGGTCTTCCAAGCATCAACAGCTGAGATATTGTCTCCCTTCTCCCCGAGCATCTCGGCTACCTTAGTAAACCCATTCGCTACATCTTCCTTGTGGATAATGGAAGTGTCAAGCGTCTGAAGCTCTACCACTGCATTCGTAACAAGCATATTGTAGGAAAGGGCTGGACCTCCCGAGAAATACGTTGCCGTAGTAGGAGAAGCGTATATCCTATCAATCACATTAGGTATCTGACCTCTGTCAAGTCTCTTGCTGATATAATCAGTATACTCCTCGTTGGTCTTGTACTCAGCTGGTCTTATCTTCTTAAGAGGCTCGTGCCTATACAACTTCTTGTTGATTGTAACACTCTCATCCTCAGATATTTGGTTCATTGAGAACGTAAACAAGCTGAGTTCGCTTGGAGAGAACCACTTTTGGTAGAAACCACCAACGCTACCTTGCTCCTTGCCGATACCGATAATATCGTGATACTGCATTAGGTTCACTTCACCTTCCGTAAGTCTATACGAAGCGTCTTGCGAACCCTCAAGAGTTACGCTTGAGATTGGAGGCGATACTCTTCGGTGTAATACATTAAGTGGAATCTTACCGAATGTAAGAGGCTTCAATCCTCCTGCATTCAGAGAAGTCCTGCCACTCGTAATATCACCAACTTTAGCATCGGAGGAATCAACGCCCCAAGGCTCTACTACACCCAGCTCAAGGAATCTATCGTGGTAAGATAGACCATATCTTTGGTTCGTCTTTTTAAGCGACAATGTTCCATTTGCCTTTGAGTAGATTTCATTGACACTACGATAGGGAAGAAGCGAGCCATACGTGTTATGCGAGAGAAGTGTATTATCACCCTCCGATGCACCTGCCGTATAAGCATTAGGTATGGTAGAGTCAAAGATGGTAGACTTGTCGTAGTTGTGCCAAGGAAGAGATGTTTCCGCTGTACGTGCGTATCTCGTCTCGTTGGTAGCCTTGATAGCATCCGTGAAGTCCTTGCCATACCCGACATTGCTAAAGGGCATATCATTGTAATCCACTGACGCTACATTCTTCACCCTATCGGTAGTCATGTAGTCGTAGATGGATGTTGAGTATACTCTTAGCCTTAGTGTTACCTTGTCCCCATCCTTGATGAAGATACCATTCTTGGTTTCGTCATACTTGATAGGACGTGGTGATATATTACTATTGGCAGTATTCGTCTCAAAGAGGATTTCCTTCTTCTGCTCTTCCGTGAGATTGACCCCAGCGATAGTAACACCTCTTACCGAAACGTCACCGATACCGCCACTACCGACTTGGATACGTCTGATATACTCACCGAACTTCTTCGTTCTGTTATCATCTACGTCAGACTGCATCCCGTTGGTCTTGATGTTCCTGACGAGCCTTTCCGTTTGACGAGCATCCATTTCAGGTGCATTCTGATACTTCAAGAAGTCGCTATAAGAGATGTTCTTGTTCACCTTATTGCCTACACGTTGCAAGCCAAGTACGCCACCACTACCAAGGTGCTTAGTAGCGGAGAAGAATGCAGGGTGCTCTTCAAGAGGTACGGGGAACATATCTACATATACTCTTGAGAACATAAACCTTGCAAGGTAGCTGGCGTAGAACGTGTTTGCAAACTCTATCGTATCAAGGATACCAGCCTTCGCCATAGCACTTCCATCGTAAGCGTGCAGGTGCTCAATGTAGCAATGGCTACCCGTATATACATCCCTCATCCTTGGCTTTGTCATGGACTCCCCAAGATGATTTTGAAGGAGGGTATAATCAGAGTCTGTAACCTTCTGCGCAGGAATATCGTTTCTCGTCAGCCAAGAACCAAACATCGTATTGCCAATACCAAGGGCATTCACCTTATCGTTCTTGAGCGTCTTGTTCACGTTCTCGTCACCAGCAAAGACGCTTGCGTAGTTCTTCAGGTAGTCCCTGATATGCTCCAGCTTCTTTCTCGTGTTGAACCCTTCACCTCGGTAAGTTACATCAATAAGGATGTCAATACCATAGATAGTTGATTCTACCTTGGGTGCATCCGTCCTCTTAACAGAGGTTGGCTTAACGCCCTTAGCAAGATACCTATTTCTAATACCCTCTACGCTATTAGCAAACCCGTCCTTCTTTGATTGGGTAAGAGCAGAAGGTGTTGTGATTTCATTAGGTGTAGACCAAAGCTCATTCATATAGTCCTCCTTGATGGTAGCCCAAGTGAAGACATCGTACTTCTCTCTTGATGCAGTGACTCCAAATCTTGTCCTATCGGTATTCCCAGGATATAAGAATATGGGCTTGATAGAATGTGGGTCATAAAGCATACCACCACTGATATTAACACCTGAGACGACAGCACCTGAGAGTTGCTCGCCCTTGAGGTCTGTCAACGATGAACACGTACCAAACATCATCAGAGGGTTGAGCTTATCCGTACCACCACTTCCGACAAGATGCTTGACGCTATATGGATTCCAAAGCGTCTCCATCTCACGGGCATACATCTTACCTCCCTGAGGTTCTACACCAGCATGCGAGTGGTTGCTCTTAAACGGAGCAGAGAACATCCAAGGGGCGTGTTGCTTGACCCCATCAACAGCACCAGCCTTGAATGCAGTCATATCAGCAGATGTACCACCTGAGATAGAAGGTGAGTTGAGGAAGTCGGTATATGCAGAAGCCTTCTTCGTGTGTAGCGTAAAGGCAGATGCCTTGATAATCTTACTACTCTCCTTCGTGTAGTCAGTCAGGTTGATACCACTTGCTTTTTGTCTTGGGGTGAATGCGTAGTTGTCTACTCTACGCCCGTTGTTCGCATCAAAGTGGAACTTAGCGAAGTTATGCGTTCCCGTATATCTTTCATCCTTTGGATTAAACCCATAGAAGAAGCAATCATTAGGTACATCAATACCTCTAAGTGTAGAACGTTTTACATCGTTCTTGGCAATACCATCAAGAAGGAGGTGTGCACCAAGAGACCTTACGGCTTGTAGAGGAGCGGAGGTCTCTCCATAGGTATCAAGTACGAAGTTGCCATCCTTACCAAGGGAATCCGTCTTAGTCCCATAAGCAGGGTAAAGTGGGTATCCTGCATTGGGTGCTACATAAGGGTTGGTACTAAGAGCCTTCACCTTGGGGTCTACAGACAGCCACATCAGGGGGCTACCCGTACCTCTATCAAGAGAGACAGCACGCTGAGCGAATTCCTCAAGGACATTGACCATCTCCTTGTAGACCTTATTCAAAGCACCACCCTTAGTCAAGTCCATATCACGCATCTTGGTGATATTGGTGAAGGTGTTACTTGGAAGGTCGGTCTTCCTCATACACTCGTTGAAGAACTCCCTTGCTATATCATCAATGAATGGAACTCGGTCATTAGCTCCCTTAGCCTTGAGTACTCGCTCTACTTCCTTCCCCCATCTATGTTCAAGGTAAAGGACGTAAAGGACATTCAGCCTCCACACAGCGTGCAGTGTGTCTCTACCATTTGCATTAGATGCAGTCGTATGATACCTACTTGACGTAATACCATTGTACTGCTCATAAGGAGAGTACTTACAGAATAGGTCAGTGAAGATAGCCGCATTCTTGTTCTGTGGAGAAAGACGTGCATAGTGGAGGAGGTAGTTACCTCTGTGGTCTTTGACTGAACGTGCGTTATTAGCCTTCACTTCATTGTAAAGAGCACTCCCGAAGTTATCCTGATTAGTCCACTTCTCAATGTTCTGAGCATCCCACCCATACTTAACGAATGGGATTGGAAGTGAATTGATAGGCTTAGGATTAACATGAGACCATATTGGAGCGTTGTCTACATCAGCCGTCTTATTCAACGCACTGATAAGCATATACTCACCAATGGTATCAGAATAGCCCTTCCTCTTATACGAAGGAATAAGTAGAGGTGTCTTCCTTCCGTAAGTGCGTGAGTAGATTTCATACAAGCTGTTTTCTCCACTCTTCAGAGAGACTTCAACGGGAACATTATTAGCCGTCTTCCATCTGAATGTATCTCCATACTCAATAGCACTATGAAGAAGTGAGTTGAATACGAATGGAGTAAAGTCAAGAGACCCATCATCCTTATATGAATAAGGCTGACTTAGGAATATCTGCTTGTTGATGACGACCTCATTCTCCTTGAAGAACCTTATCACGTCATCGTTGTTTAGAAGGTCGTTATACGTTGCCGTCTTGTAGTAGCTCTGATTGGAGATACTGAATGCACGTTCGTGGTTCTTTCCTTCGTGTGTAGCGTGCGTGACAAGAGAAGGCGTGAGGTACATCGCATTCCCCGAAAGAGGAAGACGATAATTATCACCAGCACCTGAGGCAAATGGAACGGATGTCGTATGCAGTCTAAGCGCATCAGACATATACGGGTTGGCAAGCTCCGAGAGATACCATTCCTTACCAAGGAGGCGAGGTCTCTTCTTTCCTTCAAAGATTGTCCCAGCCTGATTTTCAAATCCCGTAGCATTGGATACCATCTTCCCGAGACTATCGTAGTACCCTCCTCTCGTATATGAAGTGCCGAACGCATCAGCATCAAGACCCTTCTGTGCTACGAGCTTCGTCATAGGGTCTACTGAAACAGAAGTGTAGTTCCCCGTTAGAGATAATAGTTCCCTATCGGAGAACGGACGATTAAGCCCCTTGATACCCGTATTGGAGAAGTTCACCATCTCAGGAAGGTTGATTCCTGGATAGCTCACTTCCAGCTTGTTAGCATAATAGAACTTCACGAGATTAAGAAGAGCCGTCTTTGCAGTCTCAATAATCAGAACGCTATAGTTCAGGTCGTTAATATCGAAGCTCTTATCATACGTGTTAGCCATTGTCTTCAAGTAGTTCAGAGCAAGTGCATCCGCTGGAAGCCTATTCATCTTGGCATTCGTGCTTGAAACGAGTGAGCTGATAGCGTTGTCAATAGAACGTTCTTGAAGCAAGTCATACGCAAGCGTCTCCTTACTAAAATGCGGGGCAGGGGAGTTGCTTAGTAGCTCATTGTTAATCACATTGAAGGTGAACTTATGAACGTCCTTTGTGGCGTTATACGAACCAACACGAGACGACTGATAGAAGGTGGAGATAAGGTCTTTCCTTAGAGCTAATTTCTTCTCTAAGTTAAAACTCAAAATCCTATCACCCGCATCTCCCATATTGAACCTATCACCAAGGGAGTCAAGACCAGCAAGTGATGTCGTGGTCGTATCATCCGATGTTCCAAGTTCAAGCTCCTCAAGGGCTTCACGTACAGCTCTCCTCGTTGTTGCCCTGACGGGGTCGATAAGTGCAAGGTCTCCATATAAGCTACCACCCGTGATGCCACCTTCAAAGACCCCACCGCAAGAGCTTAATACGAGCTTCATATGGCGATAAGGGATAGACCCCCACATAGCCAAGTAACAGCTTGCAGGGATGAAAGCCGAAAGGCTTGACATCGTGTCGTACTTAGCAACGCCATCAACCATAGTGAGGTAGTTCTTACGAATATCAATAGCACCAATAAGCTGGTCTATATCAGAGTTTTTGTCCATTGCGGTGTCATACATCTGAATACAGCTTCCATAGATAGTCGTGAAGAAACTTGGAACTAAGATAAGTGACGTACTTTTAAGAATCCTATCGTATGTCTCTCTGCTTTTGATGAAATCGGTAGTAGGCTTAGCACCGACACCATAAGCACGAAGCATCTTGAGGTGCGTGTCTTTTGAGATATACACCCAAGGATAGTATGCAAGCTGGTCAGCAAATACAAGACCCCAATAGTATTGGTTATCCATTGCATCAGCCGTGTAAGGAGCTGTAGTCTTCTTATTGTCCGAAGGCTTACGCAATCCTGGCGACTGAAACCACCAGCGTGATGTCATTATATTCTCTGTGAGAACGAGTGTAGCACCAAAGTCTTGTATTCTCTTTCTTCTTGCATGTAGAGCCGAGACATCTCTATAAGAGAACCCTGCACCTGCCGATGAACCATTGTCCTCCGTATGCCCAAGGATAGACTCAGAGATGACAGCGTCCGAAGGTCTCCTACTGAAAATTTCACTACCAGCCAATGTAGGGGTATCCATAGAAGACGAAAATGCCGTCATACCACCTAAGAATCCCATTCTAAGGCTTGAGCTGGCATATTCGGTTCTTCCGTTCATATTGGCACTACCGCCATTTTTAGGAGACGCATACGCATCAAAGAAAGATGCAGTACCATATAGACTTGGATGCTCGTACCTACTATAATCAGCCATCTTAGCACCCGTGTCACGAGCCTGCTCCTTCTGTTTGTACCAACCTTCAAGAACGAAAGGTACTGCATTAGCCTCGCCATTGATGTACCTATCGTTGTTAGGGATAAGTGGGAACTCCCTCTTCTGTGTTTCCGAGAGTTTTGGATAGGTCTTATTCAGCCAATCCGTAAGGCGATTAGCGTATATCTTGATACGAACCAAGTCAGAGTGCAGAAGAGCCAGCTTGACGTAAGCGTCTACCTTGGGGATATAGCTAAAGTCTCGCCATTTATCAAAAATCTGATTATTGAAACCATTATTTAAGTCAAACTCCACGAACGCATCCTCAGACTTGTCATACCCAGGTCTGTTCATCAGCGACTGAATAGAGATTTCAGAGATAGCCCAATTCAGGAACTTAACACCAAGGCTATCAAGACGCTCATCAATAGGCTTACCATCAGGATTATCAAAATCAACACCAAGAAGACGACATAGGAAGTCCCCGTACTGAACACGCTCACCCTCTCTAAGGTATCTCGCATCCATACGAAGAACCATATAATGGAAGTCAGGTCTTACATTGCTGTAGTTTCCCTTTCCCGTATCTGCATCTTTTCTATCTACAAGATTACGTGTCGCTACACGTCTGTCGTACTTAGTCTCGTCATAATCTGCCTTTTTCTTTACCTCAAGAAGGTCAAAGTTCTGCTTGACACGGGAATGAAGTGCGCTATATCCTTCTCCAACGTGGATAGTATATCTCGTCTTAGTGGCGTTAGCAAGCGTTGGGAAGTCATACGCAGATGAATGCCTCCCATAGACTAAATCCGCAGTGTCTCGTACATTCGCCCAAGCCTCCAAACCATAATCAGTAAACTTAGCATCTGAACCTGAAAGAGACGACAACGGCTCTTTGAGCCCATAAAGGAAAGACCCTGGCTGTACAGAATAATCCCTCATGGCATCAGACATCTGAGCCTTATAGGCGTTAAGGATACTTATCTTTAACCCATAGCTCTGTATGGTGTCTATTCTATCATAGTCAGCATTAGGGTCAACCCTACCTGAGATTTCGTATGGCAGATAGGCTATATCAGTATTATCGTCAAATTCATTTTCAAGGTCTCTCTTTACGTCTTCAAGCATATTCTCCTTGGATGGAGTCAGGAACTTAACCCCTGCGTAATAAGCACCCCCATTAAAATGCCTTTCCCCTTTTTGGAAGTTCCAAGCGGGTCGCTCGCCTGCTATATTCTTGAATGCAAAAGGAGTCCTCTCAAGAATAGACCCGAGAAGAACCTTATACTCCATGTAAGACGATAAGAGGAGCGGTGGAGCGTCCACCATATAGGGGTTCATCAGAACGTATGTAGCCTCATCCATTCTGTTACTACCCGTGAAATTATAACCAAAACGAACACCAAATAGGACTTCTTCGGGTTCTATATTTTTCTTCTTTGACATCGTAACCTTCGTGATATTGATTATCAGAGGTATTTAGGTGACATGGCATAAAAAAACGGCATCCGCTTACCTCCCGATAAACGAATGCCTAAAACTTGTTAAACAAACCGATAATAAAGAGCCAAGCCCTTAAATCGTGACCATGGAGGGACTCGAACCCACAACCTTGTGCTTAGGACGCACCTGCTCTATCCATTGAGCTACACAGCCAAATCAAAAGTATCAGAAACATATGGTGGAGTACGGGGCGTGCGCCTTTGCCCTGACCCAAATCAAGTAGCACACACAATTAGTAACAAAGGATGTTAGGGGAGTTTGCACGCCCGTTGTACTCTCATATATAGTGGCGAGGTGTTTCACTACTCTCGCTCGTTCTGACATCTTGTCACTGCAAAGGTAAGAACTTTTTTGAAACTACCAAAACTTCCGAGAAATTTTTTCTTCGGTGAAGTTTGACTATCTTTGCTGTAGAGTATTTCATCACTTTAATAACAAGAAGAAATGAAGCAGTATATTGACTTAGCCAATAGGGTGCTATCCGAAGGGGTCTACAAAGAAGACCGCACGGGGACGGGTACGACAAGTATCTTCGGTCATCAGATGCGTTTCAGTATGGAGGATGGGTTTCCTCTCCTGACTACGAAGAAGGTGCATCTCAAAAGCGTCATCCACGAACTCCTTTGGTTCTTGAAGGGCGATACTAATATCAAGTACCTACAAGATAATGGTGTTCGCATTTGGAACGAATGGGCTGATAAGGACGGCAACCTCGGCAAGGTATATGGTCATCAGTGGAGACATTGGGATTTGCCTAACGGAGGATACATTGACCAAGTAAGGGATATTGTTGAGTGCATCAAGAATAACCCTGACAGCAGACGAATGATTATCTCTGCTTGGAATGTTGGTCAGATTAACGAGATGGCTCTCCCTCCCTGCCATTGCTTTATGCAGTTCTATGTAGCGGACAACAAGCTCTCTCTGCAAGTCTACCAGCGAAGTGCAGACCTCTTCCTTGGTGTTCCCTTCAACATCGCCTCTTATTCTCTCCTCCTGATGATGATGGCGCACGTGACGGGCTTGTTTGCAGGAGACCTTGTATATACTCTTGGTGACGTACATATCTACTCTAATCATATGGAGCAGATACAGACGCAAATCCAAAGAGAGCCAAGACCTCTTCCTTATATCCTCCTTGATGAAAAGGTTAAGGACATTGACGACTTCGTCTACGAGAGTTTCCAGCTCTTTGACTACGACCCACATCCACACATTGCAGGAAAGGTAGCCGTATGATATTCGGGATTGTAGCCATTTCTAAGAATGGCGTTATAGCAGTGAATGGTAAGATGCCTTGGCATATTCCAAGTGACCTGAGATGGTTCAAGGAGATGACAAGTGGGGAGAGCGTAGTGATGGGTAGGAAGACCTTTGAGTCTCTTGGGTGCAAGCCTCTACCTAATAGGGTGAACATCGTCCTATCCAAGACAATGGAGGAGCGTGATGACGTTGTTGTATTGCGCAGTAGGGATGAAGTATTGAGGTATATCGGTGATAATCAGGGAGATACGTTTATCATAGGCGGAGCAGAAATCTTTGCTACGTTTATGTTTGACATTGAAATGTTCCTCGTCACTGAGATTGATGCTGTCATTCCTTATAGCGAAGATGATGATGTAACCACATTCAGCATCCATAAGGAGTTCTTCAAGCACTCCAAGACGATAAGTCCTGACGAGAAGTTCTTGAGCGACAAGGACGAGTATAAGTATGTTGTATCTACTTATGAGGCTAAGAAGACGCACTTTCTCTTAGCAGACGACTTAGGGGATGACTATTCCTATAAATGGTAATATGAAAGTCTATCGCAATATATTCATAGTCGGAAAGAAGAAGCGGTTTAGAGGTAGCGACAACCTATTAGCCTACAACGGACGTATCGTAGAGGACTGCGACAACGCTACTCTCACCCGAGAGGGGTTTGAAAGCGGAATAGACTATGTGATAACCTGCGAGTGCGACTTTGACCATTACAGCGGATTACTAAGAGTTACTGAATAGAAAGCGAAAGGGGAGGGCATTACTTAATGCCTTCCCCTTCTTCTTCGGTTTGTTTTAGGTATTAGTTATTCTCTTTCTCTTGAAGAGCTTTTAGTTTCTTGGCTTCACGAGCCTTTCGGAGGTTCTCTATTCGTCTTGCCTTAATCTCCTCGGGAGTCATATCCTTTGACTTCTCCTTCTTGCTTGCAAGTGGCGTATCTTCATCCTTCTTCTTTGAAGTCATCGTCATAGCCTCCTCAAGGGTTATCTCCTTACCCTCTGTCTTCTCGTTGAGTGGAACGACCTTTACGCTCCCAACCTCACGGGGCTTGTTGTCATCAAGACGAACGGGCTTCTCCTTCTTGGGCTTGACCTCTTCTTCCTTCGTATAAAGGTCAAGAATAATCTCCTTCATCTTATTCTTAATATCTTCCGTAGAGACCGACTGAACGAGCTTATCGCACATCCTATTGATATGTTCATCGGGATTCTCAAAGGTAGCACGTACAACATCTACAATCGTCTTCACGGGAAGCTCAATGCTCAGACCAATGGAGAGCGTGCTATCCTTCTTCTTTGAGTTCTTCAGGATGCGTGTGATAAGTTCTTCCTCAATGTCCGAAATCATTCGTGGTTCTTCCTTATGAACTACTTCTTCATACGTCTGAATTGGTTCAGGTTCAGTAGGCATTGGTGCGCTAACAATCATCTGCGGTGGCGTGATAACCATCTCTTCTGCTACCTCAGGCTCTGACAAGTCAATAAGGTCATAATCTTCATCTTCATCGGGATTAACGAAGTTCACGTATGAAACGACAAAGTTATTTGGTATGGGCAGGATATTCTCGTAAGAGAATGAAGTGATAAGAGAAGGGTTGAACCTTGGGTTAGGGTAGTCACCAATGGGGCGACCCTGATTATCGTACTGCTTGACAAACTGACGTTCATCGTTAGCATCCACAGCGAAGAAGTTATAGCACTTCCTATCGGGGTATGGTACTTGGATAACCTTGTACTGAGCGAGTGGACGTGGCTTAGCGAAGGCGGGGACTTCTTCATACTCGCCCGTCTGCTCGTTGAACCTAACATCACCGCCACCAATACGAGAGAGTGGGTAGATAAGGTCATCCGAGACCACATTCATATCGCTAAGGGTATATGCAATCCTCCCGTCAGGAAGACGCTCTGACCCCAGGAGGGATACTATTTCATTTTGGTTTACACCTTGGATATACTGAAAGTACACCGCATTCTGCATTCTATTTGCCATATCTGTTTCGTTTCTTAATCCTCGCTATCCATACTAATGGAAATCTTTATCTCCTTGATAGGGGTAGAGAACTTACCCATATCTTTTAGTTTCTTCTCTTCATTTGTCACTTCATCGGGTTCTTCGATGTTGGTGTTAAGGTCGTAGTTGCATAGTGCAGACACGTTCCTTACCAGCCAAATCTTCTCTTCCCTCGTGAAGAACAATTCAATAATTTTGAAGACAATCCTTTTAAGCATATCTCTCTATTTTCTAACCTTGACAAAGAAGGGTTTGATTGTATCCTTCTTATTGCCACGTGAATCAATGAACTCACATTCCACTCGGTATGTCGTTTCCTTTTTCCCTTTTTCAAGAGGCAGGTTGAGTTGCAGTGAAGCGTTATGGCACTCTCCGATGAGAGTATTGTCTATGTTATTATAGATACGCCAAAAAAGAACGCAAGGCGAAGCAGTATGCGAACTTGGAATTTCTGCTGTTATAATGATATTTGTATTTGGTTTGATGGTGGCTTTGTCTAATAGGACGCTCGCTTCGTAGACATTCTCCATAGTCCCCTCATTCCCTTCAAGTATATTCCTGACACGTTCTGACCCGAATGCAGAGGAGCTTGCCCATAAAGACCTAAATCTATTCTCGTCAAATCGTCTACCATAAAGTTCAAAGGTGCTATCCATATATGGGGCATAGATGGAGGTCTCTTCGTCAAGTATTACGAATGGTCTCCCGTTAAGCGTAGACTGAGAAGTCTCCGCCTTACCTATGTACTGAACGTAGGTATTGTGTGCATTAGAAAGCTGAAGTGTTGTTACGTTCTTCCCTGATAGGGTAGAGATACGATGGTTGCCGTTGGGGTGCGCTACCTCTGTATCAAACCATCCATTGATGAAGACAAGCTCCTTTATCCTTGAGTTGTATATCGTTCTCTTTAGCTCTTCGTCCTCATCTACGAGTTTCTTGAACTTCCAAAAGACGCTATACTCTTTTGCCTTCGCCATCTCGTGCTTGATGTCTATGACCTTGTAGGCGCACTCGCTGATACAAGTACCACCCGATACACCTATGTCTCTTAGATAGGAGAGCTTGACGATAGCATCACGCTCAAAGCTGATACCCGAGAAGGACGACACGGGAAGGGAAGCAAACTTCACACCATCTATAATCCAATTACGGCAGAATGGGTCATCTGCAATCACATTCCTTCTCATGGAAGAGTTGAGACCAAGTGTAATCTTGTTGTTCCTCTTCTTCCTTATACTCTCGTAGGTATCCTTGAACTCGTGGTACTTGTCATTGGCGACCCTGCACTTAAGGTAGATGACCTCATTGCTATCAAAGACACTTGAATTAGACAGCTTCTCGTCATCAGGAACAGACTTGAGTGAGCTGTATGCTCTTTCTACGACAACATTATAAGTAGCGTACTCGGTATTCTGTTCAGTGTCAAAGATGGTCATTGCCATCTCCGCTCCGCTCCTATTGAGACCCTGATAGCTTACCATTGGGTTTCTCTTGACCTTTAGGTAGATATACTTGTCGTCCGTAAACGTCACACCACTGATAGCACGAATGGTAAGGTTATCCATATAGACGAAGTCGCCCTTGGAGATGTTAGATGATATAGTCTTATCCTCAAAGGACACTGCATCATAATCAACGCCATTGATAGACACCTCCATAGACCCACGTGCCTGCACCTTATCCACCATCGGTAGGATAGGGTACTCGCTCGCTTGGATGATAATGTCTGTCGTCACATCCGTCTTGGGCATATCTTCGGTGATAGCGACAATGCGAGTATAATACTTTTCTTCAACAGCCGTGATGTCATTTCGAGTGACGATATGTTTCTTCTTGGCTTCTGCTATATGAACATTGTTGTACTCGTCCGTGACAACCGCCTTGAGGGTGTAGTTGCCTGCTCTAAGTAGCGTTACGTACATAGCTCCATAACCTTCCGAGACGGCAACCTTTTCGTTATACACTTGGTTTATATTGACATTCGGTCGTGCGTAGAGTTGGTTGCATACTCGGTCAAGCATTACGATTGCACTATTTCTTCTTGACACTGACGCAATTCGTGTCTTCTGTTTAGCCGTAATAGACAATGTCTTTATGCCCTTATTTTTATCCGTGACTGATGAGAAGTATATTATCTCATCGTCTTCCATTTCGGAGTTTAACGGGCTTATCGATGTAGCTATCAGATAACCATTATCTATAACAATAGCGTGTAGATTGTCTCCAAGCATATCGTACCTAAAGCAGAGGGCATGAGTGCTATCTGCCTCGTCATACTCAAAGGTGCACTTCTCTCCACCCTTATTTGAAGGGGTGATTACAATAGGTTCTTCACTTGAATGTACGACCTCTCCATCTTTAATCAGCACATATTTGCCATCCCTACTTGTGATTTCGTATGCTATCTCCAAGAACCCATACTTATGGTCGTAGTTATATATACGACCTTCAGATACGAAGAACGAAGGAAGTCTTGAAAACTCGGCTTTCTTTGACTTATCGGGCAGGTACATCGCATTATCATGAACGAGTATATGCGAACTTTTGTTACTACCGCTATAATCCTCCGTTGCCTCAAACAAAGCAAAGGTGTCTGTCTCATCAAGCTCTAATACATAGGTAAGGTTTTCATACTGCGCAGGGAAGTTAAATGTAGCCCCAAATGGAATCTCTAATGAGTTGTTTGGATTCCATTTTTCAGCACGCACGATACACGTACTTGGGGCTGGTGCAGATTCATACATCCTCTTGGATACGTCAAATCCATTCTCCGAGTGAGGGGAGGCATTGATAGCATAGTCAACGAAGTCACGGAAGGTCTTATCTCCAATGTCAGATATTTTGATATTATTCCCGTTGCTCTCCATTTTGACGTGCGTGCTTGTTCCATACGAGTCATTTTCTATTATGGACATATCACTCTCCCACATAGGTCTCATCTTCATCAGCTTCTCCACTTCAAGGAGCGACCCACCCGTAGCGTAGTGCCTTACGGGGTGTCCATGGAAGAAGGATGCTTCACCAACAATGTCAGTGATTTCAGATTGCAGACCAATGATATGCTCGCTAAGCCAAGAGCGCAGTGCGTACAGCTTCAGTAGTAGAACATCCTGAGTGTAGTCATATACCTTCTCCGTCACGGGAACGCTATGCTTGTCTTCGCCTACTACCTTGTTGAGGTTATATACGAGGGAGAGCTTTCTCAACTTCTTCAAGTCAAGGTATTCGCCATAGGTTATATTAGTGGCTTTGAGCTTACTTGAGAGCGTCATACCCTTCTTGACATCCATAGAGATAAACCCAACCTCAGGAGATTTTTCTTCGGGGTTATCTACTCTTGTGTACCACTCCCTGAAGAAGATGTCATCATACCCAAGGTAGTTCACCGCATTGAGCAAGCCCTTATACGTACCAGCATATGGGAATATCTCTTGGTGAATTAGGTATAGCTCTTTACTCTTGTCGTTGATAAAGCGTGCGTCAAGAGTGGTTGAAGGAGCATCCTTGAATACTTCTTGGTAGTCCTTAGGGTCGGGTACACCGAAGTTCGTGAAGAAGGTGCGTAGCCTATCGTCAAGACCCTCTACTTCGCTTGTGATTGTTATGGTGCAGAATGGATATACCGATACGAGGTTCTTGTACTCTTCTTGTGTTGATACCGAAGAGTAGTCATTTGCAAGAGGCACGAACTCCTCTATCAGGCTTAATGAAAGAGTGCTATCAAAGACACCTTCGTTGTCCGCCTTCATCCCGTAATGCAGGATGATAGGAGATACTGCCGATTCCATATCCCTCTTGATGGGTATGTCGGAGAAGTTGCCAAGTTCTCTTAGCTTATACTCCTTACCTTCGTATTCTACCTTAGAGTAAGAGATGGGTGCTACAAGCTCCACATTCTCTCCTTCTGAGATACTCCCCCTATCTGAAGACACTTCAAAGACGACAGCCTCATCATCTGCCTTAGCGACAATACGATATGTAGCAAGGCAAGGGACTCCGTTGATAACCTTTACATACGGAGGGATATTAGAGAACGGAGTGTAATAGGTAGAGACATAGTTGTCGGAGATGCGTTCTCCAAGAATGATAAGCTCAGAGGTATTCATCAAGCCCACTGCACCCTTATCCATCTCAATAGAGCCTACAAGGGAGAACGAAGGGAATGGGATGAAGGAGTTGAGCATCTTAGAGACAAGGTGCTTATCCTCGTCATCCCTAAGCCTTATACTCTTCACCTTGCTACCTTCATATCTTACAGAGCCGTCATCAGAGGTGCTATACTCTTCATCCTCGTAAGTTATATCAAGACGCTCCAAGCTCATCGTATAGGTAAGCTCAGAGAGGTTGTTCACGAAGAATATATCTCCCTTCGTGCCATTATCAAATCGTGAGCCCCCGTCTTCTATAACGAACTCAAATTCTCCGTCACCAAGGTTTACTACATACCCCTTGGCTTCAAACCCTTCAGTAGGTTCGATAAAGAATGATACAATATGATTTTGCTTGATATTTTGTTGCTTACCATCCAAGGAAAAGAACTTCATTCCAAGGAGAGAGCTGATAGCTTTATACCTCATTGCCGCTTCGTTTTTGCTAATCGTATTTACATATAAAAGCAAGAGAGGGAGGCTTTACGCTTCCCTCTCTTATAGTATTAGTTGATATTCTCTCGTCTTCTGTTCCCGCTCTTCCTATGGGCTATGGAGAAATGCTTTTTGATTGTCTTGACGGAGTCAATAAGTTCCTCTATAAGCACCTCTATACCTCTAAGAAAGGCATCCTGCGTTGGATTGGAGAAAAGCTCGTTAGAGAGCATATTGCGTAGGATATTCCCGTGGTAGTCGTGACCTACGCCTTTATACGCATCACGTGCGTGCTTTATCTCCGTATGCAGTTCTGTTGTCGTTACCCTTTGTGGCATTGCTGGATGAAGTTCGTGAATTTGCTTTCAAGGGAGGTCATTCGCTTGCTGAGTTCGTTCATCTCGTTCCTCACGCCCTTTACTGCATAAAGAGCGATTACTGAGAGACGAGAGTAGTCCACCATAAGTCTTTCCTCTCCTTCTATCATCTGAGTTGATACGACCTCAGGGATTATCTTCTGAATTTCCTGAGCAACCACACCGAGCTGAACCTGACCATCCTCATCACCCTTCAGTGTATATCTGATAGGGCTTGTCATTGCGTTAAGGATGACATCAATCTCCGAAGAAGAAAGGCGACCAACTATATCCTTCAGTCTTTCGTCAGAGACTTCGTAGAACCCTTCTGACGTAGTCACCTTACCATCTACTTTAAGAGCAACGTGGTTTTCCGCACCGAGACCATCAAGGTTGATAGGCTTGTTTGTGGTCTGCTTCTCTGCCTTGTTAAGCGTCAGGGCATCCGTAGCTGTACCGCCACCAGCGACAGCCGAAGGGATTGTCACAGACTGCTTCTGAAGGACGAGATAACCATCGTTGTTTATATAGGCATTTGACAATACGTTGATAGTATCACCTGCGCCCTTATTGGGTAGTGCAGATGAAACGACACCTTCTGCGCTATTATTGATACGGACGGGGAGGTTAGCGGCTTTCCTATACCTTGTAGAGAAACGCTTGATATTCTCATCAAAGAACTTGTCAAGCATATTATCAAAACCACCTGCACGACCCGTAGTCTTGTTCATCTCAGCCGTGAGTGTCGTGATAAGCGAAGGAAGGTCAAGACCACCTCTTGAGCCACCGCCACTAATCCTATTTCTCGTTGCAGTGATAATACCTCTGTTGATAGTAAGGTTGGTTATAGCATAAGACGCTTCGCTATCTTCGTCCTGAAGGAGGATACCGCTATCCATCGCAAACAGCCCCATAGGAGTACCGAAGTTTCGGTTCTTAGGCTTTGTGGGTGTTACGTTGATATAGTCGTTAGGAGAAGCTGTCTTGTGACCACCATCAATAAGAATTGAACCGACAACTGCTCCATTATGCGTTCTGCCCTTCAATTCATTGAACAGCTTGTTTGAGATGTTCTTATATAGGCTCTCTACGAAGAGATACATATTAGCCGAGGCGTTGTCGCCACTCGTCACGTAGTTTCCCGTACCCCAATCAGAAGGATTAGCAGGAATCAGAGCTCTAAGTGCAGAGGCAACACCCTTGGTGAGTACTCTGTTAGCAACGGGAATAGTCGTTTCCTTATTCAGTGTACGCTCAAGTCCCTTGGAGAGAGAATCCGTTTCAATAGTAAGCGTTGCAGGAGCATCGGGTGAACCTGACGGAGATATGTTGATACGCTTGATAATCTTGGCTTCCTCGTTGTCGTTGTAAACGGGAGTGAGACCAACGCCAAGGAAATCACTCGCTCTGCGTCTTGCCGCACTTCCAAGGACATTGGGGATGACCTTGTTGTCCCCTGAGGTCTCGACAATGTCGCAGACATTCTCAAAGGCGACTACGGGGTAGACGGGCTGTGCTGTCCCGTCAAATAGTTGAACTACTCTTGAATTATCTTCTGCCATAAAAACTTGCTATCACTTTCTCCTATTTATCGCATTCCACGATATATGTCGTAAATCTCCTCGTCCCTTGTGCTGTACCCCGAAGCCATCTGCAATGCACCCTTGATACCATCGTGGAGGTTATACAGCTCCTGCTCATCATTGGAGTAGTAGCTGTTGATAGCCGATGAGATATAATTAGGCATACCATCAAGGAATGTCTCGTAGTAGTTGGATAGGAAGTATAGGTACTCCTCTGAATCAAACAATCTACTTAGGTTAAGCGTTGTCATTGAGATGTCATCATGGATAGCGATACCTTCGTACTTACCCTTCTTGTTCTTACCAAACGAGCTGAGCTGACCATCTGTGCTTAGGTTGGACTTCTTATCGGTATGCGTTGTGATGATACGTCTCTGTTCAATACCATCACGACCAAGGTCAATGTAGTAAGACCTATTCCCAGGAGTTGTCTTATACCCTGCTTTAAGAGGAATGAACTCTCCATCCATAGCAATCCTATGAGCCGTATGTATGAGTACGTTGTCGTAGAAGTTATCGTGACCTCTGAAGACATCCATAAAGCGACCACCATTGAAGTTCACCTCAACAAGAACCCTCGTGTTGTCAATATCTCCTATACCATTCCTAAACAGATTAAACGTGACATACTTGGCTACCTCTGCAAGGTCTTTCTCGTTGGTCTTGTTGTCTAAGTAAATCCCGACCTGAACAAGTCTGAAGCAGTCACGTACATCCTTGATGACACGATATGGGTCTCTCAGTGCGGCTTGTGACATAGGAACGAGCTTGAAGATATTAAGCACGTTGTAGTCAGAGTCCAGCTTACTACCATCTTGGATAGGAGACCCCTGAGCCGTATCAAGAGAAAGGACGAATGCGTCACGTATGTAGTCAATACTATATGGGTCAAAGTCAGGATGCCATATGAGCTTGTCGTTAAGTTCCTTCCTTAGACCATTGAAGTCATGCTGTACGTACTCCTTGCTTATGCGTTTGAGGAACTTGAGGTCTCTCGCTTTAAGAAGCATCGTAGAGGACACACTAAAGGAGAGGTTGAACTCTTGGTCAAACTCATTGTCACCAAAGTCAGAACGTGTCTTACGCTCCCACTCAGCGTCACGACCTGGGACTTGCCACCAATAGACCTTCTTACTTGCAAAGCTATTCAGACCCTTCTGTGAACCATCCCATATATCAAAGAACTTATTTGACATCCCATTAGGGGTAGATGTGATGATACATCTTGAGGTCTTTGATGCTGAAATGGTAGGATATACTGAACGCCAAAACTCGTATGCCACGCTTCTATCTACGTGGGCAAACTCGTCAAGGTAAAGCATATCAATGGTAAAACCGATAGCTGATGATGCCGTGGTGGTCTGAGAGATGATACGGCATCCGTTATCAAGGACGATACTCTCCGTATTGAAGGAGATACACCCAGGTTTTAGGAAGAACGGGAGACCCTTAAACACCTCCACGAGCTTACTGATAATCTCCTTTGCAGTAGCACCCTTATTCGCCATCACAAGGATATTCTTATCCGTGCTGAAGCAAAGTATCCAAGCGATGATAGCTACGATGGTTGTAGTGTTATGCGATAGGATATTATTCGTGTAGTATCGGTGGTTCTTGCTATCAATGGTAAGGTCATACATTGAATGGGAGAACCCGTGCTTGGTGATGGACTTGACATAATCCTTTCCACCAAAGACTGCTATGCAGTCTCCTTTCTTTAGGTCTTTGACGAAGACTTCATCCGCAGGTCTACCTGCCTCCTTATCAAAGTAGAAGAGCTTATGGTTGTCAGCACAGCTGAGCTTCTCCCCGTTTTCTGTTTCTATGGTATAGACCCTATAAGGCTGGGTCTTGTGGATATGGGTAACTTTTTCATACCCCGTATCGGTGAGTACACGAAGCCTCTGCTCACTTACATCAATAGTGTCAATAATCTTCTTCGTGTCGTCATTCTCGTCAAGCTCGTAGTTTCTCGCTTGGTATCGGTCAATCTTCTCAATGAGCTTTCCTATAAACTCCTTGAGAGTGTATTTCATGATAAACATCTTTTCACATCTTCGGTAAATTTTAATTCGGTTAATACTTCCATTCTTGCGCTCTCGTCAGAACCTGATAGTGCTCCGCATATGATATTGTTTGTACTATGGTCATGAACCATACTACCATCATCATCCCTTGAGGATATTTTCACTCGGAGAACTCCTATTGTACGAATGTTGTTAGATATAATCTTATACGCATTATCCTGAGACAATACATAAGAGGCTATCTCCCTCATATCTGAGGCTATCTTATCGTTGATTACTGCCATCCTCGTACTTGGGTCTCTATATGGGCTGTTCACAGAATAGATAGGAAGAGGTAGCGAGGTTGGATTACATGACAAATGTCCAGGACTATAAAAGCATCTTACTGAGTGCGTATGATATGGGATATTGTCATTCCTATTAGGATGCTCCCTCAGTGTACCACCATCAAATTTGACTGCAAGCATATCATTATACTCAGGGATAAGATTTCTTACGACAAACGACTTGGATGATGTATCAACGAGATAAGAGGTATTAGTCTTATCGTAGTAGTTTGATGTAATGTCTACTGACATCGGAACGACACGAGTGCCGTTCTTCAGCATCCATTTATGTATAGACTCAATAACATCAGCGGACTCTACTACCTCATTATTGCCACCTGCTCGTGCCACTTCATATTCTAATCCATCAGAGTCTATCGGAGCAAAGCACAATATAAACTCATCGTTGTATCCCCTGCAAATTCCGATAGGGAACTTGAGGTATATATCCGTTGGGCTTTCAATAACATCCTTCGTGTACTGATTGTTGAATATAGCATTTGCCATGTATTCAACAACAAGCGACAATGAGCGCATTACGACCTTATCAAATGAGGCAAATGAAATATCCCCGTCCTCAATCAGTATTCCTTTGTAAGGGATAGCCGATTTAACGATAGGCTCATCTCTGTTAATCTTATCTGCTGGTATAAGCATAATTACAATCTTTTGTAAACCCACATAAGCACATCCCTCACTTTATCAAGGAACGTCTTCTTCCTAAACTTATGGTAAATCTCTCCAATCTCTTGGTCTCCATCATCCCAAAGGGGCATCACCTTGGTGTCGTACGTTACGCACTTACCCGTCTGACGGCTCTGCATAAGGATGACGTTTCTGTTCTCAGGGACGCATAAGTCCATCTCCTCGTCATAGACCTCGCTTGTGACAAGCTCAACGGCTTCCCTTTGGTAGTCTCTCAGCTCAACAAGGCGATAGCCATAGTCGGTCTTGAACTTAGCGTAGTTCTCCGTGAAGTAGTTCGCATCAAGCATACACCTATCAAACTCTGCACTCTCCCACTCTGTCATTTCAAAGAGGATATTGGGAGACCTCAGTTCAGGGTTCTTCTTATAGAAAGGTTTGTAGTCTACCTTAGGTGCGCCACTTGCTATGGAGTCAATAATCTCGTTAATCTTATTCGTGCTGTATATTGTCGTTGCCGCACCTTTCTTCTCTACGTCCTGCGAAATGCTGTTTTGCAGGTCAGCAAGAGTTGTGCTTGGCGGTGACATAGCATCCGTCCTACTCATTTTCATTATTGTAGTCTTTGTATTCTATAATACGATATATTATAGTTATGTAGATAACAAAACGAATGAAAATAACGGAATATCTTGATTATAAGTTCCTTAGGAAGATAGAGTACAGCAAGCAGTCAAAAGAATGGTTTAGGAAGAACATCTTTGCCGACCACAGAGACAAGGCTTCCGTTATGAATAGGTACGGGATGAGACCCGATGATGATGGGGAGTCCGTGCTATGCGAGATAGTCGTTCCTGCCGAGGTTCTTGCAAGAGACCCAAGCTATGAAGACAAACTTGACTACGTACTCAAAGAAGCTGAGATTAAGGAGTTTAAGTACTTCATTGAGGAGCTTGGGATTGATGGGTCTATGCTGTATAAGGAGGTGTTCAACTTCACGAATGAAGAAGGGGAGCTATCGAACTGCTTTGGTGTGCAGTACACTTTACAGCTCCCCTATCTTGAACGTTCCTACTTCGTTAGGCAGGTCGTCTCGTGGTCTATTGTAGGTCTCATCGGTCTTGGACTTTTGTCATTCCTAACCTACTTCCTTTGGTCACTATTCATTCATTAGTCGTTTAATCTCTTCATCAACTTCCTTCAGCTTACGCTGGGCTTGGATACGTTTGTCAAAGAGGACATCCATAATCGTTGGTAGAACGCCTCTCTCCGTGCTTGAGAATACGCTACCTCCTGCCGTATGGATGGAGGATGGGTCGCAGGATATATGCTTTGCTATGGCTTCCTTTACGACCTTTGGGGAGTATGGGATATTCCTTGTAGGGTCTATCTCTGCTCCCTTGGCGCACGCTTCGGTTGCTCTTCCTAAGAGTGTCTCGTGCGATATATTGAACTGACGGATGATTGTCGGATACATAGCCGTGAAGTCATACTGAACAACACCTTTATGGTATCCCTTCATCGGTTCTTTGTTATAAGCTCCCGTAAGGGTCTTGGTCTCGGGCTTCCATGGTGGGAGTACGAGACCTTTGTCTATAAGGAACTTTGACATTATAGCGTTCGCTATAACCCGTGATGATAGGACAGAGTCGGGTGGTATCCTTGCGAAGTTAGCATGGTCTATCAGGATGTGTGACAGCTTCAAGTGTTCCTCAATCCTTGCAAACATCACGACACTGATGCAGTATGGATAGAGCATCATATCAACGTGCGAAGAAGAGAGAGAGGTCTCCAATGGTTCTTCGGGAATGTCTGTGATGCCAAAGAGTGCCTTACTGATGAACGGAATTGTCGTTTGCTCCTTCACCTTGACAGCCCTATCCCAACGCTCGTACATATACCCATAGTCAATGGACACTACGGGTGAAGCATCTGCGAAAGCAACGCTGAAGATACGCTCAAGGAGTTTGTCTGATGGAGACTCCACTCCACGACTTATCATTGAGTTGATTACCAAGGTAAGCTCCTTAGGGATGTTGTATGGGGATTCTACGCTGTCATTCTTCTTGTAGCATCCCGTAGTGTCCTTCTCGTATGACATTTGGATATGCTTACGTATAATCTCCATATACCTCTTTTTTAGCTCGTGTATGGAGCTTTTAGAGGTCATACTGAAGAACAGCGGGGAGACCGAAGGAATGAATGACAGAACGGCTGTGATGAGTTCCTCTTCTGTTTGGTATGATACCGCACGTATCTTGGAGGATGTCTTGATACCATTCTTCTCAGAGAATGCTTCCATCTTTGCCTTTATACTCGCAAGGTCACTTGAGTTCATCTGACGACCGAGTGAAAAGACATATACGCTACCATCACCATTGTAAATGTACACCTCACCCACAATGCCCATCTCCGCACCACTCGTTCTGTGGACTACTTTTAAGTAACCAAGATTAGGAGAAGACGATGGGAACGGAGCAGTCTTCTCGTATTGGTGTACGAGATGCTCCATACGTGTCTTGGAGATAGTTGGATGTAGGTAGGAGAAGATACGTTCCTTCCTCTTTATCTCAATGGAGTTGTCAATGGTTATCTTGATTCCATCAAGGAGGTTGGATGACTTCTTGAGGTATGGGAGTAACTCGGAGTTATGGTATAACCCATTCTCGTAGTCTAACTTCATCCCTTCATCTATACGCTTGAAGAACGGCTCTTTGTAGGCTTGATAGTTTCCTATGAACTTCTCCTTTGCTACTTCCCGTGTCTTGTCCGTAGAGTAGGTATACGCATCATCATCAGAAACGGGAATTAGCAGGTTCTTCACGCTGTTGTCCATATCCACATACCATACCTTGATGGCTGGGGTAAGAGACAAGAAGTAGTAAAGGTACAAATCCGATTTATCCGTAGACGATATGTTTATAGCGTCAAGTCCTTTGATGACAGCACTCTCCACAGCACACTCAAAAGACCTATGCAGGAGAAGGTAGTCTTTCTTTGAGACCTCTTCCCCTGCAAGTGTCGGTACAAGTTGTGTTGAAAGAATCATCGTGAGCCTTACTTAAATGTGTCTCCGTTGGCAAGCTGATGAATGGTGATAACATTGCGCACGCCATAAATCATGTTGTCAATCGTCTTGAGGGTCTCCTCGTAGAACTTGGCTAAGACATTGTACATCTCCAGCTTGTGGTATTTGTCAGCAAGCTCTCCCTTGATAAGATTTTCAAGCTGAACTTCACTCTTGTAGATGAGGTTTCCCTTCTCCTTGTACTCCTTGTACTTCTGACTATAAAGAGCCTTGACCTGAGAGTTGGTCTCTGCCATGTTAATCAGAACAACACTACGCTCCTCAACGAGGTTCTGACGCTTTGCATACATTTCAAGCTGAGCGTGGTTTAGCTGTTTGATGTCGGACATCTTCTCACGGAGTTCCTCTATATGCTCTCCCCATCTGTCAAAGATGGATTCAATCGTCATTTTCTTATCTGATGATTCCATAGGATATTACTTTTAGTTTATACTATTACCTACACAAAGATAGGTATAAGGACGGATTAAATCAAATCAAACAAAGACAAAATCCTCTTGTCCTCGTAGCTGGTATCGCAACCTATTGATTTCATGTACTCCACAACGGGCTTGAACTTCTCGTTGGTTGTGATAACCCTCTTGATGGTATCCATAGTATCTGATATGCTACAATTAAGAACACCTTTATTCATCGTCTTGCAACGCTCTACATCCTCATCCTCTTCCTTGTGGGTAGAGTATCGGTATATAAGAACCTTGTAAGCATCCTGCTCACGTTTGTCAAGGCTCTTGTAGACCTCCTCCAAGGCTTCGCATAGCATTTCTCGGATGTACGGGATATTGGCGGTCTCTTCGTCATCAGCACCACCTTCTACGGCATCGTAAAGATTGGCTAATGAATCCTCCATTCCCGAATGCCCCTTGTTCCTCTCCGCTGAAATCTCCTCGGGGCTGATATACCTTCCTTCGTAGGATGTTGCATTCTTAGAAGCGTACGTACAGCAGTTGCCTGCCATAGTGTACACCCACGTTGAGAACAACGCCTTATCGGGATTCCAAGTATCAAAGTACTTATAAAGGGATAAGTAGAAGTAGCTCATAGCTTCGTCAATCATCCCGCTGTTACCAAGGCGACTAAGCATAAACCCTTTAATCTTTCCATTAAGGGCGTTGTATAGCTTGACGAAGTCCTTTTCCTTCTTCCCGTCTCGGTAGTTCAGAGCGAGCTGTTGAAAATCAACTTCATATTTTTTCTTCATAGTGATGAAGTGAGTAAAGTGAGTTAGAGTTTTATTTTACCACAAAGATATAAAAATTCGGGTGATAGTCAAAGACCACCACCCGAATTAAGGCTAAACTTTGGTTATAAAATATGATTACGTGTTAGTTATGCTCCCGTTGAACCGAAGCCACCATCACCACGACCCGTGTTGGACTTTTCTTCAAACTCCTCTGCGGACAGCTCTTTGACACCTTCGTATTCAAGGTAGTGCAGTACACCCTGAACAATCTTCATACCGAAGGTAATCTTAGCAGGGATGTTGGTGAAGTTGTGCATATGGAGCTTGATAGTACCTCTGTAACCTTCATCAATGACGCTTGCGCCAAGACCAAGACCGAGCTTAGTCGTGACACCCGACTTGTTGTAAAGGAACAGACCCTTGTTGGCTGGTACGATAGCACGGATGCCAAGAGGAAGGATGATATGCTGGTTGGGGAACAGAACGATGTAGTGCTTGCTGTTCTCAACATATTCCTTACGCTGTTCCTCCGTCATCTGCGAAGCCTGCTCGTCCGTCAGAGGGAAACCGCCTTCAGCGTTGATAGGCGTAGGCATATCCTTGTTAGCTTCTCTAAGCTGTTCAAGGTAGTGGTCTGTGAGTACGGGGAGGAAGAAGTCGATACCTGCGTCATTAGCGTTTGCACGTGCGGGCATAAAGACACCTGGGTATTCACGGAAGATTTCAAGGTTAGAAACCTCATCGTGTACTTCAGGCGTGTGCTCGTGCACTACCTCGGGGGTATGTTCATGCTCGGGTGCGTGTTCTGCCTTTGCCTTACCTCTTGGCTTAGCCTGCGCAGGTTCTTCCGATGGGTTCTCCTCCTTCTCTTCATTAGGAGCTGGGGTTGGGTTTTCTTCTAAGAGCTCTTCGTTCTTAACGATAGGCTCGTTCTCTTTGTTCTTCTTTGCCATATTTGATAAAATTATTTACTGCTACATAGATAGCTCTTCAATAGTTATACTTGAAAAACCTGCGGTCTTCGTGATTACTATATTCCGTGCTACTGAGTCTGAGTTAATCTGTGAATGGCTAACTACGACAATAGTCATATTTAGCTCCTTAGCGAGTTCATTCAGGTACGCAAGGATAGCGTCTGATGTCTGCACGTCAAGACTTGACAGCGTCTCGTCAAGGTAAAGTGTATTAAGCTGTGGGTAGCTACGCTTAATGAGTTTGAGGAACACGCATAGGATAGCTACGTCTACTCGCTTGTGTTCACCTGCGCTAATCGTACTGATAGGGACTTCTTCTCCCATATCGGTGATGATAGCATCAAAGGAGTTGTCAAACGACACGTGGTAGGGAAAGTCTACCTTTGCGAGTATCTCGTTGATATTGTTGTTTATGTAGGGGATGTAGCTTGAGAAGAAGATTGACTTAACGCTACCTTCCTTTTCCCCATACATATCCGAAAGCACACCGAGAAGACGCATCTCCTTTCTTATGTTCGTTGCTTGTACTGATACGTCTACATTTGACTCTTTGTCTGCATCTAAGCGAGACTCAAGAACCTTCAAGGCTTCCTCATCAATACTACTGCTACCCTCGTTCTTCAACGTAAGGTACTGCTGTTTTAGTATCTTCCCTGACGTTGCTATCTCATCTCTCTTAGAGGTAAGCTCAGCCCTCTTCTGCTGGTATCTTGAATACGACTCCTTAATCTTCGCTTCGTTCTCAAGGTATACAGCTAAGTTGGCTTCGTTCGTCTTCTTTTCCTCGTTGAGTGCGGCGAGTATCTGAGGGAAGTCTCCTGAGCGGAAGTCACTACCACAAGTAGGACATTTATCCTGCCTATAAAGTGACAGCTTAGAGATGACTGAGTTATTCTTTGCACGCTCAGCGTTTAATGTTGCAGTGCATTCGTTCATCATTGCAACAACCTTGTCTCCCTTAGCATCAAGCTCCTTGATTTGCTCGTCAAGCTCCTTATACTGAGATGCTATAAGTGCGAGTTCGTTTGACAGCCTCTCCATCTCCGCTTCGTCTCTCTTCTTTGACGTATTCTTGTACGTGTCAATGGAAGCCTGAGTTGTGGCAATGGAATTAGCGAGATGGTCTGCAAGTGACAAGACCTTATTCAGAGACTGAGATACGTTTCTCAGGTCAGACTTGATAGCTTCACCGATGATGTTGATAGCTTCAAGACCTAATATCTTATCCACAATCTGCTTCTTCTCCGTTGGGGTCATTGAGATGAATGACTTGAACGTGTTGAGATTAAGTGAGACAACGCTGTTGAAGACGTTGAATGGGATTGTAAGGATATTGGATTCAATGAACTTCTGAGCGTCACGGATACCGATGGACTCAATATCAACTCCGTCTTGGTACACCTTGAGCGAGTTCGGGGAGAACGTGCGCTCAATGAAGTAGTGCGTTCCACCCGAGTAGCAGTCCCCTGCTATGTACCCATTCTTGTTCTTTCGGTTGGCGATGGAGGACTTATTCACCCCCTGCACCTTCCCGTAGATAAGTAGGCTAAGCATATTGAGGAACGTGGACTTCCCCGAACCTGAACGCCCCTTTAGCTGTATGACCTCTCCCTCTGAGGAGAACTCAATTTCATTAAGGGCATTCCCGTAAGAACCGATATTCCTGAATGCGATTTTCTTTAGAAACATTTTCGATAGATTTTCGCTGACAACTTCTAACATTCGTATAAACATTAGCATGTCACAAAACATCCAATGGTATTTCAACCATTGGCGGAGTTATCTCTCATTGCTCGCAACAAGATGTTACGAGACCCATTAACGTCACGATTGATTCTCAAACCTTGGTAGTTAAAGGACTCTCTACCACCAAGGTTTGTCATCACCTCTCCGTTGAACGAATTGGTCTTGGATGTCCAAGCCTCGTTCTGCTCAATGAAGAGGACGTGACGTTCTTTGCATTTATTTTTCAAGCGTTCTTTGAACTCGTGAAACCTCAACGCCATCATAGACCTGACGACCACCTTGCGAATATTTCTGTTTTGGGTTTTAACCATATCGGAAACATTGAATGGCGGGAAGATTACAACGGAGAACTCTTTTGTGAGGAAGTTCATGAATTTCCAATGCAATTCATCCACGAGGTCTCGTATCTTATGATACAATCTATCCACAACTCTTTTTAGCCTAAACTTGTGCAGCTTGTCTTCTGTCGTTGCGATGATAGACCTCATCTTGTCTATTCGTATGTTGAGCTTAAGAACCCTTTCAAACGCTCTTTGTCCGACCCATCCGAAGCGTCCATCAGTAGAGAAGTATGTACCAAAGTTCCTTATCCCTGGGTCTATGGCAACAGCACCTCCTTGAGTCTCGGAGACACATTGCGTAGTTACTTTCCTCGGAATAGAAATGAACCATCTACCATGGTCATATATAAGTCGGCAGTCCGAAATCTCGGAGTTGGCGAACCAATCAGTCTCGGAGAATTTCATCCGACCTGATTTGGTATGATATATCCCAAGAGTTGAAATAGCACTCTTAGGAATGTGGCAGGACTGAACCTTATCTTTCCTGCTTTTGAACCTCAAGGAGAATGGCTTCCTACTATTCTTCGCCTTCTTGCAGTTTGTCCTCCACGAAGTGTAAGCATCCTTGACTGCATTCAACCTGATGGCGTATGGCACTTCCTTAACATAGTCCACGTCAAGTTCATAAAAAACTATGGCATACAGCTTCATCCAATGTCTGACTTCGAACTCCTTGTCGTTGTAGTGTTGAATTGAGTGGTTGTATACCAGCCTTTGCACTCCAAGCCACCTACGCAGTATCGTTCTCTGTACCTTCGTTGGATAAATGCGTATTTTTCTCGTTTTGAGCTGTGTACTTACTAAGTCCGTGCATTCAGCACGAGAAGTCTTGAAGTATTGAGAGTAAATCTCCCGTGAGTTCTCGTTCAGTGCTATTCTCTGATTTATTGAGAACCAAGACTTCACCTCCTCTCCACGAGAAGAGCTGTTCAAACAGCTCAAATCAGAAACGGCAGAGTCTATCTCGGTGGGAGACAACAAGTGTAAACTTATCGCCTTGCAGGTTTCATCGTAGAATTGGCTGAATGCACTTCCGCTTGTGGTTGAGACCTGAACCAACGTCTTGGATGATTTCTTCTTCGGAGAAAGAGCGTTATCTTGACATTCGGAAGTGGCAGGCGAGAGACAAGAGCAATGAGCCCTCCTCCCTCGTTTCAAGGAACGAGCCGTCTTCAGAGAAACATTTTCATCTCTCTGACATCCTGACTTCTTTGATGACTCCTTTGCCTGCATACTTCCTTAATGTGTTGGGGTGAAGACCCGTCTTCTGAACTGCAACCCTTAGCAGTGCAAATATAACAATTATTTTTCTACTATTCTTTAGGTGAGACAATTCTTTATGCAAAGGTAGTGAAATGTTTTGTATCCTGCAAACAAAAAGCAAGGGGCGGTATCTCTACCGCCCCCGTTTCTCCTTCAACACGTGGTTGATAAGATTATTGCTCTTGTGATGCTTGAATCTCAGCCTGCTTTCTCCTCTCCTCTTCCTTCTTATTATCCTCATTCATGAAGCTGATGAGTTCAATACATTCAATATAAGGTAGTCCTGCTATATCAGACACCGACATTTTCAAGTCTCTGATGAGGACGTACCTCATCTTACTCAAGGTCTCCCAAGGGATTTGAAATGCCGAATAGAGACTTGATGCCGTCTCGAAAGGAAAGCGGGGCTTCTCGCTCCACACCTCCCGAGTTGATATAAGAAATAGTAGGCTTAGATACCTCTGTGATAATATCCCTGATGGCTCTGATGATTGCAACTTCGGCAGGCTTCAGCGAAAGGAACTCCTGCTTAATCTTGTTGTAGTCTTCAACGGAGAAGTCCTTGTCAAAGTGCATTAGAACCATAGCGCACTGATAGAAGTCAAGTTCATCAGCAGGAACATCAAGCTGTCCGTCCTCTCCTACGAGGTTTGAGACGAAGTAATACTGAAGCCACATTGATGTGCCAATCGTTGGGAAATGCAACTTGATGTCATAAGCCTCTCCCGTGCTTGAATGCTTCTTTGGAATAGTCACATTGATGACACCTTGGTTCATCTTGATGGACTTCTTCCCTGCCACCTGAGGATGGCTTAGGAAGTCAAACTGCGTCAGGTTCTCCTTGATAATAGGATGGTTCTCGCCCTCTATATTCATGATGAGCGGAGCTTCTGATGCACCGAAGGTCTCTTCTCTAATGGCGAGAAGGATGTATATCCTATCTGCCTCAAGGAGGTCACGGAAGCTATACTGAGTACCATCCGTAGAAGAGAAGATATGCGTGCAGTTCTCAAGGATATAGTTGATTGCATTCTCCCTTTCTATAAGCGAATCAAGAGGGAGCAAAGCCCAATGTCTAAGCTCGTCCATCGTACAAGGTCTGACCCCGATAGAAAGACCATCAGGGTAATGCTTGCCCTTTGATGGTAGCTCTTCCATATCAAGGTTGGTGAAGCCCATATTATACGTTGGAGGTACACCATCAAAAGTAACCGAGAGTGCTCTTGGTTCTACTTCTTGGATTGGCTGTGTTTCCACCTTCTTGGGCTTAACCTTTCTTCCTCTCTGAACAGCTGGGTTCTCGGATGAGCTGTCGCCACTTATCGTGATTTTATCAATGGTACGACCTTCTTCCATCGTGTCCTTATACCTGATGTAGCCGTTCTCGTCCATCTCAATCCCGTTCATAATGCGACCATCAGCCACAGCACGCTCAAACTCTTCCTCGTTCTGTCTCTTCACGTCATCACCCATTTCAATCTGATGCAGTCGTTCAATTACTCCACCAGCTCCGTGGGCTTCAAGAGCGGAAGTCATATCATCCGCCTGCGGTGCTGTGTTCACCCCCGTCTGTCTCTCAAAAGCCTCAACGTGTTCCAAGAGGCTATCTTGTGTGATATTGTTATTCTCCATATCTTAATCGTACAATCCTTCAACGATGGTTGTCGTCATCGTCCTTGTCTTACTTATTATAGAGTAGGTCTTATCTTCTGCCGAACGCTTTGTGCTTAGCTTCAGCATATCAACAAGCTGTTCGTTTATGTAGAACTCAAGCTCACCAAGGACGGGGTTCATATTTGCAGAGTACGTAGGTTCAACATCAATCGGCTGATTATTATCATCGTACACACGAAGGTATATCAGACCATTCACCGAGGACAAGTCAAGGCGGTCTTTCCTCTTGTTGTCGTAGAGGCGGAAGACGTATAGGCTTGGGGACTTGTGTAGCTTAAACAGCGAGCCTTCTTGTGTCGTGTAGATACCCTCCCCGTGTACATTGACCTGAATATCCTGAGAGTTGTAGAAGACCTTTTCGTATATAACGCTTTCCTTCTTAGAGGTGTCGTCCAATACGGGAGCGTGTAGACCTGCGAGGTTGTCGCTTTCGTATTTCAGCGTAACCTTATCCACGTGGAGGTTAAGCGGTCTGTTGGCTGTATGCCTATACCTATCAAGCTCGCTACCTGAGATGCTCAGAGATGCAGTACGTACAACCTGAGTGAGGTCTTGCCTATTGACGAGGCGACACGTATAAACCACCATAACGGAAGATACGTCATTCTCGGGAATACGGATTATCTCATCATCAAAAATCGTAGGTCTGAAAGAGTACTTATACGAAGACTTGCCATTCTTGTCTCGCTTGGAATAATTCTCCGTAAACGAGAAGGAGACTTCTTCGGGAGGGGTCGCTGGAGAAGGGAAGTACTTCGTCACCTTAATCTCGTGCATAGTCACCCATCTGCGTTCGTCTGCTCCGCCATACTGAGAGCTGAAGTCAGCCCAACCTTCATTTACTATACTCTTCTCCCCGAAGTAGAGGTCTATGCCACGGCTTTCAATGGCGTTCATGACCGAGGTATCTATCGGGGTGTATATGTCACTCCCCCAATATGGGTAGTAGTTGATATGACCACTCTTCTTGTCTAAGGAGAGGAATACATTAAACCTATCAGCCTGAGAAGCCGATGGTATCGTAATCCTAAACTGAGGAACTTCCTCAACATCGTAAGATACACCAAAGTCATAGCTATCGTTATATACATCTACGATAGGTGATATATCTGCAATAAGGGATGACTGCTGTTTGAAGAGCAGGTATCCATTAAGCTCAAACCCTTGCGCATATTGCATACTTGACAAGGATGGTACTTGGAAGGTTACAATCCTATCAAAGACCTGACTGCCGTACGTCAATGGGTTTGGGATAATCTTCTGATAACGAAGGAGGAGGTCGTAGTTGATAAGGATGACTGCAAGGCAAGAAACGTCACCCGTGGTCGTCTCGCCTAAAATCCTAAGCACATAATCCACCTCAGGTGTATATCCAGCCTTAAAGTAAAGCGTCACCTCAGAAGTGATAATATCCGAGGTAACGATGGGCTTCCCTTCAAGGTACTTGTGGGTAGGCTTGGTAATCTTTGGGGAGAAGACAAGCCCGTGAGTATTATACACTCCATCCTTATCCACGTCCATAAGTATTGACCTATACCCACGACCGCTATCAACAATCGTGTACTTATGGGAAGCACCTGATTGTATACCCTTCGTACTTGCGTTGTTGTAGCTTATTAGTATATTGTTGTTTAGTCTACTGATTATATTTGTTCCAACCATACAATTAGAATATGCGGTAAGTAAGACCAATCCCGACCTGAGGGGTTAGAATGACCTGCTGATTATACAACGAAGCACCATACCCTGCATAAGCAGATACAGAGAACCTCTTGATGAACGAGAAGCTCTTTTTCTTTTCTGTGACTTTCTTCTTGAAGAACTTGCTCTGTGATATATCAAAAAGCGCACCTTCAACCTTATCTATGGATACCAATGGGTTTGTAGAGCGGACAAGGATAGATAGCATCCCGTTCTTGTCCTCCACGATGTCATAGAACAACCCTGAGGTCATTTCAATCGTGGATATAGTAGTCTCCATATTAGCAAGGTCTACCTTCCCCTTAACAACGACCTTATCATTCTCGGAATAGGTCTTATCGTAGTTGTATACAAGGGTGGTATCGTTCTCCTTGATGAGAGGTATTTTCAGGGTATCAATCTTAGTGGTTGTAACCACCTTGGTGATGACAAGGGGATTGTCCTTAAGTTTCTTATACTCCTCTTCAAGGGAAGCAAACTTCGTCTTAAGGGCTTCCTTGTCGTGCTCCACAAGAAGTCTTTGCTTGTACTCCTCACCGAGCTTGTTCTGATAAGAAGAGAGGCTGTCTACATAGTAGACAAGCTCTCTCTTTACGGAGCTTTTGCCGTTCTCTCTTGCCAAGTACATCAGAAACCCGACTGCAAGAGTAGCGACAGCCCCTATGATAAGGTGCTTCTTCTTCATATGCCTATTTACCAATGGATGAGCTATTTCCATATTTTAGACATACTACTTATGCACCCATTCTAAAAAGCGAATGGGGTATCAATCCCTTCCCCTTTGAGTGTCATTGTGATGAGGTCAATGAATATACGGAAACGCTGTGGTGACGACAAGATGAACTTCTTGAGCTTCTCAATATCCTCCTTGTTGTTGATATGGTGAGGAATGTCGTCATCGGTGATTTCAGCTCCAAGTGGTTGCATCAGCCTATACGAATGCAGGATGCTATCTCTTGGTGCGTCATCAAAGTTGGGGTCTAACGACTTTAGCATTCCGAACTTGCAATACTTACTTTCAAAGATGAGGTCAATGATGACTTTCGCTGTTGAGGTACATTCGTCTTCCGATAGCACGTCATACTCCATCGTTGGGTGAGGGAAGTAGTCTTTGATGCGCTCTACCACTACCGCCATCATCTCCTTGCTTGCAATCTTAAAGTTGCTATCTCGTACGGACGGAAGAGGCTTAATAAGCGTGAAGTATAAGTCTGTGTCCTTCTTGAAGACTTCGTACAGCTTCTCGCACGCAATGGTCTTGCAGGTGAACATCATCTCCTCAAGTGGTGCTCTTAACTCCTGGGACTTGGTGTAGTCATTGTCATCGTCAGAGAGCGTTCTGAGTATGAACGTAACAAAGCGAGCGTCATTGTACGTATTCTCAATATACTTCTTCTTCTCTTCGTTGAATACGTTTGTCGTATCAGCCGTGCCCATCATCTGCATAGACTTAAAGATAATGGAGTTGTAAGCATGACGATAAATCCACGATGCAGTGAAGTGCGAGACGCAAGCAACCATAAGTTTACAAACCATATCAAACTGCTCCTTGGAGATACCTTCGGATAGGACATCCTCAACGGCTTCTGAAATGGCTACGCTCCATTCTTGCGTATCCGTGATGGAGTTACGAACCCACTCTGATGCGTCTTCAATCGTAGCCTTTGACTTAAACTTGCTGTAATGGACATCAGAGAAGCGAGTGGCAAGGAGCTGGTCTCTCCCAAGTCCCGTATATGTTCGTGCGAAGAAGAGGTAGTCGTTGATAATCTTATGCTTCAGGAAGATGCTAACCCCGTCAGGGTCATTCTCCACTTCATCAAGAGGGCTGTTGTTCGCTCCGAGATAGGCTGGTATCGTTATGGACAAACGCCCTTCGTGGTAGACACTGCAAATATCAGGGATGATGTTGTAGTAAATCTCCCTTAGTATCTCCCTCTGAGAGTGGAGGCGTATTCCATAGTCACGATGGATAGCCCTTGCAATCATATGGGCAATATCCTTATTCAGACCATATATCCCTTCCTCTGCCTTTGAGACGTTATCCAAAAAATCAAGCTCAACATCATAAACGGAAATATCCTTAATCACCTTGCTCGTATAGGTGCATAATGCTTCCTTTGCAACGATGTCGGATATGTTCTGCTTGACGCAAAAGTCAATCTTATCTGCGAGTTCAATGATTTTCGTGCGAGAGTTCTTGACGAAGTTTAGCATCTGCTCAACCTCATCTACACCGATATGGTTTCCTGCATTCTTTCCTTGGTATGCGAGGAGAATATCAGGGATACTTACATTATCCATTGGCTTGATGCCGAGGAAATCCATAAGTAGCCTTGTCGTCATAAGCCAATAGGCGAGCTTGTATCGGTCTTCATCAAGTCCGTTAAGCGAGGACAACAAGTCGCCAAAATAATGACGTATGGCTGTTGTAGGTTTCTTAGACCTTGTCTTTCTGCGAAGGGTCTCTTCTCCTCCCTTGTATATGCCGATAGCTGACCTAAGGAGTTCGTATTCATCCGTGAGGTTACGCTTAGCCATAAGCTCAACGGCAGTCTCATCTCCTACGTGGTACATATCATTGGCGAGAACGAGTGCGTCAAATGACTCTGAGATATACTTATTGAGAAGGAGACTAAACCCCTTCTTGATGAGATAGTTCTTGTTTACTACATACTCGTCCTTGTCGGTTATTGTAACCATAGCATCAACGATGCCTTTCCATTTATTAGGAACGTATTTCATACTTAGGATTTTATTATAGTTCGCACAAAGATACGAAGATTATTGACAACAAGCAAGAGGGGTGAGCCTCCATGACGACCCACCCCTCTTAAAAATAAAAACTCAAAAAAATATGAATACAATGTATCTATCAAGATACTAACTTATTGTAGAGAGCCATAATTTTACTCTGCGAAATGATATTGTTTCTCGTCTGAGATACATTGCTCTCATAGTTACGAGCCGATGCGTACCTCTGACCACTCGCATTGACAAAGCCTCCTCTAAGTAGTTCCTCTGCGCTCTTCTTCCCATACTGAAGGTAGTTCTTCTGCATTAGCCTACAATAGGGCTCTACGGACTCATCAGGGTGCGTATAAACAAACTTATTCTCTCCCGTATCAAACAGGCCCACGGAGAATGCCGAGTTGGTTGTTCGTGGTCTACCCATCGTGGCAAAGTTACCTTCAATCTGACACTGAGCGAGGGCAAGGGAAATATCCAGCTTATACTTAGCGCACATGGAAACGAATACTGAACCGCTCATACGCTTAGCTCCCTTACTCTTGGATGCGATATACTTATCCACGAGGGTGACAAGCTCGTTATACACCTCCTTCTTGCTACCTTCAAAGGAGACAGCCTTACCAATATCCCCGTGCGGTGTGAACCCACCCGACATTGGGTTTACGGGTGCAGATGTTCCTCCGCTATAAGAAGAGTCGTATCCCCTTCCGATATAACCTTCATCAGAAGTCTTGCCGAGTTCGGAAGAAGAGCCATACGCTCTCGCATTAGGATTAAGATGCACCTTGCCCGAGTCGTCAATAGTAATAGGAGAGATGGCTTCGGGTGGTAGCCATTCCCTTCGGCTGAGGAAGACCTCTGTTCGGTAGGATACGATTTCATCCGTAGATGTAGCCGTGATAGGAGGACGCTCGTAGATGTACCTAATACCCGTTGTGACGAACCAACCTGAGTAGAACATCATAAAGTTATTCGCCCTATCCATAGTCTTCTCAAAGACAGCCTGAGGGGTCTCTCCTTCTTCTCTCGGGTTAGATACTGACGAGTTAAAAAGCATATCTATATTAGACTGCTCAAGAAGCAACGTGGGGACTTTCTGCCCTCGGTATATAAACGTATTAAGACCATTGAGCGTGCATACAAGCGTCAGCTTTTCCAGCTCAACATTGTTGATTAGGTTGTGGTAGTATGCCCTAATGTAGTTCTTGTGCGTATTACCCGTAGCTCCATTCGTATTACCCGACTTACCATCACCATCGGAGAAGACGTGGCTATCTCCACCCCATACATATCTGACAATCGTTTCCGTATCGTTGTCAGCGAAGGTCTCGCCCGTTACTCCGTTGTTATACCCATCTCTTGCACGACCCCTAAGGATGATATGGTCTTTTATCTTGTCCTTGTTGTAGCAAGGCTCAATCCTTACGACCTGCCTATTCTGAGGGACACCCGAGCCTGCAAGGGCTTGGTTATTCATATTAACGTCAAGCTCTATAACATGTCCGTACTTAGACGAAATAGCCGATGCCTTATTTTCAACTCTATACCTCTTTACGAAATACGGAGTCTTATCCATCTGAGGTATATTACTAAGGATTAGAGGTATAGCCTCAAAGTCAAATGCGCCATCCTTCTCAACGGCATTCTTAGCATACGAGCGGTCTGCAAACTCACGACCCGTAATGGATACGAATGCACCCCAATCAATAGAACCATCATCCGCCTTAGTACGCCCAAGCATCGTATTGACGTTGCTAAACGTGAGGTTGAGGAATGGGTCTATCCATCCGTCAAAGAAACTCTCCTCATCCCTCCACGAGTGAGCAATTATATCCTGAATGAAGTCAATAGGCTTTTGTCCATACAAGTACCACGCCTGCTGGTCTGTGGTGTCCGACTGAACGCCTGAGACGTAGCCAAGCCTATACCTCTGACAGAAGTCACGTATCGTCTCGTGGGATGTCCCACTGAATGCGTACTGATGACCCTCCGTATATAAATTTGGAACGTTAATGTCACCCTTGATTATCATCTGATAGTAAGCCTGCTCGTCCTGAGACATGCTTGACTGATTGATGTTCGTGATGAATACCTTCGTGATACGGAAGTCGCAACGGAGACTACGCATAACATCAGACATAGGTCTCATAAAGACCGAGATGACATCGCCATCCTTCGGTTGGTTCATCGCAATAGGATTGTTCCTATCAAGAGAGAACACTGCATACACAGATGGAAGGAACTCCGTAGTCTCAATACGTATATACTCAATCTGCCTACTTGCAAAGTAGTAGTCGTTAATCTTAACTACGGGGACGTGCCTACCGACAGAGTCAAGCAATGAAGACCCGTCACCCGATATAGGAGAACGACCAAGAGCAGAAGGGGTCACAGCCCCCTCTGCTCTGCTCGCAAGTGTTTTGTTAAATGTCTTTGACCTATCAATCATAGGCTGTCTATACTAAAGATACTCGTCTGACACCTTATTCCCGTAGCGACCAATAATCTTAATGTTACCATCAAGTTCAGGGACAAGTACGGTCTGCCCAAACGGTACGTGTTTACTTACCTTTGCTCCCAAGATAAAGGTGTAGAACCTCTCGTCATCAATGTGACTTATCCTATCCAAAGCCTTTTCACTCAAAGCCCCACTAACAACGTCTATATCAGTGAGGAGGAGTACAGCGCATGGAGGCATGCTCTTCATAAGGTTATATCCTTCATCACTATCCTCTCCTCCGTCATACATATTTGAGCTATCGTAATATCTCACAATATCATTGAATGGTTTACCACCGAAGAATTTCTCTGAGATTTCGTCTTCGTCAAGTTCATCGGAGAAAACTCCTTCATCAAGGAATTTCATAACACCATCAAACGAAGTGCCACCTCCGCCATCAAATGGCATAGGTAGTCCATCTTTGTCGGTGCTGTTGTATATATCACTAATCTCACCGAGTACGCTCTCATCCCATATTTGGATTTGCGAGACCTTTGTGTCAACGGGTATTATCACAAGACCTGAGAGACCATTGATGAGTTGGTCTGCAAGACTCGCAATCATAGTGACGGATGATGAGAGATAATTCCACATAGAGCCCGAGGTATCGACAAGAATCCAAACAGCACCAACAGCTTCGTAGCTTCGTGTCGTCTGCATTGGCACAATCATTCTACTGCCCTGACGATGTGCAATAGCCTTATATGTTGAAAGCTGATATTTGTTTATCTGCCTCGTTGTATTCTCTGACGGTACAATCGTGGTAAAGAAATCTGCCAAGAGGTCTTCCCACGTCATATTAACCTCCTTCTTAGCGAGAGCTGTTTTTGCAACTGAGTCACCGCTCACTTCACCAGGTTCATCAGTTGCTTCTTTACCACTAAGACCCTTCTTATCCTTCTTGCTTTGTTCGTAAAAATTACGGCTCTTCCTATCCTTGTATAATGGAGAATCAACAACTTCGTCAATGAGCTTCTTTCTTATGTCTTTGTTGTTCTTCATTATATCACGGATTTCCTTGTCTGCTCTATCTGCGGCGTTCTCCGTATATCGTGTATCTCTCCCATCTTCTTTGTCAATACGATTTGCATCATCTTGACCCATAATATGCTCCGATGGGTTTCCGCTGTCACTATTGGATGATATAGCCTTATCTGAGTTCTTTAGCTTATCGGATATTTCACTTCCCGACATTTTTGAGAAATCCCCTGCATCTCCATCGTCTCCTTGGTCGCCTTGCTGACCTCCTTGAGAACCCTGCTGAGCACCGTCTTGCTGATTTCCGTCCTGACCACCCTGAGAGTTTTCCTGACCATCTTGCTGATTGCCGTCCTGACCGCCTTGTCGGTTCTGCTGACCACCATCTTGACTGTCTTGTTGTCCGTCTTGCTGATTACCTCCTTGACCATTGTCTTGGTCTCCGTCTTGAGGATTACTATTTTGACCGCCTTGAGCCCCACTCTGAGAACCATCTTGACCATCCTCAGGATTTCCATCTTGACCGTCTTGTTGACCGCTTTCTTGCTGTTGGTCATTCTTATCAGGAGATGAAGGAATGCCTCTTTTTTCTAATTCATCGTAAATGTATTCCCAAAGCATCCCCGTATACTCGTCTGAAATTAACCCGCCAATTTTTGAGGTTAATCCTCCAAGACTACCCAACCTTTTCGTCCACAAAGATTCAACAAGTGGATTGATTTCGTAGTCCATAGCCATATTACACCTCATCCTTATAATAGGGTCTGATAAGTTGTATTTGGCTGGGTCTTTTGCGGCACGGTCAAAATGCCTAAAGAAGTTATGATATATCTCATGAATTACCACGAACATTGCGGCTTTAACGGGCTCTTTTTCCTCTAACTCAATATAGAACTTAGGGTTAATAAATAAACGCCCAGGACTCGTAGCCATAGTCTGAACATGGAAGGTGAAATCCGTTCTGAGGTTCTTTCTGATGTAGAACAAATCAGGGAAGTGCATTGAGATAAGGCTATCAACCCTATCTAACAATGTCTTTATATACAACATATTAACGACTTCCTCCGTATCCTTCAAGATTACATATGATGACTTAGAAGGGTCTGTTCCAGCCTTCTGATAAACCTCATTAGCCTGAACGGGAGTTAAGTCTTTAAGCTTCATTATAGCCTTAGACTGAAGCTTGCTTATCTCAATGTAAGAACTCATCTATTATTAGTTTTCCTCTAATCCTATTTAAGTGAAATAGCCGTACCCAATAAGTCGGATACGGCTATTTCGTTATATTAAAACGTTACCTCTTAGAATGGTAGGTCGTCATCGCTTATCGCCTGAGCCTGAGGCTGAGTGGCGGGTTGCTGGAAGGTTGGTTGCGGAGCAGGCTGTTGGGCTGGCTGAGCAACGGGTTGCTGGAATGATGGCTGTGGAGCAGGCTGAACCTGAGGCTGTGCATATGCTGGTTGATGATATGCAGGCTGTTGAGGTGCAACGCCTCCGTTGAAGGTTGGCGTAGGCTGGCTTCCGAACCTTGAGCCGTAACGCCCCTCCTTCAGGCGGTTCGCCTTTTCAAGCTCTGCTTGAGCGTTTACCTTAAACTGATAGTCCTTATCCGTTTGGTACTTGAGGTACTCATCAATCGCCTTACGTTCTTCGGGAGTACGCCCCTTGTATGCGAACTCGCTTGGGTCGGGAGCATCAATGGACTCAAGCCACTCTGCGTACATCGTCAGCTGGTTAATGTCCGAAGTATCAGTCATAGTTACCTGACCTCTCGTTGGGTGAACGAATGAAACGGGCATCCTATCTCCTTCCATACCCTCGTCAATGAACGCAGATGAGTCGTAGTTTGGCATATTGTCCGTACCATCCTTAAATTTCGCTTCAACAACGAAGATAGGAGCATTGACGAGGTCAAATGGATACGGACGAATTTTTGCCTTGGCGGAGAACTTACTCTGAGGGGCATTCTGAGCCGTCTGAGTTTGAGTGTCGTTTGCCTTCTTGTACTTTGAAGGAAGCTCAATACCTTGTGACTTGTACAGAATGGACAAGATAGCACGACCGAATTGATATACGAATACCTTACCTTGTCGCTCGGGGTGCTGTATATCTTCTATGACTTGGACGAGTGCGTAATATGTCTCTGTGGGAGAGTCTACGAGTTTTTGTTCCTTCTTGAGTCTTGTGCGTCTTGTGGCATCCTTCGTCAGACCCGTCTTTACTTGGTCTTCCTTCCAACGTGCCCACCAAAGTTCGTTAATCTCATCCTTTACACCTGCGACCTCGGGCGGGAACTTAATCGTTTCCGTAGGGTCGTAACTGAATTGGTTGATTTTAGCGATAATCGGAAGTTTGTACTCTCTTGTCGCAATGATATTACGAAGGAATACGGGGTCTGTATTGTTCATATCCTCAACCACGAATGGGTTTGCGAGGAATCTAAGGGCGATTGTGTACACCCCGTTGGGCGAGTTCTTGATGTCCTTGACATTGACTTTTAGGATACGAGGGTCTTCCTCCTTTGCGAAATAGTCTCTACTCCCCGTGTATGCCGAGATGTCGGGTTGCGTTACGGGCGAGGTGAACTGCTGAGCCATGTCGCTTACGCTGAATTTTGCCATGCTTCTTACTGATGTTATATTAAACTTATATTAGTGCTATCCGAAGTAGCGTACTTCGGGGCTATACAAAGATACGAATTATTTCTGAGATTTCCAAGCGTTATGATTTTTTCTTAGCCATAGGCATAATGATGTTCACACGCTTGAGGGTTGAGCCTTCTTCCTGCTCTTCTACAACCGAAGTCGCCGCAGATGAACCATTGATATTGAATGTCACCTGAGGTGATGTTAGGTTCTTCAGAAGAGATGCAAGTAGGTCAAAGTTCAAGGATACGCACTCAAGTGGAGTGTCCCCCGTGATTTCCGTTGCGTTGATGTTTTCTCGTGCAGAGTAACTGCTGAAAATATCGTTACAACTTGCTACTACACCCGACTGAGATACGCTTAGGTCAATAAGGCGGTCTACCTTTGAGTTAGGAGAAGCAACACGCTTGATAGATGAAACGAACGGAAGTAGGTCTACCTTAAACGAGTTGGTCTTTGACAGCTGTTCTACGACACGTGCGTACTTTGGGTACTTATAGTCAAGAACGATAGCCGTGAAGGTCTCGTTATCCGTTTCAAGACGGATGGTCTTGTCGTTGTAGAACAAGTGCATATCGCTATCCTCAGAGATAATCCCAGAGAGGAAGATAGATGCGATGTTGGCAGGAAGGACGACTTCAGACTGCTCTTCTGATGGCTGAGACAGCTTGACATCATACTGAGAGAGAACAATACCACTCGTGCCAACGATGGACATCGTATCGGTATGAATATCAAGGAGGACGGACATAAGCTGAGGTCTGTTCTTATCCTGACCCGAACAAGCAAGCGCACGTGCCATACCGATGAGGAACTCTGACGGACTTTCTATGTGGATTTCTTTGTAGGAAGAACCACTTGCGTCAAGGAGAACATCGGGGTAGATGGATGCGTCATCCGTACCAAGCATAAACGTACCTACACCATAGTCAAGCGACAGCTGTGACGTGTCGGACGTTGAATAGATAGTCACTTGCTCTGAGGGAGCATCTGAAAGAATCTTCTTGATTGCGCCAGCCTCAAAGAGGAATGCACAATCGCCATCTGTAGAGTCAAGTTTGACCTTGACCGAAATAGCGGAGTTTTGGTTGGAGGCTTTCACGCTGAGCGTATCGCCTTCTACCGAGAATAGGATTTTTCCGAGAACGGGCACTGCGCTTACAGATGCGCTGTTAATAGCCTTGCTGACATTAACAACAGCCTTGAGCAGTTCCGCTCGGTTTACTGAAATGTTCATTTAAGCACTTAATTAGAGTGAGACTTACTTCACCACAAAAGTAGGCAAAAAAAGTCTCACTCCAAAATCGTGCTAAAAATTATTCGTCCTTGTTGTCGTACGAAGCTCCGTCTCCATCCACACTCATTGCGTCAAGGACGATTTCGTGCTCGGATAGGACATACAATGAAGGGGGAGCATCCGACCCTACCTCCTTGCCGAAGAATGAAAGCAATGCTTCTTCTCCGCCCTTCTTCTTTGTTAATGGCTTAGCAACCAGCTTTGCTCCTGACCAAGGGTTTGATGAGGAGTAGGTTGTACGACCAAAGCTACCATCGTCAAGAGGCTCGGAGTCCCCATAAAGAGACCCGCCACTGCCATACGAAGATGACCCGTCTACACCACTCCTTGAAAACGAAGCATCCTTCAGAAGGTCATCACGAAGGGTAGACCTTGACCTCATCCCGTGCTGAGCACCTCTAAACTTAGCCATCACTGAGGCAGACAAAGACCCCATGCTTGGGAAGCTGTGATTAGATGCGGTGTATGAAGCGAACTCGTTTCTTGAACCTCTGTACTCCAAGTGAATGTGCGGAGCTGTGCCATGATTAGGGTCAAGAGTCCAAAGTCCGAAGCGAGCCAGCAGTGGGTCAGTAAAGATGGCATTGACCAAGTCATCTGCACCTCCAACCTTACAAGATATGTCCACAGCCATACTTACATAATGGTACGAGCGTGATGCGTGCTTGTCTCCCGTAGTGGACGTTATGACGATTTGGTTTTGTATCTCCCTTGGAAGAGAGGAGAAGTACTCTTCAAATGCGACATGAAGACGGCTAAAGGGAAGACCAGCTTTGGCTCTCCATTTCCAATTCCCTCTGCTTACGGGTTTGGAATATACACCTCCCCTTACTGACCCGATATATGCGTCCCTATTTGGGTCTGACATAGACATAGCAGGGAACATCGGTTTCTTCGGCTGTTGCTCCGCTGTTTCAGTCGTTGGGTTTCCAAGCAACACTTCATAGCTTGCCCTTAGACCCTCCTCTCTTTTTTTCAAAAGGGTCTTGTATAACGAACTCTGTTTTATAGTATCCGTTATCCCGTCATTAGCCAAAGCCTTTTCCGACTCAGTAAGTACATTGGAGTAGTCAGGGACATTATGGATAGGATGCTTCGTAACGTGGATGCCACCAAACGTAAGGTAGAAGAACGATACGAACTCATTGTAATTAACGAGCTTATCAACATCACTCAGTGTCTTGGGCGGGCTAACTCTTCGTGGTGGTATGTATTCTTGGTTGAGAAGACGCTTGAACTCTGATTGAGATAGCACCTTCTTGTTCAGTGGATTAGATATGTTTTTCTTGCTCATATAAAAAGGAAAACCCCTATGTCTGATTTAACATAGGGGTTCTCTTCAGTTACTTATTATTTGATGTTTTTACTATTGGTCTACTGCTATCTTAGCATTAACCAACTCGTCACCAACCATCTTGAGCGTGTCGCCATCAATAATCTTAGAAAGGAAATCAGCCTTATCTTCGGGGGCGAGGAGGTCTCCTAAGATAGCATCCATTACAACAGCACCTGCTAAGTACCCATTCTGAACACCAAAGACATCTCTGTCATTCCCTTCGTATTGCTTATAATTACCTCCCGTTCTACCTGCCTTTTCTACTCTTTCCATAAGCTCCGTATACTTGGAGTTTTGAGGGATAGTGACACAGAATAGAGCCTCTGTAACGAATCTTGAGTCAATCAAGCCTGCCACATTACCTCCATAGGTAATATCCCCAACAGAGGTAATACCCATGTCCGCCGCAACAAGACAAATACCATCAACAATAGACGAGATGAAGTTTGCGGAAACTTGTCTATCAAGCCCGCAAGCAAGGCAAGCGATATTAAACCACTGAAGAGGGGTGATAATATCATCTATATCCTTGACCTTCTTGTCTCCCTTTAGGATTTTTGTATACATGTTCAATCCTCTCAGGCTTGCTTGATTTGCCTTGGCATCCAGCCTTGACTTAAGTGGGTCTGCGTCAGTTAGGTCATAGTTTGACAGCTTGAACTGAATACCATTCGTCTCAAGTATTGCTGTAAGGGCCGCATAAGCCGCAGACTTTGCATTTGACGTATTGATACCAAGGGTGTCTGTCGTAAACGAAGCATCTCCATCCTTCATCTTGAATATGCTACTAAACGACACCGTCTTATCACCCTTCTCAATACCACTAACCAATGGCTTAGTTAGATATTGACCGAGAGGCGTGAGAACGAAAACAGTCCTATCCTCATCTATGAAGCTCTTTGTCTCAGATTCCGTATCTACAAGCTTAGAGTACAGCTCCATAACCTCTTCGTCCGACTTTCTCTTTACGAAAGAGCCATTCTTGAATAATGTTACAGCCTTTTTATCCTCTTCTGTGTATTCAGACTTTCCTGATAGTTTTTTGTCAAGCTTGTATAGCGAAGATTGGAAGAACTCAATAAGCTTCGTATTGTTCAGACACTCTGCAAATTTAGCCTTGCTGAACTGCCTAAACTGCCTGAGTCTTGCAACCGTCTTCTCGGCTTCCTCATATCCGCTAAGCGTGTTTGTTAGCTCATGTAGGTCTACAAGATATTCGTCAAACTGCTCATCAGTGAGGACACCCTTCTTGAGGTCTGCTTGTGAAATGACGACATAAGGGTCACGACCCGTTATATCCTTATACATATCACTCTTGGACATGATAGTCTGCCAAACACCAAGCTGAGTGAGGTTTCTACCCGTAGCACTTCTAAGCTTCCCCTTTTGGTCAGGACTCTTTGCAACAGCATTAGCGGCGTATCGCTCCTTGGCATCATTCTGAGCTTCCTTTTCATCCCCTACAATACCCCAAAGAGCCTTTATGTCACCAGCCTTAGCGGCTTCAAGACGAGCTTCAAGAGATGCGTCCATAGGTTCAGGATTAACTCTATCTTCGTTTGCCTTCTCGTGCATCGCATAGATATGCTTAATGAGTTCATCAGGGTCAGGGAAGAAGTTCATGTGCATGAAACGGTCGTATGTAGCAGAAGACCACTCAAACTTCACACCGTCAACTATTCTGTTACCTGCGGCGACCATAGCCCATTGAGTTCCAAGCATATATATGGAGTCAAGAACTCGGTCTTGGAAGAACGTCATGCAAACGTCAAGTACAGCTTTGTCGGCACGAGTAAGTTCATCGAAGAAGATGATGCCCCCACATCCCGTTCCTTCTGGACCTCTGTTGCAATTCAAATTCCCCCTTAGCTTATCAGCTTCAGTAATACCATTGCCCATAAACCTGAACACGGGGAACTTAGCTGTTGGTACGGAAATTGGTTGTTGGACTGTTTTACCTTGGATTTCTTCATATCCATTGTCTGTCATAACCTTGTCAGGAACATCCTGAATCGTAAGTACAGAGAGGGATTCCTTCGTATTCTGAGCGAGGTTGATAGTAACCATATCATAGGTTCTCTTCCTCCTCACCCCATTTATCGTAACCTCCTTGAATAGGTCAGGTCTTGACTGAATCCATTTTTCAATAACGCCACGGATGGAGTTCACTATATACGTCTTACCAATACCATGATACCCCCAAATCATAGGAATCATTTGGTGTCCCTCGTTCATTGAACCACCCATGTTGTTCAATTTCAGCGGGTCTGTTGGAAGTCTTTTCTTTACTATGGTCTTATTGCCATTTTCATCCTTCACAAACTCACCATTCTCATCTTTAAGATAAGCATCATAGTCCCAAAGAGGGTCATTATCAATATCCTCATTACCTCTTCGAATATAAGACTCAAAATAAGGGATAAGGTATCTTTCAAGACCTGCACGACCCTTTACGTTAGGAATGTCAAGGTGTTCCGTTTCTCTTGTTGGGTTCTTGTATGCCTCGTTAAGACGCTTTTCCTCAAATTCCTTCCTCGCTCTTCTATGCTCATAGATATTCTCTGAAGCCGCATCTCTTTGTGCCTCGTTGATTAGACCAGCGTCATAATGAGCGTCAATAAGGACGTGCTCTGCCAATATATTCGCCTTCTCAGGGTCGTTCCCCTCATCAAGAGCACGAGCCTTCGTCTCGTAGTACCTCATGTACGCACGAGCTTCCTCGGGTGACATTTCGTTGTTAAGCGCACTCGGGTCTCCCACCTTGCTTCCCGAGACCATATCCTCAATGCAAAAACCATTAAGACCGCCAGGGATGTCACCATCCTTAGCGTCAATTTTAATCATATCAGGTGATATGGATTCGACAATTTTACTTTCGTCAGTAGAAGATGGGAAGAGAACCTTACCGCTGACCATTCTTTTGAGCCTTTTTGAAATCTTAGAGAAGAACTCCTTGACCTTCTTAAACCCATCTGAGAATACGCCTTCGTTGAGTTCTCTGAGACCGTCTATGTCAAAAACGTTAGAGCTTTGCTCTACGAAGATTCGTGCAGTATGTACACCTCGTAGAATCCTTCCGTCATCAACAGAAACAGAGCACCTCTTTTCAGACTCATTCACAGAGCGAATTTGCCCGAAAACACGTTCTCCATTTTCGTCACGCAACCACACACGTGTGCCTTGACTGAGTTTGTTTTCTTTGTTTGTCATGTTATAGAATAGCTATTCTTTTCTCACTCGTATTTTATTCCTTTGTTTAACACTGCCATCTTAGAGGTCTCAACAAGTACTTCGCAAGCCCCAGGAGATGATGGCATTTTTGCATCAATGAGTTTTGCCATAGATGAAAGGAGTCTCATTAGAGCCTGACCATTCACGGCATACTCATTGGGTGTTTGCCCTTTTATGGTTGTTAGATGTTTACCGCCAATAGACACGTTATCAGCGTGCAGGGTTGCGTTGTCGTTGGAGTCCCCTCCGATATTGATTGCGCCATTAGACACAATGTTTATCTTGTCCCCTATAAGCTGTATTGCGGATTGGTTGTTTGCGTGGATGATACTAATCATTCCATCAGGAGACAGCTGTATTTCGCTACCCTTGTACTGAAGATGTAGTCCTCGGTTGGGTTGGAAGAGGACGTAGACCTCGTTGGTCTTATCGTACATCAGCACTTGGCTGTCCACGTAGTCGTCACCTATCTCTTCAATAAGGTCTGTATCAACATCGCTGTATGCGCTGTACTCAGGGTTAAAGATTGACCCACCCGTAAAGGTAACGAAGACACGGACACCTACCTTAGGTACTGAGATAGCACCCTGACCATTCCCTGCGAAGGAAGGAGATGATGCAGGCTTAGCCCAAGGCAGAACATCATCTTCCATATTGGTCATAAGATGTTCTACCCTTACCCTACAATGACCTGCCTTCTGCGGGTCTTTGTTGTCTACAACGTATCCTACGTATTTCCCGTTAAGCCCTGACATACCTTATTTTAGATATAGGTTACATACGACACCTCTACGGGAAAGAAGTTCGGATTGAACAAGACGACAGCCGAGTGGAATCCGTTTCGCATGCTTACAAGGTTATCCACCGCCCCTAAGCAAGAGTAGAAATCCCCAATCGGTTGCCAAAGGTTGTTAGCACCTATGAACGACATATACTCACGCACCGAAGAGAAGTTCTTGTATGAAGCATCAATATCTGATTCGTCATCACCCTTCTCGTCAGGGTTGATATACAGCTCAATGAGGTTTCCATCTTGGTCTTCCGTGTATACGCCATTAAGAGCGCAGGTAAGTCCTTGGTTAGTACATACCTCAATATAAGCCCTACCATCAGCCGTGTACTTGACGAAATCAACATCAGAGGTAAAGTCCTCCATATTGGATATGTCAATGCAGTTCGTTGATAGAGACTTCCACTGAGGTAGCGTTGCCATCATAACCGACTTCAGATGCTCCTCAACAGCGGAGTCGTTGAACATCGGGTATGTTGGGCGGATAATCACTCCCTTATAAGCACCATTGGGGTACTTCATGAATGAAATCCTCCTTGATACATCTTCCCTGAGCGTGCTCTTCTTGAATGTATCTTCAACACCATACGGGGCATCAAATGGAGAGTTAGGGTAGTCTTCGGAAATGTAATGTTCGTAGATACGGACACCAATGACCTTAAACTGATACCCCTCTTCGCTTGAAGAGAACACAAGGTATGCCGTCTCTCCTGAATTTCCAATAGGCTTTACGTTGTGCATCTCGTTGACGCACGAACGGATACGCTCTTCAAGGGAGATACCAAAGGTGGCATCCATCCTCTTCTTAAAGCCACAGCAGTCCGTAGCCTTGAGGTATTCAATACCTACTGAGATAGGCACTGATAGGCAGGAGAAGAACTTATTAAGACTTGCGATAGAACCACCAGCGTCTACACCTCGGAACACGAGACGTGCTGAAACGGGCTTACCTACAATGTCCTTTAGGACTATATCAATCTCAATGTCAATAGAGTGACTGAATGCGCCCTTGTACAGCTCCTTCGTGTTCTCATTGGCATACTTCTTGTCGAGCGTGAAATAGTACTTAGCCTCTCGCTCTCCATATGTCATAGCGGGGATAACAGCAAATTCACCTGCCCCCAAATTGATTGTTGATGAAGATAAAGACGTGTATCCTGAGAAGATGTCTCCAACGGGGATTAGCTTCTTTGATTCAGCATCGTTCTTAGCTACGACATTGTCATCAAAGAATGTAATACCCTTATCGCCACCTCCCAAGCCACGACAGATAATCCCCGACTCTATAAAACGAGACTTGGGATTCTTGTAGTACTTTGCAATGGCATCAGTCTTCTTCATCCTTTACTACCCTTTCTTTGGCGAGAGGCGAGCACGTACGATTTCATCAAAGACACCTCTGATGACCTGAGCGACTGCCTCGTTCTTGATTTCTTTCTTGGTAAGAGCGGAGATTTCCTTAGCAAGTTCTTCAGACTTTGCACTCAGCTCATCCTTGTAGAAGGCTGACATCCATTCGCTGATATTCCCCTTGACTTCGGAAATAATGTAATTCTTGATGCTCTCATTACTACTCTTCTCGCTGAGAGTGTATTCGTTCTCAAAGAGGTACTTGCGACCAACGGCATTAAGACCTCTTTCGGAACTCCACATCTCCCTGACAAGGGATGCAATGTGCGCACGCTTCTTTTCGGGAGCGGTCTTCAGGTTAGCCTTCGCCCCGACACCCTCGTTAAAGCAAATAGCCTCAATGAGGATTTTGCGCTCATTGTCAATACGCTGAAGCTCCTTTGTCATGCAAGACTTCTTGGCTTCGTTTACGGCTTGTTCAAACTTTTTCATCTATTGAATAATACTTTTTTGTTAATCAATGATATATTAGATTTAGCTAAAAACTTCGTCAGTAAGTTTTATCTCCTGCCCCTTCTGTATATCATCAAGAGCACGGATATAAACGACCTTCCTTGTTGGATTGAAATCCATCCAAGCGTTGCCTAACTGAGAATGCTGATATTGCATCACGTTACCCATTGGGTATCCATACACACGTCCTGGGATTAGCTCTACTGCAATAGCTCTCAGGGATGGGCTGAAGAGGTCTTCACGGGAGAAGACTTGCACCTTAGCAACCTCAATGACATCGCCTTCTCTGAACTCGGTCATAGAGATAACCTTGTCCTTATCCTCATCATAGTAGATAAGACCTATACCTCTTCTGTTGCCATATACAACGATTCCGTCCTTGTCAAAGAGGCTACTCATCTCCTCGTTTCTGTACCTGACGAGTTCTTCGCTCTCCTCGGAAAGGTCAATCATTTCGGACATAAGTATGGATTCAGGGCTGTAGTTTGGATGTTGCTCGCCTTCGTTGAGCTTAACCCTAACGGCTTCCGACATCACCTTAGACATCTTCCAAGCCTTATATACCGAAGAAAGCTCCGCACTCGTTATAGACCCTGAGAGGATACGACCCACCTGCTTTTCCCAAACTCTCCAGCTCGCTTGCGCAAGGAGGAAGTTATCAAACAAGGAATATACAGACTGAGGAGTGAACTCGTGAGGTCCAACCATCTTCTTGTTTAGGAGTTCAACGACATAGTCAGATTTGTGGCTTAGGGCTTTAAGGGCTGACATCCTAAAACTCTGATAGGTGATATATTCAAGGTCTTCGTTGAACCTTCCGATATACCCATCTATCTCGTCAAAATCCTTTTGAGATTTGATAGCCCTGAGCAACGATTTAAGCCCGCCAGCATCGTTGAACTTCCTTAGCGTAGACTCAAATTCTTTCGCCTTGCGAGCAAACTCAACAACCTCGTGGTATGGTGGGAAGCCATCGTCCTCAATCTCCATACCATATGAGGTTGGGTCTACGTAATGACCTACGGAGTTGTATATATCCCTAAGGGTATTATACCTTACGATTTGGTCTCTAAGCTCCTTCTGTTCTCTTGCGTTCATCGTTATTTCTCCTCCTTGGGCATTGGTATATACATCTCCTGCTTGTCTCCGCTTTCGTCAAGCGTGAAGGCGAGGACGACATCGTTGCCATTCTTATCGGTGCTTACCGAGAATGTGATACCTTCCTTTGTTACATTGGTTGGGATATAGTAGGTCTTTCCATCAACCTTGAGGCTAACAGCCTTGTCAAACTTCTCCAATGTAGGTAGACCATCTTCCTCCTTCTTACCCTCACTTCCGATAAGGCTTTTAATCATTCTGCCATCGTCTGCAAGGATTACTACGTTTGAGTAGAAGTGGTAGAAGAATGGGTACACCACACCCTTAATATATGCAAGTGTGGTGCATATCGTGTTGATGATATCTATCTCGAGGTTTTCATCGTCACCTACTGCCTCTTTAATCAATTCTATGGTACTCTTTGGTAAGTTTCCAAACCTAAAAACACTTTCGTAAACCTCGGCATCCTCCGAGCCAAGTTCAAGGGATGATATGTTCCCGCCAAAGGACATTGGGTTGTTGAGTGCCTTTACAAACTCTTCGTAGAATAGCTTTGCATCATCCGTCATAACGATAGCACGAATATGACCCATGACCCTATCCATCAAATCTTCGGTAGCTCGTGAGGTGACAAGATTGTCCTTCATCAAGATGATTGACATAATGATTGAACGCTTCGCCATCTCCACGATGACCCCCATAAACTTACTTGCCTTAACCTTATCCTTGTACTTCGTCCTCGCATCTTTATCGTCAAAGTCAAACTTAGATGCACTTTGAAGCAACTTGTAGAAGTACGAGAACATATTGTCTCTTTCACGATACTTAAGGGCACTCCCAAGCACCTTTACAACGAGGCTGTCAAAATTCCCATTACCTGAAAGGGTTATGATATTTTGTATTTCACCAAGGGAAAGTTTTTGGTCTGACATTTCTTTGCCATCAGTTACCTTATACAAGGCATCGGTCATATAAAAGACGGCTGGTGAGGAGGCATTTATATCCTCAAGTATATCTCTATTACTGCTCATCGTTAGTAGTCATTCTTATCTTTATCGTCACCATTCATCCCTCTCAGTCCATTGGCAAGACGTGTAACAAAATCCTTAAGGGTAGACTTGTCTATCTTGACAGAATGGCGAGATGAAGTTTGCCTACTCTGTTCTGCGCTTGGCTGTGATTGGGGTGTAGTGGACTCTTGTTCTACATCATCGTCATCATCAAACTCTTGGTCGTCAAATCTCAGAGTGGGGTTTTGTGAGGACGAGGTATCTCCATTATACCTATTCCTGAATGCGTTTATACCATTAAAGATGATATTCTTCTTGCCTATGGCTTTTTCATTTTCACCTCGGTACTTCAGAAGAGTAAGCATAATAGCAAGACCTGCGGTATCAATGAAGTTTACGATTTCAAGATATTCTTCGCTTTGCATGAAAAGGTCAAGTACGATGTCTTCTACCTTGTCAAGACGTACAAGTCTCTCCTCAATGAAGTCCTCAAACATCCTTCCCTTGTCTCGCTCGCTGACACGTGAGTCAAGCTCAGCCATCCACTTGTATAGGTACTTGCTTTCGCTATCATCTACCTTAGATATAAGGTGGGCTACCCTCTTTGTTGTCTGCTTCTTGAAGTTGTCTATGATTAGCTCTACGCTTTTCCTTAGCTTTCCCGTTTCAGGAGACTCTTGAAAACCACTCAGGTCTTCAAGGGCAAATGAGTCACCTCTCATTCTCCCGTAGCTATATATATCCACCCCAGCATCACCCGAGGTAATCATCACTGCAATTCGCTTTGGAGAGTAGTCTACACCATAGTTCTTAGCGAGCTTGCTCACCAAGTTACTTGCAGATGCGAGAGTGGCGTTACCCTTATTCTTACGTGGGGTCAAGAACTTATCCTTTGTTGTAAGCACGGAATGAAGGTCGGGTTCTTCAAAGAATATCCCATTCTCCCCAAAGAGAGCATCCTTCGTTTGCTTCAGGTTCTCCGAAGCGTACTTCTTATAAAGGAATAGGAGACCGATTATAGAGCCTGCGTGTTTCTTTATCGCCTTATTAGGATTAGCGGAGTACGTATCTTCCACGTACTTCTTGTACAGATTGACATCCAACGAAAGACGACCTTTGCCCTCCGCCATAGCCTTCTTGACAATCTTGTTTTTACCGAATACGGCAAGACCCGAAAGCGTATCAAGGAACTTAATGAAAGAATGCTTTGTCGTTACCTTAGAAATCCAGCTCGTTGATAAACGTCCCATATCCTTCATAAGATGGATATAGCTATCAACGACCTCCGTTCCAAGGACGCTCTTGGCTTCCTTCTCGTCAATTCGCACTATATCTTTTTCTTCGAAGTTCATCTTTTTTGTACATAGTCTTCTATGCTGGTATTTAGGGTAGTATATAAAAGCGGAATGGAGCTACTCTCCCGAGCGACTCCAAACCAAAAACTAAACTAAAATCTTAATCCTATAATCTCCAAAGTATTATAGTATGGCTATTTTTCCCCTATAAAAAAGAGCGTGGCGACTCTCCCGAGCCACCACGCCTACTAAGCACAATTTAAACTTCTCTTACGGAACTAACCTTCTACCGATTATTTCCGAGCGTGAATAGAGCGTGATTGATTACGTCCACCATCATCTCATCGCTGTATGGTATCATCGGCTTCAGAATAGTTGGGGGTTGTGGGTTAAGCAAGTCATTTGACTCGTTTAACTTCACAATAATGGGGTCTATGCGGTCAGTAATTCCATATACGTTACGCATCATCCACACATATAGATATATCTGCATCGTGAACTCATTGAGTTTGGTGCTCTCGTATCCGAGCATAGGTCCAAGCATATTCTGAAACGAGTTCGTAGTTGAAATGTCCTTGTTGGTCTTCCAATCAATCAGGACAAGACGCTCACCTTGTCGCAGGATGCAGTCGGCACGTCCAAGGATACCCGAGTTGGGGTCGTGCATTGGGACTTCCGTTCCCATCAGCTCCCAATCGTGACCATCAAGGATACGGATGAACTCAAAGAATGAGTTTACGTGACCGAGGTATTCCGTTCCGTATTCCTGAGCGAAGTCACCTACATTGACAGCACGAACTGCACTTTCAAAAATCTCTCGCTGAACATCAATACTTGGAGCGGGAAAGCTCATGCGGGAGAAGAAATACTGAATAGTCATATCAACCCTTCTTCCTAAAATCTTAGAATGTTCCCCACTCTGTTCCCACATTGCACGAATATCCTCAGCGGACTGACCGAAGTACTTTCCCGAGGGGTTGTCGTAATCTCTCAGTGACAGCTTCTCAGACATTCCGACAGCATCAAAGGGCTCATTTAATGTGCTGATGATTTTGTATACGGATACTGAGTCTCCTCCGTTCTTGAAACCTCTTGAGTTGATTCCATTGGCGGAGTTTATATTTTTGATTCGCTCAAGGATGCTTGCTATATTCTCCATTGCTTTTGTTTTGTGCAGTTAGAACAAATACCATTACACTACAAAGATAATAATAAATACGACATAACACAAATTCCACAAAATAATGCCCGTAATTGGCTCTACAACACCTCCTTCAGCACCAGGAAATAGCTTGGAACAGCTGATATATTCAATGAACTCCACCCTTGGTGCTTTTTCAAGGGAGGTGGGGGAGCTTAGTGTCTCTACCGATAGGTTGTCGGACAAAGTGGATAACCTTGGAGACCAAATAGAACTACTCTCTGATAATCTCACCAAGATGTCCATCAGCGGGGATACTTCGGGATTAGGTGTAAACACAAACACATCAAGACAAATAAACGGGGCTGTATTAGACCCTGCCTCGGTGAGCATTCTCGCCACGCTGAGAGCGATGGAGACTATTGATGCGAAGAAGCTATCAACGTGGAAAATTATCCCCGTTAATATGCTTGCAGGGGTCATAGAGAAGATGGCTGGTGCGCTGGCTAAGGTTGGTACGTTTGATACCGAGAAGATGCGCAATGGTGCGCTCGCAGTTAATACCCTGACGCAGTCGCTGAAGGATATGAACGCAAGCATACCACTTATGGCTATTGGTATAGGGTCTATGGTAATGCTCACGAGGTATGCTTCTGCCGAGGAGATTGCAATAGGCGCAGGCATCGCCACGGGTATGCTCCTTGCTCAAAGTGGTATCCTTATAGCACTAAGTCATCTTGCAGGTAAGAAGGGTGAAGATGCGCTCACGGACGGAGCGAAGGCAATGCTTTACGTCAGTGGGTCTACTGCCCTTATGAGCCTTGCCGTCCTTGCGAGTGCGAAGATGTTTGAGACCATCGGAGGCTTTGATATGGACAAGGTCAAGTCAGGTGGTATCCTTGCAGGAGAGATAGTAGGGTTCACTTCGCTTGTATTCCTTGGTCTCGGCAAGCTAATGAAGAGCCACGAGGTTATCAGCGCACTGATTGGCGTTGCTGGTGTAGCCGCTTCTATATATGCCTTTGGTGCTGTTACCAAGTATTGGGGTGAAACGGCTCTTTGGATGCACGAAAACAAAGAGGCTGTAACAAGTGGCTCTTTGGTTATGGGTACGATAGTAGGAAGCATATCTGCCCTTATTGGTGGCATTGGTGCTCTAAGTACACTTAGTGGAGGTATTGGCGCACTTGTGATAGCTGGGGGCGAATTGCTTTTGGCTGGGGTCTTTGGTGTCATTCATTACGCTTCTACGTCTATGCTCTCCTATGGGAAGTCCATGATGCAACTCAACGAGATTGACAAGGGTCTCAAGAGCGTAGGAGGTATATCAGGGATGTCATCAAGGATGACGGGATGGCTTGCTGGTTTCTACAAGGATTTTGCTGGCATAGCTGGTGAAGTTGCTTCGTTAGGCAATATGGTGGCTATCAGTCGTTTTGCTGAAGGTCTCATCGGAAGTAAGGGCATACTGAGGGTTGCGTCAAACTTCCTTGACGTGATAGATAAGATGTTCAATATGAAAATCTTAGTCGGATTTGAGAACGGGTCATTCTATAACAAGCCTAAGTACAAATCCCTATCTATGTCTTGGAATGAAATGCCTAATGCTGGTGGCGTTCTCGGCAGGGCTATCTCAGGGTTCGCCTTCGCTCTCTACAACGGGCTAAAGGACGTGAACTCTAAGGAGTTCCTTGATAAGACAGCCGACATTTCCAACGCTCTTATGGGCGAGTTTAAGTTTGGCTTTGGTCATGCTGGTGCACTCTCAATGGCAAGTAAGTTCCTTGATGTCATTAATCAGCTTGGCAATATGAAGATTATCGCATCTATTGACGAGTATGGCAACACCAAGTATAAACCCTTATCGCTTAATATGGCGAAGATGGGTGAACTCGGTGCTCAGCTTGGCAATGGTATAGGTAGCTTCGTGAAGGAGATGGCTAAGCACCTATCAGCCGACCTCAAACAAGAAGCCGACAATATGAAGTATATCGCCCAAGCTATGGTTGGTGACAGCTGGAGCTTGAGCGCATTGATTGCAGGTAAGGATGCTGGTCTCCTTCCCGTCATTACGGGTATCGTAGATATAATCCAACGAATTGCAAGTGGTAAGTTTATCACTTACGATAAGGATGGAAATCCCAAGCAGGTCATTGAAGCTAAGGTTAAGGATTTTGCTGGTACGGGTATCGAGCTTGCTAAGGGCATCGGTGGCTTCATTAGAGGACTTGCCAATAACCTGAAGGACGACATTGACGGGGTAGACTTTGGCAAGCTGATTAAGCGTATGGGTAAGGTTGGCGAAGTCCTTGGTGACGAAGATGACGGGATTATTAGCATCGTAGAACGAATTGGTCGTGTTGGAGCTAAGGCGAGCTGGAATGCCTTTGTGAGGTTCAGGGATATGGCGATGAGTGTCTTTTCCACCATCTCATCCACTGCGCACCTCTTTAGCGAGGCAAGGAAGAACCTATATGATGATATTGAAGATGTCGTAGACGATATGGACGACACGATGGGCTACTTCGGTAAAATCGTCAAGAAGGTAGAGAAGTTCGGAGACCTTGATACACTCAAGAGCACTCTTTACGCCAAGCATACGATGGGAGGTCTAAAGGATTTGCTTAATGACACATTCAAGACATTCGGTGAGAAGAATACGAGTGAACAGCTGAATGGTCTGATAATGAACTCCAAGGAGACACTCAAGGCTATTGCTGGCGAGACTGACGGATGGTGGGCTGGTAAGACGGATGGTCTTATTGACGTAATGCTTAGGGCGGTGGTGAAGACCGAGAAGCTGAGCGCACGTGAAGAGGTCACATTCAAGAATGGTAGTCAGTTCAAGATAGCTAAAGCCATTGAACATCTTGACCAAGCTCTTATGAAGAACGCTGGAGAAAGGGAGCGGACGCTTGACAAACTTGCTAACAAGCTCAATGAAGCGGCTAAGGCTATGGCTAACCTTTCTGAATCGGCTGATAAGCTCGGAGGTCTTGATAAGATTGGCAAGCTGAGTGGAGTGGCGATGAGTGATGGTAAGAACCACGCAAGTTCGCAAAACGGAAGAAATGTAACAAACGTAAATATACCATCAACTATGGTCGTACGCCTTGACAACGCAAGTATAGGTGCAATCAACGAGGCGATTAGAAATAATATAATCCTAATACTATCTGAAAAATAGCAGAAGGGGCGCAAGACTAAAATCCTGCGCCCCTTATTTTTATATTAGGTTAGATATTCCGTTCACCCGTCCTTCTCGTCCTCTTTGGAGATAGGTAGGTATCTTCGGGGAAGTCATTCGCTCCATTACCATCGTCACCAATGCAAAGCATTGTTAGACTACGTGCATCCCTCTTTATCTCACCTAAGAAACGTGAACCCTTCGGGAAGACGACCTTATAATCCTGCATTGCAAGACCCGAGCCGTAAGAAGAGTAAGGGAGGAGCTGAGACTTGATAAGACCATCACTCACTTCACCATAACCTGAGAACTTACCTTCCTGAATCTTATACATATTGTTAAGCCCATAGAAAGTGGTATCATAGTTGTCAGTCAGGTCATAAGCCTTACCATCTGATGTTGTACCGAATGTCTCAGCGCACAGACCAAAGATAGCATCCTCGTACTTTCTGTGGATACGTTCAAATCGTGCGTTGTTAGAGTACTCAGCTGAACCTCTGATACCAAACATATTATCTCCATTAGAAGATAGAGAACGTCCTCTCCTTGGTCTATTGGGAACGTCACCAGCATGATTTCTATTATCATACCAACTATCGTCAGTCGTCAAGAAGTCATCGCCAGGCTCAGGTTGTGGAATGACGGGATAACTATCAGGGTTTCTCATTTCCCAATCATCTACAATTCTCCTGAAGACCTCAACGTGTGCAGGAACAGACCTGAACGTGTCGTCTACGTTAAAGTTCGAACCTTCAAGGTCTCTGAACCTAAACTTATTCGTTGGTTCTTCAAGGAGGTTTCGCCCTTCTGCATACTCCTCGTTGAAGTTATGAATTTCATTGAGGTGCAGGTCAAATGATACAGATGGCATTGTGATAACGGATAAGTAGTCACCCTCACCGCCACTTGAGGTGACATCCCCATTGATAGCCTTCAGCCTGAAGAGTTGATTTACGGACATCTTATCCGAAGCACCAACCGATAGGAAGTTCATCACGTTGTAACTATCATCAATCATAACGTCAAATCTATCAAGAGACCCGTCAATAGGCTCAACGTGGAATGACTTGACCATGCTGTTGAACGATGAAGGAACGAGGTTGGCTCTCATCGGTGTAGATACAAGTTTGCCTTCACCTACTTTTCTCAGGATGCTATAACCGCACTTATGGTCATTGAGGTACATAAGTGGAACTTCCGTTGGAACGATTGAGATGCGCTCGTTTATCTTCAAAAGCTCAGCGTTTGTGTCAGGTCTGTAGATATTGTGTACTTGCAGACTTGGTGCAACGTGGTCTTTCTCAACGTGCCTCATGCTATACTTCTTGGCGAGCATCATTCTCTCGAGAGGGCTGATAGCATTTCGGTAAATCGCTTCAAAGTGAGATATGCTACCCGTAGTATCAAGGTCATCTGATACCTTGAACTTATCATTCGTAAGCGGGTCTCTTTCGTAGTTCCAATCTCGTGTTGCTTTGTATATAGGAGACATCTTCCCATAGTTCTGCCCACGCTCTTCCATCACGCTTGATTCAGAGTCTATAAGTTGGTACTTAACAAAGACTCCTGCGTGACCCTGCTTGACAACAAATGGGTTCTCCGACTCAGGCATTGGGGTTGGCACTCCGACCGAAGCACCATTCTTGTGGAACACCCTCGTCTCAACCTGCGCTCCTCTGTACATAAGGGTGTTAAGTGAATACCCATTGTTCATAAGGTGAACGTCAGTAAAGGCTCTCCAAGCAAAGTCCGAAAGAACCATTGAACTAAGTTGTTCCTTATATGGTGTTGAACTCTTGTCATAGAATGCCCCACGATTAACGCCATCCTTATACCCTCTACTTGAGAATGCGTATGACTTAATAGCGATAGCGTTATCCTTCGTGTCAGGTGTGTAGACAAGAGGATTAACGTTTGACATATTGAAGTCGTAGAATGGCTTTAGCTTTTCGCTCCCTGCCAAGAAGGTCTTAGGAAGTGCATAGCTATCCTTAGCGTTATGCGCACCGAGGAAGTAACCAAGGCTCTTTATCCTACCAAGGTCAAACAGCATTGAGCTTCGGTACTTAGCCGTCTTCATCTCCTCGGCTGTCTCAAGAGGCTTTCTGTCCGTGAACGTTAAGAACCTTGAATCAAGAGCCGTGTTCAGCTTGTCGTTATCAAAAGCTCCTGATGACGTTGGCTTATACGTAGAGAAAGCGTTAGAGGTATTGAAGAAGTGTAGGTTTGTCCCACTCTTGCTTTTGAACAGCTCAGTCACAACGTGTGGATACTTACCACCACCCCATTCAACTTGGTCTGAGTCATATATACTACCAACCACAGAGTTACAAGCAAGGAGGAACTGAATGTCGTACCTTCTCGCAAGCCCCGTGTGTGGTACGAGCGAGTTGAAGTCAAAGTTGTCATTGATAGCCTTGCGGTAGTTCATTCGGTCAATAGGAAGCCTATCTACCATCGTCTGTCCCTCGGTATATCCAAGGTCATTAGTATCCTTGAGGAGGAAGTACAGAGGACTTTTTATCCCGTGCATATCAGCATAGGACTTATGGTAGATTGAGTTCTCCTTGGCGTTAGCAAGGATTGAAGCAAGCTCTTCTCGTGTGAAGTTGTCTACAGAACTCTCTGCCTTAACATGCGACATCCCGTATATTACGTTGAACTCCTGGGGTTCAGAGTAGGTGTACGTGATACCATTGTCTTCGCTCATTGCAATACGCAGGTAGATGACGTGCGAGCCTCTCTTTGCATACGGGATAAAAGTAGACAAGGCAGGTTCAATCTCGTAGGTGATGTACTCGCTGTCGTCTGTCTTTGCGACAATCTTGGCTTGCTCATCACTTGCAAACTTCCACACGACCTTGTTCGTGGAGAATTGTATCTTGAATAGGGGAGTGGTAGGTGCTCCTAAGAGCACCTCTTCCTCCTCCTTTATGTTTTTCTTCTTTGCCATATCTTTAGCCTAATTCTTCTTTACTTTGACCTTTAGGGTGATATTTGCCATTGGAGAACCACTGACGAGTAGGTATGGGTCTTCACCAAGCTCTTGTGGTGCGATGTAGTCACCTTCCTGAGCCTTGTAGAGAGACGGATTGCTATCCTTCGTATAAGACCTACCAAGAATAGTCTTGTCTGCCTTGTAGCCCTTCTCAAGAACGACTGACTTAGTTGCAGGCGTTACGGGTTTCTCCGTATTCTCCTTGGGCACATAGGTGATTGTAAACCATCCCTTGTATTCGCCCTTTGGAGCAAATTCATTTGCATCAACATTGTACTTAACCCCATCTGATGATGTCATAGCAATGGTTGGTACAAATACATACGTCTTAGTCCCAGCACCAGCGATAGTCGTATTGTTAGGAACACGTGCGGAGACCTCTACGACATCATTCCCCTTGGACTTGATTGTAGTAGTAAGACCGCTTATAACAGAGTACTTGGTGAAAGTCCCATTGTTTGATTCGCCATTCACCTCGTATACCACCAGCGAGAGGTTGTTGTTAAGGTACTCTTCGGTAGCGTCCTTCCACGACATGTTGAATATGATAGCATCACCATTCGTGTTGTACTTGTCACCTTCCTTCATCTGAAGGTGTTTACCTGACGTACCCGTCCCGTTGGTCGTTCCGCCTCCCTTGAGTGCTCTCCCTGACGAGTTGATATAGTAGATACCATTTGACTTATCAAAAAGAATCTTAGGACGCTCGGTTTTCTGCTCGGGTGGCGTAGGCGTTGGAGTAGGTGTTGGCGTGACGTTGATGCCATTCTTCACCTTTTCTTCAAGCTCCTTCAGCTCCTTACTTATATCGGAGTATCTCTTTGTTAGACCAATGACTTCCTTAGTAAGGAGGAAAATCTGAGAGTTAGCCTTGACGATATAATCTTGAAGAGCTATCGTTGCTGGGGTATCCTTCAGAGACTTAGGGAATGACTGCTGTAAGTCTACACCGAGGTTGTTTGTATCGGGAACATCTACGCTGATAGCTGACCCCTTATGTCTGAACAGAGCATTCTCGTCTTCAAGGTGGTTATATACGCCTGCCTCTTGGAGTGCGCTGTCAATCTGAAGTGCGATAGCTTCCTGCCTTGCATCCGTCAGGATGGCTTCGGAGCGAGAGCCAACTGATAGGTTATTTGGGAACTCACAGATGACTGCATTAGACCAATCAGATACAAGTGCATTCTCAGGGTATCCAGCTTCGGATACAGCCCTTACACGAACCTCAACCTTCTCCCCACGCTGGATGGGAATGTTGATTTGGTTGATATTTTCTGCACCGCCATCAGAGATACTCTCTTCCTTCCAAATAAACCTCTCGGTCTTTTCATCGTAAACCTTTTCAAGGTACTTGCTTCGGTAGGTTATCCAATCGGTATAAACACCGCTTGTCGTTGATGTATCATCCCCATATCGGTAGGTCTTCAGCTCTACACCATTGTTGTCAAGTTTGAGGTATCGGTAGGAAATATCAAATGCGATAATCTTCTCTCCGTTTCGTTCTTCAGGGATTGGGAAGAACCCTCTAAGTCTATACTTTGGAGTAGACAGAGTGATACCATTCTTAACAGCAAGGTCGTTGAGGTGCTGGAGAAGCGAGTTGTACTCCACTTGGTTTTGCTTCAGAGCCTTGACGTTTGAGTCAATCTGCTCCTGCTTCTTCGTGCGCTCCTCGCTGTTGTTCTTGTCTATGTACTGAAGCTCATCCTTTTGCGTAGCGATAGTCTGCTTCAGTGATGCCATACGAGACCTCACAAGCTCCATATTCTTTGAGGTTGTCGTGATGTCATCGTTGTCGAGGGTATAGTCTAATTGGCTGTTAATCCTTGATACACCAAAATAATCAGAGGACAGCGAAGGGGCATTTGGCTTATGACCATTGTAGGCATAAATCTTACCTTCCTTTACCTCTGAAATCATCCTCGCACCAAAGTCAGCCACCTTGCCGTAATAGGACGACAGAGGCTCACCGCCATCTTCATTAACAAGGTCGTTCGTCAGGAAGTAGGTAGGAGAAGACCATTCCTTTGAGGTGATATTGTAATCCTCGTTGATAGCCTTGATGTATATGATATTGACTTCGTTGAAGCCAACACCTATATTAACGAGCTTATTCTTGAATGGGTCTGAGTATATCTCAAGACGTGATTCCACGAATGGGTATTGACCGCCAATATCCAGCCCGACACGAATCATTCCCGAAGCATTGTTCACGTCCAATACATTCAGAACGCTATCCTCAAATCTCAGCTTATCGCCAACCTTTAGAGTAAGGCTTCTAATTGGATGTCCGTTTGCGTCTATCTCGTTGTAGTTTAGAGTATTAAGCTGAATAAAGCTCTTGCCTTCAATGGTCGCCACGTTGGTTACATTGAAAGCTCCATCTACCTTAGAGATATGCAGTGGTAAAGCTACATCCTCCTTATCCTCGTAGAACGAAATCCCCTTATCGCTAAGGAGGTTCTTCATCGGGATATACTTCTTCTCCTCTTCTGAAAGAGTGGGGAGGACTTGGTTGTAGAACTCCATCACCTCTTTAGACTTAGCATCAAGGATGATTCGTGATACAAGCACCCTATCTGCAAACCCGTCCACCACGCCTTCAAGGTTATACGACACCTTGATACGTGGGAACATCATATCCTCAAAGAAGTAGTTTGCATCAACGAGGAATGTCTTTGGGGTTGGTAAGTCTGATATAACTTCGGGTGGAACAGATACTGCCGTTGCCTTTATCTTTCTCCTTGTACCATCGGAAAGTGTAACAACACCCTCACCCGAAAGGAGCGTGTTGATAGCCTTTCTCAGGGAATCCAAATCCCTCGTGACCTTGGCATAAGAAGGCATCGTAATAAGCCTATCTTCCCCAAAATTCATCGTCACTGAATCCTCGTCAGATGTCAGCGACTTTGTGACCAGCGTCATCCCGCTTAAAGCCGCATTGGTAGACTCAATGAGCCTCCTTTGGGTCTCTGCGAATGAGCCTTTATTTTTTTCTTCTGCCATATAGTTTCTTTTCTTTTTCTCGCTTATACGACACCTATTCCAACTTGTCTTTGACCATTTATATATAGGTCAATTATGGCGTAGTCCCATCCTTCTTCGTGATGACCAAAACCGACCTTGCAGGAAATAGGGTAGTCGGGGAAAGCAGGTGATATGTACAATGCTATCTGTGAGTTTATCTCCGATTCAACAGCTGAGGTATCCAAGTTAGTGGAGAACACCAAGTCTTCAACACCGACACCGAAGTTGTAGTTACCGATGACCTCACCTTTCCTTGTAGACAAAAGCACTCTAATCTGAGTGATAATCTCCTCATACACATCGGAGAACTCAATCACATCAGAGCCTTTATAGCTTTCATCCTGAGGATTTCGTATGTATATATCCCTTAGCATAATTACTTAATCTTGCTTTCGATATTTGCAACCCTCTTAACAAGGTTTGGCATATCTCTATCTATTGCTTGCGATACTCGTTCGTTATCGGTTTCTATCTTAGATATTTTAGTCGTGAGAAGTTTGACATCTTCTACCATAGATGGAACGTCACCGCCAAGTCTGCTTATAATAGAGTTCACCATCTCCTCCTGAACCTTAGTGAGCTTCATTGACTTGAGTATCTTAATCTCCTCCTTCAGCTTCTCTTGGTTTTCAAGGATGCTCTCGTAGTCCTTCTCAATCTTTCGGTACTTCTCCCCAATAGCAACAAGGGCTTTGTTGTTCTCCATCATTGTATTGACAGCCGTATTCAAAGCGAAGAATACATCCCTCATTTCATCCATCACAAGATGAGAAGAGGTCGTTTGGTCAATGATATTAGTGGACGTATCATCCACTGAATCAAGCGTTTTGACGTTAATCTTGAAGGAGTAGCTATTACCAAATGAGCTTGCAGAAGACATCCTCTTCTTAATCGTTGGTATCTTCAGCGTGATTTGGTCAATAGGCAGAGGCGCATTGCTACCAATGACAGACTTAGCCCCGTCAATGAATACGACACCATACAGATTGGTTGCGAGGGCTTCAGTCCCTTCGCTGTTGTATATGGTGTAGTATATCAGTATGGTATTGAAGTCAAAGCTCCTATCGGCAGTAGCGGACAGCTCGGTATCAATAGCACCCGTCATAGCGAGCTTGTCGTAGGTCATCGTCTCGTCCTTATGGATACGCTTGAGTGATTCAATATCCTTCACGAGAGAGATACCATCAAGGCGACTTCTCTTAAACTTCTTCTTCTCGCCCCCGTGCGCTGGGTATTGGATAATATCATCAAGGAAGCTACCTGATGCTACAAGACGCTCACGTGAAATCTTGTCATCGGTGATATATACGGGAACATCCGATACGCTCCATTCCATATCAGCTCCGTAATCCTTCTTCTCCATCTGCCACCAGCTAACCTGATTTTGCTCAAAGAAGTCAGCTTCAATAGTCTTGTCATCACTACCTACAACCATATAGGAGTCGTCACCCTTAGAGATTGATTGGAAGTCACCGAGAGCCTCAAGATTGATGCTACTGCCCTCTACATCATTCCTACCTTCAATGGTTCGTGACGAAGCACCATACTGAGACCCAGCCTTGTAGTTCGTATCAAACTTAGAGGTAAACCTCATTGGGTTAGAACCATAAGATGAAGGGCAAGAGATATACGTCTCGTTAAACATACCGAACTCATTTCGGTTATCCGAGTAGGCGTTAATCTCCCCTATGCAGTGAACGACACGTCTGTAGTTCTCAAACGTAGGTTCAAGCCACGTGTCGGTATCTTCGTCATACTTAAAGCGGATAGCCCCAAGCTCCTTTAGCCACTTGAAGAACACCCTTTCCGAAACAGAGTCAAGGATATTAGCGTTATACTCAGGAGCGTTTCTCAGCGTTGTCTCAAAGTTCATCACGTAGTTCCTCAGAGACACAGAGAGCAACTGATTTGGGGTCATCTCGTTATCGGAAAGAGCCGTCCTAACGCCTTGGATACGATTGAAGTCAATCCTATTCCCGTTGAGCTGGTCGGCATCAGGGTTTCCCGTTGGTTGCGTTGTAGGGATTTCAAGGAGAGCGTAATGCGTAAGAGCTACTCTGTTTCTCCTTTCATTAAGGTTGAGACCAATATCTTCCATAGCAGAAGGGAAGACAATCATTGTCTCCCCATTCTCACGAAAGTCCTTTATAAGAGGGGTCTTATATTTTCGTTCTATTGACATATACTAAAGTTTCAGATACTCCTTTATGGTGTTAATATCGGAAAGAACAGCCTGAAGGATTTTCTTTATCTCCTCAGCCTCTTCTCTGTTTGACTTAGCGATGCGTAGAGCCTCCTCCGCATTCTTCTCAGCGGTCTCCATCTTCAACGATAATGCGTTGATAGACGTGATGCTTGCAGTATACACTTCGTTCTTTTCCCTCATCTCGTTCTGCATAGGAGCGAGCAGTGTCGTCCTAACATATTCAGCAAGGGATGATGCGAGTGCGCTATCTTCTTCAATTTTGAGCGTTCGGGCTTCAATGGAGTCAAAAACTCCCTTGTTTGCCTTAACGTCTTTATCGGTACTGATACCAATCTTGACTTCAATTCCGTCCTCATTTTCCTTGAAGACCTTATCGTGTAAGGCTTCAAGCTCCTTGTTGTTGTGATTGACAACGGGAACTATTGTAGCTATAGGGGTATCAACGTTCAGTGTACGTAGATTAAGTGGCATCTCTAACCTTAAATATCTGATATAACTTATTTACCGATAGGCATGAGCACCTCTTCATATAAAAGATGGCACAAGCCTCTATCCGAGGGGCAGACGAGATACAAGCAGGGTAACTTCACCATATCACCTCAGTACTTACATAAGTATATCGGAGACCCTGAGCTTATTGTATATCGTTCATCGTGGGAATATAAGTGGTGTAAGTATTGCTGTATCAACCCTACTATCCTACGATGGAGTTCTGAGCCTATCGCCATAAAATACGTTCACCCTCTGAAACTGAGGGACTTAAAGCTAAAGGCAGAAAAGGAGAAGGTAAATTTCAACCTTCAGGAAGCGATGGCGAGAGCCACGAGCAACTACTACCCTGACTTTTGGATGGAGGTGAAAAAGTCGGATGGTGGTATAAAGAAGGTCTTCGTTGAAATCAAACCGCACTCTCAGACGATAAGACCGACACCTCCTCCAGCTGGAGCTAAACGTGCTCAGCTCATGAAGTACAGAAAGATTGCCGAGACCTATGCGGTGAACCAAGCCAAATGGAATAGTGCCAAGAAATATGCTGAGGATTGCAGTCGTGCTCTTGGCATAGACTGCGAGTTTGTCGTTGTCACAGAGAAGGTCATTGACAAACTCAAGCTCCAATAAAGTAGTAGGGGACGAAGAACTCAATCTCCGTCCCCTACCGAGGTGTATAAAATCTGAATGGATTTACTTGTTCAGGATGTCTTCGGTGGTCTTAGAGACCTTAACCTTGACGACCTTCTTTGCAGGGATAACAATCTCACTGCCCGTAGCAGGGTTCTTACCCTTACGCTCGGGACGGAGAGCTGGGGTCAGCTTAGCGAAACCTGGGAGGTTAACCACCTGACCAAGTCGTAGCTGTTCCTGAATCTCCTCAATGAAGATTGATACTACCTCGTCAGTCTTCGTCTTGCTAAGACCAACCTTTTCTGCAACCTTTTCCGCAATTTCCTTGCGAGCGATAGTGTTAGATGCCATTGTTTTCTTCGTTTTCGTTTACTACTTCGTTGTTAATCGTATCTTCACCGAGAGCTTCAACGTTAGCTTCGGTTGCGAGGGAATCAGTAGCTACAACTTCAGTCGTATCACTTGAAGCACCCATGGTGCTTTCCCCATTCTGTTCATTGCAGGCGACAAGCGTCATCCCTGCGATAGCCACGATGGGCAGAATAAACTTCTTCATTTCTATTCTTCTTGTTAGTTAAACATTAAATGCTTACGTTTTATTATAGAACCCCTATTTTTCTCCGCTCAAAATTTTCTGCAACCTAAGAATCATCGCACTCAGGGCAATCACTTTGTCTGGAACACTCTTTATATCTCGCTGGCTATCGGCTATGGTCATGATGAGCATAGGTAGCTTAGCGAGGTCTTCCGAACTACGAGCATACTTGATGAAGTAGTCGGGGAAGTGTTTGGAGAACGCAAGGATGACGTGTTCAACCTGCGGTTCTTCTACAAGGGTGTACTTATAGTTCCTTATAGGGTCAGGGTCTCCTGACATAGCTATGGCGAAGAGGTGGTTATAGGTAGCACTCTCGTAGGTGCTTACTCGTATCACCCTATTCTCTCCTTCCTTGATAGCATTTACTTGCAACTCAATGTCATTATAAATGCTACGCATGTCGGGGAACTTCCTATTAACGATTTCCCTAATCGTATCGTCACTCGCCTGCACGCCAAGTTCGTTGAGAACCCATAGCACCCTTCCTTCATATAAGGAACGCAACTCTTCTCGCTCTGCGTCATTTGCAGGTTCAAAGTTTATGCAGGTGAAGCGACTGAGGATGGGAGGTGGTATCTTCTGAATGTAGTTGCAGGTCGCTATGAACCGCACGTGCTCACTACACTCCTCCATTACAGCACGGAGGGCGTTCCACGCTTGTTCGGTCAGCCCGTCACACTCCTCAATGAGGATGAACTTCTTTCCTCCGTAGACACTCATTGTCATACAGAAGTTGGAGACCTCCGTTCGTATAACGTCAATACCATTCTCCTTTGAGCCGTTGATAAGTAGCAGGTCATCTTCATGACCCGCTACAAGTATCTTGGCTACTGACGTTTTCCCCATCCCAGGGGGAGAGTGCAGGAGTATATTCGTATCTTGATATTGCTCCAGCTGTTTTCTCAGTCTCTTGACCAAGAGAACCTCTCCCATCTGTTTTGGGCGAAACTTTTCTACTAAAAGGCTCTTAAGAGTTTGCATGTTCTCGTTTGAATGCTTCGTGGTTATCCACTTCAAAACTGAGCTTTGACTGCTTCATCTTGTCGGAGTAAAGCATAGCTCTCTGAAGTATCATAGAAGCTAAGCGTGGATTACCCACGAGCTTGTATGGCTCACCCGATAGGGCTTCTTCCTTTCGGTCAAACTTGTTCGTGAAGAACGTGAAGTTGTTTGCCACACGGATGAGGTTGTCGGCAATATCCTTTTGACCACATCCGAAGACGGACATCGTATCTGAGATTGCGATATGCACACCTACGTTGCTTCGGAACTCTGCGTGTCTCTTTTCTTCAGCTTCACTAAGCAAGCTCAGTTGTCTAACCACTTCATCCATCATTGCAGAAGACGTGATGAAGCTGGCAAAGACTTCGTAGTTAGGAATGCGAGTGCGTGGACGGAAGTAATCTGCATACACACCATCAAGACCACGTGCGCCAACCCCGAGGAGGACATCTTCATCGTTGATGTCAGGGGACAGCATTGGAATCTTATCAAACGCAGTAATCTCAATATCGCTGAGGAAACCGATAGACGTATCAGCCTTGATATGCGTAAGGATGTTTCCGTGTCCATTGCGAGCGCACGCAATCGTTGCGAGTGCTATGTTGAACTGAGAGACAATCTTAAACACACGACCTGAAACATGCTTGAGGGTATGGTAGACCTTCTTAGCGATGTGACCATCACGGAAGATAATATCACGTACCGCTGAGCGCAAGCTGTTCTTTGCTCGGGCTATGTCGCAGTAGTCTCGGTAGAGGATGAGGAAGCACGACTTAGCAATATCGCAAAGGCTCAACGTGTCATCTTCTTGTGGGTTAAGAAGAACGACTTCCTTGATTTCCTCCACATCTGCTCGGTAGTCCTCCTGAAGGAAGTACTTGGAGAAGATTTCCGAAAGCACATTGACCACCCCGTGGGCGACTACGTCCACATCAACATCAGTAGAAGAGGTCTTTGCCACCCATAGGTCTACCGCCTTCTGCACCACAGAGCGCATCTTAGCACCACCTACACGTGCCATTGCGAAGATGTCCGTCACTGCACGGAAGATAACGTCACCGAAGAACAGATGAGGAGTGTTCCTTGCACGCATGATTTCTTCGTTGATAGCCTCAATGTTGAAGATGTCACGATTCATCGTGCGGTCTGCGAGGAAGTATCCGAACTTCATCGCCATACTTCCACTGATAGCTTCAGCACCCGATGCGATTACACTCTTGACAATCTTTGAGATTTCCGCATCGTCAATGATATGGTACATATCGCTATCCTCCATATGGGACTTGATGATAGTCTCAAGGAGGGGAGATACGTGGTTAATCGTAACATACTCCAATGAATGACCTGCATGCTCATTGTAAAGGGAGAGCAGAGGAGATGCAAATGAAGGGCGACCGAGCGTGAACATATCCATCACGTCATAAGTCTCATCCTTGTAATTCATCTTCCAAATGTCCGCTGAGAGGAGAGGGACAGAGCAACGTGGGTTTTCAGCCCAGCTGTAATCCTTCCAACTAACACGACCCGTGAACAGACCCTCACGAAGAGCCGAACGAAGCACCTTAGTCACTTCATTGACAGCGGGGCGCACCTGCTTGTTGAACTTATCAAGAGCATACAGCCCTACGCTTGAAAGAGCGTTGTTAAGGTCTTCATACTCGTGTCTGTTATATTCTGCACGACCCTTGCGGACACGTTCAAGGACATCCGTGAGCGTACCATAAGCGTAGCCCAGCGAGTTAGGGAGTTCGTCAAGGAACTCATCAAGCTCACCTTCGGTCATACCATTGAATACCTCACGCTTCTTGGCTTCTTTCTCTGATGCCGAGAGCTTATATGGGCTTACCTTATTTTTCTTTACAACCTTAATCCCCGTTTCATCGAAAAAACAAGAGACCTCGTTCATTACTTGTTCTTCCTGCTCCTTAATGCCGTCCATAAGGAGCGTCATAGGGTCAGACGAACGTTCAACCTTGTCCTTGATTGCCGAAGGGATGTTGTCAAGCATAATCTGCTCCTGAGTGATGACATCCATAATCTCCTTTGGCGCACGGAGGATTTTCGTCTCAAGCATCTTACGCACTTCGTCATCATCATGCAGAGAGCGTTCGTAGCCACCCTGCTGAAGCATACAGCGAGAGATAATCGCAAGAGCTTCAATGACCTTTGACATCGTGAGCTTCTTCATCTCGGAGACACTGAGGACACCATTAGCGAGGACAATCTTAGAGGCTACGCTTGGGGAGAGCGTTTGGTCAAGAAGGTTCTCCATTGGTATTTCCTTCCAATATCTCTTCACCTTACCAATTTCATTAGCGAGGTGTTCGCCTGCTGGGTCTACCGAGAGGAGATGCCACAGCTCGGTGTAGAACGTAACAAAGTCATAATCCTTTCTCGTGGGGTCGTTGTCTCGGTTGAGGAGGAACGCATACCACAGACCAGCCATCACCTTCTTGATGATTTGGTTCATATAGGTCTGCTCGTTATACCCAGGAACGACACTCTTCAGGTATGCACGAGAGGATGGGGCGAAGTTCTCTGCGACATACTTTGCGAGTTCCATTTCTGTGTATGGAGCGTATTCCTTCATCTTCCCGTAGCGAGCTACGTTATCTCGGATGTTTTGCCACAGCCCATAGCCCTTCTTGCTTTCCAGCGAGGAGGCAATACGCATGGTGATGAAGTCGGTATATGTGTCAATACCAATGACATGCTTATCATCGTGCTTGATGACACCACTCGTCTTCAGGCTGTTGGAATAAATCTTCCCATAGTGTTGGTCGGTGAGCTTAGAGTAACCACGTGCGCCACTCTTCGTTACATAAGAGAACGAGAGACCGCCACGCTTTTCATCGCTCTTCACCCATTCAAGGTATTCGTTTACAATCTGAGATAGGCTTTCGTAGCAGTATGCCGTACGAAGGTAATCCAGCTGAGCCATCTGTTCAGTCAGAACATCAACCATCTCAGGGTAAAGCGCAACCTCTTCCTGCTTGGGGATGCCGTTAAGCTCAAACACTCGGTCGTAAAGACGGGTGATAGTGTCCCCTTCTTCGGTGATAATGGTAAGAGCAATATCTGCCATCTCATCTGCCTTCATTCGTGGGAGGTTATAATCCTTTGAACGAGAGCGGTCTTCGTCAGACACTCTACGGAGGAGGTTCATCAGGAACTTATTCTTCTTCCCGATTTCATCCATCCCGATACCCGTTGTGGAGATGTAGATTGAGCTATCAGGCTCAATGTACATACGCATAGCAAGACCAAACACGATGATGCGTGCGAGTGTCTGCTTGAGACATCCCATTGACGTGTCGTTGCTATCGTAGTTGATAGCGATATGGATGAAGTCTTCGGAATGCACATCCTCGGTGATGGTGAATGCCTTTTCGTAGTCAATTCCCAGCACCTCGCTCTTCTCCTTGAGACGTCCCAAATGCTCCTTACGGAACACCAGCATCTCAGACTTCTTGATAAGACGCTCAACAACACCAAATGTCTTCATCTCAAGGAGCGAGGAGAAGCGTTCGTAGTTGTTAGGTACTTCAACCGCTGTCGTGTAGATGTACTTAGCCCCCTTGATAAGGACATTCTTAGATTCTACCGCCCCGTAGTACTTGACGAAGTTGTTGTTGATTACGTAGTCGGCATTCTTGTACCAAAACGCTGTATTCTCCTTCTTGAAGTTCTCAAAGACTTCCTTCGTGATGTCGGCATTCATCCCCATCATAAGGACATTCATAACGATTTCAATGAGGTCTTCCCCATCAAAGTCGGTATCAATGTAGTTGAGGTCATTCACGATACCACGGAAGTACACGTCTTCGGGGACGTAATGCGAGAAGTCAGGGATGAAAGCATCCAACTGCTGAGCAATGATTCGTCTCTCAATGACACGCTTAATCAGCCATCTACGTCTACCCTGCCCGTCACGTCTCTTTGGACCTACGACAGAACCGATTGAAGCATCATACTTCATAGGGATGGTAAGACCCATCCAACCGCTATCCTTGGTGAAGATAAAACGCTTGTCTACACCAACAATATCGCTAAGAGAGTTGATAGTGTAGATGTTCCTCAGAGACTCGTAAATCTTCATAGCCAATTCAATACGGGCTTCTGCTTCCTTACTATCTCCGAAACCTTCCTGCTCCTTATATAGGTTCAGCTTAGCCTTAACACGCTTTTCATTCAGCGTATCTTCATTACGGCTCTGATATGAAGCGAGAGCGGCTCTTCTGAGGATTTCAAGCTGACTATCAGTATGTAGCGGCACCATGCGCTTACCATCTGAACGAGTGTAAGCGGTCTGACTTCCCTCTACGAAACCATCATTCCAAATGTAGCGAGCAAGGTGGTAGTGACGTGGTTCGTGACCCGAAAGTCGCTGATACTCAATTTCTTCGCCAAGTCTATTAGCTCTATCAAGGTTGAAGATGAAGTCCTTTTCAGCCTGCCCCGTAATCATAAGGCAGAAGTCCTCCGTCACGTTATGCGTGATGCGGTCTTTGAAGATTGCCATCATAGCGAGTGTGCAGAGTTGCTCAGACCAAATCTCGCCGATACGATGTGCATCATAGATAGATACAACCTTGTCTTCCTCCTTGACATTTGGGTCGTTATCTTCCTTACGGAAACCCTTGATGACGAGGTCAGGCATATCCATCTGACGCATACGACCGAGTGCCCATTCGGGCATATCTCCCTTGGCATCATATGCTTGCCCTGCGAGAGTAGCCGTGGTGAATACAATCTGCCCCTTACGCTTCTTTCCTTCGTCCATAAGGTGGACATTCTGTGTCGTAATCTGCCCTTGCGTTGCAGGCTTAACACGAACGACAGCACCTTCTTCAATGATACGGAACTCTCCACCTACACGTCCTGGGAATGCACACTGAGAGACGTTGAGGACACGTCTGTCCGCCTGCATATTGCACATCGCCTTGATGAACGAAGCCAATCGCTTTGCCGTAGACATATAGACGAACTCGTCCTTGATGGAGTCCGTGAGGAGGAAGTAGCAGTGGTACTTTCTTCTGTTCTCTGAGGAAGAAAGCGACTCGTGTACAAAGAATGGGATATTCCCCGTAGACTTGATGTTGTCTACGAAGTCATCAATTCCGATAGCACCGACATCGTCAAAGTCAAGGAGCATCACATCTGCACATCTGAAGTTCTTTGCCTTCTTAGCGGAAATCATAAACACGTCCTCATTCTTATCCGTAAAGAGGTGGCAGAACGTCTTCTGCTTCTCAATGATAAGAGATGCGAACTCGCTGATAGCTTCCTTCCAAGGTTTGTTGATGATGGTGCGCTCAAACTGCATGGCGGAAAGACCACCCTTCTTCTGCTTGTCCTCCTTGCTGTAGATTTCAAATCCATCACGGGAGAACGAACAACGGATGGTGATATTCGTCCTTGGGTTGAGTTCTTCGCCCTCAGGGATTATCCGCTGAGAGCATTTCGTGGCAGTAGGGGCATACACCTTTCTGTCGTTGTAACCTCCCTCGCCAATCGGGGTGTAGGAGAGATTATCCTCTAATCGCTTTTTGCTCATGAGAGAAAGTCCGTTTATGATGTGCTGTTATAGCTATTCTTGATGTTAATTCCGTATCGGCAGTTGGTAGTGCTTTGAGGGGCACTCCACTGCCTACATTATTATAGTAATCAAGATTATACGTACACATCGTTGTTGAATTATATGTTATTGATATATCGGAGGTGAGTCGTTGTCTGAGAGAGGTCGCCTCGCTCCACTATTTACCATACGGCAAAGATACAAAAAAGATATATATCTGCCAAAAGGATATATTTTTTTATTTTAGAAGTATATACTTCCCACTGCGATTCGCTTCGCTCAGCTTGATACACCTTGGAGCTTTCTTGTGGGTAGTTTATGGAGGGATGATGTGTGATGCTACGCTTCGCTCCGCTATTAGGAAAAAAGTTATTACACCTACGGAACGTATATAAAAAGTATTTCAACCTATACGCTTCGCTCCGCTCAGCTCCCTTTATATCTTTTCTTGTTTGTTGTGGTGGATGACCTGCGCTCCGCTCCGCTTCGCTTACTTGGATGCTTTATGGAGGCATTACTCTAACGAGGGTATCGATGGAGCGTTCTGCTTCGCTACGCTCCCTCTACCCTCTTAGGTGTTGTAGGTTGTTGTTGGGAGGTTAAAGGAACGCTCCGCTTCGCTTCGCTTACCTCCTCCTTGATGATTATTTGTGTTGGGAGATGTGTTTAGTGTTGTATGCGCTTCGCTTCGCTCAGCTCCCTTTCTTCTTTTTGGATTAGGTTACTCGCTCCGCTCGTTGTCGCTTCGCTCCAAGTTACGCTGGGTTGATGTAATACTATGTACTCCGCTTCGCTCCGTATTTTCAAGTTGGAGTAATAGTTTATATAGTGTAGTAAAAAGTTAGACTAATATATAATATAGTATATATATAAGGTATAACTTTTATATAGTAATATATATAGTATAAAGAATACAATACTATAGTAACTACCTAACTACTGGTATTGCGTCAATTCTGATTTCACCCACCCAACCTACCAAACCCAACGGGTAAATACCCTACATTCACATTCACCCAATGAACTTCAAGTCCCAACAGATAATACTTAACGAGAGTTCTTCAAGGATAGTCATCCAAGTACCTCGTATCATTCAGACCCTCCCTAATCAGGCTTCGGGGGATATGCGTATTGATGACTATGCCTATGGGTATTCCCTCAGGGTGAAGTTTGACCCTTCTGACCTTGTCAAGATGGAACAGCTTGCTCTGCATATCAATGGCGTTCCTCTTCTCTTTGATGAGGATGGTAGGGTTGTATCGTCCCACGTGCTTTATCCTACGCTATCTGACAACTTCTTCCTTGTTACGATGAGGGGAAGGTCGTCTAACGTGTCTTTCAGGCTTCAGGTGGAGCTTATTGTCACGATAGGTAGGTCTAACCCATTTGAACGTGTAGACAAGCTCCAAGCACCTCATACGATTTCCTCGCTATCACAACAAGTAGGTGATGGGACGATAAGGTATACTCCTAATTACCACCTCGGGCAAGAAGAAGACCTCACAACGCTCTTTAATGATGAACTGATAGCAAGGGTTTACTCGTTTAGCGTTAGAGCCTACGAGAGCCGTTCTGTGGTCTCTCAGGGGGATAGAGTGACTCCGTACTATGGCTACTCATTCCAATCGGCTATGCTCCTTAGGACGAATCCTAAGCTGACGGGGAACATTAAGCTCGCTATAGACTCGCAAGGGAAGATAAGCCTTGACACATTTCCCGTCAATCCACTCCTCGGGTCAAGGCAGTACTCGTCTAACCCCGTAAGTGGGATGGGGGTGTATGGTGATGACGTACGTAGGCTTTTCTCTTTGATGCCAAAGGGTGTCTTTTATGACGAGCCTTCTTCCGAGACGGCAAAGGATAGAACGGCTGATACGGGCGGGCTTGATATGACCTACATGTATGGGGGGACAACGAATGTAAATCCAACCCACAAGGAGGGATTTGTGTTTTTAGCACCGCTGTACTTAAAAGAAAAGCTCCCTGATTTCTTCGCTGTGTTCTCTGTGCCAACGAAAGACTTAGGATTAATTGATAACCAAAGTGGCAACATTGCATCTTTTTTGATTGAGAATGGTAGGCTTGTTTCTTCTTGGTCAATGAAGCAAGGTACACTACTCGGTGACTACCTAAGGAGACATTACAACGAAGCTATCAGGTATCCATCTCCATATCTTCTTCAGCCAAGTGTTGAGGACGGGGAGAATGTTTTTCGTGGCGTAAGTGTAAGGAGTGGTCTTTTTACGAGTGCAACGGAGCTAAACTACCACGCATTTACGGGGGCTAAAAAAAGTGCGTACTCCACGGAAACGTACAACAAATTCATCTCGGGTGCTTACGAAAGGAATGAACTTCTGCATCCGCACATCATCAATATGGAGTACTACTTTGATGATGCCGAGGTGAATACTCTTTCGCTAAACACGTACTTCGGTCTGTACCTCACCGAGGAGGAGATTGTCAAGTACGATATGATAACCCTTATGCCAAATGGTGATGCAAGATGCTATAAGGGTAATGGTGACGACTACAAGGATAACGACCTATTCCTTTACGCCAAGGAGATGAAGGATAAGCGCATCATCTATGGTCTATCATCAGGAGGAAATCTACTCCGTGTGAGAAACGAAGCTGACCTTAAAAAAGCAATCACATCGGGGGTTCTATCAAAAAATAATGACGTAAAGGCGACTTTCCGCATTTCTTCCATACCACAAGAAAGCAATGGCGAGTTCCTTACGATGTCCCTTGAAGAGCCATATACTGAAGGTTCACACCTCAGATTTTTGTTCTCAAGAGAGGGCGAATATGATAGACGTGTCGTTAGCGGCACAATCATTGAAACGGACAAAGCTCCCGTTGTTGTTGATATTTCCGTAGTGAAGAAGAAATACAAGGATGGGGTTTCGCACGTTCTCCGAACCGAGATGACGGCTAACGGGGTAAGGCAAAGACTACTCGCTAAACTTTCTGCTAAGTCCGAGAAGGAGCATATTGATGCTAATGCAATCTACTACAAGATTCATAAAGACGATGTCAGCTTCATTACAAACGAAAGGCTTGTAAACGACAACCACAATGACGGGCACGTCTTTAGATACTTCTCGGGTCTTGATGGTCAGAGGAGCGAAGACTATGTAGGAGGGTTAAAGGTAACTCATACCCCATTCAAAAATAAGTATGTCGTACCATCTGATATACCAAATATGTTCATCTATAAGGAGAGGATAAACCTCGGTAAGAGGAGGAAGATGCGTGACAACGTCATCCTTCCGTTCTCTCCTGAGGACGACCTCACCTCGGTCACGCCAATCGTTTATCACGTTTCAATAACGGAGACGGGGGATGTTGAAACATTCCTGAAAAGGATTAAGCTGGCTCTCCGTAAGGTGATGAACGAGCAAGACGATGTGTCGTTCCAAGTGAAAGACAATGGAACGACAAGGCTTGACGTATTCACGAAGCATAAGGCTACGTACGTTCAGATTATATACCCCAAGGGTAATGACATAGGATTTTCGCATACGTTCTTTGGAAGGGATAAGTTCACCCCAAAGGTTGAGCTATACAAGGATTCCGCCAACGCTTCAATTCAGGATAGACTCTTCTTCTTCAGAGAAGACAAGAAGGTCGCATCCATACTCGGGAACTCAGACTTCCAAAATATGGGTGATAGGTATCATCAGTGCGTTGGGTTTATGACCATATCGGATGACATGGTTGAGGTCTACGAAAGTCCCGAGCGAATCAACGAGCTTGTGTCTCTCGGAGGTTGGGTATCTGTATGTAATGGGACGATAGCACCATCAAAGGATTTTGCCATCAGCAATATATCCCAAGAGATACGTGAGGACAAAGCCTTGCGTACGGATGGTGAGTATGTGGATATTGAACTCGCTCGCTTAGCGTTTAACGAGACCAAGGTGAAGGCTATCATATCCCCATTCGGTGTAGGACGTTCGGTAGTCTACAACGGGAACAATGACTGCCACAAAGCCAAGTACGTTAAGTTCTATGGCAACGACCCCGTTCAGCTGTCCCGTATGGCAGTGCACCCATTCCATGATTTGGTTACATCTACTTACGAGAATATCAGACAGACGACTGCGAGGTCTCCGTTTGTGTATAACTTCGCATCTTCTGAGAAACTGAACCCAAGTATTGACCTCAACGATTGCCGAATATACAAGATTGTAAGTGGCGGTATCAACGGGATTAGTGTGGATAAGTTCTCCACATATCCACCATCGGTGTTTGGGTATGTCAAGGAAGACCTTGAACGAAGCAATATCCCCAACTATTATAACATTGAGCTTAGCTTTTCGTCTGATACTCAGATAGTTGAGGTTGATTTTAATTCTAATCCCCTTGATACAGACCCATCGCAAGGTCTTTCACCTGCATTTAGGGAAGGGTACATCAAGTCAGTCCCCGATAAAACCTCTCTTCTTACTTCTTCTGACTTCCTCTTCAGGAATATCGGGATACACGAGGAGAATGGCGGGCTTGTCGGTGTATATGGCTCTTCACTACGCTCAACGAAGATACCATCAGTGGATACGGCACTGCTTGTTGAAGCGAATGGCGAGAGCATATCCATATACAATTACATTGAGAAGTATGGTGACACTTCCATCTTTGACAGAGTATTTGATAGGGCAATAGACTACACGCATGGGGTTTACCAGCCTAACTCGGAGACCCTTCAGTTCTTCATTGACAATAGCCTTGCTACCATATCAGTCAAGGGTAATCTGAAGTCAAAAATTCCACTCAGTGAATTATCTCGTTGTTCGGTTGCAGTCCTTGGAGTGTCTACTCCATTGGCTTATCCTGAGGTTATTATTGACCGATTCTTAGGAAGGGTTTATATCCTAACTTCGCTGACGGGGACTTCGGCAGTGATGGGAACTTCGTACATATACGGGGACAAGGATTGGAGATGCGTATCAACCTCGTCTTACTCCATAGACCCATCCAAGCGTATCTCCATAGATAGTCACTTTGACGGGGACAGCTCTGAAGGCACGGACATCTATGGGTACAGAGGTTCATACAGAAAGAGTAGCTACCTAATACAAGAATGGGAGAATGGGTTCTTGTCAATACCAACGGATAGGGTGAACGTATCAAATGGCGCATTCTCTGTTCCAAGTTCTGTTATACCATCAGCGATGTTGAAGTCAAGGGGAAGCTCGTTCACCGAGCCTACTATGTCACATTTCTCGGTAGGGAATATCGGGCAACTCACCTCTTCGCTTGTCGTTTCAGGAGAAGCCCCATCATCGTTCAGCGTATCGGAAATCCTAAACCTGATAAAGTCCTCCCCAATGAGGATTTCAATTAGGAACAAGGAGCACAAGGAAACATACCTAACGAGCGGTGATGACTTCACGATTAGCATTGAGCGTCTTCCCGTAGGGTCTGCGCTGAGCAGGAGCTTAGGACATTATGATGTCTGCACGCTACCTATGTTCAAGTATGGCTCTATGGTAGGAGGAGGCTTTGTCGTTAAGTCGGTAGGGTCTGCTACGGCATTCAGACTTAATGGTGACAACGTGGAAAGGGTAACTGACCTTAATGTTATTTCCACTTCACCTATCAACAACGGCTCAATAAAGACAACTCTTTCCTCAAAGAAGATGATGTCATCAGACGGGTTCGCCATCAAGGGAAAGGATGGTATCACCATCCTCGTAGATAAGTGGACTATCGGTGACGACCTCACCTTTGATATATCAACTTCTCAGTTTGAAGGGAAGCAAGTAGATAACCTGAGGATTGAATGTAATATCACTAAGGGTGCGTTTAACGCCCTCAGAAGAAATGAAATCTTCTCCTCGGAGATTGCTTGGATAACCTCTGAAGAAGAACGTAATAGGTATATTAACTCGTTTATTACTAAATACCTATCACTGAAGGATGACCTATCCGTATCAGTGTTTAGTAGGGTAAGGACTACCACGGATACCTCGGATGTCCTATTCACTGAGCAGGTGGATGGAATGGAACAGCTGAAGAACGTGTCTACGTCAATAGCGGAAGTAAATAACAACCTTATCTACTACATTGATATAAAGGATATTGACGATAGGAAGTTCTTTGTATCGGTAGGTATTTCATCTATAATAGGTTAAAGAAAATCACAACGAATGAGCGCAAACGACAATATAAAATACGCTCCTGGATTCCCCACCTACGGGGTGAAGGGCGATAAGGGTGGTAATGGCAAGGACGGGTCGTCATTGTACTACACGAAATACCTGCTTTCAAGTTTCATCTCCGACTCGGCAGAAGCGAACGCAGAGCGAGTTGAGGTGACGAAAAGGATGAACCAAGGTCTTCCTATTAACAACTACGAGAGCGACAAGACCAAGGTGACTTATAACGTTGGTGATATAGTCATTGATGGTGGCGGTTCTTTCTTCAGAGTTACGGAAGCCAATGGTCGTCTTGACTTATCAACAGAACCACTCCTATCTGTTCAGAATTGGGGTGCAAATGCACTCAGCGGGGTCATCCCGATTGACGTTAGTCGTGAGGTGAGCGATTCCGTCCTTGTAAGAAAGAATGATAGGCTTATCATCTCTCCAACGCTCAAGGGGCTTGATATTGTTGCTCATAGCGTAAGCGAAGAAGACCTGAAGGCTTCGGAGAACATTGCACAAGATTCTGTATTCCGTGTTATAGGTGGTATCCCAATGCAATACAATGGGTACAGCATCGTACCTATGAGTTCATTCGTTTCGTTTGACTTGGATGGTCTTCCAACCTATTTGACGATATACTACAACAAGTCCCTTGGTACTTGGGGTATTGAATCTAATTCGTCACTCGTCCTTGACCTCCCTATATACTCAAGCAGGTCGGGTAGTCCCGATATTAAGAGGGTGGATGGATACGAACCTCTTGAGGTATCTTCCATCGGGATGAAGCGTTCCATATACAACTCGTTCTTTGCCAAGTCAGTGAATATCCCTACCAAGAAGGATGTGTCCCCCGATTATCTTATGAAGTACATTCATTCGGGTGGCGAGCTTGGTGCTTATGTCTATCTCAACACGCAGAAGGAAGGCAAGCCCGTGGAAAGTGAGTTCGTTGGTCGCATCAACCTTCGTAGGGATGACATTAGCCAAATGGGTGTCTCTTCGGCAACGGAATATGTGCAGAGCATTGATGCCGTAAGGGACACGATTGTAAAGAAAATAGAAAGCAAGAAGGAGGAGAAGTCTTCCCTCGTTGCAATGTACCTAACTATCCTTGATTCGGTCGAGGTCGTCATAGATTATATGTAGAATGCTAAAGACGGGATTACCATCGCTTGGTGTATCAGGCAAGAAGGGTGATGCAGGGAAGGACGGATATAGTGCCATCTTTGGTCATCCATCGGACTTCTTCATGAGTGGTCTTGACTATATTGGATATAAAAACTCCATGGTCACGGATGATGAAGATGATGACTATCAGAAGTACCTTGTCAGAAAGGGCGATAAGAAATCGCCTCAGGGGCAAGTGTATCGTAGGTTGTATGTCAATCCAAAGGACATAAAGCTATTCAACGCAAATGGCACGATGAGGTCGGATGTGTTTAACATCCTTCGCTCAAAACTATACGAATGGAATGCCCCTAACTCTCCATACTATGTATATGGATACCCATACGGAGTAAAACCAACGCAGGAGATGCTTATCCCTATTGATGGTAATCCAAGGCATTACTTCTACTCCAACGTGGACTTCAGGGCTTTGCTTAGCAAGAGAATGATGCTAAAGCCCAATATCGCAAAGGGTGATGACCTCTTTGTCCTCGCTGGCGTTGGTCTAAAGAAAGTGAGGGTTGATAGTTCTATGGAGGATATTTCCTCAGAGACATTCAATCGCATCCTCCAAGATGCACCAAACTTTATTAGCGATAGCCTTTGGAATCGCAACGGGAGAGTTTGCGTTTCTTCACTAATCGGGATTAGCAATGCAGGGCGTGTGGAGAGTGGTCATACGGCTCACTACAAGAGGGAGAACCCAGCGTTTTCAACATCCGAGTTCATTAACATCCTTGATTATAGGGCAAATAGATTTTCGTCTTTACCACTTCTATCAAGAGGTGCTATCGTTGATTCTGATATTAGCAAGGGAAAGACCATAGCCTTATCAGGAGGTAACTACCTTTCCATTGATGCCGACCTACGCTCTTTCCGAATGGGAAGCAACAACGAAGGGGTCACTCTTAATGTCAAGGGGGTTCACGTAAACAAGGCTCTCAACGAGCGTCAGCTGTATGAGGCTAAGACTCTTGACAAGGCTATCTCATCAGAGTTGGAGAAAGAGTGCACCTTCCCTATTGAGTTTGACGAGTATGTCACAAGCAAGCTCCCATACGTGTATGAAGATAAGCCCGTATGTAAGGTGGGTGTTTATATACACGGAGACGATAGTAGCATATCATTCGTAATATCACCAAGCGCAGTTTCGGTAATATCGGGTGGCGTGCGCATCATGGCAATCAACACGTCAAAGGGAAAGTTCGTTATTCAGCCAACGGACTTTTACGAGATAGCACCATCAAGGGTATATACCATAAAAATGAAAGAGGCTGACGTGCTGGAGCTTTACCGAGATGTAACAGCTGAGAACTCGCAGTATGTTACGTTCTCTGTTGTTCCTTTTGTCCTCAATGATGGCGTGCGCATCTTCAAAAGACCTATTGAGAGAGGAGTTAAGGTAGAGCAAAAGGAGGGTTCAATAACCCTTTCTCCAATACAGCAATTCATGAATAAGTCTGAAGGAGCATTGTCCTTCGTAACGGACTCCTCTACCCTTATTGATACTTCCTTGAAGAGGAACATCATCCCTGCTGTTGATGGGGCAACGACATCTATGTCAGACCAAAAGCTGTTGAAAATTTTCTTCCCAACGGCTAAGAACTCTGACGGCTCGGTGCTGTATGATAGGATTGCTAAGGTTCAGGTTAATGGGGTTGATGTCCCTATCGCAAAGGATATTAAGTCCAACGCTCCTCTGTACTACGCTGATGGGGTCTACTCGGGTGTGCAAAAGGTAAACCTTTCAAACATTGCACATAACTCCTTCGTCCATTTCAGACAACCATACTACCTTGAAAACAGCGTAGCGATACCCTATATCTATGGGAAGAATATCCCAAGCAAGTACACTAATGAAAAGGAGGCTCTGCTGAGCACGAACCGATTCTATCAGAGTATTGAAGAAGGCTCAAAGCGTGTGCTGAATATATCGTTCACAACGGAAGGTGGGCGCACGTATGATTGGTCTATCTCTCAGCCCTTCTACGAGGACGAGAGAAAGAAGCCCGTACTTTCATTTGAAGGGGTTGATGAGCGTTTCATGAACGCTCTGAATAGGAATAAAAGCCTGAGTTCCAATATGTTAGATATATCTAACAAGCTCACCTTCTCCAATTTAGACCCTACTAATTGGTCTCGTATAGCGAAGGATATGGAGAGGTCTCAGGTTTATGTTGCTACTCTGTGTAGGCTGGGGACAATCAGTCCGTTTATGGTCTCCGATGGGAGCATTTCAAATGGTTCAGGTAAGATGAACAAGGCGTTGGCTTATGGTGAGAGGAAGATTGTATCTCCATTCATTAAGAACAAGTTCAGCCAATCAGGAGACGGAGAACCGATGCAGGTATCCATCTCTCTTGTTGCAGAAAACAACGTCATCATACCTGAGGGCGACTACGTAAAGATAACGAAGGGTAGCGTCTCAATAACGGACTTCATGAACGACAATGTTCCCTTTGCTATACTTAGGGAAAAGAATGTTGATTCATCTATGAGCAAGGAGGTTGCTAAGAACATCCTTGATATTCTCATCTCCGAAAGACCAGCCGCAAGAGATAGCGATGTAACCAGCGAGCGTGTTGCACATCAGATTGGTCTGATGAGCCAAGAGCGGGATATGAAGAATATCACGTCTATCGCTACACTCGGTAATGGTAGGTACGAAAGTGGTTTCTTCTTAATCATATCAACGATGAACTACCTCGTTGAGCATAGCGAGGTAAACATATCGCTGAAGCTCAAGATGGACAACCCTACATACACGGATATTGAACTGCCGATAAGCGTAGACCGAATGATGTTCTTCTCGCCTTCAGTTGATGATGGAGGTAGCATATCATTCAACCCTCAGTATGATGTGATTAAGACTTTCAACTACCTAAACGAAGAGCCAACCTTGATGAGCGAAACGAGCGTAGACCTTTCCTCAGGGATAAACAAGGAGAGCGCAATGTACGGGAAGTACGTTAAGAGTAGTGTCGTGTCATCAAGAGGCGTGTATTCTGTAATACCTATTGAGATAGGAGTTAATCAGCTAACGGAAGAAGAACTGAATAGCGTGCCCGACCAATATACGACTTGGGGTGAGTTTAGTGGAGTTGATAAGACGACATCAATTTACATCAAGCCATACCTCACAGAAAGGATGCTTGCCTCAGGAGGTACGTTCTCAAACGAGTTTAATCTTCCAACGTTAAGCTCACTTTTTGATGATGACACGCACTTCTCCGTTAAGTCTATCTCGGAAACGAACAAGACGCTATTAACCCTTGATTATCCTAAGCGTACATTCCAAGGGTACAAAATAAATGTAGGATATTCCAATGACGTTGTTTACAACGGAAAGGTCTACAAGAAGATTGGAGGCAAGGTGGAGCTTGACTTGGATATGAGCTTCCCATTGTTCACTGATGACGAGCTGAAGGCGAGAGCCTTTTGGAATAACGAGGAGAGCCATTCGCCACTTCCATCATCGCCATTTGAACGTCTATTCAGGAAGATACCATCCAACAAGCACGCCAATTCCAATGGATACCTCTTCCAAGACGAGGAGAAGGTGACAGCGGAAACGGCTAAGAAGGCGAGGGAGATACCTATCTCACTTGATGAGCTTAAACAGCAGATGACATACAAGGTGGTATGTATCTCCGAAGTGAAGGAAGACAAAATCAAGGGTGAAGTGGAAATATCGCCATACAAGATAGACCTTGGTGAAGAGTATCCCGTTGGACCTCTAATCAGCCTTGATAGGAGTCGCCTATCCTATAAATGGCGAGAGAACTTTGCCTCTTCGGTAACTATAACACCAAGGGTTGCGCAGGCACATACGGGTAGAGGTGCGGAAGAAGATGCAGGTCATCTTTGGTTGTTCACCTTGAGAGAACCTAAATAGGCAAACCATATTTGTATATATAATGTGCCCTACAAGTAACGACTCTTCAGCTTGTAGGGCACTATCATTGTTTTGCAATTTAGAAAAACTATTATTACCTTTGCCATTCATCAGCGAAGCCCGAAGCTCACAAGCAAAGTGCTTGTGGGTAGTTCAGCGAACAAATTTCTCACCAACAATGCAGATGAACAATGCTGTTAAAAATATCCAACGATGGTCAGTACATTAAAGTAGATGACCTACAAGAACATAAGACTTTCCAGCTTCTATCCTATATGACAGCGGAGAGGAAGGATGCTTTTATCCTTCGGAAGCTGAATCCGAATATCCCCGTTGAAGAGTCGTTTATGAGCGAAAACCTCATCGTCTCCTCGGGGCTATGGAAGGAGCTATACAACTTTGCTTCCGAATATAAGGAAGAGGTTGTCCTTTCAGATGCTTTCCTACCAACTCTCATTGATACGCAAATCACGAAGGAGTACTTTGAAAAGTACGTATCAGACCTTTTTGAGGGTTCAGAGATACAACCTTATGGCTATCAGAAAGATGCGGCTTATGCCGTTCTTAGATACCGAAGGTGCGTAGCTGAGATGTCTACGAGTGCAGGTAAGACCCTAACGAGCTATCTCATCTTTAAGTATATGCTTGACCATCTTGACGAGACCAAGATGGTATTCGTTGTTCCAAGTGGTGCGCTGGCTACACAGACAATGGAGAAGTTCGTCCTTTACGATGGGAAGATTAACCCCGCATTCAAGAAGGATTGGCATTATGAACTTGTCGGAGGAGGTAAGCCCGTGGCTAAGTTCAAGGGCGACAAGTGCAATATCGTATTCGGCACATTCCAATCCCTTCAGAAGGTAAACGTAGAGTTCTTTAGGAAGGTCACGGCTGTCGTAGGTGACGAGTGTCAGCACATCACCGCATCGGGAATGCAGGTTGTCTTTAGCCGTTGTGTGAATGCACGATACAAGATAGGTCTGTCGGGTACGCCACACAAGAAGAAAGGCACGATTGAATCCTACACTTCTCAGTCGTACATGGGTCCAATCGTATATACTCTAACGAGCGATAAGCTCATCAACGAGGAGAAGAAGGCAACTCCCATTGAGGTTGAAGCCATTGAGCTTGTCCACGACAATACGTATGGTGGTCTTACCAACCTATACAACCACCGAATGATGCGTCCTACGGGTGATACACGAATGGCATCAATGCTGTACAACGAAGAGCGTGAGTACATACGAGCATCGCACAAGCGACTTGAGTATATCTGCAACTGCATTGCCAGCTCAGATATGAACAGCCTCGTACTCTTCTCGGATGTTAAGGGTGACTACGGAAACCAAATCGTCAAATGGCTTGAGGAGAACACCGACAAGACCATATACTACGTAGACGGAAGTACGAGTGTCGCTGAACGTGACGCAATGAAGGAAGAGTTTGAGAAGGATGAGACCAACAACTCTGTGTTTGTGGCTACCCTCGGGACATTCTCAGAAGGTGTGGACTTGCTAAGGCTTTGGTACATCTTCCTTGTGGAGACGACAAAGAGCGAGCGCATCGTAGCTCAGGCTCTCGGTCGTGGTATGCGTCTCTTCAAGGGTAAAGAGAAGGTTATCCTTTATGACTTCAGGGACAACCTAAACTACAAGCCCAAGGGCGAGAAGGTCTCGTCAAGTCGCTCTTCTTGTTACTTAATGAAGCACGCAAAGGAACGAGACGGAATTTACAAGGATAGGAAGTTTCCTCTGACCCATAAGAAGGTTTACTTATAGTCTTCAAAAAACATAGTTCAATCCCCTAACTAAAATAAGTAGATAGGTAAATAAAATACCAACCTGCTATTCTTAGTTAGGGGTTTTTACTATGGCAAAGAAAATCAAATACATATACCCATCAAGGGAGAACAGAGAGGATAGACGTTCTCCTATATATGCTGTCTACGCAGAAGAACACGCTCGTGACGGAGGAGACAAGAAGAAGGCTAAGGCTCGTAACCTCGTAGACCTATCATCAACGTCTGCAAGGTGGAACACCAGCCTCATTGAAAACTCCTTCACAAAGGGCTCTACTGAAACGTCTAATACGGCTCTCAACTCGTTCAATGCGATGTATGGTGGAGACAACGTCTACCTAAACCCATATGCCGATGTCGTTGGACAAGATGAGTATATCCCATATTATGACAAGAGGTACTCCGTAAGGAGGCAACAGCTCAGGGACTTTGCCAAGAACCCAACGATTGAGACGTGTCTTGATATTATATCCAACGAAGCCATCGTCTATGATACGAATGGGTACTTTGCCAACTTGGATATTAAGCTCCTTTCAAGTGTCATCAAGCCTGATAAGAAAGGTCGTAAGTCGGAAGTGCTGGATGGTCTCGTCATGGCATTCCGTGAGGTATATCGTATATACAACTTCCACGTCTCGGATGACGCTTGGAATCTTTTCAAGTCTTTCCTTATTGATGGTATCCTCGCATTTGAAATCATCTACGAATATACCTCGGAGAATGGTATAATGAAGGCTACGGGTATAGCAGGGTTCAAACAACTTGACCCAACTACGCTATACACTAAGATTAAGAAGGTAGAAGGTGTCGGGGATGTTAAGGTATGGATACAAGAAACATCAGGAGGCTCTATTGAAATCCCTGACTCAAATATCATCTACATCTCATACTCGGGGAAGTACAACAACCTTAACGTATCTTACCTCGAAAGACTTTCAAGGTCGTACAACATCCTCAACCAGCTTGAAGGGTCTCGTGTCATTTGGAACTTGATGAACGCTCAGAAGCGCACCAAGATTGTCGTTCCAATGGGGTCAATGCCACCACAGAAGATGCGTACGGAGCTTGCTCAGTTTGAGGCATTCTACAAGGAGGATATAAGCATTGACTCGCTGAGTGGGGAGGTGAACTACAACAGCAGAGCCAAATTCCCATTCGCTAAGACGATGGTCTTCCCATCCAACGGGCAGGGGACTACGGATGTGTCTTCTATCGGTGATGACGGGTACGACATGAACTCAACCCAAACGCTTGAATACTTTTGGGATAGGTTCATCCAAGATACGCAGATACCACGTAACAGATTCCCTAACTCAGTAGGGAAGGGAATGGCTAACCCTTATGACTTCAATTCAGCTATTACGCACGAAGAGCATAACTTCCACCGATTTATCAATCGCCTTAGAGTAATCTTCAAGGAGATACTTATCAAGCCTACTTGGATTCAGTTTGCCCTTATGCACCCTGAATACGCAAAGCATGTCAAGCTCAAAACCGCAACGACTATTGAGTTCATTGACGAGAATATCTTTGTCGATATGAAGGAGAGCGAAAGGCTTAAGAATGCTTCTGAGTATGTAAACTCACTTCTTAGCATCCAAGAGGAAAATGACTCATCATATATCCCTACCAGCTTTGCAATAAGCAAGTTCCTGAACCTATCAGCTGATGATATGATTGAGCTGAATGCCGCAAGAGAAGCAAGGAAGAAGAAGCAGGAGAAGATGAAGGAAGAAGGCGAAGCACAGAACGGAGGTGGATTCGGTCAGATGGATTCCTTCGGTGGTGGTATCGCAGACTTTAACAACGGAGGTGGATTTGATGTTGGAGGCTCAGGTGGAGACTTGGGCGGTGGTGACTTCGGTGGCGCACCCGATATGGGTGGAGGAGAACTCGGAGGAGCTGATACGGGAACAGATACAGCAGGAGAACCCACATTATAAATGACTATGGCAAATAAGAAGTATAAAGTAACCATCAAGGAAAGCCCAAAGAGCAAACCGCTCTTTGAGGCTGATGATACGGCAGGGCACGGAAATATACCCATCACCGATGTAGACCTCCAGCAGAGGGTGTCTGCAATAGATACGAGAGTAGCCCAAGCACGAAAGATATACAACAACGAAGTAATCAAAGCGAACAACGAACTTGAGCTAATCAGAAAGGAGCAGGTCAAGAGGAACGAGGAAAAGGCACGTAACTCAGAAAAAAAATCTGACGAAGAATCAGATAACAAAAGTACTGAAACAAAGGACGTTGAGAATCCTAACGTAGGTGGCTCGTCACAACCAGCAGGAGAAAATTCACCCAAAGATTTGGCGGATTGAAAAATCCTTCCTACATTTGCAATGTGAACGAACAACACGGGTCACGTGAGTTCTTTGACATTGTTAGCAATTCAACAGAGGCTGAGAACCTCTGAAAAGAAAATTTCATCAAGATTTGGTGGATTGAAAAACTCTTCCTACCTTTGTGGTGTGGGAGACAAGTAAAGCCCACCTCGGTCTTTGACATTCTTGATGATACAATAAAGAGAGGCTACCGAAATGAGTCGGGTCATACCCGACAACCATCCTCGTGGTTGTAGATTGTAATCGAAATGTTCGGTAGTTTCTGATATGGATGTAGCGCAGTTGGTAGCGTACCGCATTTGGGATGCGGTGGTCGCAGGTTCGAGTCCTGCCATCCATACTAACCATTTTTCTCTGTTTTAATCCGTTTTTCATAGCTTAATGGTAAAGCACCTTGGCAGTTAACCAAGGAGATGTTGGTTCAAATCCAACAACGAACGGGCACTTGTAGCTCAATGGTAGAGCACCTCGGCTGTTAACCGAGGAGGTGTTGGTTCAAATCCAACCATGGGGACTTGTAGCTCAATGGTAGAGCACTCGGCTGTTAACCGAGGTGTTCTCGGTTCGAGTCCGAGCAAGTCCGCAATTTTCAAGCTGGTAGGTTTGTAGCTCAATGGAAGAGTCCTCGGAAGACCCGAGAGGGTATCTTGGTTCGAGTCCAAGTAAACCTACCAATCTTCCGAAGTGGTGGAATTGGCAGACACGCTACACTTAGGATGTAGTGGTTATCCGTGTGGGTTCAAGTCCCACCTTCGGAACGATTTTTTTTATGGTGGTCTAAGAAACAGAAAAAAATCAGTAGGTAGTCGTACTACCGAATTTACGCTTGTGGACTACCCTCCTATGGATGACCGAGCATTGCGCTCCTAAAAAGTAGTGGTAGGTTGAAGCAAGAAGTGAAAATTACATAAATTGTAGATTTTCATGTACGTTGGCAACGACTATTTCCGTGTCGCTTATTGGTTTGAAGAAGTAAACTACAAGACTTATGATTAGTCCAAACGAATTTTACGAAGGTCTTAAAAGAGGGGGATACAAGACGAATGTTAAGATATACCAATCTTCGCAGACATTAGATTATAATGGGAGTCCGATGTTTGAGCTTGAGATAGCAACTACAAAGACACGTGAGCCCATCAAAGAAGACCCTTACGATGCTCCATACGAGCTCAAGCTCACTATAAAAAGGAATCAAAGAGAAATCAATGATTTCATTATGGGGGTGAAGCTAAGTAGTTTGCGCTGGAAGTCCGCTGAGGAGGTTGATAAGACTATCGCCAACTTGGAGAAGTTTATAAATGACTTCGTTGATGCTTGTTATGACTATCAAAACGGCAACTACGACTCTACATCGGATTATTACGCATACAGAACTATATGTGGATGCTATGAGTATCTAAGTTCGTATTTTGATGATTTGCGATATGGCTTTGATGCGTATATAACTCGGACATAAATAGTTCTATCATACGAATGTCTCTTGTCGGTTCGGGGCATTGCGTTTATCATAATCATCTTAAGAAATATAGAACCGACAATGGAAGGATGGCAGAGTGGTCGATTGCATCGGTCTTGAAAACCGAAGGTCTGAAAGGGCTCGGGGGTTCGAATCCCTCTTCTTCCGCAAGAAACTCCGACTGAGTGCTACAATAGTATCACTCATTTGTATCGGGTTGAAATATATCGGCAGGAACTTCCGATTACACGGATGGAGAGGATGTAAGAGGCTATCCATAGATAGTCCAACCTCAGTGAAGTCCGAAGCCTATTAGTATTTTACTTTTAGGTGGTTCATGCGTTCGTTTGCACTTTGATATTAGGGAGTGCGCTAAGCGATAGGTCAAGTACAACCTCGGTAGCACGTCAGACTACCAAGAAAGTCTATCTCATTAGAGCAACATTGCGCCATCTGAAAAGCTAAAAGTCCAAGTGGTCAGACCATGACGATGGAAGGCATGCGGGTTATTCGCAGGAGCGTTTAGGCTTTAGGCAGAGCTTCACCCGCTTCTCTTGTGAGATATATAAAACGGAGAGTTGGCAGAGTGGACGAATGCACCTCATTGCTAACGAGGCGTACGGAAACGTATCGGAGGTTCGAATCCTTCACTCTCCGCTAAACCTGCACCCATCGTTCAATGGATAGGACAGCGGTCTTCTAAACCGCCAATCTCAGTTCGAATCTGAGTGGGTGTACTTTCTAAGAAGGGCAGTGGCGCATTGGCAAGCGAGCCTCGGTATCGGGGTGTCCATAGGACTTTGTCGGTTCAACTCCGACCTGCCTATCTAAAAGTCTAACTTAATCACTAAAATATGTTTTTGGTATCAAAGAACGACAAAGTCGTTATTGAATGCGAGAAGGAGGAGACGGCATTGTTCTACATCTGCACGGACTCTAAGATTGAAGTCCGCAAGACGGATGACGGATACTCCTTCCACAAGAAGGGTGTTGAGAAGCCTATGTACCAAATAGTCTCGGACTCGGAAGTTGATGCCGTAAAGATGTTCATCCGAGACCTTGGTTACAAGTACCCAGCCATACGGAAGTTTGGCTTATACAAGGCGGAACGTATTCTGTAAAAATAAAACGTAGTGCTTCTTGATGAAGATATTAAGGGGAGCGAAACCTCTCACTACGGCTGTGATGGTAGCTCAAATTGGTTAGAGCAATAGGTTGTGGTTCTATTGGTTGTG
>ERZ772962.12-NODE-12-length-140519-cov-7.364207_pt1 | contig 140519 bp, 104 predicted proteins | sample MGYA00580676_ERZ772962 | MGnify/ENA primary metagenome ERZ772962 (study PRJEB29015, sample SAMEA2738049) | human oral metagenome | biome: human oral; feature: human-associated habitat; material: saliva | place: China | collected 2230 ...
GGACGGCATCATCCTGGCCCTGCTGGCCAGCGAGATCATCGCCGTCACCGGCAAGAGCCCCTCGCAGCTACACGTTGAGCAGGTGGAGCGCTTCGGTGCTTCGGCCTACGCCCGTGTTGACGCCGCTGCCACCAAGGAAGAGAAGGCCAAGCTGGCTGCACTTTCTCCCGAGAACGTCACCGCCACTGAGCTGGCTGGTGAACCCATTGAGCAGCGCCTGGTACGCGCCCCGGGTAACAACGAGCCGATCGGCGGCCTGAAGGTCACCACCAAGGACGCTTGGTTTGCGGCCCGTCCCTCCGGCACTGAGGACGTGTACAAGATTTACGCCGAGTCCTTCCTGGGTGAAGAGCACCTGAAGGAAGTTCAGAAGGAAGCCAAGAGCGTAGTTAGCGCAGCGCTAGCCAACTAATCTCGCTTAGCTAGCTGGGGTCGGGTGCATCAGTGCCCGGCCCCAGTTTGTTTGCGGTCCAGTTATGTACATCCCAGTTATGGCAAGCACGAACAGACTGCTACACCGTGTCAGCTAAATATATAAGGTTTTTCCCTAGAATAAGGCCATGAGCTCTACCTCTTCAGTGCCCTCCGCTGCCAGCCCTGACGCGGGTGCCAAGCTGCCAGCTATGTCAGCTGGAGCCCGCCAGACGCGCCCCAGCTCCAGCATGCCAAAGGTGGAGTATCAAGACCCAGATAGTGACATCACCGCTGACGAGGCCATCAGCTCTGTGCCCTTCCAACAGTCACTGCCAGGGCCGGAAGATGACGTATTGCTAGCTAGCGGCCAGCCGGTTGCTGCTGCTTCAGCTGCTGCACAACAGCGCGCGCAAGAACGCCCTGGGCGGCGCCCTACCGCTGAGCAAATTAGGCGCCGTCCTAGCACCCGTGCCTGGGTGCCTAACCAGCATGGCGCCTGGGGGATGCTAATCATTCCACCCCTGGTGGGGGCCTTTATTGGGGGTTGGTCTTGGCATTATCTGCTGATCTGGCCGGCTTTCTGGATGGGATATTTTGCGTTCTGGGCCTGGACCCAGTGGCTACGCACCCGCTCAGAAGCTAAGCGCCTACTGCTGCTGGTGCCCATGATCTGGTATTCGGCAATTTGCGCTATAGCTGGGCTGGCGAGCCTAATCAGCGCCCCCTACCTGATCCGCTGGGCCGCAGTTTTCGCCCCGCTATTGGCGCTGGCCCTGTGGCAGGTGCGCATAGGTAAAGAGCGCTCGCTGCTTAGCGGCGTCACCACCACGCTTGCGGCCACGCTAATGACCGCAGTCAGCTACGACGTCGCCACTGGCGGCGCCGGCGGATTCCTAGGCTTAGAGAAGGGCGCGGACACCCTAGAAAGCTTTGGGGGTCCTCAAAACCTAACCGGCTGGCACTGGGCCTGGTTGGTTACCTCCCTGGTCAGCGGCTATTTCGTGGGCACTGTACCTTACGTAAAAGCCATGATTCGTGGCCGAGGCAAGCTCGCCATGATCTGCCTTAGCTTTGGCTTCCACCTGGTGGGGCTAGCTCTGGTGGCATATGCGGCCAGTGCCGGCCTGATCGGCTGGACCAACCTGGCCTTTTGGGTGGTGTTAACTGCGCGCTCCCTAGTACTGCCACTTATGCAGCGACAGAGGGTACGCAAGCGCGCCAAGGTGATTCGCCCCCGCGTGGTTGGGGTCAGCGAAATCATCATTAGTATCGTTATGATTATGGCCATTTTCCTGCCTTAAATCTGCTTCGATAACTGAATCTGCTTTATTGCTCGACGCCGCCTCTAGTGCGGCGTCGGCTTGTTGGGGCTGGGCCCAGGGCTAGGTTGTGGGCTGGGCCTGCTTGACGCTGCCTGCGGTGGAGTTGCTTGGGGCTGGCTTGGCGCCGCCTGGCGCGGGGTGCGGGCTGGCTGTGGTGAAGGATTGGGGGCAGGTTCCGCCACCGGGGTGCGTTTAATTTGGAAAGTGGCCTGCTGACGCGAAACCACAGTTTTACCCGCATCCTGGTTCCAAGCCCTATTAAAGGTTTGCGCGCCCGGCTCATTAGGTAACTGCTTAGCTGAACGCGCATAGACACGCTGATCATGCTGATCGCCGCCCTGATGCACAGTGACTACATTGGTGCGGTTAGTGGCGCTAACCGGCGCTTTGCCGTCTAAGCTGGGCACGATATCGTCGGCGTTTTCCATGCTCAAATACTGTGTACCTGGCGGAATTACGCTATTGCCGGTGGGGCTACCGGCGGTAGCTGTAGCCACAATATTGAAACGTGCCCGCACCTGCGCATTAGCGGTTAGGTTCGTGGCCACAATCCCACCCTGGGAGTGGCCGTAAATGCATACCGGGTCAGTGCTTTTAATGCCGGCCTTAGTCATGGCGGCAACCACTAGCTGCGAATAGTCGTCACTGGCGCCGGCATTAGCCTGTAAGTTAGTTAGTAGATCCTGGGGATTTGACTGGCCCGCAGTCCACTGTTGTGTACCCGGCAAAATCACCTGGTAGGAGCAGGTTCCATCAGAATAGGTGGTTTTAATGATAGAAAAAGCTCCAGTTTGCGGATCAGAAGAATTTATGTGATCGCAGTAATTAATAGTGTCGGCCACCGAGCCGTCATATTTACTTGTTAACGGCTTGAACTTAACCTGACTGGCCTGGCCTACCCCGCCGGCAGTTTTTGCTATACCTGCCAACACGGCAGCAGCTAGCTCAGCGCCCACAGCAGATTTAAAAGAGAAACTGAGCGGCCCCATAGCGGGGGAGGGCATGTCCATGCGCAGGCCGTCGCTGATCAGGGTGAGTCGGTAATTCTTTTTCCCGCCAGCTAGATACGCCAAGTAGTAGTTGGTGGCCTCAACATCGCTAAGTTCTTTTGGGTCAACCCATTTACCGCGCCAATAAATCTTATTGCCATCTGCAATTCCATAGGTTAGCTGCGCCTTTACCCCGGACAAGGATAGTTTAGCTTCAGGCCCCAGAAAAGCGCCGGCGTAAACCATGGCTGCCTGCAGAAATGCGCCAAGGCTAGGGCTAGCTTTATAAATAGCAATTAGAGCAGGCGCTTTACTAATTAACCAGCCCCCATAGCCACTACGAACCAGCAATATCACTATCTGATAAATAGCTTTAGCGTCCTCTAAATCAATATCTATTCCTAACGCTTTAAGCTTTTTCTGCAGAGTTTGAGGGTTATCTAGGCCGTATTTGCGTAGCTCGGCACGTACCGCACCCTCACTTAGAAAATTGTTCCTCTTATGCTTAGCCATAGAGACAGGATTGGCGCGTTTAAGCCCCTCTAATTTCCACGATGCCTGGGCTTTAACTTCGGCATCGGTGTAGAGGTTATAGCCCACTTGTAGGGCGTCAGCGTTAGTTTCACACTGACCGATGCAGGTTCTTAAAGCCTTGGTTGTGGCGGCGTCCATCTCAGGGGGCAGCCGCTTGGGTGGGGGCTGAGGAAATATTGGCGGGGGTTGTAGTGGCATACGCGGTAGTTCCAGCGCCCCAGGATTGGGCTCTGCGCGAGCTACCTTATAGGCATTGTTGGCTTGTTCCAACAGTGAGTGGACTTTCATAACCTGCCGTTTAAGCCTCATCAGCACCTGCGGATCTACATGCAGATTTTTATCGGGCCCAGAAACGTAGACAATGTCGCCCATGGCTAGGCCTAGCTGGGGGTGTTTAGCGCCTGAATGTCATTGTCGACGGCGCCGATCAGTACGTTTATGGCGGCGCTCAGCTGCGCTAAAGACTGGCCAGCGGCCTGCGCCGCGCTACCACGCCACTGGCTGGGGATGGTGGGCACCTGGCTTTTAGCGTTCAGGACCAGCTGCCTAACGTAATGCAAGTTATTCATGACTAAACGCTAAAGCGCCAAGTCAAGGCCGCGCTTTAGGGGTGTGGATAAAGCTGTGGGGGTAAAAAAGTTCCCCACAGGTGCATTAATTCGTAATTAGAACTCGTAGAGTGGGCCTATAAAGGCAATTCGTGCAGAGTGAGCATGGTTGCGGCAGTGGGGTTGTGGCAGTGTCTGTAGGTGCGATGTTAGGAGCTGAGTGAATTACTGGCCTGAGCAGGCTACTGTCCTGAGCAGATTAGTCTCAGCAGATCGTCGTCGTAGGCGGGGGAGAAGTCAAAACGCACCCCTTCAGCCATACGCTGTTTAACCAGTTGCCGGCACACAATCTGCATAGAACGTGGTAAGAGCTGGTAACTCTCGTGGCGGTGAATCAAAATCAGATCCGCCTCCTGGCTCAGCGCCCACACCAATAACACCAGTTCACGCTCGCTAAAAGTGCATTCGTCAATAAATTTATCGAGCGGGGGCAAAAGAGTTTTACACGCTTGCAGCATCTGCTCGCGGTGGGGTGGTGGCTCAGTGAAACCGCGCAGACCATCAAGGGTTTCAAAAGTTTGCGCCACAGTCAGCTGAGGCCATAGCTGCGCCTCCTGGGTTAGGGCCACAGCCCCCGGCCCAGCCCAGCGCGGTCCGGTGATCTCCATGGCTTGGCGCAGGGCCGCCGAAGGGTTATTCCAGGCGGCACTTTTACGCAGCATATATAGGGCCACATAGGAGATGCCTTCAGCCATAAAGCCGTAAATGACTACCGGCCAGGTGGGATCATCAGAAAAGAAACTGTACTGGTTAAGCCAGCCCAGCAGCATGTCAGGTTTGTGGTGCATGAGTGCAGCCAGCGGCCCAGACCACCACATCACGCAAATCCAGGTGCCGATAAGTGCGTTAAGTACCCGCATCCAGCGGCGCGGCGCATGCGGCCAAATCACTGCCCACAGTAACGCGAGTGAGGAGGTCAGTGAACCCATCACCACCACGCCCACAGCCAGCCAACTGGCTTTTTGAAATTGCATGTGAGGTAGCGTTCCCAGCATTACGCCCGCAAACAGCACCCCGGAAATTAGCATTTGCGAAATTTCCATGGCGGTTTGGGCGGCTGCAGCTGAGGCGGTGGGGGTTAGGGCGTCGGTGCGCACCAGGGCGTCAGTGCCGTTGTCGTAGGCCACGCGCGTGTGCTGAGTAATGATTTTGCCGCCCCAATAGGCGCTGATCAGGCATAACGCTAGGGAGCAAAATGGCCCAACCCGGAAAGGTAAAAGTGAGTGGTTGTTAATGCCCAGGGTTATGGCCAGTAAAAAAGTCAGCGTTAGTAGGACGGTGGCCCGCGCCCCCTCCAAACGCGCAATTAGGCGAATTAGGTTGGCGATAGCCACAGTCTCACTGATGCGGGTGGCCACCTTAGGTGGCAAGTGCTCAAGCAGCACTCGCGCAGAAGAAGGTATAGCTACAGCCACACCTATATTTTGCCAAGCTGCTTTTAGGCCTAACAAGCTTGTGCGCTTTTAGCGCGGCGCACGCGGTCAGTTAAGCTTAGAATCACAACAGCGAAGTGCGCAGACCCGCACTAGCTCCCCTGAGCGCCAATGAAGGAGTTCCCGTGTCCCCAAAGGGTGTCCACGCTAAAACCGCAGCCGCACTGGCTGCACTGACCTTATCGTTTACCGGTGTAGTTTTAACCCCTGGCGTAACTGCCACCGAGTCTGGCCAGGATTTCACCTCGCAAGCAGTTGCCAATGGTGGCGACGGTAAATTCCCGGTTTACCGCATCCCCTCAATCGTGCAGCTAAACAACGGTGATCTAGTAGTTTCCTACGACGGACGCCCCAGCCTAAGGGACGCCCCCAACCCCAACTCGATTCTGCAGCGTCGCTCCACTGACGGCGGGCGTACTTGGGGCGAACAAACCGTCATTCACGCGGGCGTTCCTGGCGCCCAAAAGCAGGGCTACTCGGACCCCTCATATGTGTATGACGCGGAAAAGAATATTTTGTTCAACTTCCATGTCTACTCTAAGGATGCGGGTTTCTTCCAGTCCGTTGACTCTGACGACGACGCCGACCGCAACGTTATGAGCGCTGAGGTTTCCACCTCCACCGACAACGGCAAAACCTGGACCCACCGTCTGATCACCAATGTGGTTAAACCCAAGGGCATCACCGGCACTTTCGCCACCTCCGGTAACGGCATTCAAGTTAAGCACGGCAAATACGCCGGGCGCCTGGTGCAGCAATACATTGGCACCGACTCAGCCCACAACGGTTACGCCTACTCGGTTTACTCTGACGACCACGGCGCCACCTGGCACGCCGGTAACCGGATCGGCAACAGCTTCAACGAAAACAAGGTGGTTGAGCTAAGCGACGGCCGCCTCATGCTTAACTCACGCAACTGGGGTGACGGGGTGGGACGCCTAGTCGCTATTTCTGACGACGGCGGCGTCAACTGGAAGAACCAGTACCTTGACACTGCCCTGGTAGACCCGGAAGTAAACGCCGGCATTACCCGCATGAACCCCCAGGCCACCAGCGGTAAGGCCGCCAAGGAGCTGCTGTTCACCAACGCCAACAACAGCCCCTACAACTGGCAGATAGATGTTGACCGTAAAGGCCAGTGGATCAACCGCATCACCGGTAACGTGCGCTACTCCTGCGACAACGGCGCCACCTGGCCCGTTAGCCGCGTCTACCACTACGGCCCGCACGCCTACTCCTCGGTGACCGCCCTCAAGGACGGCACTTTCGCCGTCGCCTATGAAACCAAAACCGACAAGGAAATCCGCGTAGGCACCTTCGGGCGCGAGTGGCTAAAGCCGTTCTGCGCCAACTTCGCTCCCGCTAGCGTCAGCTTGGGGGCCGGGGAAAGTACCAGCGTAAGTGTCACTATCCGCAATGACGACGACGTCGCCCTACCGGCTGGCTCCATGCGCCTAACCGGCCTGCCCGAAAACGTCAGCAGCGAGCTGATAGCCACCCCGGCACTAAAGCCTGGCGAGTCTGCCACCGTAAACGTCAAGGTCACCGCCACCAAGGACATTGTGGCTGACACCTACAATGTGGATGCCACCTTGGAGGCAGGTCAGTACACCCTGCGCGGCTCGGTGGAGCTCAAACTCACCGCCCCTGAGCTGATCGCACTGACCGTGGTCGGCGAGCGCAGCGACTACACCCGCGACATCGTGGCCAACCCCTACCAGGCTGGCGAAAAGCTGCCCTTCCACTGGAGCATCGTCAACAACACCAGTAATACCCTGCACATCGATAGCGCCAAGGGCCCCAAGGGCACCGAAATTGAATCTTGCAGCGGCGACATTGCGCCCGGCACGACCATGTGGTGCTTAACCAGCGGCTATGTGGTAAGCGAGCAGGAAGCTAAGCAGGGCTACCTGGATGCCACGCTGACGCTGACCTACACCCAGGGCGACAGTCAGGTCACCTACCCGGTAACTCGCTTCGACCAGAACTTAGGTAAGCGCCGGATGCTGCCGGCCGCTCCCACCCCGCAGCCCACCGAGCAGCCTACTGAGCAGCCTACGCAAAGCCCCACCCCGGCCCCGACGGCGTCGCCCACTGCCACGCCGACCGCTGCGCCAACCGTCGCACCCAGCCCCACCGCCGCGCCCACGGCTAGTGCCGTGCCCAGCGCCAGCCCCATGCCTAGTGCCAGCCCCATGCCTACCGGCAGGGCGGCACTAAAACCCTCACCGCTACCCTCCTCAAAGGGCTCCGGGAAGGTAGCTTTCGCCGGTAACGGTGGCGGCTCGCACCACGGCTCGCTGGCGGTTACCGGTGTGGCCGGAGGATTAGTGCTGGTAGCCGGGGGTCTAGTGGCCGCTGGTGGGGCGCTGCGCTCTGGCAAACTACGCGACTACCTGCGCCGTCACTAAAACCGACGGCGCGTGCGCTCGCGGGTCCGAGCTTAGGCGCAGGCGCGGGCTTGCGCGTGCGGGCTCAGGCACAGGTGCAGGCGCGGCTGCGCACCCCGGGGGGCGCAGCGCATCCGTTACGGACGAGCCAATCCGTTACGCGCCCGCGCCTAAGCCGGCGCAAGCCCGGCAAAAAAGTGGCTTAAAACCACGTTAAACCGGGCCTCTGGTGTTGGGGGCAGGTCAGCTGAGACAATTAGCGCATGAGTTGTGCTGAGACTGCTGACCTGCCCCTATCCCGTGTAAACCTAGCTGAAGTAAACCCGCCACTGGCTCTGGGGGTGTTGGACGGGCGCTACCGCGCCGCAGCCTCGCCGCTGGTAGACCACCTGTCTGAAGCTGCTTTGAACCGCGCTCGCGTGCATGTGGAAGTTGAATGGCTGATTTACCTCACCGATAACGAGGTTTTGCCGGGCGCACCCAAGTTCTCTACCGCTGAAAAGCAGTACCTGCGCGGTATTGTTTCCAGCTTTGGCCGCGCAGAAATTGATGAACTGGCTGAAATTGAGGCAGTCACCCGCCACGACGTGAAAGCTGTGGAGTACCTGCTCAAGCGTCGCCTAGACGCCGCCCCCCAGGTGCTGGGCCAAGACACGGTGCTGCCCCAGGTGCACGAGATTGTGCACATTTTCTGCACCAGTGAAGACATCAACAACCTGGCCTACGCCCTAACCATCCGCTCAGCTATCAAGCAGGTGTGGCTGCCGGCCGCCCAGGGTCTGGTGGATGACCTCAGCGAAATGGCTCGCCAGTACAAGGCTGTGCCCATGCTGTGCCGTACCCACGGTCAGCCGGCCACCCCCTCCACTTTTGGTAAGGAACTGGCCGTATTGGCTTGGCGCCTGGGCCGCCAGCTGCGCCGCATTGAGGGCACCGAATACCTGGGTAAGATCAACGGCGCCACCGGCACCTACGGCGCTCACGTGGTTTCCGTGCCGGGAGCTGACTGGGAGGCTGTTTCGCGCGGTTTCGTGGAGCACCTGGGCCTGATCTGGAACCCGCTAACCACCCAGATTGAATCCCACGACTGGCAGGCTGAGCTGTACAGCGACGTGGCCCGCTACAACCGTATTGCCCACAACCTGGCCACCGACGTGTGGACCTACATTTCTTTGGGCTACTTCCACCAGCGTCTAAGCGCCCAGGGCTCTACCGGCTCCTCCACCATGCCGCACAAGGTAAACCCGATTCGTTTTGAAAACGGTGAAGCCAACTTTGAGATTTCCTGTGCGCTACTAGATTCCCTAGCGGCCACCCTGGTAACCAGCCGCCTACAGCGCGACCTGACCGACTCCACCACCCAGCGCAATGTGGGCGTGGCCCTGGGTCACTCGCTGCTGGCTATCTCTAATGTGCGCGGAGGCCTAGGCGGCCTGGATGTGGATGAGCGCCGCCTGGCTGAAGACCTAGACGCCACCTGGGAGGTGCTGGGCGAACCGGTGCAGCAGGCTATGCGCGCGGCCGCCGTCGCTGGCGCCACCGGCATGGCTGACCCCTACGAGCGCCTAAAGGAACTGACCCGTGGTAAGCGGGTTACCGGCCAGGCTATGCGTGACTTTATCGCTGGGTTGGGTATGCCTGGCGACGTCGAAGCTCGCCTGCTGGCGCTAACCCCGGGCACCTACGTGGGCTTGGCTGAAAGTTTGGTGCGCCACCTAGAGGATTAACTAGGAATAATTCGGGGCATATCCCGGTTGGGCTAGTCGTGCTTGGGGGACAGTTTTAAAGCTGTCTACAGGCCGGCTAGCCCATATTCATAGCTGCCAGCTGCGTTGTGGCTGGGTAGGTAACACATTTAGGAGAAGAAAATGGCTGAAAACATCGACCGCACCACCGTCCTCAAGGTTTCAGGCCTGACCTGCTCTAACTGCGTGCGTCACGTGAGTGAAGAGCTAGAAGAGGTTGAGGGCGTCAAGAACGTTTCAGTAATCCTGAACAAGGGTGGCGTCTCTGACGTAATGGTGGTTTCTGACGTGCACCTAGACGACCAGGCCCTGGCCGACGCCGTCGATGAAGCCGGCAACTACACCCTGGAAGCCATCGAACGCGACGAGTGAGGCGGAGCCTTAAATAATGACTGATATCCAAGAAACCACCTCAACTAGCGCCAATCATGGCAGCGTAGATTTGAGCGTGGGTGGGATGACGTGTGCCTCCTGCGTGGCGCGCGTGGAGAAAAAACTGAACAAAGTGGCTGGCGTTAACGCTTCAGTTAACCTGGCTACCGAATCAGCCCACGTTGAGCTAAGCGCCCCGGTAGACCCGCAGCAGCTGGTGGCCGTGGTGGAAAAAGCTGGTTACAGCGCCACCGTGACTAAGGTGGAGGACGGCGCCGTCGAGGCTATGCGCAAGCAGGAAGCCCGCCACCTGGCCCACGCCGCTGACCTGCGCCGTCGCCTGATCGTGGCGGCCACGCTATCAGTGCCACTGATGGTGATCTCCATGGTCAGTGCCGCCCAGTTCTATGGCTGGCAGTGGGTTGTGGCCGCGCTGGCCCTGCCGGTGGTGACTTGGTGTGCTTGGCCTTTCCACAAGGCCGCTTTCACTAACCTGCGTCACGGCTCCACCACCATGGACACCCTGGTTTCGCTGGGGGTTATTACCGCCACCTTGTGGAGCTTGTGGGCGCTGATTTTTGGCGGTGCCGGCATGCTGGGGATGCGCATGAGCATGGAGTTCATTCCGCGCGCCCAAAGCGAGCATGCCCACATGTATTTTGAGTCTGCCGCCTGGATCGTGACTTTCCTACTCACAGGGCGTTTAGCGGAGGCGCGGGTGCGTCACCGCTCGGGTGACTCGCTGCGTAAGCTTTTGCAGCTGGGCGCCAAAACTGCTGCGCGGGTTAACGCTGACGGCTCGGTTAGTGAAATTCCGATTGACCGCCTGCAGGTGGGCGATCGTTTCCGGGTGCGTCCGGGCGAAAAAATTGCCACTGACGGCGTGGTGGTTGAGGGTCACAGCGCCATTGATGCTTCCTTGCTGACCGGTGAATCTTTGCCGGTGGATGTAAGTGCAGGTGACGAGGTTACCGGCGCCACCGTGAACACTTCGGGCACGCTGGTTGTGCGCGCCACCCGGGTGGGTGCGGGCACCACATTGTCGCGTATTGCCCAGGTGGTTACTGCCGCCCAGGCGGAAAAAGCGCCGGTGCAGCGCCTGGCTGACCGGGTCAGTTCGGTGTTTGTGCCCACGGTTTTAGCTCTGGCTGCTTTAACTTTCCTAGGTTGGCTGGCTACCGGTCATAACGCCCAGGCCGCGATTACGGCAGCGGTGGCGGTGCTGGTAATTGCCTGCCCCTGCGCCTTGGGTTTGGCGACGCCTACCGCCCTGCTGGTGGGTACTGGCCGCGCCGCCCAGTTGGGTGTGGTTATTCGTGGCCCGGAGGTGCTTGAATCTACCCGCCGCATTGACACGGTGGTGCTGGATAAGACCGGTACGGTCACCACGGGGGTAATGCACCTGGCTCAGGCGGTATTTTTCGACGACGCCGCCGAGGTAAGTGATGCTGGCGGCGCTGGTGCTGAGGCCGGTGCTGCTAGCGACGGCGCCACGGTTGTGGACTTGGGAGAGGGTGCCAGCCTAAGCCCAGCCCAGCTGCAAACCTTGGCCCTAGCCCAGGCACTGGAGCTTCCCTCTGAGCACCCAGTAGCCCGCGCTATTGTGGCGGGCACGCAGCTAGACGGCGTCCAGGCGCCCCAGATCAGCGAGTTCACCAACCATGCCGGGCGCGGGGTCAGCGCCACGGTAGCCCACGCAGCGGGCCAGAGCTACGCCGTCGTCGGTAAAGCTACCTGGCTGAGCCAGCAGGGCGTAAGCCTAAGCGAGCAGGCTGGAGCACAGGTACGCGCCCTAGAAGACACCGGCGCCACCGTGGTGCTAGTGGCCTTGGGGCCGGATGCAAAATCGCTGCGCCTGCGTGCCGCCCTAGCTGTGCGTGACGAACCCAAGCCCACTACCGCCAAAGCCATCAGTGAGCTCAAAGCTATGGGGCTGCGTCCCATCCTGCTCACCGGTGACAATGAGCGCGCCGCCAAGTTCATCGCCGCCCAGGTGGGTATTGATGACGTAATCGCCCAGGTACTGCCCGAGGATAAACGCGACGTGGTGGCTCGCCTGCAAGGTGAGGGGGCTAATGTGGCCATGGTGGGTGACGGTGTTAACGACGCCGCCGCTCTAGCCCAGGCGGGCGCTGCCGGTTTGGGCATGGCCATGGGTACTGGCTCGGATGTGGCCATTGAGGCCGCCGACATCACGCTAGTGCGCGCCGACCTGGAGGCAGTTGTGGCTGCTATCAAGGTTTCGCGCGCTACGCTGCGCATCATTAAGCAGAACCTGTTCTGGGCTTTCGCCTATAACGTGGCCGCAATTCCGCTGGCCATGGCGGGTTTGCTCAACCCCATGATCGCCGGGGCCACTATGGCTATGAGCAGCGTGATCGTAGTGTCTAACTCGCTGCGCCTGCGCCGCGTGAAGTGATCTGACAGTGTGAAGTGACATAGAATAGTCTGGCTACTTCGAATTAAAGCGCGCACTTTGGGCTGCTAGCCCGGGTGTGCGCTTTGTTATGCACACTAGATAGTGTCTTGGAAGGTGCAGCGGACAAAATAAAATATCCCTAATGAGCTATCTCTATTTAGCGGGGATATGTGGGGATATAAGGCCCAGTTTCATAGACTAGCCCCATGACCCAAGCGCCAGATCAATCTGCGGCCGGTAGCCCCGCCGCCACCCCGGATAGCCGGGTAGCTACCGCCGTCGAAAAACCCAGCGCCCCGGCTGAGTCCGCCAACTCGGCCCGCCCAGTTGGTTTTCCCCGAGTAGGCATCACCTCCCAGGCGGAACCGCAACCAACTTTGGTGGAAACCAGCACCCTAACCTTGGTTGACACCCTAGAGCGGCGCGAACACCGCACCCGCGACCTACTATTTGCCGGTGTCTGCGCGCTAGGTCTAGTAACGGTTTTTCTACTGGCTGTGTTCGCCCAGGAAACCACCACCGCTGTCATTTATGACGTACAGACCGTCTTTTCCCAGCTGCTGCGCCGGGTGCTGGTGTTCCCGCTGCAAGCCTTTGAAGGTATCGTCACTTTAGCTCTGCCCCTAGCGTTGATGGGGCGCGCTTTGCTGCATAAGGACTGGTGGCGCTCAGGCCAAGCCCTGATCGCCTTGGTCTGCGCTTATCTACTTTCTGTGCTGTTCATGTACCTGTTGCAGCTGCCGGTGTTTGACCAGGTGCGCAACGGCATGATCTCCTACCGTAACCTAAACACCTACGAGATTCTCTCGCCCACCTATGGTGCCTTGGCGGCAGTTATTTTGGCTTCCGGTAAACACCAATCCAAACTGGTAAAAACTTCCTGGTGGCTGCTGGGAATTGTGGTGGGTGTTTCGGTGCTACGCTCAGCTATTACCCTGCTGGCAGCGGTGGCCTCAGTGCTGTTGGGTCTTATCGCCAGCTACTTAGTGCTTTACATTATGGGCGTGGCAAGCGAAAACGCCACGGGGGTGGCTCTGGCGCGCGGCCTGCGCCGCTGCGGTGTGGACGCTGTCAAGGTGGTGCGTCTAAATCCGCGCCAAGCCCCCCTGCAAGCCTGGCAGGTACGTACCGACTCCCAGCTTGGTTACACCGAGAAAGTACGTGAAAACCCGATCGTTTCCACCCAAGACGATGGCGCCGTCGTCGAAACTGAAACCCCCCAAACCCTGGCCCCGGTGGGCAACGACGAAAAACTTACCCCCTTACCCGACTACGACTGCAGTCACGAGCTGGAGCTAGCTGAAGAACTGTGGCAGTGTCAAAGCGAAAACATTCACCGCATCTACGCGGTGTGGGACCAAGACGGCAAACGCTATGACTTGACCGTGATGGACACTGACACGCACGTGGTGGGTTTTCTATCCACTGCCTGGGACACCCTACGCACGCGTGGCCTGGCCCCAGCGAAAAACTATTCGGTGCGTGCCAGTGCAGAAAACACGGTGATGATGAACCAGATGGCGCGCAGCCGGGCGGTGCGGGCCCCGCAAATTCTGGGCGTGGCTGAGGCAGAAGAATCAATGCTGCTGGTCACCGAACATATTGTTTCCCCGCGTGCATTTGGGCAGCTAGGCGACCAAATCTCTGACGAGACTTTGCTGGATTTGTGGACCCAGCTGCGTCGCGCCCACACGGTTGGTCTAGCCCACCGCGCCATCAGTGATCAAAGTGTGCTGGTGGACGCCAGCGAGCATATTTGGCTAACCGACTGGGATGACGGCGAACTGGCCTCCTCTGAGCTATCGCGCCGCATGGACCTAGCCCAAACCCTGGCCCTGGTGGCGCTAAATGTGGGGGTGGAGCGGGCCATTGCCTCCGCCTCACGGGTGCTGGATCGCGATCAGGTAGCTTCTATCGCGCCGATGCTGCAAAAGGTGGTACTGCCGCGCTCTACCCGCGCTGCCATGGGGCGACGCGGCAAGATTTTGCAGGAGCTGCGTGACGCACTGGTGGCGTTGGTGCCTACGGCCCAGGCTGAACCTGCCAAGATTAACCGTTTCTCTGCCCGCACTATTTTCATGGCGATTGTGGGTGTGGTGGCGCTGTGGACGGTGCTGGGGCAGATGAACTTCACCCAGATTTCTGCGGCGGTTGAGCAAGCTAATTTCTGGTGGTTCTTGGCGGCGCTGGTGTTCTCGCTGGCCACCTATGTGGGCGCCGGCATGACGCTGGTGGCTTTCACCCCCAACAAGCTGGGTTTGATTCGGGCTACCGAGGTGCATTTTGCTTCTTCTGTGGTGGCGCTGGTAGCCCCGGCTGGTGTGGGTGGGGCGGCTATGAACTTGCGTTTCCTTAACCGTAAGGGGGTGCCGACGGCGGTGGGTGTGGCCACCGTGGCGTTGGTGCAGGTTTCCCAGTTTGTGGTGACTGTGGTGCTGCTGGGTATTTTGGCGGCTACCACTGGTACTTCTTCGGGCTTGTCGTTGCCTTCTGGCTGGGTGCTGGTTGCGGTAGTGGTGGCGATTTTGCTGGCTGCGGCAGCTTTGGCGGTGCCGCAGCTGCGCAACTGGATTTGGGTGCATATTGAGCCCACTGTTAAGCAGGTGTGGCCGCGTCTGGTGTGGTTGGCTTCCAACCCCACTCGTATGGGTGTGGGCGTGTTGGGTACCGTGATTTTGTCGCTGGCCTACATTTTGTCTTTCGGGGCTTCACTGTGGGCCTTTGGCTATTCGCTACCTTTCGCGGTGCTGGCGATTACTTACCTGGCTTCTAACACGGTTGGTTCTGTGGTGCCTTCGCCTGGTGGTTTGGGTCCGGTGGAATTGGCTCTCACCGGTGGTTTGGTTACTGCCGGGGTGCCTAGCGGTGTGGCCGTGTCTGCGGTGTTGGTTTACCGTCTGGTTACCTTTTGGATCCCGATCCCGCTGGGTTACCTGTCCTTGCAGCGCCTGCAAAAGCGTGGTGACCTGTAAAGGCCTGCTGGTTGCGTTTTTCGACAGTGTCCCCGGGGGCCCTCGACGGCGCCGTGGGGCTTAGACTCGACAGCGCCGTTTGCGTTAGACGACGGCGCTTGGAGCTTATGTGGCTAGCGTGCGCTGGCGGGTTAGCTGTGCCGCCCACTGGCTTGCAAAGTGGCGCTACTTATAGACTTACCAGGAGGTAAATGGCAAAAACCAGGCAGGAAATAATAGTGGAGATCCAGGAGATTACCCAGCCGCGATAGCCAGCCCGCTTAGATTCGACGATCGCAAAAATCCCCAAAGCCATGGTTATGAGAACTACCCCGGGAATTGGGGATAGTAGTAGTGATGCCAGGGCGATGAAGCAGATTGCTGGAGTTTTTTGTCGCGGAGCGTTGTAGCCCGCAAAAGCAAATACCTCGCGAGGATTTACCTCTTGTGTACCTGGAAATACAAAATCGTCAGGAACAATCTGGCCCGGGTGGCTGATTTGATTAGCGCCGGCATTACTATTGGGGGGCTGGTGTGCAAATACGCCGGATACGCTCATGTCTTAAGTGTGCCCAGCTGGGCTGCAGGGCGCAACATTAACTCAGCCGTCAACTATCAAAGTTGGATCTGTCGGCACACAAACTGGGCGTGCTGACCCTCGAAGCTGGGCGTGCCGGCACATAAACTGTGCATGCTGACAGCTCAAAGCAGGCGTGCCGGCACGCAAGGTAGGCTTGGCGGCCACAGCATTTTTGACTATCTCAAATAAACGTAGGGTCACTTATGTTTCACGTGAAACATAAGTGACCCTAGTGCTATTAGCTAGCGGTCAGTTATTCCTGCTCGTCAGCCTTAGAAGCCTGCTTGTGGCGCTTGGAGTAGGCCGGGCCTTCCAGTTCCACACCGGCAGGTGCTGAGGCGGGGGAGGGGCTTTCTAGGTTGGTGCCACGCAGCTTCGAGATAGCGCGCATCAGGTGGTAGATGATGATGGCGCCGAAGGAGCCCAGGGCGATACCGGAGAAGGACATGTCGCCCACTACCCAGGTGTAGTCAGCGATAGCCACAACCATGGCTACAGCCGCAGTGTTGAGGTTTACCGGGTCAGAGAAGTCAACCTTGTTCTGCACCCAAATACGCACACCCAGCATACCGATCATGCCGTACAGGACCGTGGCGGCGCCGCCCAGCACGCCAGCGGGAATGGTGGCAATAACCGCGCCGAACTTAGGTAGCAGGCTCAGCGCCAGGGCAGAAATGCCGGCCACCACATAGGCGGCGCTGGAGTAGACGCGGGTAGCAGCCATAACACCGATGTTCTCGGCGTAAGTGGTGGTACCTGAACCGCCACCGCTACCAGCGAGCATGGTGGAAACGCCGTCGGCAAACAGGGCGCGGCCGGTGATGTTGTCCAGGTTTTCGCCTGTCATAGCGGATACAGACTTAACGTGACCCACGTTCTCAGCCACCAGCACCAGCACCACGGGCACAAACACACCCAGGTACTTAATATCGAAGCTGGGAGCCTGGAAGGTGGGTAGACCCACGACGGCAGCCTTGCCGATAGCGGAGAAGTTCACTTCACCCAGGGCCACGGCGGTGGCGTAACCAATCAGCACACCAATCAAAATGGACAGGCGCCCAATGATGCCCTTAAACAGCACCGTGATCAGCAGGATAGACACAATGGTGACGGTGGCGGTGATAGGCGCCTGTTTAACGTTGTTCCAGGCTGAAGGGGCCAGGTTGAAACCGATCAGGGACACAATCGCACCGGTAACCACCGGAGGCATCAGCTTGTCGATCCAGCTGGCACCCACAAAGTGCACCAGCAGACCAATAACCGCCAGGGTTAGACCCACCGCAATAATGCCTCCCTGAGCTAGGGAGGCCTTGTGTGGGTCAATCAAACCGCCATTAGAAGCGTTGTAGCCAGTGACTGCGCCAATAGGGGCAATCAGGGCAAAAGAACTACCTAGATAGGAAGGCAAACGTCCGGCAGTAATTCCTAGGAACAGCAAGGTACCCAGGCCGGAGAAGAACAAAGTAGTAGTAGGGGAGAAGCCGGTGAGCAGCGGCACCAGGAAGGTAGCGCCGAACATAGCTACCACGTGCTGCACACCAATCCCGATGGTGCGCGGCCAGGTTAGACGTTCGTGGGGGGCGACGACGTCTCCCGGCTTTACCGAGCGGCCGTCACCGTGCAGGGTCCAAAAACCTGCCTTAGACATTTACTGTCTCCTGTCGCAATGGAAAAAGGGGTCCATGCGGCAGAGCCCGTGCGTCTGGCGCGTTCGAGCGTCGTCGTCCGAGCGCTGCCAGACCACCAGTCTAGACCTAATTTCGCCGCAAGCTAATGCTGTGGCAGTAGTAGTTAGGACACACTCAGCGCCAGGGCTGCTGCGGCCCCTGCCATCAACCAAGGCCCAAAAGCGATACGTCCCTTAAGTTTCAACCTGCCGCTAAGTAGCAAAGCCAGTGCCACCAGACCACCAAAGAAAAAACCCAAATACAAGCCCATTAGCAGGGTGCTCCAGCCGTGCAAAGCCAACAGTGGCCCCAGTACCACATACAAATTCGCGTCGCCCATGCCAATCCCCGGGGCTCGCCCCCACAGCTGCGGCAGCAAACTCAATGCAGCCAGGGCAATATACACCAGGGCGCCCCCACCCAAAGCCCGCAGTAAGTCGCCAGCGCGTAGGGGAGCGGCGACGTCGTCGATACCAGCAGGCGCTACTTGCGGGCCCAGCCAGGCTAAAACCATTCCCAAAAGCAACACTGCGCCGGCAACCGAAAGCAGGCGGGTGGGTAGGTGTTGCACGCGCCAGTCCACCAGGGCGGCAGGGATCAGTGCGGCTAGTACCGGCACGGACAGGGGCAGTGACGACGTCGCAGCCGTGCCAGCTAGTGCCTGAGGTAGTGACAGCACCCCCACTAAAAGTGCGCCACCTAGTAGCACGCTAACCGCCATGCCTCGATTGGTTAAAGCGGCTACTAGTAGCAGGTCCTTAGCTGACCAAGCTTCACGGGGAGCGTCGCCCACGGCCTTTATATAAGCGCGAGCCCAGGACGCCAGCTTGAAGTAGGTTAATGCGCTAACAATTCCTAGCTGTAAAAAGGTGAATACAAGCGCAAGCAAAAGGTCACTTCTTGCCCTCGGATGCGGCCGCAGTGGGCTGAGAACAACCGGCAGGGGCGGTGATGGGGGAGCCAGACTTAATGGCAGCCATTTCCGCAGCAGACTTGATGCCGTGGTTGTACTGGGCGCCCAAAACTACGTTAACAGTGGTGTCAGAAGAGGAGGCGCGCGGGTCCTGCTGGACCACTACCGTGCCGCTAAATACCTGGGCCACGGTGTAAGCATTGGTGATACCCGCTGGTCCGGCGGTGAGCAGCACATTGCCGTCATAGGCGCCCTCGGCCCAGTCACCGGTGCTAAGCACAGTTAAACCAGTGTCTTTCAGGTTAGTTTCGGCGCTACCTGCCAAACCGGCCTTCTTGGTGCCGTTGTAGATATTGACGCTAATGTCAGTGATTTCGCCAGTAACCGCTTGGGCGGCAGGGCATACCGGGATGCGCTTAACTAGCGTGGGGGTGGGGACGGCTTGGAAGCCAGGGTCTGGTACTTTGACTAGCCCAGTGCCTACGACCAAACCGAGGGCCGTAGCAATAACCATTAGAACTAGACAGGTACCGATAATGACGCTTTGGCGCTGAGCCATGCGGGAGCGGTAGTTTGCTTTTGTTTCAACCTGAGGCACCCTTCCAGGGTAGCCGATTAGGGCGGGTTGAGGGGGCTAGTCATTACAATTTCACCAGGTAAACGCTTGGTGTCTTAAACCTGAGGAAGCCTGAAAATTAGCTGGGCGCAGGGAGTGTAAACGAGCCAAAAAAGGGTGCCTAAAGTGCGGTTTAGGGTAGCTGGCGCAAAATAATATTAATGGGCTATAGGTCTGACAACTTCGTGTCAAACTGTCACGAAAATTGGGTCAACTTCAGCGAAAAGAGCACTGATCTGCACAAACGCTAGCACCTTGAACTTTGGCAAAACTGAGTACAAATGCCCAAAATCGCTAGTGGATCACGTCACAGGTGTGGTAAATTAGTCAATAATCAGCCCTTTGACGGCTACCTGATCCCCAAACGAGGAGACGCAATATGGAAGACAGCATCATTGCGCGCATCCCACTCTTCGAGCGTATGTCGCCTGAGGAGCGAGAAGAGCTACGTGGCATGATGTCGCAGACAACTCTGCGCCGTGGTGAGGTTCTATTCAATGAAGGTGACTCCGGCGACCGCCTATACATCCTGCTCACCGGTAAGGTGAAGCTAGGTCACACCTCTGTTGACGGCCGTGAGAACCTACTAGCGGTCCTAGGTCCCGGCGAAGTAGTCGGCGAGCTAACTCTATTTGACCCGGGCCCGCGCTCTACCACCGCTACCGCCGTGGCCACCACTGAGCTGCTGGCTCTAGAGCACAACCAGCTAATGGGCTTTATTGACTCCCACCCCACGCTGGCCAAGGACATGCTGCGTGCCCTCGCAGTGCGTTTGCGTCGCACCAACATTGCCCTAGCTGACCTGGTCTTCTCCGATGTTCCTGGGCGTGTAGCCAAGGCCCTGTTGGACCTGGCTGAGCGCTTTGGTGCACCCACTGAAGACGGCATCCATGTCCCCCACGACCTAACCCAGGAAGAACTAGCTCAGCTAGTTGGAGCTTCGCGCGAGACCATTAACAAGTCTCTGGCCGAGTTCGTTTCCCGTGGCTGGATCCGCCTGGAGGGGCGCGCTGTAACCCTTATCGACGTCGAGCGCCTCAAGCGTCGCGCCCGCTGATAAACGCGTATAAATAGCGCTCACAAGCTTTAGTGCCCGGTCGTAATTAAACGGCCGGGCACTGATTTATGTAGTGGTGCTAGCGCTTAAGGTAGCCACTAGTTGGTGGGGCGCTTGAGGTAGGCGATTAGGTTTTCGGTACCTGCCGGGCCGGGAACGATTTGGACTAGTTCCCAACCGTCGGCACCCCACTGATCCAAGATTTGCTTAGTTGCGTGCGTGATTAGCGGCACGGTTGCGTATTCCCAAGTAGTCATGATTACAGCCTACCTGTTAGCTGGATGAAAAGGGTGGGGTTGCGGGCGCTTTGAAGTGGTCTGATCTTAGGCTGCGGCGCGCGTGGTGGCGGCGTGAGAGGTAGCCTCGCTCAGGCTGGGCTTGCGCCGTAGTAGGGAGGTGCGGGCAGGTTTGCGTAGTTGGCGGATTTCCTCCGCCAGGGCGTCGTCGCTGGAAAGCCAGGCAGCCCAGTCAGTGATGTGGGGCATGTTGCGGATCAAGGCGCGGCGTTCGCGTTCAGTTAAGCCGCCCCAAACTCCAAAGCTAGAGTCGCCATTGAGGGCTTCGGCCAGGCACTGCAAACGCACCGGGCACGAGTAACACAATTCGCGCGCTTCCCGCTGCTCGGCCCCCTTCCCAAACAGCAGAGTGGTGTCTATACCGGCACACGCTGCCAATTGGGTCCAGGAATGAATTTCGTTATTCATTTTGGAACTACTTTCATTTGTCCAGGCGAGCACTTCTTTGTTACTCAGCTCACCCCAGACTCTACGCCTGTTTGTCCGCGGATTCAAATTCTCGCTGCACGTTATTTCAAAATTTTCCAAATTGGCACAAAAACAGGGTCAAACCAGGTATTAGTCCTAACAAAAATTTTGGCCTGCATGCCAGAAGTGTTACCAAGCCGCTCTGTCTCATTGCTTGCACCATGACGTAGGCTAGGGGCTATGTCGAAGTCTGCTAGCTCGAGAGTCTCCCTCTCCTCTCCCCGGGAGCTACTTGCCGCACTGCTCTCATTCTTTATGTTGGCCGTTGGTGGCGGCGTGTTCGCTGCCGGTTTCGCGTTGCCCTTTGTAGGGGCGGCTTCAGTTCTTACAGATGCCTCAGTGCAGCTGTTTGACGAGCTACCTAGCGACTTCAACGTGCTTCAGCCCTCCCAGATTTCCTATCTAAAGGGCTCAGCTGGTCAAACCATCGCACAGTTCTACGCGGAAAACCGCATTGTGGTGCCGCTAGCCAAGATTTCCAAGAATGCCCAAAACGCTATCGTGTCCGTTGAGGACAAGCGTTTCTACAAGCACAAGGGTGTGGACCTGTCGGGTATGTTGCGTGCGGTAGCTACCAACGCAGCCGGTGGCTCCACCCAGGGTGCCTCTACCTTGACTCAGCAGTACGTTAAAAACGTGCTTATTGAGGCGGGTTTGCAGGCTAGCGACCCGGAGGCTGTGGAGGCTGCCCGCGCTGCCACTCCGGCCCGTAAACTGCGTGAAGCTAAATACGCTTTGACACTGGAAAAGCGCTACACCAAAGCGCAGATCCTGGAGGGTTACCTCAACATTGCAGCCTTCGGTCCTTCTACCTACGGTATTGAGGCTGCCAGCCGCCACTACTTCTCTCACGGTGCCGACAGTCTGAGCGTAGGTGAAGCTGCGCTGCTGGCTGGTATGACCAACTGGCCTACCCGCTACGACCCCATCACCAACCCTGATGCGGCTAAGACCCGCCGTGACTGGGTGCTCCAGAAGATGCTTGAGGAAAAGTTCATCACTCAGGAGCAGTACAAGGAAGCCACCAGTCAGAGCATCGACTCCATGCTGAAGGTAACCAACGCCGTCGGCGGCTGTGGCTCAGGCTCTAGCGGCGTAACCAAGAGTGCCGCCTACTTCTGTGAATACGTGGTGCGTGAGATCCTCACTAACGACGCCTACGGTAAGGATGAGGCTACTCGCCGTCAGCTGCTGCTACGCGGTGGTCTGCAGATCACCACCACCTTGGACATGGCCAAGCAGCAGGCCGCTTACGACACCATGGCTAACTGGCTGCCCACTGGGGATGAGTCCAACGTTAAGGGTGCACTAGTATCTATCGAGCCGGGCACCGGCAAGATCATCGCCATGGTGCAAAATACCAACTATGGTGAGCCCAGCAATGATGACCCCACCGCCACTAAGCTGTCCTACGCGGCCGACTCTAAGCACGGCGGCTCTAACACTGGTGGTTTCCAGCCTGGTTCATCCTTCAAGCCGATTGTTTTGGCCCAGTGGTACCAACGGGGCATGTCTGGCTACACGGTGCTAGGCGGTGCCCCCCACACCTTCACTACCGGTGACTTCCACGCCAGTTGTGACCCGGGTTTCGCCATTGAAAACTGGACCGTGGCCAACGCTAATGCTTCTGAAAACGTTAACCACACGGTTATTAACGCTACCGCCCTGTCGGTAAACGTTAGCTACGTATACATGCTTAGCCGTATGGACCTGTGCGCGGTCACCGCTATGGCTAAGGATCTGGGTATAACCACGGTTGATGGCGGGGAAATCGACCACAACCCCTCCATGGTGCTGGGCACCATGAACGTAGCTCCGATCACCATGGCCAATGTTTACGCCACCTTCGCGGCTCACGGCACCTACTGCCCGCCCACCGCCATCACCAAGGTAACCAAGGATGACGGCACTGAGATCAAGGTCCCCTCAACTGCCTGCCGTCAGGTTATGGACCCCACTCACGCAGATCAGGTGGCATTGACCCTGACTTATGTAATGAAGGGGAACGGTACTGGCGCAGCGGCTGCCCTTAACCGGCCTAGCGCCGGTAAGACCGGTACTACTGAAGAAATGGATAACGCCTGGTTTGTGGGCTTTGTGCCGCAGCTGTCCACCGCCGTGTGGGTAGGCCACTCTGAGGGTAACTCCCCCATGAACGGCCAGGTTATTGGTGGTCGCTACTACTCCACCATGTATGGTTCTGACCTGCCTGTCCCGCTGTGGCGCGACTACATGAACTCGGCTCTTTCGGGCACTGAAGTTCAGCAGTTCAACCAGGTCAGCCTGGGTGGCAACAGCGCCGTCGGCAACACTGGGGCCACCCCCCAGGGCAACACCGGCAACAATAACAACAACAACAACGGCAATAACAATGGCGGTACTAACAACAACGGTACCGGCAACAATGGCAGCTACAACAACTCCCAGGGGGGCAACACCACCAGCAATGGTTTGAGCTCCGACAACTACACCGGTACCCCCCAGGACCGTCGCAACAGTGGGAACGGCCAGTGAGTGCGCTTAAACAACTAGCCTGCGCCGTCGGCACTGTCGGCGGCGTGGGGGTGGCAACCCTAGGGTGGAGCCTAATCGAGGCTCGCTGGCCGGTGCTGCGTCGCATTGAGGTGCCCGTACTCGCCCCCGGCTCGGCGCCCATCAAGCTGCTGCATATTGCTGACCTGCACCTAACCGGAGCTACCAAAGCCCGGGTGGCGTGGGTGCGGGCACTAGCAGATAATGAGCCAGACCTGGTTATTAACACCGGCGACAATCTATCTACCCTAGGTGGCGTAAGCGCCCTAGGCCAGGCCCTGGAGCCGCTGCTGGCCTTCCCCGGCGCCTTTGTGCTCGGTGATCACGACCGTCACGGCACGGTTTTCCGTTCACCCACCCGCTACCTGCGCCGCGATCCGCGTAGCAATGATGATCCGGTTGCTGACTTGCCTGTACTGCCCTGGGAGGAAGTACGTGACATGCAGCTAGCTGGCGGTTGGAAAGACCTGGATAACTGTCGCGATATGGTGGAAGCGGCCGGTCAGCTCATCGAGCTAGTGGGTGTGGCTGATGCTCATGCCGACGACGACGCCTTCCCCGAGGTAGCTGCGGGGGAGAGCGCTGCAGGGGGCACTAGCGCCGCCGTCGTGAAAATTGGCGTAACCCACGCCCCCTACCAGCGCGTGCTAGACCAGATGGTGACCGACGGCGCCCAGCTAATTTTGGCTGGACACACCCACGGAGGCCAGCTGTGCCTACCCGGCTATGGGGCGCTAGTGTCAAACTGCGACCTACCCCCAGCCCAGGCCAGCGGCCTAAGCACCTGGCCTGCCAGCTTCAAAGCCATCCACAAGGGCACTGCCCCAGCTAGCGAGGATGGCCAGGCCTACCTGCACGTATCGGCAGGTTTGGGGACTAGCCCCTTCACGCCGGTACGTACCGCCTGCCGCCCTGAAGCCACCCTGCTGACCCTCACGGCCCGCTAAGTCTGCCCTCACGGCCCGCTAAATAGCTGTTTGTAACGCGCTACACATCCCAAGTTTGGGTTGCAATTGGCTTTAAGGTTGCTAAACACGCTATGATAGGCAGGCACCACGGGGTGTGGCGCAGCTTGGTAGCGCGCTTCGTTCGGGACGAAGAGGCCGCAGGTTCAAATCCTGTCACCCCGACTCATAAACTGCGTCTCAGGAGTAAAGCTCCTGGGACGTTTTGTTTTTAACCATTGTCATAGTGTGCGTTGCTGATGGTTACTGGTAGCGTGCAATGTATGCACACCGAATCGGCACCCGCAACCGCGCGTTTACCATTCCTTGTGGCTGTTTGCCGTCCCACCGGAGACATTGCCACTGATGAGTTAAACACGCTGCGAATGTACGGGTGCCTAGGTGATGAGGATCTAGAGATTATGGATCTACTAGATACCGATGCATGTGAGCCGGAAACCCTAAACCTGCAACGCGACTACAGCGGGGTAATCATTACGGGTTCTCCCTTCGGCTTCCACGGCGAGGACAAATCCCCAGAACATCAGCGCGTAGAGCGGCGTGTACATGCGCTAGCTAAGCGTCTGATCGACCAAGACTTCCCCACCCTGGGTATCTGCTTTGGCTTGCAGGCGCTGAGTCTAGCTAGCGGCGGCAAACTGGTAGATGGCTTCGGGGAGGACCTACAGGCCCCCCGTATCAGCCTTACCGACGACGGTCACCGCGACCCGCTTACCGCCCACGCAGGCCCAGTTTTCTACTCCTACACCGGCCACTCACAGGCCGTAGGGATACTGCCCAAGGGGGCCTCCATCCTTGCCACCGGGGACTTTTGCCACGTGCAAATGCTGCGCTGGGGTAAAAACGTTTACGGCACCCAGTTCCACCCCGAAATCACCCGTAAAGGTATGCATATCCGCATCAACACCTACGGGGACACCTACTACCCTGCCGACCAGAAGGCCGCCGTCATAGCGCGTTGCGACAGTGCTGATGTACTCAGCGCTAACCAGCTCATTACCCGCTTCGTTGAGCGCTACCAGCGCACCGCCTAAGCACACACTGCGCCTAAGCTGGCCCAAAACAAACGGTGCCATATAAGCCCTAAACCAGGGGCGGCGTCGTAGAGGAGAAAAAATGGCCATCGACTTTGCCAAGTCGGACCGTAGCAGCATTGGCGTGGAGTGGGAGCTTCAGCTAATTGACTGCGACGACGAAAACCTACGCCAATGCGGTGACTGGGTAATTGACCAGCTCCACCGCGCCCACCCCGACACCCCGCTGGTGCATGGGGAGATGCTACGTAACACGGTGGAGCTAGTTTCGCGCAAACAGTTCTCCGTGGCCGCCTGCGCCGCCGACCTACAAGAAGGCATAGAGCTGCTACGCCCGGTGCTAGAGCCGCTACGCATCGACCTAGCTAGCGCCGGCTCACACCCCTTTGCTGACCCAATTTTTCAGCGCGTGTCAGACTCAGGTCGCTACGCCGAGCTAGTTAACCGCACCCAGTTCTGGGGCCGGCAAATGCTGCTATTTGGCACCCACGTGCATGTGGGTATTGAGGACCGTGACAAGGTCATGCCGATCTTGAACTACCTGGCCACCAAACTGCCGCATATGCAGATCCTCAGCGCTTCTTCCCCGTTCTGGGCGGGCGTAGACACCGCCTACTGCGATAACCGCGCCATGGTGTTCCAGCAGCTGCCCACAGCGGGCGTGCCGCGCCTATTTGAGCGTTGGCAGGACCTGGAGCACTACACCGACGACATGCTCAAAACCGGCGTGATTGACCACTTCGACGAGATCCGCTGGGATATTCGCCCCTCGCCGCGCCTGGGCACTATTGAGGTGCGCGTGGCCGACGCCGCCACTAACTTAACCGAGGTGCGCGCCATTGCCGCCCTGGTACATGCCCTGGTAGAAACCGCCTCACGACGCCTAGATAAGGGTGAAACCCTAGAAACCATTTCGCCCTGGTTCCTGGACGAAAACAAGTGGCGTGCTGCCCGCTACGGCATGGAAGCGATTTTGATCGAAAACATCCACGGCGACGAGGCGCTCATTACCGACACCCTGCCGCTACTGCTTAAAGAGCTAGAGCCTGCCGCTGCAGACCTGGGCTGCCTAGATGACCTTGCCATCTTGGACGACATCAGTCGCAACGGAGTGGGCTACCAGCGCCAGCGCCTAGTGGCCGCTAAATTCGGTACTCTGGATGCGGTAGTGGCCCATATGCGCGCCGAAATGGCTGCCGGTAAACCCATCACCCCCGCCAACTTCGAGTACGACAACGAGGCTATTTTTGGTGCTACACAGCACCACCACATGGTTACCCGCTAGCGCGCTAACGCTTGCTACGCGGTGGCGCCCTGGGCCGGCCTTTAGCCGGCCCGCTGGCCGTTAATCAGGTGTCCCTCAGACGGCGCTAACGCGCTAACACCCACAAAACGTAACTGGCCCCCGGACCTTAAGTCCGGGGGCCAACGCTGCCCGCTAACAGGTTTTGGTGCTAGTTAACAGGCTGCTTCTTAGCTAAAGGCTACTTTTTGGTGTTGGCGCGATCCATCACTAGGCGCTCGCGGCGTCCAGCGCGACGGGTAGAGTGCGAAACCACGCCCAGCATGATCAGGAACAGACCAATGATCACCAGGCGGCCGCTGACGCCGTCGTTAAGAACGGCTTCAGACAGGATCCGGCCAAAGCGAGACTGCAAAGCCATATTGGCCAGGAAATCACCCAGGTACTGCTTGGTAATCGAAGGCACCACCACAAAGGGCAAGCCAATCAGCAAGGTAGTAATACCGGTGACGAAGGTGCCCAGGGAAGAGCGGGTCGCCGTCGCCATCACCACGATCAGCAGCACTATCGCCATGCCTAGCTCAATGACGCCGGCAGTAGAGAAGACCTTAGGCCAGCCGTCAGCTAAAGCGCCGGTGAGGGCGTTAGCGGCGGTGTGCATCAAGAACCAGGCGATCGGGAACAGCACTAGCGCCAGCAGGGTGCCACCCCAGTGCGCGGCAGCACGTGAGGCGGGCTTACCAACCACTGTGGAGCCAGCCAGCAGCACGTCGTCGTCAACCTCATTGCCCGCATCGGACTGGTTAGCCGAATCGCTGAAAGCAGCGGTGCGGGTGGAGGCGAAGATCGCGCTAGAGGGGCTGGGGGCCACCGGAGCCAGGTCCGCAGAGTCAGCCGTGGCCAGGTGGTCTAGGCGCTCAACCCCTACCGGGGAGGTGCTGGTAACTACCGGCTTAACAACCTCCTCCAGCTCCATGTCGGCGGCGTCCATAATGGTGGTTTCAGTGTGATCACTGGCCACCACCTCATCGTCACCAAAGTCAGCTTCGGCGCCAGTGGCTTCAGGCTGCTCAGGGGCCGGGGGAGCCGGCGGCTCGGGTGCATCTGCAGTTGGGGTGGTTTTGCTGAGCTCGTTGCTGGCTGTGTCCGTGGCGCCGGCAGCCGGGGTGACCGGGACAGCTGGCGCCGGGGTGACTGGCACGGCTGGGGCTGGGGTAGCCGGAGACGGTAGGGTAATGCCCACGCTAGAGGCGGCAGAGGCAGCAGAAACCGCAGAATCAATAGAGAAAGTGGACTCTGCCGATAAAGCCGAGCTCACCGTGTGCGGCGGGGTAGGAATGCTGATAGCAGAGGGAGCATCAAAGTCGGTAGGCAGCGGGATAGCAGCGGCCTCAACTTCATGCGCGTCATTTGGCTCCTGGACGCTGTCTACAGTCTCCTGGTCTGCCTGGTTGGCCTGGTTGGCCTGGGTGGCCTGGTTGGCCTGGGTGGCCTGGGTGGCGCTTGCCTGGGCAGAGGCGGCAGAAGCCGGGGAGGGCGCAGTGGAGCTGTGCTCTAGGCTAGAGGGGGCGCTAGCGGCGCTCACGCTAGAGCTGGTTTCTGCAGCCGAAACGGTTTCTGAGGCAGAGCTAGTTTCCGCAGCAGAGCTAGTTTCTGCGGCAGAGGCGATCTCAGCAGCCGAGGCGGCGCTGGCAGAAGCTGCACTAGCCGAGAAGGCACTGGCGGCAGAGAAAGAATCTGGGATCAGATCCTCACGCACCACCGGCACCTGGATGGTTTCGTCGTCGCTGTCCTCATCAACCGGCACAGGCTGAGGGACGGCAGTAAACAGGCTACGACGACGCACCGCGCCCGCCTGCGGGTTAACCGCGCCCGCCTGCGGGTTAGTAGTGCCAGCAGAGGTGGCGGAGGCCGGGTTGGTGGCGGAGGCCGGCTCGGTGGCGGAGGTGGCAACGTTCTGGGCGCCAGAAGCGCTGTCAGCAGAGCCAGCAGCGTCAGAGCTGGCGGCGCTAGAAACAGCCGGCTTGGCGACATTGGCCGACTCAGGGATGTTAGCCGAGGTGGCACTAGCGGGAGACTGGGCAGTCACCGAGGCGGCAGCAGCGCTGGCCGCAGTTAGTGCACTAGCGCCGGTAGCCGCAGTGGCGCTGGTGGCAGCCGTGGTGGCGGTAGCGCGGCGGGCAGCAGAGTCAAAAGTGCCAGAAGTGTGGGCGTTTTCAGCGTTGGTGTAGCGGCGGGCGGCAGCCGGTGGGGTGTTGGCCAGCATGGCGGGCACACCATTGTTAGCCAAAGAGCTCGCGGGCACGTGTACCGAAGGGGTGGTGCCCAAAACCGGGCCGTTAACCGGCGCGCTGGGAGCTGACTTGGGGGCCTGGCTGGGTGGCATAGCCGAGGCAGAAGCAGCGCTAGGGGCACCGGACTGGGCAGAAGCAGTGCTAGGGGCGGCGTCGGGAGTAGCACCAGAGCGGGCACTGAGCGGGGCTGAACCAGCTGAATCCGGGGTGGGTGCAGAAACCGCAGCTCCAGTGGCCTCAGGCGCAGCCGCAGAAGCAGCCGAAGGTACAGCGGCACTAGAGGCACTGACCGCAGAGTGGGCGCTACCGGCAGAGCGAGCACTAAAAGCAGAGGAGGCACTGCCAACCGAGTAGGCGCTGGGGGCACTCAAAGCCGAGGCCGCGAGGGCCTCAGCGGCAGAACTGGCGGTGTAACCGGCTACCGCAGCGGCGGCGCTGGCGGCGCTAGCAGCTAAAAGTGAAGAAACTGCAGGTTCGTCATCGAAAAGATGCGCATTATTACGCATCGTAGGGCGCAGCTGGGCCTCGCCTTCGTCGTCGTCCCAGATGCTTGCGTTGGGCCGATTAGTACTCACAGCGTCTCCTTGGGCAAAAGCTATAGCGCAAGCAAAGGTATCCCTTATTTTTTGCGTTAACTACCAGGCACGCCGTAAAACCGTGCGAATTGCCTGAATATGTGTCTAAAATAATGTTTTTCCTAAAATATTTAGGTCTGGATTAATGGGTTAAGCAGTTGCTTTATTAGTTTCCATAGCTAACTGCGTAGCCATTTGGGTGCGCCCGGCCTGGCGGGCCCAGTGTGAGCCGCGTGCCAGCGGTGACATAACTGCCGCCAAGAAAATCCACACCACCGGGTCAATCACGACGTATTTACTAGGGTCAGTAAACAGCGGGTGTTTGATGCCCAACCACACTCCCACCCATAGCACCAGGTAGAAAGCCAAAATGGTGCCAGAAGTGGCGGCTGCCCCGGCGGTGGAGGTGCCGGTTAACGCCCCCACACTCAGCAGCAATAGAGCCCCGGCTACCAGCGCAAACAGCACCTTGCCGTGGCTGAAAGTGTGGGCGTTGGCAGCGAAAACATCCGCGCCAGCAACCACCCCGGAGCTAAAACCGGTAGCTACCAGCGCAAAAACCGTCAGCAAAGGGGTGATTACCAAAGAAAGCATGTGGTCAGATTTACGCGACGGCGGCGGCAGCGGCACCTGCCCGGGCTGCTGGTCCAGCTTGGCCATTTGCTGGGCATAAACCGCCTCACGCCGTCCAGCACGGCGAGCACGGCGCATACCCATGGCCCCACCAAATAGCAGCATGGCACAAACAAATGAGGTCAGCCCCAGGGTGAAGTACTTTTGCAGCCACAGCAGCACCAGGGAGCCACCTAGCAAAAACACCCCGGCAACCACTGCCCCCAGCGAGGAGTTGCGGGCATAGTAGCGCTCAACCCAGCGGCAAACCACAAAAGCCGCCACCGCCAACGGCAAGGCCAGCAGGTACTGCTCAGCTTGGTAGCTGAAGCCAAAGTTAGGGCCCTGGTATTTGACTACGAAGGCGGCTAGGGCCATCACCCACGCCCCTTGTGCCAAGCCAAAAATGCTCGCGATTATGTGACTCCTGCGCCTGCCATGAGGGGCTGAGTCGGCAACTTGCTGCGTAGTGGGGTGGGTGGCCTCGGTACTCACACCTAGAGCCTAGCGCGTAGGCTTTGATTTGTGAGCACTAATGCCCTTATTGACGCCTGTTTGGCACTGGCCCGTGAAGAACGTGTAGCGGCTGCAAGTGAGGCTTTATATGAGGCCTCGGCCCAGTTGCGCTGGCAGGAGGCGCTGCGTAAACGTTGGCGTGAAGCCCGCGCGGAGGCTAGTGTGCGCGGGGCGGTTAGTGGAGCGGCCATTGAGGGGGCGGTGGTTAGCGCCCAGGCTTTGCGTGAACAAATTGCCGCCGGACTTGAGGGGGCGGGAGCGCATGCTTCCAGTAAAGACCCTGCTTGGGATGCGGCCACCGGCTTGTGGCGAGCTCACAGTCGCCTGGTGGGCTATATGCCTGATTTGGTGGGGCGCACTCGTCCAGTGGTGCCGGCGACGGCGCAGCTTATGGCAACTTTGCATCGTGACGTTGCGGGGCCGCTAGCTGTTGGGGGGTTAATCAGTGAGGCGGTGGTGGGCTGCCCACGTGAAAGCGCAGGGCTGGTTGAAAACGTAAAGACAGCGTTTGCAGACGGGCAGCTGCTTGAAGGTAGGGGCCTGCTTGAAGGTAGGGGTCTGCTTGAAGGTGGGCCGGGACCGAACCTGGGGGGCCAGGAGCTGCGTGAGCGCCTAGAGCAGATCGTGGCTTTAGTTGACACCCCGAACCTGCCGGCACTGGTGCGGCTGGCGCTGGTGCACGCCGAAATGCTTACGGTGCGCCCCTTCGCTTTAGCTAATGGGGCGCTGGGGAGGCTGCTGGTGCGGCATTTGAGTGTACGCGACGGGCTAGACCCCACCGGGGTCAGTGTCAGTGACTATTACGCGGGACGCGTGCCTGGAGCCTACGCTGAAGCCGCCCAGGCTTATGCCAGTGCCAGTTTGGAGGGTGTGGTGGCCTGGATTGTTTGGCAGGCTGAGGCGCTGCTGGAGGGGATGCGTCAAGGCAGTGAGCTCTCACGCGCCGTCCAGGCCGGCACTACGCAGCGCTAACTGGCTTAAAACGCTTCGCCGGCCAAACAAAAGCCCGCCAGCGGCGTCGTCGTAACTGAACGAGTGCCAACTGGCGGGCTAAAGGGCTCGGATGCTTAGTGGGCAGACCCCTCGCATTAGTGAGCCGGTTTAGTGGGCTGGGCCTTCGCGTTAGCGGGCTGGTTTAGGGGGCAGGCCTGGGACTAACGCGCCGGGCCCGAAAATTAGCGGGCCGAGCAAGAGTTGGGGCTGAGCCCATCTAAAACCAGCATGGTGAACACCAGTGACTGCTTGAGGTGCTCGCTAGCGCCGGCAGTGTGCGACTTGGCGTCGTTGGGGGTGAAAGTCACCCGCGCACCGCGAGCGCACCAGTCGCTGGCCAGGGTGGAGCCCACCTGGTAGTCGATGACGTCGTCGCCGCGCCCGTGGGTGAGCAGTACGGGCATGGTGGGCTTTAGGTTACCGATGCGTTGCTGGGCCAGCATGGTGCGGTAGGGCTCTTGCGCCATGAGCTGGTCCACGTTGGTGCCGTCGCTGGTCAGCTGGGATAGGCGGGTGCCGCTGTAGAAGCTGCCCCCCATGACGCAGGTGTTGGTGGCGCGCTGCATTACCTTCTGGCCGTGGGGCGATAGCGGCAGGCTGACGCCGTAGCTGGTGGTTAGACCTTTGAGGGCGTAGAGCTCGAACAGGGCGGATTTGCCGCCGTCGAGTTTGGCGGGTAGGGCGCTGAGGTTGGCCGGGACTGCACCTGCGGCTGCACCCTTGATGTTCAGTTCGGGGGCGTAGGTGCCGGCTAGTTCGGCGGCGCTGGCTGCGGCCCCGCCACCTTGGGAGTAGCCGTTAATTACGATGGGGTTGTTTTTGCCCAGGTCCCAGCCTTTTAGCTGGGTGGCGGCGCGGGCTGAGTCCAGCACGGCGTGGCCTTGGGAGACGCGGTCCATGTAGGTGTGGGCGCCGGGGGTGCCTAGGCCTTCATAGTCGGTGACTACTACGGCGTAGCCTTTTGCTAGGAAGGATTTGAAGAACAGCTGCTCATAGTCGCCGATAGAGTTGGCGATGTTCCAGGAGGGGGCGCAGTCGTCGCTGATGCCCTGCGTGCCCGGGGCGTAGGCGATGATGGGGCGCTGGCCTTTACCGCTCCAGGCGCGTTTGGGCTCAATCACGATGCCGCTGACGGCAATGTCTTTACCGGTGCGGTTTTTGGATGAGTAGAGGATGCGTTGGGCTTTGTAGGGCCCAATTTTGCTGATCCCCAGGGTGTTGATGCCACTGACGGCGGCTTCTTGGCGCAGTAGCTTGCCCGGGGTTCCGTCTAGGGTGGCGGAGTTGTAGTAGAAGGGGCGGGCGACGTCGCCGTTGGGGTCTTTGCTGAAAACTCCAGCCTGTGCGGGGCTGGTGGGGGCTAGGGCGGCGGTGCCTAGCATCAGGGTGGTTAGTGTGGCCAGGGCTGGGCGTAGCCAGCGGGTGGCGGTTTTGGGGGCAGTGTTGGGGCTGCCTGCGCGGCGCGAGCTGGGCTGCTTCAGGCGCAATTGGGTTTTAAACACGCGGTTACCTCGGCATTAGGGAGTTCCAGGAGTTGTGTTATGAAGTCTAAAAGCGCAAGCTGAAAATTTCCCGAGTTGATCCACAGGTGGATAACTTTTTTACCTCATGCTTTTTATCCACAGCCTGGCAGCGCTTTGGGGCTGGCTGGGGGCATGGTGTTGCGCATGGTTTTAAGTGTCGAGTTAAGCGCGCCGGCCCCTAGAGCCCCTGACATTGGTAACAGCGGCGCTGGCGGTGGCGTTGAGGCAACAAGTGCTTATCAGTCCAGCCCACCCGGCGTTGGCGGGGCGGTAGGCCCCTTGGTGTTGGGGTTTGGTTCCCTTGAGTATTTAGAGCAGCTGCGCTGCCACCTGCAGATCGCTGCCGTGGATGCTTTCATCCAGGTACCCATGCAAGCTGCGGGCCAGGGTAGCGGCGGGGTTAATGGGGTTGATGCGCTGCATATGGCCGGCCAGTTCGCCTACCTTAGCCAAAACTGCCTACAAAGCTGTCTGGGAGTGTGCCAGCCGGGTTTAGCTGGCCGGGCCCGGGGCCTACTGGACCAGTTAGAGGGGCGCGCCGACGGCGTCGAGCTAGTAGAACTGAACCTACCCATGCAGGTGGAGCGGCTATACCGACTGCTGCTAAGTAAACAGGCCAGCCAGCTTGGCCAGGTGGTGTTTGTGTGTGGGGCGGTGGGCGGCATTGGGGCCACCTATAGCGCCGCGCTACTGGCGTGGGCTGGGAGAGAGCTAATCCGTGGTGGTGAGGCGTCGCCGCTAGCTCGGCGTCGAGACCAAGACACATATTCACAGCCGCAGGGGCCAGGCTTTGGCTCGCCAGCCGCGCAGGCTACGGTGGATGCGGCCCTGGTGGACGCCAACCCCTACGGTGGCCTGGACCTATATCTGGGAAGTGCCTACTGCCAGGGCGCTAGCTGGGGTCAGCTACCCAAAAACCAGTCGCCGCTATGGCCGCAAAGACTAGTGCGGGGGCTGGGGAAATATCACGGCGTGAAGGTGCTAGCTGGCAGTGGTGGCCAAGGCGGCCCTAAAAACTGGCAGCAAATGAGCCAAGCTATCTACTCCCTACGCACCACCTGCCAGTTAACAGTGGTGGATCTGCCGGCGCTGCAACTGGCGCACCTGCCCTGGGATGAGCTCGAAGCTGTGCGCGTGCTGCTGGTAAGTGACCTGACCCGCCGCGCGGCCCTAGCTGCACGCGGCTGGCTGCAAGAAGTACGCCCAGGTTTAGGCGCCCTAGCCCTACGAGAGCAGGGAGCAGACCTAACCAGCCAAGAAATAGCCCGGCTGGTGGGCGCCCCGGTGGTGTGTGCCCTGCCTAATCGGCGTGAGTTAACCCAGCGTCTACAGCTGGGTTTAGACCCGCTGCGGCTAAAGCGGGCAGAGAAAAAAGTGGGGGCGCGCCTAGCTAATTGGGCGCTCAACCCTAACTTTTGGGCGCAAAAGGGGAAAAAATGACTAACGTCGATGTTTTCAGTGCAAACCCTCGCCGTGGGAACCCTCCGAGCAAGAACAGCCCCATCCCAAAGCCTCCCCAAGGCAGCCTGCCGGGCCGATACCTTCCCCACGAAAACGCCCCCGGCTGGGAAAACTGGGGTGGGCGGCTACGGCGCGCCATTGCCAGTGGCCAAGGCTGGGCCCAAGCCATGGCCGCTAGCCCCGTGGCAGACACCCAAACCATGGCGGATATGGCCATTGGGGTTTATGAGGACATCGCTGGGGCTGGTCCCTTACAACGCTACCTAGACGACGACGTCGTCACTGACGTGCTGCTTAACGGCTGCCAACTGTGGGTAGATAGAGGAAAAGGGCTACTACGCGCCCCACTACCGCCAGGCTGGAGCGAGGCAGACACCCGCGCTTTAGCGGTACGCCTGGCCGCCAGCTGCGCTAAACGCCTAGACCAAGCCAGCCCAGTAGTGGACGGTACCTTGGGCGACGGCAGTCGACTACACGCAGTACTAGAGCCAGTCAGCGCCTGCGGCACCTTGATTTCCCTGCGTGCCTTCCGCTCCAAAGCCTTCACCATTGAGCAGCTGCGTCAGGCGGGCATGTTTAACCTGCAGATGCAAAAAGTGCTGGAACTACTGGTTAAAAAACGAGCAAACTGCCTGATTAGTGGGGCTACCGGCACCGGCAAAACCACTCTGCTAGCCACCCTAGTGGCCCTAGTTGAACCCCAACAGCGGCTGCTGTGCATTGAAGAAAGCCGCGAGCTGCGCATCAACCACCCACACGTGGTTTACCTGCAAGAACGCCGCCCCAACGTGGAAGGCGCCGGCGGGGTGAATATGAGTGAACTAGTACGAATAGCCTTAAGAATGCGGCCAGACAGGCTCATTTTGGGCGAATGTCGCGGCGGTGAAGTAGCCGACGTGCTCACCGCCCTCAACACCGGCCATGAGGGAGGTTGGGCCACACTCCACGCCAACAGCGCAGTGGATGTGCCCGCCAGGCTAGCCGCCCTGGGAGCCCTGGCCGGTTTAACCCCCCAAGCCCTAAACCTGCAGGCAGCCAGCGCCCTAGACGCAGTAATACACCTAGAACGCCAGCAAGGCCTACGCCGGCTACGCAGCCTAGCGGTGCTATGGCGCCAAGGCGGCGAACTAATCTGCCGAGATGCCCTGACCTGGGCTGATGACGGTCAGCTAGGGTCAGGTGCCGGCCTAGAGTTACTGCGGCGGCGCCTTGGGCCAGCGCTAGACCAGGCCCTAGGTAGCTAACCATGGCCTGGCAGCTACTAGAAACACTAGCCAAACTAGGTGCCGCCAGCTGTAAAGCCATCGACGCCCTGCTTGCCTTGGCCGCGAGCGCCCTGACAGTAGCGTTTAGCGCCGTTGCAGCAGTAATCCAAACCCACCCGCTTTTACTAGCCAGCTTGCTGACCCTAGTGGCCTGGTGCTGGTGTGCACCCCTACGCCGAAGCCGTCCCATACACCTACCAGCACTACCCAAACGTAAACCACCAGTGGCACTAAATATGCTGCTAGTGCAGGTATCGGTGCGACTTACCGGCGGACAGATGCCCACCCAAGCCTGGAGCCAAGCCCTAGCCGAGGCCGGGGCGCCCAGCCAACTCAACCAGGCGGGCGAAAGCCTCTACCTGCACAGCTTGATTGCGGCCAAAACCCCCTGGTGGTTGGGGCAAAGTCGGCACCAACAGGCGGGGGTCAATGCGCTCGCGGCTAGATCGGCTCTGGCGGGGCAGCGTTTAGCTCAGCGCCTGGGCTCGCCCCTGGCGCAGGTGTTAGGGCAGGTGGCCGGTATGATCACGCAGGCCACGCGCGGCGCGCAGCAACGTTATGCGGCTTTGGCGGCGCCGGTGGCCACGGCCCGCATGTTGGCTGCTTTACCGCTGGTGGGGGTGGCTTTAGGGGTGCTTTTAGGGGTACGGGTGTGGCAGTTTTGGCTCGACGGCGCCCTGGGCACCATCACGGCTCTGGGTGGGCTGGGGTTTTTGTGTGTGGGGCGCCTGGTTACTTCCCGCATGGTGGGGCGTGCTCAGGAGGAAGTTAACCAGTTCGACGACGCCTTGCTGCTGGATCTGTGCGGCGCGGCGCTGCATAGTGGCGCCAGTATCCCCAGGTGCCTGGAGGCGCTGGGGTTTGCCTGCGAAATCGAGGATTTTGGATTTGTGGCGCGGGCGCTGGAAATTGGGGCGAGTTGGGATGAAGCTTGGAGCCTGGCTGCGCCAAATCGGGCTGGTTATAAGGCACTTAGTCAATGTTTAGCGCCGGCCTGGCTAGTTGGGGCTAACCCGCTACCGATGCTTGAAGCTTGGGCGCAAACTCTGCGTGATCAGCGTGAAAGCCAGGCTAGCGCGGATGCTAACCGGTTGGCGGTACGGCTGGTGTTGCCGTTGGGGCTGTGTCATTTGCCGGCCTTTATTTTGTTGGCCATTGTGCCGGCCGTGGTTTATTTGGGCCGCAGCGTGCTTGCTGGCGCCTAATGCTGCGTTCTGCCTAAATTTTGGGGCGACGCCGCTTAGCTTGCTGCCTGCTGGCCAAGATTGGCGCGCCGGATAAAACTGCCGCGCCTTCGGCCGCTGGCGCCCCGGCAACCACGGCTTGTTCCCTGAGCTTTTCTAAGCTGTACGTTTTCTGGTGTCTCGCGCTCTGCTGGCAGCGTCATCGCTGATGCCTTTTTGAGCACAGGTGGGGAACAAATTTCCTCCTGCAGTCCCTATCCACAGGGTGCAAGCAGGCGTTAGACAAGGCGCCACAAACTGTTTACGGGCTGGCCAACCAGGCCACCCATCCAGCCAAAACTGCCCCAAATTAGGGCAAAAGGAGGAAACCATGGAGCAGGCACATGAGCAGCCGCCTGCGTCTCCAACGCCTGGCAGCCAGCCAGCCAAGGAGGTAAAGGAGGCTACGGAGACCCAGTGCGTTAAGCCTGAAGATGACGCCCAGGGCGATAAGCGCCTAGATCTTGAAGCCGGTATGGCCACAGCCGAGTACGCCATTGGCACTGTGGCAGCCGCAGCCTTTGCGGGGCTGCTACTGGCGATTATTCGCTCTGGTGGGCTACGCCCAATGATCGAGTCGCTACTATCTAGCGCGCTGAGCGTGTCCTGATGGGCCTGGGCGGATTAAACGGCCGCCTACAGCTTATGCCAAGGTGGCGGCGCAAGCCCTTAAATACTTGCGCCGCCACCGCTCCCCAGGGTTTAGGTGTGCGCTGTGGGCGCAGGCGAAGCTGCGCCCACCCCTGCGCCGGCAGGGCTAGTTGCAACTGCCGGGGCATGGTTACCGCTGAACTAGCCTTAACTTTGCCAGCAGTTATAGCTGTGCTAGCACTAGTGCTGGGCTTGGCTGCTGTAGGCGTCAGACAGGTGCGGGCAGTGGGCGCAGCCAATGCGGCGGCCAGGGCGCAGCTGGCCGGTGAGGACCCCTATGCGGCAGCGGCTAGGGCTTATGGCGCGGCCCAAATCAGTGTTAGTGGAGAATGTGCGCAGGCCAGCGTGTCACTGCCACCCATCCTAAACATGCTGGGTTGGACCATTCGAGCCACCGCCTGCGCCCCACGGGATCAGCCATGAACCAGCCTGCTAAAAGCAAAGCCCGCAGCTGGGAGCAGGGCTCGGGCACGGTACTTTCACTGGCTTTAATCGCTTTAGCATTGCTGCTTTCTGGGGTGATCGCCCTGGTGGCGGCGGCCTATAGTGGCGCCGCTAAAGCTCAAAGCGCGGCTGACCTGGCCGCCCTGGCTGGTGCTCAAGCACTTAATGATCCACTAGCTGCCGGTGGGGCGCAGCCTTGCCAACAAGCCGGCAGGGTTGCTAGCGACAATCAAGCTAGCCTCAAGCAATGCCTAATCGAGGGTCAAGACCTGATAGTGCGGGTATCAAGGCCGCTAAATCTTGGGCCTTGGCAGCTAGTTGCTAACGCTGCTGCTAAGGCCGGCCCAGACCCAAACCAACAGCCCTAACGACATAAACGCTGGCTGTAAGTGGCTACCTAAACATACAGACGTACAGGATGGATATTTATAGGGGATTGAGTGTATGGGTAAAGCTCTGATATGCTGACAGATGCGGGCGTTACGCAACATGTTTTATTTTTTGGGTGCCAATCTCTCTTGATTGATGCCAGATACGAGACTGTGTTTGTTGCGATGTTGATGAGAAATCAAAAGCTTCCGCATAAATAATACGATGGAGTGGAATTTTGATCTGGTCAATTATTGTTGGCGGCTTTATAGGTTTTGTCGCAGGTGCGATTACTAGAAAAGGCGGCTCGATGGGGATAGTCTCCAACGTTGTCGCAGGCTTAATAGGCTCTGTTGTGGGTCAAAAACTGTTGGGCACCTGGGGGCCAACTCTGGCTGGTATGGCTTTAATTCCCTCTATCTTGGGTGCAGTAATTGTTATCGCTATAGTCGCATTATTCTTTGGGAGAAAATCCTAACAATTTTTCTCCAAAAATATTATCCTAAAAGCTAACTGCCATCTAAAAAGGAGCATAGTTATGTCGATCAAGGACAGTATCAACCAGGCCAAGGCTGAAGCCAAGGAAGTTGCGGGTAAGGTTACCGGCGATAAGAAGACGGAAGCTGAAGGCGCTGCGGAAAAGTTCGCTAACAAGGTTAAGGACGCTGTTGAGGACGTCAAGGACTCTGTAGAGGGCGCAATCGAAGGCGTTAAGAACGCCGTACACAAGGACGACGTACACAAGGACGAGAAGTAATTTTCTAACTCCTTACGCCGCTATAACCATTATTTTTCGGCACAAATACCTGCCCGGTAAAATACTGGCATAACATAGCGATCAGAAAGCAGTAAGTTGTATAGCTTGCTGCTTTCTATTTTTAGGCATCTGCCAGGTATAAGGTACGCGCCAAGCTAACCCGTTTAGTTAGTGCAGCGGTATCAATATTCGTGGTTGAAAGCGGTGGTAGGTCACGCACAAAATCACGCAGATTCTGTGCCGCCTGGGCAGCCGCCAATTGAGCCTGTTGGGCCTGGCCAGCGCTAGATTTGCGCCATACAGAAGCCAACACGTCAAAACCAAACCGGGAAATTTCACGCGACAACTCATGCCAACCCACTAGGCTAGCGGCGTCGTCGGCCCTGGCCCCAGCCAAAACCGTACCGGACTGAGACAGTTCAAAAGCTAGGTTGCGTCGGTGCGCAGAGGCCGGCAAAGTATCCACCTCGGCGCGAGCGGCGTCGTCGAGAACAGCCGTAATAGCCCGCAAAACCGCACGATATTGGCGCCGCACCAACAAAACCGGGGCATGGCGGCCCACCAGCCAAATCGCCACCAAGGCCGTAGCTGCCCCCACCAAAGTCTCCAACAGGCGGTCAGCAAACAGCAGTGAAGTGGAGTAGTGGGCAGTGGGTGGCAGCATCTGCATCGAATAGGTGGTGATAAAGAAAACCGCCACCGCATAGTTGCGCTGCGCCGTCAGGTTCATTCCCAGCAGGCAGATAAAAATAATTACCAGCTTGGTCCACGGCTCCAGCCCCAGCGTCATTATTGCCAAAGCACTAATCAACCCCAGGCCGGTGCCAACTATGCGATGCAGTGCCCGCACTGACATGTCCATGCGACTAGTGCCGTTTTGTAGCACGATCAGGGCACTAAGCACCGCCCAAGAAGTGTGTGCAGTTGGCGAAAAAAACATGGAGGTGGTGGCCAGTAGTACCGCAATCAGCGCCCGCACCGCCGTTAACCAAGGGCGAGAGCCCTTATGGAAAGCCCGCCGCAGCAGGTAGCTTGGGCGAGGTCGGCCCAGGGGGGTGCGTAAAAAATGTGAGCCGGTGGCCTGATTTTGGGCGGGAAAAGACTCGCTTTGCAGCCCCAGCACCAGGCGCCGATGCAGGCGACGCAGGCGCGAATGTAGCTGACGTGAGGCGGCAGTGTGGGGGCGCTCGTTGGCAGTGTGGGCACTACGCAGGGTGTACCAGGCCTCATTCACCGCGCTATAGGCGGCTGAGCGTTGCGGTCCACGCTCATATTGGGGTTTGTCAAAGCTGGCTTCATAGTCGGCGACGGCGGCCTCGGCGGTAGCGATAGCCTCACGAGCAGGGGAGTTGGGGTGCCAGGCAATCAAAGCAATCGAGGTTAAGGCGGCAAACAAGAACGCCAAGGAGTTAACCGAAACGATTATTTCTAGTGCGCTTGAATGGGTGGAGGCCATGTAAGTCCCATAGGCCCCGGCGAACACCGTGTTTGTAGGCCCTGGTGGGCCCACCATTAGGGCATGCCACACCCATACGGTCGAAAAAGTCATGGCCGTAATTAACGGGGGCACAAGCCAAGGGTAAGGGGCTGCGTACCAACCTAAGAAGAAAAACCCTAGGGAGACCAGGGCGTTAATGACCATAGAGACGGTGCGTCGTCGTAGTGGCTCCTCACGCCCAACATTGGCGCACTGGGCCCCGAGCAAACCCAAAGTAGCCTGGGAAGGCCCCAGAATTAGGGCGCAACCAAGTAGTCCGACGCATACAGTGGCAGTCCAACGCGCGGCGCGGTGCCAGCTAGGGCCGGAATTAATGGCGGTTAGTGAAGACCAAAACCAGCGGTGCCCACGCCCTAACTTTCGGCGCGAGTCTAGCCAAGCAGCTGACAGTGAGTTTGGTGGTGAGGGGGAGTCTTTGGCTGGGCCCACGAGCTCAGGATAGGACATAAAGTTTAAAGTGGGCCAGATCACATCAAATAGTGGGAATGATTCACCCCCTAGTAAAGTTGAGCTAGGTGGACTCAAGAAGAGAGTTGACAGCCAGTGGCTCAACTTGAATACTTGAGTAAAGACATTACAGACAGAACAAACTAAGGAGCACACACTATGGCACGCGCTGTGGGTATTGACCTAGGAACCACCAACTCCGCTATCTCCGTCCTTGAGGGCGGGGAGCCCACCATCATCCCTAACGCTGAAGGTGGCCGTACCACCCCTTCAGTAGTAGCTTTCTCCAAGGCCACCGGCCCTGACGCCAAGCCCGAGATTCTGGTTGGCAACATCGCCAAGCGTCAGGCTGTAACCAACGTTGACCGCACCATCTCCTCCGTCAAGCGCCACATGGGCACTGACTGGAAGGTGAACATTGACGGCAAGGACTACAACGCCCAGCAGATTTCAGCCTTCATCCTGGCCAAGCTAAAGGCCGACGCCGAGGCTTACCTGGGTGAGCCCGTCACCAACGCGGTTATCACCGTCCCCGCCTACTTCAACGACGCTCAGCGTCAGGCCACCAAGGATGCCGGTACCATTGCCGGCCTCAAGGTTGACCGTATCGTCAACGAGCCCACCGCAGCCGCCCTGGCTTACGGCCTTGAAAAGGGTAAGGAAGACGAGCTCATCTTGGTATTCGACCTTGGTGGCGGTACCTTCGACGTCTCCCTGCTTGAGGTTGGTAAGGACGACGACGGCTTCTCCACCATTCAGGTGCGCGCCACCGCCGGTGACAACCGCCTCGGTGGTGACGACTGGGATGACCGTATCGTCAAGTGGCTGATCGACCGCGTAAAGTCCAACACCGGTGTAGACCTGTCCAAGGACAAGATCGCCATGCAGCGTCTACGTGACGCCGCTGAACAGGCCAAGAAGGAACTGTCCAGCGCCATGAGCACCACCATCAACCAGCAGTACCTGTCCATGGGCCCCGACGGCACTCCGATCCACCTGGACGAGAAGCTAACCCGCGCCCAGTTCGAGGAAATGACCGCTGACCTGCTAGAGCGCACCAAGCTGCCGTTCCACAAGGTAATTGAGGACGCCGGCGTCAAGCTCAGCGACATTGACCACGTGGTGCTGGTGGGTGGCTCCACCCGTATGCCCGCCGTCAGCGACGTTGTCCGCCAGCTAACCGGCGGCAAGGAGCCCAACAAGGGCGTTAACCCCGACGAGGTTGTGGCCGTTGGTGCCGCCCTGCAGGCCGGTGTTATCCAGGGTGACCGCAAGGACGTGCTACTGATCGACGTGACCCCGCTATCCCTGGGTATCGAAACCAAGGGTGGCATCATGACCAAGCTGATCGAGCGCAACACCGCCATCCCGGCTCAGCGCAGCGAGATCTTCTCCACCGCTGAAGACAACCAGCCTTCCGTGCTGATCCAGGTCTACCAGGGTGAGCGTGAGTTCGCTCGCGACAACAAGCCGCTAGGCACCTTCGAGCTGACCGGTATCGCCCCGGCCCCGCACGGTGTGCCCCAGATTGAGGTTTCCTTCGACATCGACGCCAACGGCATCGTGCACGTGTCCGCTAAGGACAAGGGCACTGGCAAGGAGCAGTCCATGACCATCTCCGGCGGCAGCGCCCTGCCCAAGGAGGACATCGACCGCATGATCAAGGAAGCCGAAGCTCACGCCGCCGAGGACAAGAAGCGTCGCGAAGAAGCTGAGACCCGCAACGCCGCTGAGCAGCAGGCCTACGCCATCGAGAAGCTACTGCGCGAGAACAAGGACAAGCTGCCCGAGGACGTTCACTCTGAGGTTTCCGCAGCTGTTGCCGACCTGAAGAAGTCCCTTGAGGGCGACGACATCAACGCCGTACGCACCGCTCAGGACAAGCTCAACGAGGTAGGCCAGAAGATCGGTCAGGCCCTGTACGCCTCCGAGCAGGCCGGCCCTGCCGCTGGCAGTGGCTTCCCCGGCGCCTCCGCTGGCTCACAGCCTAAGGCCGACGACGACATCGTTGACGCCGAAATCGTTGATGACGAGGACAACAAGTGAGCACTGAGCCCTCAAACGAGGACCTACAGGCCCTAGCTGACCAGGTTAACGAGGCCTTCGCTGAGGCTGACGTAACCGACGCCGTCGACGCCGCCAACCAGGCCGCCCAGGACGCGGCCGACGCGGCCCAAGACGCAGCCGACGCCGCCCAGGAGGCGGCCGAGGCTGGTCAGGTCAGTGCTCAGGAGCTACAGGTCAAGCTAGACGAGACCACGGACCAGCTGGCCCGTGCTCACGCTGACCTGTACAACCTGCAGCAGGAGTACAACGCCTATGTGCGTCGCTCTCGCGAACAGGCTGCCTCTCACCGCGAAGCCGGTGCTCAGCAGGTCACGGAAGCACTAATCCCGGTCTTGGATGAGATCGAACTAGCCCGCCAACACGGGGACCTGGTTGGTTCCTTTGAAGCGGTGGGCAGCAAAATTGAGAACATCTTGAAAGACAAGTTCTCACTTACCCGCTTTGGCCAGGCCGGGGACGTATTCGACCCCAACCTGCATGAAGCCCTGATGGCAGTGGATTCCACTGAAGTTACCGAACCTACGGTGAACCTGGTGATCCAGCCCGGTTACATGCTCGGCGAGCGCGTGGTACGCCACGCTCGCGTGCAGGTCGCCAACCCGGCCTAAGCACCATGCAAATAACGACGGCGCAGGTGAGCTTTTACCTGCGCCGTCGCTATAAAAAATAAAGCCGCCAAAAAGCAGCGGCAACCAAAACAGAAACTATTAATGACTTTCCCCTTATTTAGGAGGTGGGGACCACATTATGGCCAGTCAAGACTGGATGACTAAGGATTTTTACGCGGTACTAGGTGTTGCTAAAGACGCTGACGCCACCGCCATCAAGAAGGCTTACCGCAAGCTAGCCAAGCAGTACCACCCGGATCGTAACGCTGACAATCCCGAGGCTGCGAAGAAGTTCAAAGAGGTCAGCGAGGCCTACGCGGTGCTCTCTAATGAGCAAGACCGCAAGCAGTATGACGCCATCCGCTCTATGGCTGGTGGCGGTGCTCGCTTCACCTCCGGTTCAGGTGGGGCCAATGCGGGCTTTAACGACCTGTTTGGCTCTATGTTTGGTGGCGGTGCTGGCTCAGGCGGTTTCGCTGGCGGCACGGCTGGCGCCGACATCAACCTTGATGACCTGATGAACATGTTTGGCGGCTACTCCTCGCCTACACGCAGCCGCGACGGACGCCCCGGACCTTTCAACTTCAGCTTCTCGCGCCCCAAGCGCGGTCAGGATGTAGTCACTGACGCTACGCTGGAATTCCGTGACGCCGTCAACGGCACCATGGTGGAAATTACTGCTGACGGGCGGGCCGTTAAGGTGCGTATCCCGGCGGGGGTTAAGGACGGGCAAAAGATCCGTCTGCGCGGTAAAGGCCGCCCCGGCACTGACGGCGGCGACGCCGGCGACATGGTGGTTAACATCAAGGTTCGCCCCCACCCGGTGTTCAAGCAGGACGGTAAAGATCTGCGTCTGAGCGTACCGATCTCCTTGAAGGAAGCTGCCCTGGGCGGCGTCGTTGAGGTACCTAACTTTGACGGCAGTTTCAGCAAGATTAAGGTCAAGCCGGGCACATCCTCGGGAAGCGTGGTGCGACTGCGTGGAAAGGGCGCCCACACCCCCAAGGGCAACACTGACCTGCTAGTAACCTTGGAAGTTGCGGTGCCCAAGCAGCTATCTGCTGAGGCCCGTAAGGCTCTGGAAGAATTCGACGCCGCCATGGGTGACGCCGACCCGCGCGCTAAGCTCAAAGAAGCGGTATCCAAGTGAAACGCCGTGGCCAGGGGATCGGCTCACTAGAGCCTGACGCCTACCACCGGGCCGTGTATGTGGTGTCCGTGGCCGCGCAAATGGCCGGGATGCACCCGCAAACGCTGCGCCAATATGACCGCCTGGGCTTAGTTAGTCCCAGGCGGGCGCGTGGGCGCGGGCGGCGTTACTCATATAGCGACGTCGAAAAACTGCGCTATATCCAAACCCTCAGCCAAGCCGGAATTAACTTAGAGGGGATCCGCCGGATTTTGCTGCTCGAAGAGCAAAACGCTGCCCTGCAGGCAGAAAATCGCATTTTGCGTTGGCGTATTAACGCAGGTGCGCGCGTTTTTGCGGCGGGTAGTGATGGTGAAGTACAAGTCACTGTGCAACGCGGATCCAGACGAAACTAAGGTTTTCGAGTTAGGCTAAGGGGGAGTCCATCAGGGCTAACCCATAACTGGGTGTTAAAAGCCCTAAGAAAATCTAACTGGAGGCAGACTTTTATGACTGACTACAACCAGGTTCCCCAGCCCCAGCAGCCCTACGGTGCTCCGGCTCCCGCTACTGACATCCCTGCCCCCGCAGGTGCCTACTACGGTGCCCCCTCTGCTCAGACCGCTGCCGGTGGCGTACAGCTAGACGCCTACGGTAACCCGATTGTGGCCGCCAGCGCTCCGGCTGTTGGCTACGACCCCAACGCTTATGCCGCTCAGCAGGGCTACGGCGCTTACCCGCCGGCTGCCCCGGCCCAGCCCAGCCCGATTGGTGCGCTGTTCGACTTTGGTTTCAAGCAGTCCTTTGCCCTAACCGGCGCCAAGCTGGCTAACCTGACCATCACCATCACCGCCATCTTCACCTGGCTGATCTGCGCGGGAGCTGCTGCTAACACCAAGAGTGTGGCGGTATTCTTCAGCACCAACATTTATGGCGGCTATGGCAGTGACTCGAACGGCTTTGTGGCCTTCCTGATCTCTTTGCTGCTGGGCTTCCTGCCCACCGTGACTGCGATTGTGCTCGGCCGCCTGTTCGTGGAGAACGTGGTTGCTAACGTCAAGCAGGAGCAGGTTGCTAGCGAGACCCTAGAGCTGCTGCGTCAGGCCAAGTGAGCGACTACCAAACTGAGGACGGCCAGCCCAAATACGGGGTTCGTTTGAACCCTGAGGAGCTGGCCGTTCTGCGTGAAAAGCAGGCTCGCGAGGCTGAGCGTGAGCGTGAGGCTAAGGCGCGGCGTCTGGCTGAGCGTCGGGCTAAACGCCGCGCTGCTAAGCGCGATTTTGCTGCCGCTGAGGCGGAGTATGTTAGGCGGGCCCGTGAACGCGAAGCCGAGCGTGAGCGCGAAGCCGAGCATGAGGCTGAGCGTGGCCATGAAGGTCAGGCCAGGCGTGAAGGCCAGGCCGGGCGTGAGGGGCGCTCTGACCACGTTTATGACCGCTATGACAACATAACCGGAAGCTATAGTTACTGGTCTGACGATAAGGATCGCGCTGACCATGAGGGGCGCAAGTCTTCTTGTGATGAGAGGACGGACGCTCCAGGCCGCTCGGCTGTCCGTGAGGGCTATAACGTTACTAACGACGACGACGAACCGGCTGGGCACTACCGCCTGGCTCCCGGGGGTCGTTTTGTCTACCCGGCTGTACCTCGCAAGAAGAAGGAACACGGCCGCTGGCGCCTGTTTGTTATCGGCGTGTTCATGATGCTGGTGGTGCCCATGGTGACCCTGGCTGGCTTTTTGTTGTACCTGACGGGAGGAGACCCTAGCTTCTTTAAGGCTGGGCAGCTGCTGCCCGAGTCTGGGCAGGTGGCCTTGGAGGCCAAGACTAACTACATGCTCTACTCTCCTCTAGCCGCAATGGACGTTGATAGCTGTAGCGTGAGTGATCCTGATGGCAAAGCGGTGGTCTATAAGGAAGGTAGTTCGCAGTTCCCACCGGGAAGTTTTACCTCAACCACTGCTGGCACCTACGTGATTAAGTGTCAAAACACTAATGACACCAAAGTGGTGGGGCCGCCTATGCACATAGAGCGCTTAGAGGCCCTGTCTGTTGTGGCCGACCTAGGTTTTGGCGTGGCCATAGCTGGCGTCTGGGTGACTATTGTGGGCTGGCGTAGAGCCCGCGCCCAAGGGCGCAAATAGACGCCAAATAGATACGCCTGCGCCCGCCAAAATTTGGCGGGCGCAGTTTTGTTGGTATTGGCTGCTGCATTACTACAGGGGCTCTGCATTAGTGCAGGGGCTCTGTGCTAGTGCAGGGCCAATTTGGTTAGGCGGCAGCTAGCTTGGGCTAGCTTTATCAGCGGCCGGGGTCGAAATCGTTGTGGAAACCGATCGTGGCTAGCTCTACGCTCTGGTCTGGTAGCAACCAGTAGTACAAGCGCGGCGCCCCAGGGCTGTTCTGCTTGACGTAAACCTTGTGTGAGATAGCGTCATCCTGCTGACGGGTTACTGCCGGGCAGTTGTTGTTGGGTCCATCGCGGTTAATACGGTCAACTTCCACAATGCCGGACCAGTTGTTGGATCGGGGAGCGCGCGAAATACCGCAGATAATCTCGGTGCAGATACGTACCAGACGAGCATATTCGTTTGGCAGCGTCTCTTTAGCGTCCTCAAGGAACCCATCCTTAATGGTGTAATCCTTAAGTGGGTAATTTTCACGTAGTTTGCTGTCGATAGTATTCCAGCAAATCTCAATATCGAGCTTAAACCTAGCGTAATCGCTAAGCTTTAGGTCAGGGTGGGTAAACCAATCTTTAGTGAGCTTAGAGTTTGGCTCAGCTACAGGATTACCAGATTTCTTAAGGCGGTTAACTTGTTGCCTTAATTTACGCATCTCACTTTGTGCGTTATCGCGTTCTTTTTCTGCCTCAAGGCGTTCCTGATCAGCAACCCTGACTTGGCCTTGGAAGTAGTCCCTCTGACTTGCAGTTCTTTCTAGTTCTGACTGCATTTGGACTAGCTCGATCTTAATGCTGTTGAGCCGCCCTTGCGCCTGATCTAACTGCTGGTTTAGGTGCTCGTTTTCCATAACTAGAGCCTCATCAGATGCTTGGCTGGTAGCTAACTCCTTGGCGTCAAATAGCTCCTGTTTTACTTCTGCTAGTTCCTGCTCAATCTGCCATTTTTGGGCGTCCAGCTCGTCAATGTAGTCCATGTCGAGCTTGTGAGCTTCGGTCTCTTCCTCAAGTTCTGCGATCCGCTGCTTAAGCTCCTGGGCCTGCTGTTCAAGCAGTTGGTCCTGTTGCTCAAGCTCCTGGGCTTGCTGAATCAACTGTGCAGCCTGACCAACAATGGTCTGCTTAGCAATTTCCAGGCTGATGTCTGGTTCGCTAGTAACGCTGGGTAGATCCTGGCTGAAAGTGGTTGAGGCGTTACTTGTGGCAATGTTTAGCCTAGGCCGCGCCTGCAGCCATTTTGAGAAAGCCTTTTTGTCTAGCACTGATACACCTTCCTTGATGATGTGAGTATGTAAGTACCTCCACTTAGCTAATAATTGGAAAGCTTCTTAGGGGAGGTCTGATCAGTCTATATCTTTAGGCTGCTACGCGAGGCGATTTTGTCCAAGTTTCGCGCACAGTAAACAAACTAATTTAGGGTAAATATTTATACCCGTAGTGAAGAACTGATTTAAAAATCTAAAGTTAATCTTGAGCTATAGAATTATTCTGGTGTGACTGGTGTGAATTAAATAGATTAATGTGTAGTTGTGATAATAATGGGTGGGTAGTGATAGAAATCGATGATAATTAAATTGTCTCTGTCTAGAATTGCTGGTGGCGACGCATTTGCTGGATCTCGTAGGTGGGCAGAGACCGAGAGAGAGGCCATAAGTAGGTCGAGAGTGGGCGTCGTCGTCGCTAGAATTTAGCCATGGCTAAGAGCAACAAGAAGCAAGACCTCACCTGGAAGCTGACCGCAGCGGCGGCCACCTTCGCCTCCGGGTATGTGGCTGACAAGGTAGTTTCCCTAAGTTGGCGGGCAGTGACCGGCCGCCCGGCCCCCAAAGACCAAACCAAACTAGCTACCTATGCGGTGGCTGAACTAGCTGCATTCGCCATTATTTCTGGCGCAGTGCTAACCCTTACGCGCGAGCTCACCCTGCGTAGCGCCGCCGTCTGGTTCGAGGGCCACAACCAGCCCAAGCAGATCGAAGCCTGACACTCGCTGCTGGACTCTCTGCTGGCTGGGCTGGCAACAAGGCCTGTTTGGCTGGCCCGGGGCCGCTTGCCCGGCAAGCCCCGCCCGACCAGCTGTGGGCCCTTAGGTTGGCAGAGCCTAAGCGCGCGGCCCTTGCCACACCAGGGGGCGGGCTTAGCTAACAGTGCACATAACTAGCTGCCGGTAGGCTATAGGCATGAGTGTTTGTGGGCCTGGCATGTTGGCATACCGCCTAACGCAATCCGGCGCAGCAATTGGGCTGCGTTTTACAGCACCCTTAACCGGGCTGCGTTTTCAATACTGGCAGGGGCTGGGCGCATGAACCATATTTCTGTAATTCAGTGGATCTGCGGCGCACTAGCCGTCATCGCCACCCTAGTGGGCCTGGGTTTCTTCACTCGCGCCTGCCTAACTATCGCTAACCGCTTCCGCCTGGGCGCCCCGGTAGACCGTCAGCGCCTGCACCCGGTGGGCAAGCGCCTTAAAACTTTGCTGGTGAAAGTCCTATGCCACCAGGACTTTAAAGGCCGCCCCTGGATCCGCCTAGCCCACTGGCTAGTGATGGTTTCCTTCCCGATCCTGTTCTTTACGCTGGTCACCGGCTATGCGCAGATTTTTAGCCCCGACTGGGCGCTGCCGCTAATCGGGCATTTTCCACCCTGGGAATGGCTTGTTGAATTTATTGCTTTAGCCTCCACGATCGCCATTATTGGCTTGATTGTGGTGCGCAGCGTTAACACCGCCCACGGCCGCAAGTCGCGTTTTACCGGCTCAACCCGCTGGCAGGCGCGGTTTGTGGAGGCCACTATTGTGGCCGTAGTGGGCTGCGTAGATTTGCTGCGCGTGGCCGAATCGGCTTGGCTTAGCGCCACCCAGCACGAGCAGTCGGCTAGCTGGGTGCATTTCCCGATTTTTGGTTGGTTAGGTCGCCCGCTGGGTCAGGGGGCCAATCCAGATACGCTGGCTAACGTCATTGCGGTGTTGGCGCTGGTTAAGATCCTGTGCTCCATGACCTGGTTTGTGATTGTGGGTTTGCAGCCGTCTATGGGCGTGGCCTGGCACCGTTTCCTGGCTTTTATCACCATCTACGCCCGCAAGCACGACGACGGCACCTCCGCTTTGGGTCCGCTTGAGCCCATGATTGTGGACGGCAAACCCTTAACTGTCGATTTACTCGATGAGCTTGAAGAGTCCGACGCCGAACCTAACTTTGGGGTTAGCCGGATCGAGCAGTTCCATTGGAAAGCTCTAGCGGACTTTTCTGCCTGCACGGAATGCGGCCGCTGCCAGGATCTATGCCCAGCCTGGAACACCGGCAAGCCGCTTTCACCCAAGCTTTTCACCCTGGCTTTGCGTGACCACCACGCCGCCGTGGCCCCCTTCATTGCCGCTGCCCAGCAGCTGGGGGTGGAGCCTGAAGAGGTTAGCCGCCAGCAGCTAGCTCAGCGCCCAGTGCACCTGGGGGTGCGTGATGGTTTGAGCGTAAACACCTCACTGGGCCTGGCTGAAAACAGTGCCCACACCCAAGACATTTTGGGGGCACTGCTACAGGCCAAAGCAGCGCCGTCGGAAACTGGCGTGGCCACCAAACCCGCCCCGCTGGTTGGCCCGGTGATTGGCGAGGCTGCCCTGTGGGCCTGCACCACCTGCGGGGCCTGCGTGGATCAGTGCCCGGTGGATATTGAGCATATTGACCGCGTGATTGACCTGCGCCGCAACCAGGTGCTGATGGAGTCGGCTTTCCCCAAGGAACTTGGGCAAATGTTCCGCAAGCTTGAATCTAAAGGCAATCCTTGGGGTCTGCCTGCGCGTAAGCGCCTAGAGTGGGCTAAGGGCCTGGAATTTGATGTGCCCGTGGTGGGCGTGGATGTGGAAGACGCCAGCGAAGTGGACTACCTGTTCTGGGTGGGTTGCGCTGGTGCCTATGAGGATCGCGCCAAGAAAACTACCCGCGCGGTGGCTGAGCTGCTGCATATTGCCGGGGTTTCTTTCGCGGTTTTGGGCGACGGCGAATCCTGCACTGGTGACCCCGCCCGCCGCGCCGGTAATGAGATCCTGTTCCAAACTTTGGCTGCGCAAAACGTTGAAACCTTAAACGAGGTTGGCGCCAAGCGCATTGTGGTTACCTGCGCCCACTGCTTCAACACTATTTCACGTGAATACCCGCAGGTGGGCGGCAATTATCAGGTGCTGCACCACACCCAGCTGCTAAATCAGTTGGTGCGTGAAGGTCGCCTAAAGCCGGTGGCCCCCACAGCGGCGACGGCGTCCGTGCAGCAGACAGCGACGGCGTCGGTAGCGGCGTCGGAAACTGTCCCGGCGCAGCAGGAACCATCCGCAGCGGCAAGCACCCAGGCGGACTCTGCGGCGTCGTCGGAAAAGCCCGCTGCAACGCAAGGATTGCAGCTGAGCCTAACCCCCAAAGTCACCTACCACGACGCCTGCTACCTGGGACGACACAACCGGATCTACTCTCCGCCGCGTGAACTCCTGGCCGCAACCGGCGCTGAACAGGTGGAAATGCCACGCAACCACGAACGTGCCTTCTGCTGTGGTGGCGGTGGCGCGCGCGCCTTCATGGAAGAAACCATCGGCACCCGCATCGCAGCCACCCGCGCCCGCGAAGCCCTAGACACTGGGGCCAAAATCGTAGCCACTGCCTGCCCCTTCTGCACCACCATGCTTTCCGACGGCGTGGCCAGCCAGGGCGCTGAAGACGTGCGGGTTATGGACGTGGCCCAGCTGATGCTAGAGGCAGTAAAACGCGGCAATAACTAGTACCATGTAAATGCAAACCCCAGGGGAGCACCACAGCGGTGCTGAGAGTGCGCTTGGCGCAGACCCTCGAACCTGATCCGGGTAATACCGGCGTAAGGGAGTCGGGCTCTCTTCCCCTCCAGCTCAAGCAGGAGGAAGTAATGCTAACTGGTCACGTGCTAACCCGTCGTGGAGTAATTGGTGGCGCCCTCGCCCTGGCCAGCGCGGCCACACTGGCGGCATGTGGGCAAGACACCAAGGCTGACGCCAAAAAAGTCACGGTGGTAACCCACAGTTCTTTCCAGGTTTCTGACAATCTCAAGAAAGAATTCGAGAAAACCAGTGGTTTGAAGCTGGAAATTGTGGATGGTGGCGACGGCGGCGAGCTGGTTAACAAGCTGATCCTGTCCAAGGACGCCCCTCAGGGTGACGTGTGTTTCGGTGTGGATAACACCTACGCCTCCCGCTTGCTATCTCAAGGCGTGATTGACAAAGACCGCACCGTGGACACCATTCCGGAAAGCGCCGAAAAGTACCTGGTAGACAACAACCGTGCGCTGGTGCCCATCGACATGGGTGACGTGGCCATCAACATCGACAAAACCTACTTCACCAGCCACAACCTGGCTGAGCCCAAGACTTTCGAGGATCTAGCCAAACCTGAATACGCCAAGCTGCTGGTGGCCATCAACCCCACCACCTCCACCCCCGGCTTGGCCTGGATGCTGGCAACGGTAGGTCACTTTGGGGCCGACAAGTTTAGCGACTACTGGAAGACCCTGGTTAAGGGCGGCGCTAAGATCGCCTCAGGTTGGACCGAGGCCTACAACACCGATTTCAGTGCTGGTGAGGGTAAGGGCGCCTACCCGATCGTGGTTTCCTACGCCTCCTCGCCCGCCTACACGGTCAGCAAGGACGGCGCCTCCACCACCACTGCAGCCCTGTTAGACACCGCTTTCCGTCAGGTGGAATACGCCGGTGTGCTTAAGGGCGCGGCCAACCCGGCAGGTGGTCAGGCCTTCATTAACTGGATGCTGTCTAAAAATGTGCAGGCAGACATTCCCAAGAAGATGTACATGTACCCGGTGGACTCATCCGTGCAGCTGCCCGAGGCGCTGGCCAAGTTCGGCCCGCTGGCTGAAAAGCCGGTAGAGGTTACCCCCGACAAGATCGCGGCGGAGCGTGAACAGTGGCTCAAGCTATGGGCCAGCGCCGTCGGCAAGTGAGCGGCGAGCCAGAAAAAAACCAAAGCTGGGACCAACAAGTCCGGACTCAGCAAGCCCGGCCCCAGCAAGGCCGGCCCCAGCGCAGCGGGCCGCGCATAACCTTGAGCCAAAAACTGGCCTGGAGCCTGGCAATAGCTTTGCCACTAGGTTTCCTGGGACTGTTTTTTGCCTGGCCAGTGGCCAGTTTGGTGATGCGCGGCCTGCTCAATAACGGCCGCCTTGACCTGGCCGGGGTGGGTGAAGTGTTCCTGCGCGAACGCACCAGCCGCGTGGTGGGCCAAACCCTGTACCAGGCCGCCTGGGCTACGGGAATTAGTGCACTCGCCGCCCTGCCCGGGGCGCACCTGCTTTACCGCCGTCGTTTTGTGGGGGTGGGTTTATTAAAAGCGCTGGTGATTGTGCCTTTCGTGCTGCCTAGCGTGGCCGTGGGTGTGGCTTTCCATTCGCTGCTAACCAAGGGCGGCTGGCTAGAATCGCTGGGCTTAGATGGCACCTCGCAGGCGGTTATTGCCGCCATGGTGTTTTTCAACTATGGCTTTATGGTGCGTCAGGTGGGTAGCTTCTGGGCCCAACTGGACCCGCGTCCTGCCCAGGCGGCAGCCAGTTTAGGGGCCGGGCCTGCACGAGTGTTTTTCACCATCACCTTGCCGCGCCTGGCCCCCATGATTGCGGCGGCAGCCTCAGTTACCTTCCTGTACTGCTGCACCGCCTATGGGGTGGTGCTGGTGCTTGGTGGGCGCGGGGTGAGCACGATTGAAACTGAAATCTATGTGCTCACCGCCCAGTTCCTTGATTTGCGTGGCGCTGCGGTGCTTTCGGTGGCGCAGATTGTGCTGGTGGCAGCTTGTTTGCTGGTTGCTGAGCGGGCCCGACGCCGCTTTGGGGCGCGCAGCGACTGGGTGGGCCAGGTGCCTGCTAGCGCCCTTACCTGGCGTGACCTGCCGGCTATTGCGGTCACGACGGCGTTGATCGGCGGCCTGCTGGTGGCCCCGATAGCCTCGCTGCTGGTGCGTTCATTTAAACGTAGCGGTCAGTGGACCCTAGCCAACTACCTGGATCTGTTTAACCCGCAAGCCACCCCAGCTTTGCTGGTGAGTGTGGAGCAAGCTGCCTGGTTCTCGCTGCGCACAGCCCTAACCGCCGGGGCTATCGCCATGGTGGTTGGGGTGTGTATTGCCGTAGTGGTTTCACGCCAACCGCGCTCCACCTGGGCTAAACGTGGCCTGGTATGGCTAGATGGATTCTTCATGCTGCCACTGGGGGTTAGTGCGGTAACTGTGGGTTTTGGTTTCCTAATCACTCTGGCGCGCCCGCCGCTGGCCTTAACTAAATCTTGGTGGATTGTGCCGCTAGCTCAAGCTGTGGTGGCAGTGCCGCTGGTGGTGCGCACTTTGGTGCCGGCGCTGCGGGGAATTGATCCACGTCAACGCGAGGCTGCTGCCTCCCTGGGGGCTGGGCCGGGGAGGGTGATCGCCAGCGTGGATGGGCCGGTGCTGTGGCGTAGCGGTGGTTTAGCCGCAGGTTTTGCCCTGGCCACAAGCCTGGGCGAGTTTGGGGCCACCTCATTCCTGGCTCGCCCGCAAAGCCCCACCCTGCCGGTGGTGGTGGCCCAGCTAATTAGCCGCCCGGGTGCAGTAAATCAGGGTATGGCGATTGCGGGTGCAGTGATGTTGGCTCTAGGTAGTGCCTCAATCATGTTGATCTGCGAGTATCTGCAAGGCCGCGCCACTACCCGCAGGCCAGGCAGTCGCAAGCCAGGCGTTGGCGCAAATAATTCCGCCAGCGCCAAGGGGATGGTCGGCCAAAAGACTGCCGGCAGCCACAGGCCAGGCGTGGGCAGGAAGCGCACCACCAGCGCAATTAATAAGGATTGATTATGAATCTAAAAGGTATTTTTTCGCGGCGCAGCTCTGGCCAACTAGAGTCCGACCAGCCCGACACTCCACAGGGACGTCAACAAGCCTTACCGCGCGCATCCCAAGACCCGGTATCTGGGTCCTCACCTGCTGCTTTGGTGCCTGCGGGCTCGGCGCCGTCGGCCTCCGATACTTTTGCCTCCACTTCCACTAGCGCGCAGCTAGAAATAAAAAACCTACGGGTGCGCTACCCCGGGCGCGACGTCGACGCCGTCGCCAATGTGAGCCTAAGCCTAGCCCCCGGACAAACCCTAGCCCTACTAGGAGACAGTGGCAGCGGCAAATCCACACTGCTGCGCGCAGTGGGCGGGCTGGTGGACGTCAGTGGCGGTGACATCTGCTATGCGGGTGAATCAGTGTTGCAAATGCCGGTGCATAAGCGCGGATTCGTGTTGATGTTCCAAGATGGCCAGCTGTTCAACAACCTGAGTGTGGCCGAAAACGTGGCCTACGGGGTGAGGCGCAACTCTGAAAAGGTAGTGGCCCAAATGCTTGAACTGGTGGGCATGAGTGCTTACGCAAACTCGCCAGTAACCGAGCTTTCAGGCGGGCAAGCCCAACGCGTGGCCCTGGCGCGCGCCCTAGCCCCCAACCCGCGCCTGCTGCTGCTAGATGAGCCGCTCTCAGCGCTTGACCGTTCGCTACGTGAAGGCCTGGCACGCGACATTCGCAGTATTTTGCATGAGCGTGGCACCAGCGCCATTTACGTCACCCACGATCAAGACGAAGCCATGCGAGTGGCTGACCTGGTGGGCATTATGGCTGGTGGGCGCCTGCTTCGCCTGGATAGTCCTGAGGGGTTGTGGGCTGATCCTGCCAGCGTGCAGGTGGCCCGCTTTTTGGGTTTTGGTCCCTTCTTGGATGCCGACGCCGTCGCTGACCTGGGGCTGCCGCTAAAGCTAGAGCCCGGGCAGATCCTCGCCCCTGCACCAGGGGCCTGGTCGCTAGCCCCCGCTGACGCAAGCCTGGGGGAGGGGATTGTGGAGGCAGGTGTCGAATCAGTGACCATGAGTCAAGGCAGCTACCTGGTACAAGCCAGTTTGGAGGCGGCCGCAGCAGATCCGCTCACACTACGCACTAGTGAGCCTCTAGAAGTAGAGCAGTGGATCAATGTGCGCCTAGATTTAAGCCGCTGCCCACTCATTGACATGCGCAAACGGGCTTGAATACGGGAACGCGCCGGAGCGGACAATAGGAAAGGGGTGAGGCACAGTCCGCTCCGACGCAAGTCGGGGATGGCCTGCAATTTAATGGATGGCAAGCCTCATCCAGTTGAAGGCCGCAGAGCAGCTTTGCTTGACCTGGATACGCACCTGGGGAAAGATGCGTAGCCGCGAATCAAAGCCTGTCGCCATCGTAAGGGCACGATGTTGACAACCTAAGCTGATCTGATGTCTTAACTCCTATCAACACCAAGAACTATATCTGAGCCAAAGAAAAGCGGCAAAACTTGTATGATCTCTATAAAAAGCGCGAAATTTCGCGTAAAAATGACCTTTCCTTAAAATATCCTGAGAAAATTGTGCACATACTCTCAAAGTCGGATTTGGTCAGCTTTACATATGCAAACGACGCAGGCAATACCCAAGAAAATCTTGAGGCATTGCCTGCGTCGTCGTAGAAAGGAAGAAGGTTTCTTTTAGAAGATACCGTCAGCGTTCTGACCGCGAACTACGCCGATGGGGCGCATCTCTGAGCAGAAGTTACCTACTTCGGTGCTCCAGAAGGAGTCTCCTTCGCTCCAGCGCAAAGTGCCGCCGGGCAGGTTGAAGGAGTCGCCGTTGTTGCGCCACACGGCCTTACCAGCCTGAGCGTGGTGGTCGTAGAGGTGGAAGTAGGACTTGGGCTGAGCCTTGATGGCGTTGGCGTAGTAAGCGCTTTCGCCGGCCAGGGACACGCCCTTAACAGCCTCGATCTCCTGCAGGCTCGGGTAGAGCACCGGCGCCTGGCTTAGGGTAGCGCGAATCTTGATGCCACCCCAGGTGGTGCCGGTAGAGAAGGCCATGTCCGCGATGTTGTCGCCACCGCGACGACGAGCTGCAGGCACGTACCCCTTACGGTTTAGCCCCTTGGCGGTCCAAGTCCAAGTGCGGGCGGCCTGCTCGTCGACGACGTCGTTGCGGTTTACGCGGCTGGTCTTGCCCCAGGAGGTGGACGCTAGTAGCGGACCGTTGGGGCGAGCGGCGGTGCCGTCAGCACGTACTGCAGAGAAGGTGATCATCCACGGGCTGGCTACGGTTAGGGCGTAGTCGCTGAGGTTGATCAGGTTGAAGCTGGGTACCTTACTAAAGCCGTTGGCCAGGCCGTCGCTTGGCTCGGTCCAGTAGGCGGTCAGGCCATCCCAGGCGACAGCGGAGAGAACCTCGTCGATAACCTTGCGGGCTTCGGTAGAGGAAACCTTCTTCTTGTCGGGGGAAGGAGCCGCAAAGGCACCTGCCGACAGTGACACGGCCGCCGTAGCGGTGGCGGTGCCAATGATTAGCTCGCGACGCGAAACCATAATTCGTCCTTAAAGTATGGGGCTTCTGGGGATCAGAAACGACCGTCGGTGGACTCGTAGCCACGGCTACCGCGCGGAGGCAGGGTGTCAGAGACCCAGTTACCAACCGTGCAGCTCCACCAAGACTCGCCCACGTTCCAAGAGTGGGTGCCGCCGGGAATTGTGTAGCTGTGCCCGTTGGTCTTCCACAGAACACCGGTAGAGCTGCTCAGCAGCGGGCCGCCGTAAATCATCTTTACGGTGGTGGTCTCGTTCTTGATCTTGATGTATTCCTCGCAGCGCTTGAGGTCGATGTGGTGAATCTCTTCGATCGACTCGCGCTTGATGGTCACCTTAGGCAGGGACATCAGGGTGGCCTGAACGATAATGCCGCCGCCCTCGGTTATACCGGTGCTGAAGGAGAAGTCAGCCTGGTTGTCACGGTCAACAGCCCACTCGGCAGAGCGAATGGGGGTGCCGGCGTGACCACCCTGAACCTGGTTGAAGGTCCAGTTCCAGGAGATACCCTTCTGGTTGCCCATGTCGCCGGTGTAAACATTGACGTTGCGGGTGTAGTTGTCAATGTAGCCCCAGCTGGTGGTGGGCTTGGCCGGGCCGTTGGGTACGCGGCCAGAGCGAGAGGTGCGGATGGCCTCGAAGTGAATCTTCAGCGGGTTCTTAACGCTGGCGTTGACCTCGTAACGGCTGAGGTTGATGACGTTGAAGCTAGGCACCTTGTTGCAGCCGTTACCAAGGTTCCAGCTAGGCTCGGTCCAATAGGCCATCAGGCAAATGCAGTTGAATGCCTCGTCGATGATGCGCTTCTTCTCAGGGGTGCAAGCACTGGTTGCAGCCGCAACCGCAGGGCTAGCGATCGCAATGGCTGGTACTGACCAGGCAGCACCCTTGGCGATGTTACGCCGTGAAATTTCCTGTGCCACGTCTACTACTCCGATAACTATTCTTGGGAACTCAAGTGGTGTCAGAATAGGTCTTAATTTGGCCAGAATTAAAGCCCAGTGACAGGCGTTATAAAAGCTTAATTTTATTAGTTGTTATCTTTTAGATTACCTGGGAATATGCTGAAAGTGCAGTTCAGAGGCACTTTTGAGGGCAGGGTCTGGGGTTGGTGTGACAATATGTTAACCAAGCGTGATCATTCCTTAAGTGGAACCCAAGAATACTCTCAGGAAACTTTAAGGAAAAAGCCTCGAATTTAAGTTAAGAAGTTATATTAAAACCATATCAGTTGTTAACCTAAAGTGTGATAGCCGTGCCCTCCCGGCAGGCTTTGTGCGCATGACTGCACGTCACAACCAGTTTGTTAGGCATTGTTTCAGAGGGGGTGGTTAAGCCTTGTCAAGGGGGTAATTTTCTGGGCTATTTAACACGGCTATAACGCTGAAAATATACACATAGTTGCAGGTGGGGACCGGTTTGCTAACTGGTTGATGCTGGTTGGCTTTGGTGTTTTGGAAGTGTGGGCAGTGGCTTTTGGGTTTGAAGTTTAGAGCTGGGATGGCTTGAACGGGAGGGCTGGCGAGCTGCGCCCTACCATTAAAACGTGTTAAACCCGAATTCTCTCCTGTTGCTTCCTTGAAGGTCTGATGACTTGCTTTTGCTGATATTTGGACTCGACGGCACCCATAGGGTCTACCTGCCTCGATGCTGGGTTGTGGGGGTTGGCAGACAAGATATGGAGACGCTGGCACGCGGCGTCGAGAAAGGCTAACGAGCGGCGTCGTCGTTGTTGCACCTATATATAAGGAGGCGTGACACAAAAAGGGTCGGTGCGAAAGGAGACTCGGGGGCTGTGCAGCCAAGAGAAATAGAAAAGGGGCCGACGCACCACGAACGTCGACCCCAAATGTGCAGCAAATAGGTGTTAGCGTTGAGCGCGGCGCGTCAGCCAGCGGTCAAAACCGGCGAAAATCAAGATGCACGCCAGCGCAAAAACCAGCGTGAAACCAATAGCCATCAGTGAGACCGCGTAGCCAAGCACCTCCACGTTCAAAAATCCATAAGGATAAGTGTGGGTGATGGCGCCGCGAATCAGAATGAAAGGCACCCACACCACCGGAATCACTAGAGAGCGCAAAATTACGCCTCGATCAATGCCTCCACGTGGGCCGATGACAAACCAAGCCAGCACCATGGCCAGGGGAACTATGATGTGCTGAATTGGGTTAGTTAGGTAATCCCAACCCGAAAGCTGCTTGTAAGGGCCAATAAAACCAGCGTAAACAATGCCGGTCACGGTGATCATCATGGTGGCGCACAGCTGCAAAGCTCGCCACCAGTTACTGGCCGGGCCCTGATGGCGTGCCAGGTACGTGGCCACCACCGCAACCAGGATGTTTGACCATTCCGTGAAGTAGCTAAAGGTTTCAAACAGTCGGGTAGGGGCGCCGGACCGGCCCGGGGCGCTGGTGCCAAACATGCCGGGGTCCACATTGCCGCGCGCGTAGCCGTCGCAGGCAGTAATAATTACAGTGGCACTGAAACCGAACCAAGTTATTGCTGCAATCGCACCATAAATCAGACGTGCATTTCGACCCAGCGCCGAGGCGGGGGTGTAAGCCGAGGCTGGGGTATAAGTCTTACTCACGCACTTCAGGGTATACAAACCCAAACACAGGCAAAATCATCCCTTCCCTATAAAAATTTCATGGGGTTTTATAGGGAACGGACGAAATGTCAGTATTTGTGAGGCATAGGGCTGGCCTGTGAGACAAATGTCTGGGGTCTGAGACTAGGGCGGTCGGTGGCTGGGCGGCGGCACTAGCGATGGTGGGAGGAGTGGCGCACCCTGTGCGGCGGTGTCTGGTCGCTGGTGCTAGCTGCTGTGAGAGGCGCGGCGCGCCCCAAGGCAACGTTCCCAAGGCGCGGCGCCCCAAGACAACGTTCCCAAGGCGGCGTCGTTCCGGACATGCCGTTCCCAAGGCGCGGCGCCCCAAGGCAACGTTCCCAAGGCGGCGGCGTCGCTAATGCAGGCAGCACCCCTGATGGCACCCCCAAAAGCATCCCTAATAATGAACCTGCGTTCGCACCCGAGGCGATGCTGCATAGACTGAAGTCATGCTTGAGCTCCGCGAAATCGCGAAATCCTATGTCACCAGCGCATTGACGCAGGTGGCGCTGGATGACGTGAGTGTAACTTTCCGCGACAACGAGTTTGTGGCAATCCTGGGCGCCTCGGGCTCGGGTAAAACCACCATGCTGAACGTGATCGGCGGGCTGGACCACTTCGATTCAGGCGATCTGGTGATCGACGGCGTCTCCACCGCCCACTACAAAGACCGCGACTGGGACGCCTACCGCAATGCGCGCGTGGGTTTCGTGTTTCAAAGCTACAACCTGATCCCGCACCAAAGCGTGGTGGCCAATGTGGAGCTGGCACTTACGCTTTCGGGGGTTTCGCGTGGGCAACGACGCCGCCGCGCCTTGGCTGCCCTGGAAACTGTGGGTTTGGCGGAGCACTCGCACAAGCGGCCCTCCCAGCTGTCGGGTGGGCAGATGCAGCGCGTGGCCATTGCACGTGCGCTGATCAATGACCCTGAAATTGTGTTAGCCGACGAGCCCACTGGCGCGCTGGACTCCACCACGTCGGTGCAGGTGATGGACCTGCTGCAGGAGGTGGCCCGCCAGCGCCTGGTAATTATGGTCACCCACAACCCCGAGCTGGCCCACCAATATGCCACACGCATCGTGGAACTGGCTGATGGGCGCATCATTGCCGACTCAGATCCGGTTGTGGGGGAGCTGGAGTATGCGGACGGCGACGGCGCTGATGCAGAGGGTGACGGTGGCGGCGATGGTGTGGCTGGTGTGGCAGGCGCGGCAGTTGGCTGCGACGGCGGGGCTGAAGGTGTAGGCGGGGGTACTGCGGGCGACGGCGGGGCTAGGGCTGCGCGTGAAGCTGCGGCCCTGAATGATGACACTGCGCAGATACCCACCGTAAGTGCTGGTGAGAAGGCTGAGGGCAGTGCTGTTGAGGGCGATGTTGCTTATGGTGACGACGACGGCGCGGCCGGGGCTGAGAGCGAGGGCGGCGTCGTTGGACCTGAGGAAGGCCAACGCGCGGGCAGGATAGGCGCGGGTAGGCGCAGGACAGGCGCGGGCGCAAAACGGTGGGGACGCAACAAAAACCGCGCGGATGTCAGCCGTCCTGGGCGCAGGCCGCGACGCGTGTCCATGGGTCCGCTGACTGCGCTGGGGCTCAGTTTTACCAACCTAATGACCAAAAAGGGACGCACCGCCATGACCTCATTTGCGGGGTCGATTGGCATTATTGGTATTGCGCTGGTGCTGGCGTTGGCGAGCGGGGCAAATAATTACATTATTTCCACCCAGGAACGCGCTATGGCCTCTTATCCGCTCACTATTGAGCGGGTGGGAATGGATTTAACTGGCGTATTATCTTCATCGGCGTCAGATGAAGCGGCGCCAAATGACGGAAAAATTCATACCGCCTCGCAGTTATCTAATGTGACTGCGTCATTGAAAACTAATGATTTAACTTCGCTGCAAAGCTATTTAAAGAGTAATGGTGGCAATATAAATAAGTATGTGCGCACCATTGAATATAATTACGGTATTAACCCGCGCATTTATCTACCAAAAAGCTCTAAAGGTCCGGTGCAGGTAAATCCGGATGTGACCTTCACTGAAGGCTCCACTAATTTCGGAGCTTTCCAATCTATGACTTCCACAAATATTTTCAAACAGTTAGCTAATGATCGTTCACTGTATGAAAATAGCTATGATGTGGTTAGTGGGCGCTGGCCGACGGCGGCAAATGAGCTGGTGGTGGCGCTAGATTCTAATGGGCGCTTGCCTGAGCGGCTTGAATACACGCTAGGTTTGCGTGACTATGGGCAGCTGCAAAATGCCATGGCTAAACTACGCCAAAATGAGGGGGTAAAGCTAAAAAACTCTGCCGCTACATGGGCTCCTCAGCAAATTATGGGTGCTAAATTCAAGCTAGTTAACGTGCCCGATCTTTACAAATATGATGCTAAATATAAGGTTTGGAGTGCTCGCGACAATGATGCGAATGTACTCAAACAAATCGTAGCTGCGGGCACTGACCTAAAGGTTGTAGGTATAGTTAAACCAGCTTCTAGTGGCGGCGGATTTGGGCAGTCGAGTGTACTTTCTCCGGGTATTTATTACACCGGGGCGCTAACACAACAGGTAATTGCCAAGGCGGCGGCGTCGCCAATTGTTAAGCAGCAGCTAGCTGATCCCAAACGCAACGTATTTACCGGCAAAACTTTCGAGGAAGAAGCCAAAGAGCAGGCCAACCCGCAAATCGATTTATCTTCGCTGATCACTATTGATCAAGATAAATTGACTGCAGCGTTTAAGTTTGATCCGTCGTCTATTAATGCGGGACTGAATAATTTAGATTTCTCCGGTATGGATTTAAGTGGGGCTGTGGGAAATGTACAGCTGGACTTAAGTAGCTTGGATCTAAGTCAGATGCCTGCGATTGATTTAAACGGGTTGGATGCTTCCAAGCTGGATTACTCAGCTTTGCAGAAACAGTTTCCGCAACTGGTCAACATCGATCTAGCTAAAGTGGTGCAGGCTGCGCTAGCTAATGGGGCGATCAAACCTGGCGGCGCGCAGGCGCTAAGTAACATCCTCACTCAGGTGGTGGGCGGTTTTATACCCTGGTATGCCCAGCATGGGGGCGACGACGGTGGCGGCTCGGACACGCCAGGCCAAGCCGATCCTGCCAAGATTGCTGCGGCGGTGACAAAGTATCTGCAAACCGAACAGGTGCAAAAGCTCTTGGCGCCAATCTTTAGTGGCGACACCATAATTGACCGAGCCAAGCTCACTGCTAACCTTACCCAGGCCCTGGGTAATGATCCGGCAGTGCAACAAATTGCTGAAAATGTTTCTGCTGACCTGGCCGCTCAGATCTCCAGTAGAGTGGCCAGTGCACTTAGCTCCACGGTTAGTACTGCACTAAGTAAAGCAGTTGGACAGTTGCTGCAAAGCTCACTTAACCAGCTGATGGCCACCTTGCAAACCCAATTGACTGCTCAGGTGCAAAACGCCATGGGGCAGATTATGGGCAACCTTTCCAGTGCCATGCGGGTAGATGCGAATAAACTTAAAGACGCATTTAAGTTTAATATGAAGCCGGAAGAAATTGCGGCATTATTGACTCAGCTACTTAATCCTAAGGCCACTACGGCTCGCGCAAATTTACTCACTTTAGGGTATGCGCACGCTGATCAGCCGGAACGTATCGATATTTATCCGAAGTCTTTCGCCGATAAAGATCAGGTTAAGTCTATTCTCGCTAGCTACAATGCGGAGGCTAAAGCTGCCAAACAAACCGGCAAGGTTATTGTTTATTCAGACCTTGTGGGGATGCTGATGAGTTCAATCACCAACATCATTAATATTGTGACTGCGCTGCTGGTGGCATTTGTGTCTATTTCGCTGGTGGTGTCATCGATTATGATTGGTATTATCACGTTTATTTCCGTGTTGGAGCGGCGCAAAGAGATTGGAATTTTGCGTTCAATTGGTGCGTCTAAAGCTGATATTCGGCGCGTATTTAATGCGGAAACCCTGATTGTGGGGGCCCTGGCGGGTTTGCTGGGAGTGGGTGTGAGTGTGTTGGTAACTATTCCAGCCAATATGTATGTGGCTGACCGCTTTGGGGTGCAAGATATTGCCACGCTGCCGGTTGCTGCCGGGGTAATTTTGGTGCTCATTTCTATGGGCTTGACCTTCTTGGCTGGTTTGCTGCCGGCCTCCAAGGCTGCGCGTGAAGATCCTGTAGAGGCACTGCGCGGAGAATAAAACAGGCAAGCACAGACAAATACAGACAAATCATACAAATACAGGCAAAATCATCCCTTCCCTATAAAAATTTCATGGGGTTTTATAGGGAAGGGATGAAATGTCAGTATCTGTGAGCAGGTGTATGAGTTGTTAACCAAGGGACAGGTTGTGAACCGAAGCTCTACGGTGTGGATCAGGATTTGTGGTGCGAGCCAAAGACTTGCGGAGTCAGCCAGTAACCTAGATGTGCACTTCGGACCTGACCTGCCCAAACGATCTGGCTCGGTAGACTCTTGTGGCCAGGCGCGCTGTGGGACAGTAGGCTCATTCCCTGGACACTGTAAATGTCTGCGTCACCTGCCACTTTGAGTGTGAAACTCCCTAAATTTTCTCAATGTCTAGGCAATTTTAAGGTGAATTGGATATTTTTGAACCAGTCAAATTCTCAGATCGAGGTGGTCTAAAGTGCTTAAAAACAGCAGATTCGGCAAGCAAATTTTGCGCCGTACCAACACTTTCCTGCTAACTGCGGTTGTAGCTGCGGCGACCCTCGGGAGTGGCGCTGTTACAGCTGCTGCGGCGACGACGTCGTCCGTGGCGGCCCCGGTAGCAGCGGCGTCGTCGGTAACGCAGCTAACCCAAGCTGGCGTCGTAGGCAAGATGGGTACCCCTGGCACCGGCGTCATCGACTCCAGCAACGGCTGGGTGGACAAAACCTGCACTGTTAAAGGCGGGGACTGGGTTTATCAGGGCGGCGACTCCTGGTGGTACCGCAATTCAGACGGCTCCTACCCAAGCAAATGCGTAGCCACAATTAAAGGCGTTAAATATCTATTTGATGCAAATGGTTGGGCTGCCAGTGGCTGGGGTGCTTCAAAGAAAACCGATAAATTAGGCAACAAATACTGGTATCACTTCACCACTAATGGTTTAAGTAAAGGCTGGCATATTGAGGGCTGGGCGCGCTTTTACCTAGACGGTGGCGACGGTCATATGTATGTCAACTGGAATACCATTGGCGGGAAATCTTATTACTTCACTCCCGGTGGCGCAATGGTTACCGGTTGGTATAAGGCCTATCCGGGTTGGTATCACTTTGGGGACGACGGCGTATTAACCACTGGTTGGTTTAAGTCCGGTAATGCTTGGTATTACCTAGATCCGGGTAAAGGCTCCACTAATTTGAGTGGTGCATATAAGGGTTTAATGCTTACGGGTTACCAAACTATTGATGGTAAGCGTTACTATTTCGACGCTTCAGGTAAGTGGGATCCCAGTAAATAATTAGTATTTACTGCTATTTGCTGGCTCCGGCTAGCTGCCCTGCCTGCATCCCCTGGTCTGCATGCGCCGTCGCTAATATGCGGGCGCCGTCGCAAATACTGACATTTCATCCCTTCCCTATAAAACCCCATGGAATTTTTATAGGGAAGGGATGATTTTGCCTGTATTTGTCTGATTTTGCCTGCCATTCTCCGGCTGCCTGCCAGCGGCTGTAATCAGAGCGCAGCGAGCTCTTCGCGCAGGCGCTGCTTTACAGCCAGCGGCGCCCAGGAAATCTCGATCGCGTTAGCCACCAGGGTGCGCAGGAAGTCCTCGTCAACCCCATCATGGTCAGCCACGCGCTGGAAATTGTCGCCGATGTAGCCGCCAAAGTAGGCCGGGTCGTCAGAGTTGATAGTTACCAGAACGCCGTCGGCAACTAGCTGCTTAACCAACTCAACCTTGTCAGACTCAGAAATCCACAGGTTCGAAATCGGGCAGCTGGTCAACCCAATACGGTGCTCCACCAGGTACTTAACTAGCGCCGGGTTCTCCACCACGTTGGTGCCGTGGTCCACGCGCTGCACCTGAATGTCCTCAATGACCTGGCGGATGTGCTCAATAGAGTCTTTAATGTCGACGTCGCAGTGCATGGTCAGCTGGTATCCCTCGCGGCGGGCGCGGGCAAAGACTGCGGCAAACTTGGCCGGCTCGTGGTCGGTTTCGTCAGAGTCCAGGCCCACCCCCACGATCCATTGCTTGTAGGGCAGCGACTCCAGCAGCGTAGCCATGGCGTATTCGGGCTGGAAATCACGTAGGAAACACATGATGAACTGGCTAAATACACCCAGAGTCTGTTCGGCTTCAAGCTGGGCGCGGCGCAGACCAGAAATCACGGTGTGGAAGCTGACCCCACGGCAGGTGTGTGCCTGGGGGTCAAAGAAAATTTCTGCGTAACGTAGCCCCTGGCTGGCGGCCTTGCGGTAGTAGGCCATGGCCAGGTCATAGAAGTCTTCGCTGGTGAGCAGCACGTTCATGCCGTCGTAGTAGGCGTCTAGGAAGGAAGCTAGATCGTCGAAAGTGTAGGAGTCCTTAACTTCCTGCTCGCTACTAAAAGGTAGCTTGATGCCGTTGCGCTGGGCCAACTTGAATTTCAGCTCCGGCTCTAGCGTGCCCTCAATATGTACGTGCAGCTCAATCTTGGGTAGAGCCTGCACGAGCGCCTCGTGTGCCATGACGTCTCCTTAGAAAAACTGAGAATTTAGTAAATTCTAGTTGTCTTGCGGTGTCCGCGTGGCCCAAATTACGCGCTCAGTGTGCCCGACGACGTCGCCCCGTGCCCCCGGCGGCCGCCGTCGCCCCGTCCCGGGGGAACGCCCAGCTCAGACCCCCAGGAATTCCTTGATTGCCGGCAGCTCACGCTGAGCCTGGGCGTAACCCACCTGGTAGGCCTCTTCGAGCACTTCATAGCGCATTTCGAGCTTGGAAATTTCGGTGACTTCCGGGCAGTAAACGTAGGCACGCCCCTCAGCTTCCAGCCTGAAAGCGGTTTTGCGGGCGGCGTTGTAGCGGGCGCTGCGGGCGGTGACGGCGTCGGCAATGGAAGGTAGACGTGGGAAGGCGGCGCGCATACTGGCGTGGGTGCCCAGACGCGTGGCCGGCTTAATGAAGTTGCGCGGGCGAGTGAGCACAATCAGGAATTTGCGGTAACCGTCGCGCATAGGGGCGTCCAGTGGAATACCGCCGTTGGGGCCAAGTGCGCCGTCGACGTAAGTGTCGCCGTCGATCTCTACCGGCGGCATCAGTACCGGCAAGGTGGATGAAGCGCGCGCAAGTAAGCCCACGTCAGAGACGCTATGCATGTCTTCTTTGGTAAACCAAACGGCCTGGCCGCGTGTGGCGTTAAAAGAGCCAACACGTATCTGCGCTGGGTTGGCCATGAAAGTGTCGTAGTCGAAGGGGAAATCGCCGTCAGCCTCGGCAATGTCGTGGTAGAGATAGTCCACATTGAAGATGCCGCGCCCGGCTAGCCAGTGCTTGTAGCCGCCAAATTCGGGGCTGAGAGCCACATCCACAAAGGAGTCATGGGCGCGGGCGGCGTCACGCGAAACATAGTTAACGGTGTGCGAGCTACCTGCGGAAATGCCGGAAACATGCGGAAAATCTAGGCCCGACTCGATCAGGGTGGCCACCAGTCCGGCGGTGTACACCCCGCGCATACCGCCGCCTTCAAAAACTAGTGCTGTGTCAGGAAGATGTGTCAATGCGGTACTCACCGCGTCAGCCTATGTCAGAGGCCTATAGCTAGGTAAGGCGCGACACACGTGAGCCGCCCCGCTACTGGTGTGACCCAGTTGGCAGGACGGCTTGCGTTGGGTTGGTTTTAGGGCCGACGACGGCGCCCGGCTGGTTCGGCCGGTCCAGTCAGGCAGCTAGCGCGGCCTTAGATCTGGGCTAGGGCCTGATCAAGGTCGGCGATTAGATCGTTTACGTCCTCCAGACCTACGGCCAGACGCAGCAGAGTTCCGGGCACGCCCCCAACCCCGCCGGTGCGGGTCGAGTGGGTCATGATTGCCGGGTGTTCGATTAGCGACTCGGGCGCGCCCAGCGACGCAGCCAGCGCAAACACGCGGGTCAGGCCGGTTAGGCGGATGGCGTCGTCCTCATTGGCCAGCTCGAAAGAAAGCACCCCGCCGCTACCCAGCGGGTTTTGGCGCTGCGCCAGGGTATGCGCCGGGTGGCTGGGCAGGCCCGGGTAGTAGACGGCAGTTACCTTGGGATGGGCCTGCAAGAACTCGGCCACCGCCTGGGTGTTGGTGCAGTGGCGTTCCACGCGCACTGCCAGGGTCTTTAGGCCACGGTGGGCTAGGAAAGCGTCGCGCGGGGACTCAATGGCCCCCAAAGTCATCTGCAGACGGGTCAGCTCCTCGGCGGCGTCGCGAGAATCAAAGAAGGGGGTGACATGTTCAGGTAGCTGTAAACCGTCGCGCAGCACCACTGCGCCACCAACCACATCCGAGTGTCCACCAATGTACTTAGTGGTAGAGTGCACCACCACGTCAGCGCCCAGCTCCAACGGGCGCTGCAGCAGCGGGGTGGCGAAGGTGTTGTCAACCACCAAAAGTGCCCCCACCTCGTGACATAGCTCGGCGACGGCGGCAATGTCGGTAACCGTGAGGAAGGGGTTAGAGGGGGTCTCCACCCACACCAGCTGAGGGCGCTGGGCGCGAATTTCGCGCGCAGCCACACCTAAATCGGTGAGGTCCACAGCCGCTGAAGTGAAGCCCTCGGCGGGCTTAATGACACTGAAAAGCTTGTGAGTGCCGCCGTAAACGTCGGTTGAGTGAATGATGTGGTCGCCGGGGCGGGTTAGCAGGCGCACCACGGTGTCCTCGGCGCTCATGCCGGAGGGGAAGGCGAATCCATGGGTGGCGCCTTCCAGGGCAGCTAGGGCGCCAGCGAAAGCGTTGGTGGTGGGGTTGCCACAACGACCATACTCAAAGCCCTGCTTGAGATCGCCGGGAGCATTTTGCACGTGAGTGCTGGTCACATGCATGGGCGGAACCACGTCACCGGTGACCGGATCTGGCTCAAAACCCAAGTGAATCGCGCGAGTGGAGAAAGCGGCTGCGTTGTTTTCCATGTATTGAGTTTAAATCCGCGCTTCACCCTTGTTAATAACTACGCCACACGCATAAGGGCATAGGTCACATTAAAGGTGCTTACTTTCACCGCTGACCTCTATAAGTGGTGTATGTGGTTGGTGAGCATGGATAATTAGACTTGAAGTCTTGTTAGCTGCGAGTTTTCCCCAGATACATGCGCAGCCGATACATAGCCAACTGAAAGGTGACGTGGGTTTGCGGGTAGCTTTCAAAATTTTCAGGCGCGATATTGGGCGTATTTTACGTGTGCCTTTCGCTGTGATCGTAGTGGTGGGCGTGTGTTTCCTACCCGCAATGTATGCCTGGTTCAATATCGCCGGCTTCTGGGACCCCTACGCCAACACCTCCCACCTGCGCGTCGCCGTCGTAAATGAAGATAAGGGCGCCACCACCGCCGCTACCGGCAAGATCGACGCCGGCGCTCAAGTAGCCGCCCAAATTAAAGACAATCACGACCTGGGCTGGTACTTCACCACGCGGCAGGGGGCTATCGACGACGTAAAAACCGGTAAGTCCTATGCGGCTATCATCATCCCCGCTAACTTCTCCACCAGCCTGGTCAGCTTCATGGACCCGCAGCATTACAGTCAGCCCAAGCTGGAGTATTACGTCAACCAAAAACTCAATGCGGTGGCCCCGCAAATCACTAACGCTGGCGCCACTACATTGGATCGAAAAATTAACTCCGCTTTTGTCTCGCAAGTATCCAAGGTGGTAACCACCAAGTTGGGAGACTTTTCTAAGCACGTGCGCGCCCAAACCGCCACCGCTAACGCCAACACAGATAAATCCCTGGCCCAGGGCGCCCAAAAACTAGCTGCCGCCGCAGCTTCAGTGCAAAGCCAAAGCCAGCAAATTGACCAGGCGCGCACCAAAATTGCCAGCGCCCAAAACTCACTGACCGCGCTGCAAACCCAGGTCACAAACCTGAGCCAGATCGCCACAAATACTGGCACGCTACTGTCCACCACGGCCACAACCATCACAGACTTTTCTTCCAAAGCCCCGGGCATACTCGATAAATCGGCTAGCCTCACGGTTCAGGCCACCGGCAAACTGTCAGTAAATGCGGCCAACCTTAACGGGGCGGTGCAATCCGCGCAGGGGCGAGTTGACGGCGTCGTGAGTGAGCTAGAGTCAATCAACCAAACCCAAGCTCAAATCCTGACCCAGTTGCAAAATGCGGGGCTGGGGAATGTGCCCGGGGGTTCTGATGCGCTGGCGATTTTGACGCAGCAAAACACCAATGCCGCCACCAGCCTAAGCAATCTGCGCACAGTGGGCAGCTCAATTTCGGCCACTTCCACCTCGCTTAGCGACGCCGCCAGTGCGCTAAACACTGCGGCTAACGCCTCCACAACTGCCTTTGGCTCCGCGCGGGAAAGTGTTTTTTCCTCTTCGTTGCCGCAGGTCAGTAGCTCGCTGTACAACATGGACCGCCTCTCGGGCACACTGGCGGTTACTGTCAGTAACCAAAACCAGCAGATCACGCAGCTAAAATCCATGCTCACCCAGCTGGACAAAAACCTGGCCGCCACGCAAAACGCCCTGAACCAAAGCGCCACCACCTTGACGCAGCTGCAAAGCGATCTGGAATCCACCCGCGCTGACCTGGGGGCAATCAGCGGCACCTCAGCCTTGCGTCAGCTCACCGACAAGCTTGACGTGAGCGCTGACAAGGTTGCTAACTTCATGCTTTCACCCACGCTGCTAAGTACCCACAAGGTTTACCCGGTGGCTAACTACGGCTCGGCTATGGCCCCAGTGTTCACCAACCTGACCTTATGGGTGGGTGCGTTTATGCTGGTGGTCCTGATCAAGCTGAACGTAGACAGCGAGGGAATCGGGGCCATCACGCACACGCAGGCGTATATGGGTCGCTGGCTGTTAATGGCCGCAATTAGTGCAGTGCAAGCCATTGTGGTCACCACCGGCGACCTGATCCTAGGCGTACAGCACGAAAGTGCGGTGCTGTTCTACCTGGCAACAATCCTTATTGGTTGGGCTTATCTGTCTATTATCTATGCGCTTAGTGTGTCCTTTCAGCATATTGGTAAGGGCCTTTGTGTTGTTATGGTAATTTTACAGATTCCTGGCTCTTCCGGTCTATACCCAATTGAAATGGTGCCTAGTTTCTTTGGCTGGGTTTACCCGGTGCTGCCCTTTAAGTATGGGGTGGCAGCTGTGCGAGAGGTTATTGGTGGCTTCTATGCTCACCATTTCTTGGCTGACTTGGGGGTTTTGGCGCTAATGGCGGCTGGGTCTTTTGCTGTGGGGATTGGGCTACGGCCCTTCTTGGTTAACATCAACCGCCTGACCGCTGCGGCCATTGCTGAGGGCGGTCTGTTTAACGCTGAGGAGACCCGCGATTCGCGCCGTTGGCGCACCACTCAGATTCTCCATGCCCTGGCCGACCGTGAAGATTACCGCTGGGAAACCGACTATCAGCGCCGCCGCTTTGAGCGCCTGTATCCGCGTATGCGCGTAGCAGCGATTGTGCTGGGCGTGGTGGTGCCGGCGGTTACCGCCTTGACTAGCAGTTTTAGCACCACCAACCAGAAAATCACCTACGTGGCGGTGTGGATGGCGTGGCTGGTGGCCATGATCGGCTTCCTGGTTTATATGGAGTATCGCCGCGACCGTCTGGAGCGCCAGGCGGCTTTGCTGGAAATGAGTGACGGCGAAATTAAGACCATGCTGCATGGGCATATGGGGCGACGTCGCCAGGGGCGCTCTCGCTCGCCGCTGGCGTTGGTTGAAATTAGTGTTGATAGTGGTGGCATTACTGGTGGCGGTCTTGACGGTTCCAGCAGTAGTGTCGACGCCGCAGCGGCAGCGGGGCGCAGTCAGGCTGAAACTACGCAGATTCCGGTTGTAGACGAAGGAGAAGGCCGATGAAGCACGCAGATGAAAAGCGCAGTGCGGCGTCGGCCCAGCGCTCTGACATTAAGACGCCTGACAGTGTCAAGTATGACGATGAGGCTCGGGCTCGCGCCGCCGCCTCAACCCGCGCCGCCACCCGCGTGCAGGGGCGCTCTACAGCCCCAACCCGCACGGCCACCCAAACCCGGACCAGCCGAAAAGCCCAGGCCAAGCCACTTGCTGGGGCCTGGCAGCTATATCGCGACGATCTGCGCCGCGCCCGTATAAATGTGATCAGCCTGGTGATTATCCTCGGTTTAGTGGTAATTCCGGCGGTGTTTGCCTGGTTTAACGTGGCCGCATCCTGGAACCCGTTCGGCAATACGCGCAACCTGACTGTCGCCGTCGCCAATGCCGATACTGGCTACAAAAGCGACCTGGTTCCGATGAAAGTTAATGCGGGCGAGCAGGTAGTCTCCGCGCTGCGCGCCAACAAGCAACTCAATTGGGAGGTGACCACGCCCGCCCAGGCGCTGGAGGGCACCAAATCGGGTAAGTACTATGCGGCCATCGTGATTCCCGAGGGCTTTAGCAAAAATATGCTCAGTTTCTTCTCCTCCAGCGCCCAAAGTACACAGCTGAACTACTACATCAACGAAAAACGTAACGGTATTGCCCCTAAGATTGCCGGCTCTGGGGCGCAGGCGGTTTCCACCCAGGTGAATGCCGTGTTCACCGAAACTGTGGGGGAGGTGGTGTTGAACCTAGCCCAGACGGTGTCTACCCAGCTATCAACCCCAGAGGCTACTAACGCTCTAAATACTGTGGTGGGGCGTGTGGAGACATTGTCTACCCGCTTTGATAGTGCCGCTAACCTGCTCACTTCCTATAGTGGCTTGGTCGACGGCGCCAATGGGCTGGTGACCAGCTCCGTCAGTCTGGTGGGGCAGGGATCCAAAGACGCCCAGCAGCTACGCACCCAGCTAGGGCAGGTGGCAACCGAAACCGGGAACATTAAGACCGCCGTCGCCAATGCGAACCAAGCTTTACAGGGGGCCTTCAACGCCTCCACCACGGCACTAAGTTCAGTCAGCGCCGCCGCAGACCAGGTGAGCGCCTCCTCCGGGCAGTCCGTGTCCGCCGTCGTGACCAGCCTGAACCAGCAGGCCAGCGGGTTGCAGACGCAGGCCACCAACTACCAGAAGGTACGCGATAATCTGGCCACGCTGATCACCCAGCTACCTGACCCCACCCGCGCCCAAGGGGTGCTGACCAGCCTCGACGGGATTATTAGCAGGCTCAACAGTGCGGCTACGTCGCTGCAGTCGGCGGCCACGCAGATTTCCAGTAAATCCGGTGACTCGCAGGCCTCCATTACCGAGGCGAAAAACCTGATTGACCAGGCCAAAACTGAGCTTGGCGGGCTCAAAACCACGGTAGACACCAATATTGCTCCCCAAGCCAACCAACTGGCCGCAGATTTGGTGCAGGTCTCCGACGGTTTGGGGCAAGTGCGCGAGTCAGTTTCCACCTCGCTGGGAGGCGGTGGGGCAGACTCGCTGCAAGCAAAGCTGACACAAATGAAAACTAACCTCGACGGCGCCGCTAAAGACCTCAGCGCCGCCGGGGCTCAGATGAAGACACTGTCTGAAAAGCTGCGCGGGGCGATTGATAGTGGAGATTTGGCGCAGGTACAAAAAATTATTGGCGACGACCCCCAGCGTCTGGCTCAAGCCCTGACCACACCGGCTGTAGTGGAGCGACACCCGATTTACGCGGTGGAAAATTTCGGTTCTTCCATGGCGCCGCTTTACGCAACTGTGGCAATGTGGATGGGCACCATGTTGATTGGTGTGGTGGTGCGGGCGCAGCCGGTTTCTAATGTGTCTAAATTGCGGCCTTCGCAAGTATTTTTTGGGCGCTGGGGTATTTTTGCCACAATTGGCTTGGCGCAGGCGACTTTAGTGTCTGGCGGTTTATTGCTGTTTTTGGATGTGCAAGCAGTGCACCCGTGGCTATTTATGTTAACTGCGTGGTTGGCGGCAATAGTATTTTCGCTGATTAATTATTCGTTTGTGAGCGCGTTTGGAAACGTTGGCAAGGCGATTAGTATTCTGTTTTTGGTGATGCAGGTTTCCGGTGCGGGTGGGTCTTTCCCGCTGGCTATTTTGCCGGGATTCTTGTCTGAATTAAGTCCATATTTACCGGCAAAGCCGGTAATTGACGCGCTGCGTTGTGGAGTGGCTGGATATAGTGGGAATGAATATCTGGGGCATATTGGGCATTTGCTGTTATTTATAATTCCGGCATTAATAATTGGTTTGGTGCTGCGGCCAATTCTGGCTCGGCGCAACCAGGCTAACAGTGAGGCAGTGGAGTCCACCAAAGTCCTGGGCTGATATACAATTGCAGGCAAAATATGTCTGCAGGTAAAATATGTCTGCAGGCAGAAAATGCATGCAAATACAGGCAGTACAAATACAGGCAAAATCGTCCCTTCCCTATAAAAAATTCATGGGGTTTTATAGGGAACGGACGAAATGTCAGTATTTGTGTGGCAGTTGCGCGGCGCATGCTCGCGTGGCAGTTGTGTGGCACTTGCGCGGCGCATGCTTGCGCGGCCTAAGACTGCCGCGCCCTCGTGTGGCATCTGCGTTTGTGCAGACCACTACTTGCATCGACGGCGCAGATGGTGATGCCAATGCTGGTCTGTTGATACCGACGACGTCGGCCTGGCTGGTTGGCGCTGGCCTTCTGGTTGCTGGCTCGCTGGCCTTCTGGTTGTTGGCTTGCCGGCTACATAGTTTTCTGAGGCCAGTCATGGACAGGTCTGAACCAAGGCAGCGGTGACAGCTGGCGGAATTGACGGGCGCCGTCGTCGGCACGATAGGTACATCTTGGCCCGCCCTTAGCCGGCCCAGCTCTAGCCGGTCCACCCTTAGCCAGGTATGGCCTTGGCCGGCCATTCCCAAGGTGGCCATTCCCAAGGTGGCCATTCCCAAGGTCAGCTATGCTCGCGGTCAGTCGTGCAGACCAGGGGTAGTCGTGCAGGCCAGGGTTAGCCGTGCAGACCAGGGGCGCCCGTGCAGGCCAGGGTCAGCCACTCACCCCACGCGGCCGTGGTTTGCAGATACGCAGATTTCGTCCGTTCCCTATAAAACCCCATGAAAAAATCATAGGGAAGGGACGATTTTACCTGTGTTTGTCTGCACTGCCTGTATCTGCCATAAAATAAGCAACACTGAATGCAACACCAGTTTTAGGAGTCACTTGAGTATCGGTCTAGTCGCCCTTCTTGACGACATTGCCGCCCTAGCCAAAGCCGCCGCCGCCTCGGTTGATGACGTGGCAGGAGCCGCAACCAAAGCATCTAGCAAGGCAATCGGGGTGGTTATCGACGATACTGCCGTGACTCCCCAATACGTGCAGGGCATCAAGCCTGAACGCGAACTGCCGGTTATTAAACGCATCGCGCGCGGCTCACTGATCAACAAGCTGGGCATTATTTTACCGGTGGCTTTATTGCTGACCTGGCTGGCACCCTGGTCGCTGCCTATTTTGCTGCTGGTGGGCGGCACTTACCTGTGTTTTGAGGGCGCAGAAAAAGTGCTTAGTGCCTGGGGGATCATCAAGGAACATGAGGACTCCCACGGTGCCAGTGACAAGTCCGCAGATCCGGCCGCCGTGGAAAAAGCTATTGTCAGCTCGGCGGTGCGCACAGACCTGATTCTTTCCACTGAGATCATGCTGGTGTCTTTGGCGGGCCTGCACACCAACGACAACCTACGCAAAGTCGCCATCATGGTGGTGGTGGGCTTCATCATGACGTTCTTTGTCTACGGCCTGGTGGCGCTGCTGGTGAAAATGGACGACCTGGGCTTGGCCCTGGTGCGTCGCGGCCAGGAGAAACTGGGTCGTGCCATCGTCAAAACCATGCCGCGCGTTTTCCGCGTGATCGAGGTGGTTGGCACCGTGGCTATGCTCTGGGTGGGTGGACACATCGTGATTGAGGCCCTCAACAACCTGGGTGTGGGCGCCCTGCATCACCTGGTGGAACACGCCGCCCATGCAGCCACCCACGCCGCCCAGGGTCTGGGCGACTCGCTAAGCGGCGTGGTCAAGTGGTGCGTGGAGACGGCCTGCTCGGGCGTGTTCGGCTTGGTGCTTGGCGCGCTGGTTACTGGCCTGGTGCTGGGGCTGCAGCGGCTGCTGCGGCAGCGCGCGGGGCAGCACTAGCGATCTTTTCCAGCTCTGCCTCGCCGTGAGCTGCGGATAGGAACCACACTTCAAAGATCGACGGCGGCAATGCCACCCCCGCCTCCAGGAAAGTGTGGAAGAAGGGCGCGTAACGCCAGGTTTCCTGCTGGCGCGCCTGGTCGTAGTTGTAGACGCCGTCGCGGGCTGCCTGCGGGCCAAACATGATGGACATCAGTGAGCCGGTGCGTTGCACGCGGTGCGCCACTCCGGCCTGGGTGAGCGCCTGGCCCACAATCTCACCCACAGCCTGGGCGTTGGCGTTGACGGTGTTGTAAACGTCGACGTCGGCCAGCTCTAGTGTGGCCAGTCCGGCGGCGGTGGCTAGCGGGTTACCTGAGAGTGTGCCCGCCTGGTACACCGGCCCAAGTGGCGCCAGTAGGTCCATGATGTCGGCGCGACCGGCCACGGCTGCTAGCGGCATCCCTCCGCCCACGACCTTGCCGAAAGTCACCAGGTCAGGCACCCATTTGGGGGCGTCGACGGCGTTGGCTTCAGTGCCGTTGGGCCCAGTTGTGGCGACGGCGTTGGTGCTAGCTGCTTTAGTGGCAGCTGATCCGGCGCTTTCTGCTGCCCCTAGCTGCGCCAGGGCAGCAGGGGTGGTTAGCTCAGCACTTAGCGCGGTGGCGCCGTCGTGCTCTTGCCAGCCGGCCACAGCTTCCAAACCCCACCAGCCGGCAGAGCTGACCCTAAAACCTGTGAGTACCTCATCCAAAATCATTACCGCACCGTAGCGGGTGCATAGGGAGCGGATGCGCTCATTCCAGCCGGCCAGTGGGGGCACGCTGCCCATGTTGGCGGGGGCGCCTTCAAAAATGACTCCTGCGATTTCCTGACCGCGTTCGGCGAAGCAGGCTTCTAGCGCCTCAAAGTCGTTGTAGGGCAACACGATGGTGCAGGCGGTGATCGCTGCGGGCACGCCCGCACTGCCGGGTAGGCCGCCCGTGGCTACGCCGGAGCCGGCCGCAGCCAGTAGACCGTCGCTGTGACCGTGGTAGTTGCCGGCAAATTTAATGATCAGCTCGCGCCCGGTGGCACCGCGCGCTAGGCGGATCGCGGTCATGGTGGCTTCGGTGCCGGTGGAAACAAAACGTACCCGCTCCACAAACGGCACGCGTTCGCGCACTTTTTGGGCCAGCAGGGTTTCGCTCTGGGTGGGGGCGCCAAAGGATAGCCCGCGCGCGGCGGCCTCCTGTACGGCGGCCACCACTTGCGGGTGGGCGTGGCCTAGCAGGGCCGGGCCCCAGGAGCCCACCAGGTCCACATAGTCGCACCCGTCGGCGTCGGTAACGTAGGCCCCTTTAGCGGCGCTGATGAAACGCGGGGTGCCGCCCACGCCCCCAAAGGCGCGTACGGGAGAGTCAACACCACCCGGAATAATCCCCTTGGCCTGGGTAAATAAGTATTCATTTAGATTCATAATTAAGTCCTATCGCAGCGTTTGGTCTGTTTTTCCTGCGGCGTTGCGGCCGCCGTGCTGTCACACCCGGGGTGTGCCTGGGCTGCCGCGGCCTCTGGGATCGTGGCTTAGCGCAGCATCTGGGCGATTTCGCGAGCCCAGTAGGTAAGCACCGTGTCAGCGCCGGCACGGAAAATGCCCAGCACACTTTCAAGGATCACGCGCTCGCGGTCAATCCAGCCGTTGGCTGCGGCCGCCTCAACCATGGCGAACTCCCCGGAGACCTGGTAGGCCGCCACTGGAATGTCGCTGGCTGCGGCCACGTCACTAAGCACATCCAGGTAGGGGCCGGCGGGTTTAACCATTACCATGTCAGCCCCTTCTGCGGCGTCGAGCAGTGCCTCATACAGGCCTTCGCGTCGGTTGGCGGGGTCTTGCTGGTAGGTGCGCCGGTCGCCCTTGAGGGTGGAGCCCACGGCTTCACGGAAGGGCCCAAAGTAGGCGGAGGCGTATTTGGCCGAGTAAGCCAGGATTGCCACGTCGGCGTGACCGGAGGCGTCTAGGGCCTGGCGGATGGCGGCTACCTGCCCATCCATCATGCCTGAGGGGGAGACCATGTGGGCGCCGGCTTCGGCCTGGCTGACGGCCATGGCCTGGTAGAGCGGCAAGGTTGCGTCATTGTCTACGCCGCCGTGCTCGTCTAGCAGCCCGCAGTGGCCGTGGCTGGTGAACTCATCTAGGCAGGTGTCGGCGCAAACCACCACGGCGTCGCCTACCTCTTCACGCACAGCAGCGATACCCTGGTTCAAAATGCCTTCACTGGCCCATGCCTGGCTGCCTACTTCGTCGCGCACTGCGGGCACGCCGAATAGGTCAATTGAGCCCACACCGGCTTCGGCGCAGGCCACCGCTTCACGTCGCAGCGAGTCCAAGGTGTGCTGGTAGACGCCGGGCATGGCGCTAATGGCTTGCGGCTCGCTAATGTCCTCGCGCACGAACACCGGCAGGATCAGTTTGGCCGGGTCGATGCGGTGCTGGCTAACCAGGGCGCGCATGGCCGGGGTGGAGCGTAGGCGGCGCGGGCGCAGCGTGGGAATGGGAGCCGGCGCGACGCCGTGGCTGGTTAGCAGGTCCAGGGCGCTTTGGGGGATGGTGGTCATGAAAAATCCTTTGCTTTAAATAGGTTAATTATGGCTTGGGTGATGTGTTCGGCTCGCGGCTTGGCGGCGGTGGCATCTACGCGCAGGCCCAGTTCGCGGCAGCGTGCACTGGTGGACTGGCCGATGCTGACCACTGCGGTTTTCTCAGGTGGGGGGCCCAGCAGTTGCAGCAGGGCTTGGGCGCTAGAGCCTGCAGTGACGACGACGGCGTCCCACGCCCCGGCTTGCCACTGGGTTTTGAGGTGGGCTGGTAGCTGGGTGAGAGGGGCGGTGGTGTAGGTTGCAACGGCGTCCACCTGCCAGCCAAGCTGGCTAAGTCCCTGGGCTAGTGTGGGGGCGGCTAGCTGCGACTGAGGCAGGCAGATGGTGGGTGTAGCTACCGTGGAGGCTGCTGCCGTGGTGGCAGTGGGCGGCGTAGGGAAAACTTCCAGTAGCTTGGCGGCGCTACCCGCACCCACCAGGGTGGGCTTAAGTGCGCAGTGGCTGTTTACCCACTCGGCAGTGGATTGGCCAACCACCGCCAAGCGTGTGGCGCCGTGAATAGAACCTGGTTGTTGAATGGAATCTGGTTGGCTGGCGCGGTCAAGGCTCTGTTTAGTGGGGCTCGCGCAGGCTGCGATCTTTTGGAGCGAAGCAAGCGAATTTAACTGCGGCAGCACGGCCTGTGCTGCTCGCCAGGAAGAGAGCACCACCCAGGCGTAATAGCCAGATGCAAGCCTTTGGCGCATCTGTTCTAACTGCTCAGATTCAATGGGAATGGTTTGGGTTAGCGTGAAAGTATCCACCTGGGCGCCGGCAGTTTTAAGGGACGCCGCAATGGCGTCGTCGGACTTTAGGCGCGGCAAAGCCACCCGCAAACCGGCGAGTGTTTCACGTGAAACAACCATAACCATCTACCTCTAAATCCGATCGTAAAACCTTAGTTGTCACCTTGCTGTGCGCTTAGTTGTTGCCCTACCGTGCTACCCCCTTAACTCCTTAGCCACGCTCCTTAACTGCTCGCAAATCTGCCACCTGCCCAGCACCTTGCGCCAACAAATCCTGCGCGGCCCGCTGGCCCAGCTCCACCGCTTTTTGCAGGTGGGACGGCTTGGTTAGGTCCACGCCCCCAAGCGTCACGGCCTGGCGACTACGCACGCTAGCGGCGCCGTCGAGAGCAAACACCCCGGCCTCTAAGTGCAGCTCATAATCAAAGCCGGCGTGCACCAGGTAGGCGTAAGTGCCCACGGGGGCTGCGCAACCAGCCTGCAAAGTAGACATCACCGCACGCTCAGCCACCGCAGCCAGGTGTGAAGCCGGATCGTTCACCTGGGCGATCACCGCCTCCAACTGGGGATCAAGCTCCTGAGCGGTCTCAATAGCCAGCACGCCCTGCGACGGCGCCGGCAGCATCTGCTCGGGGTTGAAAGCCTCGCTTATGTGCTCAGCCAAACCCAGCCGCTCCAATCCAGCGCAAGCCAGCACCACGGCGTCCAGATCAGCGCCGGTGCCAAGAGCCTGGGGGGATGTGCCAGCGTCGGCGGCAACCTGAACCCCGCGCACGCGCCCCAGTCGCGTGGGCACGTTACCCCGCAAATCCACGGTCTTAATGTCGGGGCGTAAAGCCTTTAGCTGGGCTACACGCCGAGGCGAGCCGGTACCCACACTCGCCCCACTAGGCAGCTGTGCCAGGCTCATGCCGTTCGAGGCCACCAGGGCGTCACGTGGATCGGCGCGGCGTGGGGTGGCAGCAATGCGCAGCCCTGCAACCGGGGCGGTGGGTAGATCCTTAAACGAGTGCACCGCCAAATCCACCTGCCCCTCAAGCAGGTGAGTGCGCAGTTGGGCAGCAAACACCCCAACGCCCCCAAGCTGGCTTAGTGCTGCGCGCGAAGTGTCGCCCTGAGTTCGCACGGTAACCAGCTCCACGCGCCAATCCAGACCCTGGGCGGCGGCGGCAGTTTCCAACATGCGCGCCACCATGCCCGACTGAGCTAAAGCCAAAGCCGACCCGCGCGTCCCCAGACGCACAACCTTTTCACTCATAAGAAGTTCCTATATATTTGTAGTGCTATGCGGACTGTGGCGTTATGAGCGCTGTAGGCGTCTGGCGTTCGTGCGTGCGTGAGCGACCACCGCATTTACGCCCGTGCCACCAACCCAGGCGCCAGTAACCGCCAAACCCTCAATGTTTTCAACCTGGCTCATAAAAGCGGCAATGCGCGCGCGGTAGCTGGGTGGCAGTGGCGGCAAAGTGCCATTCCAACGCACCAGCTTGTGCTCGCTTACCTGCTCGGGGTGGATAGTTACGCCCGTCAAAACCCGCACGTCAGCTAGGGCTTGCTCCAGGCTCACCTGCGGCTCGCTTTGCCCTAAACGCCCGTACGACAGGCGCAATAAATGTTGGTGTGGCGCCAAAGCCTGCGCGATCCAGGGCCACTTAACGTTTAAATGTGACAGGGCTTTGGCTCCCACAGGGCTCTCGACGGCGCCGGGCTGGGTTGGGTGTGCCTGCTTGCTGATCTCGACGGCGCCGGGCTGAATGTCGCCGCACGATTCTGAGGCGGCCTGGGTGTCGGGGGTGGACTGGTCCGGCTCGGCCTGGGTGTCGGCGCAGCTTGCGGGTGACGCCGGAGCCACCAGCAGGCCCTGACCCACCGGGGCGGCGTCCAGCTCAGGGCTATCAACCAGCAGTGAGTAGCGCGCAATGGGCGCGCCCACCGGGATAGTGATGTCAGTGTCTAAGGCTGCCAAGTTTGCACTGGCCAGCAGCCGCAAGGCTGGGCGCGCCGAACAAGCCACCACCAGGCGTTTAGTGCGCAAAGTACGCGGCGCGGCGGCAGGGACCGGCTCGCTTGAAGGGGTTGGGCCTGGCTTGGTGGGAGCCAGTACCACCTGCCAGTAGCCGCCGCTGTCGCTGGCGTCGCGGGAAGCCGCGTAGCTGTCACTAGCGCTGCCGCTGGTGCTGTGGGAAGCGGTGTCACTAGCGTTGGCGCCGCTTACAGTGCCAGCGCCGCCGCTGGTGCCGGGAGCAATAAGCTGCTGGGCCCCAACGCGAGTGCGCACAGTGCCGCCCGCCGTCGTGATGGCCTGGCTCAGCGCCGCAGTCAGGTGGAACATGCCGCCGCGCACGCACTTATCAACGCTGCGTCCACCAGTAGCTTTACGTGAACGCGCCAACAGGAAAGCCACTGCGTCAGCCAGGCAGCCATGCTCGCGAGTGGCCTGACGCAGCCCCGGCGTAACCGTGTCAGTGGCCAGATCGGCCGGGTCGCAGGTGTAAATGCCGGCGACTATCGGGCGCACCAGGCGCTCAACCACCGCCTGCCCCATGCGCGCGGCCACAAACCCCGCCAAAGTCTCGCCTTCAGCACCCTGACCCACCTCGCTGCCCAGGTGGCGATCTTGGGCGGCACGTTGCGCAGCCTTAGCGCCCAAAATGGCGACAACGTCGTCCGCGCCCGGATCGGCAGGAATGCCCAGGTAAGCCTCACGCAAGAAGCGCCACAGACGCCAGCGACTTTCACCATTGGCACGGTTGGGGGGTAAAAACAGGCGTGCGCCGTCGCCGCTAGGGGCCAGTGCCTCCAGCCCCAAAGCGGCCACCATCTGGGCGGTTTCCATCCCGCGCGGAACAAAAGTCTCAGCACCCAAATCCACCTGGACCGGGCCAATATAGCCGGGGGCAATCAGCCCACCCAGATAGCCGCGCGCCTCCACCAGCAGCGGCTTGAACCCATCCTGGGTTAGCTGCCAGGCGGCAGACAGGCCGGCGATCCCTCCGCCAATCACTAGGGCATCTACCTCATCGGGCAGGTCACTAAGCGGGTTTGGGTGAGAGGTTAGCGGAGCAGTCGGGGCGGCAGCGCTCTTGCGCTCAGCCGAGGACTGGTGGCCAGTAGAGGTGGAACTGTTTCTAGCATCCAGATTCATAAGCTTTCCTTATGAACAAATTCGACGATCCGCGTTAACACGGCTGGGTCAGTAGCTGGCGGTACCCCGTGGCCCAGGTTAAACACATGCCCTGGCGCCTGGCTCCCCGCGCGTAAACACTCAATAATGGCCTGCTCAATCACCGGCCATGGCGCTGTGAGTAAAGCTGGGTTCAAATTGCCCTGCACTGGGCAGCTTCCCTCAAGCTGGCCAATGGCCCAATCCAGCTCAGTGCGGTCATCAACCCCCACAGCCTGCGCCCCCGCCGCCAGCATGTGCGGCAACAGGCGCGCGCTACCAGTAGCAAAGTGAATCAGTGGCGCCGCCTTGCCAGTAGTTGGGCTGATCGCCTCGCGCGCCCGCGCAATAGCTAACGCCGAGTATGGGGCCACGCGCTCGCGGTAGTCGGTGGGGCTAAGTGAACCGGCCCAAGAGTCAAACAGCTGCGCCGCCGAGGCGCCACAGCTAATTTGCAGCGCCATGAAATCACCGGTGACCTGCGCGCACCAGCGCATTAGCAGATCCCAGGTGGGCGGGTCGGCGTGCATTAGTGAACGCGCGGCCAGGTGGTCGCGGCTGGGCTTGCCCTCAACCAGGTAAGCAGCCAGGGTGAAAGGCGCGCCCCCAAAGCCAATCAGTGGGGTCCAGCCTGTCGCTTGTGCCTGGGCTTGCTGTGACGCCTGGGGCATGGTTGCCGGCGTCGATGCTGCCGGTTGCGCTGCGGGGGCCAGTTGCGCCTGGGCCGGGTCTGCTGGTTGCGTCGGGCTCGCCGGTTGCGCCTTAGCTAGCGGCTGTGGCACCCCTTGCTGCAGCGCCCCTGGTTTCGGCACCTGCGCGGGCGTGCCTAGCTCGGTCAAAATCAGGGCAATAGCCTCACGCAGGGCGGCCACGCCCTCAGCGCCCTGGTGAGTGGTGCCGTCGTGACCGATCCAAGTGCCCTGACCAAAACCGCACGCAAGCAGGCGCTCAACGTCGTCGCGCGTGCGGATTGGAGCCGATAAAACCGGTCCCACCTGCGGTTTAATCTCCACATCCACCCCGGCCAGGCGTAGCGGCACCATGATGTCTGAGAAGAAAATGGCTGCATCCACCCCGTGGCGGCGTACCGGCTGGAGCGTTGCCTGGGCAACCACCTGCGGATTCAGACAAGCCTCAAGCATGGGCAGATTCACCTGGGCGCGCAGCTGACGATACTCAGGCAGGGAGCGCCCGGCCTGGCGCATAAACCACACGGGGGTGTGGGCGGGGCGTTGCCCATTAAGCGCAGTCAAGAGGGCGGGCTGGGGCGAGTGGGGTGGCGGCAAAGCATTCATCGTTTATTAATTCTAGCCATAGATAATTTAAATAATATTCACGTTTTCAAATACCGCATTAGTGGCAGTTATGCTTGCCTAACTGCTTTTGTGACACTGTGTCTTTATTTATTCAAAATGACACTTCGACACTTAAAAAACCTTGCGGTTGCAGGGAAAACCGACGCTCTAGAGTTAACTGTCGTGGTGGCATAAAAATAGTTTTGCGCAAATCGCGAGATAACTGTGTGTGGCGGGCCGATAGGTGCTTGAATAGCACTCGCTGTGACTATTCATCTACTCTCCGCCGATCATCGTTATCAAAGCCTGGATGAGGTTGCCCGACTCAGTCGGGTAGACAACCTGGGCCCCAAACTCATGCGCGCGCTGCCTTACCTGCGCGGCGCCGTGGTGGTGCGTACCTGCAACCGCCTGGCAATCCTGGTTGACGCCCCAAGTAGGCTGGCTGGCTCTGGTCAGTCTGGCTCCGACGCCGCCCGCGCTGGCTCAGCTTGCCCCGGTTCCGCCGTCTCTAGCTCTGGCGCCCCCGCTGTTGCCGACGACGTGCGCGCGGTGCTGGCTCACTGCGCCGAGCTGCCCCTTGAACAGGTGCATTTGCGCCACCTGGCCGGGCATAAAGCCCACCTAGACCTATTTGCCACCGCCGCCGGGCTGGAATCTATGGTGGTGGGGGAGCGTGAAATTGCCGGCCAGCTGCGCCGCGCCTTTCATGCAGCCTGGGAGGAAGATACCCTCAGCTGCGATTTGGGGCGCGCCCTGGAACATGCTTCGCGTACTAGTCGGCTGGTGGCCACGCAAACCGGCTTGGCTTCTTCGGGCCGCTCAGTGGTGGCGGTGGGCCTGGATTTGGCCACCCAAGCTTTACAGGACGCCAAACTGCGCCCGCTTAAAGAGGCCCAGGTTGTGCTGGTGGGCACTGGCGCCTATGCAGGTGCCACGGTCACTGCCCTGCGCGAGCTGGGGGCCACTAATGTGCGGGTGTATTCGCGCTCCGAGCGCGCCCAGCTGTTTGCGCAGGGACGTGGCATCGGCTGGGTTGATGAGGCGCGGCTAGCGCAGGCGCTTGACGCAGCAGACCTGGTGGTTACTTGTCGCGGCTTGGGTAGCCCGGTGCTCACCCGCGAGATTGTGCAGCGGGTTAAAACTCCACTGGTGATCTTGGATTTGGCGTTGCAACGTGACGTGGAGGCGGCGGTAGCTGACCTAGCTGGTATCAGCTACATTGACCTGCTTAGCGTGCAGCGCGCAGTGCCCCAGGCACACGGTGAACAGGTGCGTGCGGCCCGCGAGATTGTGGCCCGCGAAGTGGAGGTATTTGAGCGCAGCTTGGGGGCGCGCTCTATGGATCCGGTGGTGCGGCGCCTGCGTGACCATGTGGATGAGGTGGTGGGGGAGGAGATCTCCCGGCTGCGCCCTGTGGATGGGTGCATTAGCGCCGACGACGCCACCCGCGCACTGCGTCATTTGGCTGCACGTTTGATCCATAATCCCACTGTTATGGCCCGCAAAGCGGGAGAAAGTGGGCAGCAGGACGCATACGTGGAGGCTTTGCAGCTAGTGTTAGGCATGGATGCTAGCCCAAGCGACACTTTGACAGTGTCTAATAAGGAGAGAAATGTCTTCACTTGCGCCCTATGACGCGATCATGCTGCTGTCCTACGGCGGACCTAATGGGCCCGAGGATGTACTGCCGTTTATGCGTAACGCTACGCGCGGGCGCGGTGTACCTGATGAACGCTTGCTGCAGGTGAGTGAGCATTATCAGCTTTTTGGCGGGGTTTCGCCCATTAATGAATGCAACCGACGCCTACTGGCCCACCTGCGGCGCGAACTGGATCGGCGCGGCTGTGACATTGCCTTGGGGTGGGGTAACCGCAACTGGCATCCTTTCGTCAGCGAGGGCCTACGGGAATTAGCCGACGCCGGTGCTCGCCGCATCTTGGCCTTGCCCACCTCTGCTTATGCTTCCTACTCGGGGTGCCGCCAGTACCGTGAGGATATTGCAGCCGCCCTGGTGGAGTTAGAGGACACTTACGCCCCCGGGGTTTTGACCGTGGATAAGGTGCGTCCCTACTACAACACTGACGGCATGTTTAACGCCCAGGTACGTTCCATCCAGGTGGCTTACGCCAAGCTAGCTGAGCAGGGCTTTAAGCCGCAGCAAATCAAGCTTCTGTATGTAACCCACTCGATCCCGCTGGCTATGGAGGCCGGTAGTGCCCCTAGCGCTGAGGAGCTAGAGCGTTTCCCCCGCCTGGCTAACGAGATTAGTTATGTGGCCCAGCACCAGGCTTTGATTGAGGCTTTACAGCCAGCTTTGGAGTGGGCGCTGGGAGTTAAGCAGGTGAACGCGGATCTGGCTTACTGCTCGCGTTCTGGCCCGCCACACGCCAAGTGGCTTGAAAGCGACATTAATGACGTGCTGGCCCAGCTTGACCGAGACCAGATTCAGGCGGTGGTAGTGGCTCCCATTGGTTTCATCACTGACCATATGGAAGTGGTCTACGATCTAGATACGGAAGCCGCTCAAACTGCCGCTGAGCTGGGCTTGGGCTATGAGCGTGCAGACACTGTCAGCGAAGACCCAGAGTTTGTGTCCTCCCTGGTGGACATTATGGAAGAGCGCGCCGCGCACGCTCGTGGCGAAGGCTACGAAATTGTTAACACCACCGGCACTGGCCCGTTCCATACTGTATGTCCACCTCAATGCTGTCGTAGCGGGGCCACCCCGGTCCGCCCTGGCCCAGACCGTTTCGCCCCGGCGTCCGCATTTAACAGTTTTAGGAGTTGAACATGGGGAAAGCTAAGGAGCTTAGCGCCGAGCAGGAGCTTGAGCGCAGCCAGAAAAAAGCTAAGAAAGCTGCCAAAAAAGCCGCCAAGAAAGAGCGTAAAGCGCAAATCAGTGCCAACGCTAAGGATTGGGATGGCCGCCCGCTAACCAAGAAGCAAGCCCACAAGCTGGTTAAGGAAGGGCAGGTACTGCCCTTGCCGCAGGGCCACCCCAAGGTTGGCAAGAAATACCTGGCCAAACTGGCTGCAGAGACGCAAAACCGTAACCAGGCCGCCGCTTGCCCGGCTGAGGCGAGCCACGGCGTCGAGACTAAAAACTGCCACCCGGGCCAGGCACAGGACCCTAAAGACCCTAAGGTAACCACACAGCCAAAGGAGAAAGCTATGGCTAAAACCCACCCGCATGGGCATCCAGACACTGTCAGCCGCCACGATCCGCGCGACGTCGCCACCGTGGACTTTGACGAGGTAAACAACAAGCAGCACTACGCCCTGTACACGGTTTGGAAGCTGGCTGCCCCGCTACCTGCCGACGACGCTGCCCGTGAGGCCCTGGTGTACGAGTCGGTGCAGTATGTGGCCGGCTCAGGCGCCTCCACGCGCGGCTGGTATGACCTGGCCGGTTTTAGGGCTGGGGCTGACCTGCTGATTTGGTGGCTTAACGACGACCCCAAGGCGCTACAGGATGCCTACCAGCGTCTGCGCGCCAGTGCGCTGGGGCGTTACCTGGAGCCGGTGTGGAGCTGCATGGGGCTGCACACTCCGGCCGAGTTTAATCGCCGCCACATTCCCGCCTGCTTTGGGGGTGTGGTGCCGCGCGAGTGGATCATGGTGTACCCCTTTGTGCGCTCCTATGACTGGTATCTGCTTGATGCGGCTGAGCGTTCACGCATTATGGCTGATCACGGCCGTAATGGTTTTGCTCAGTATCCGGATGTTAAGGGCTCGACTTTGAGTGCTTTTGGTATGAGCGACTATGAGTGGGTGCTGGCTTTTGAGGCTGACGGCCTTGATCGCCTTGAGGGGGTTATGCACGCTCAGCGTTACACCGAGGCGCGTTTGCATGTGCGTGTGGATACCCCCTTCTACACCGGTCACCGCGTAGAGCCGGTGGTGTGGGCGCAGCGTCAGCCCCGCGTGTAAGTTGCGTTTTAGTATCTAGTTTCGCCTACGACGACGGCGCAGCTTGGCCGCTCTAGGTTTAGCTGCTTCGTGGGCGCGGCGCAGCGGTGCACGTTTGCGCAGTAGCTGGCGAGGCTAGTTGATGATTTTGTTTGGTGGTGTGCCCCAAGGCTTGGCCTTGGGGCACACGCCGTTTAAATGTTGACTAAATTTCTATGGCGCCCGTCACTTGGTTGGGTGTTTAATGAATGTGTGCGCGGCTACAGAGTGGTTGTGCATACACCCATCCCTACTGCCTTGGCTGCGCCAGTGTTCTGTAGCCGCAGACAAAGCAGGTGTCTAGAGGTGAACATGATGGAACGGTTATTTACAAGGATGCGCACGGGCGGGCCGCTGGTTTTGAGCCTGTTCCTGTTTTTCGCTGCCCGGGAGGTGTGGAACACCCGGCCACAACTGATGATCATTTGGCTGGTTGGCACCGTGTGTTGGCTGGCCGGAGAGATCTACGCGCGTTGGCAACACAAGCGCTTGGACTGGCCCGAGTGGATCTTGGCCTTTAAGCGCGGCTATCAGGGCAACACCAATTAAACCTTGTTAAACAAGGCTGGGCCCCGGCAAGGGAGCAGCTAAGCTGCCCCCTTGCCGGGTCCGCTGTGCCAGTGTTCGAGTATCTCGGCTGGGTAAATTTTGGTGGCCAGATGTTTGTAAATTTTCCAAACTAAAAATGCTGGCCATATAGGCGCATTGGGGTTAACATAGTGATTGAAGGGGTTGATACTTCAAGGCCCTAACAACAAGCAGCTGAGTCAATGTCGATAACGCTGCAACCGACTAAAACTTTTAAGGGCAGCAATTAACGCTGTGCCTGTATTGGCGCTGCCCTAATGGTGGAAACATTGATTTATTTAGGTTTCCTGCTCGCTAATTAGTTGAGTAGGTGGAGTTTGTGCGCCCTAATTGGCTTTTGGGTGCATTGAATTTGAGAGGAGAACAAAATGGAACAGTATCCGACTAAGGATCTAACGATTGATCCACAGGTAGCCGAGGAAGCGATTAGGCGTTTAGCACCTGGGGCTGTGCGTAAGGTTGGTGTGGACCGCTTGCGCACGGTACGCCAGATCTTACGTGAATATTCTGACTGTAAAGTTGATGATGAAGAGCTGTACTTGTTGTTAGATTTCTTTAATTGGGAAATGACTGGAACTCGTTTACATGTTTATGACTACAGGCGGCCTTGGCAAGACCAGATTGACTGGGATCTTGTAAAGGCAATGATAGAGGAACAGGTTCCTGAAGCTTTAGAAAAGCTTGGTTTCGAGCGGCTATGCACGGTTACCCGCATGATCAAAGAATACAGTGAAGGTAACCTGACTCTCGATGAACTAACTAGGTTAGCGGTCAACTATAGGTTCGGTCTGACTGATATACCTACAACACTTGTAGGGGATATTGCTCCTGGCCCAGCTGAAGGAGAGGTTAGTGAGGAGATAGGTAGGGGTGTTTCTCGTAAGCAGTTAACTTATGAGGAATACGATCATATTTTGTTAGCGAGAATGGCACGAATTTCGTAAATATCTGAACCGTAAAGGTATTGCGGCGGGGAAATGGTGGTGGGGGGACTTTCTAAAGAAAGTCCCCCCACCATGTTTAGATGCAATCCTGCTGATGATCGTTTGTGCTAAGCAGGCTGGTATTAGTTTGCCCAGGGCACCATACCGGCATTTTCTACAGAACTAATTTTCCTAATTTTCGACTTCCCATCCACATGGGCCTTAAGTTTCCAATCACCCTTATCCCAAACAACAGACCAAGTGTCTTTAAATAAATAAGAAGAACTTAATGAAGATTGAAAGGCTATACTTACAATTACATTATTTTCATCAATTACTTGGACACTATAGCCGACCACAGTTAAGCTGGTACTCGCGCCATCTGAATTCTTTTGAGCAGAATCTATGATGTTTTTTTGTCCATCATCCGCATAGGTAGTTGCTTTGACTACATCAACCAGCCGATTACGACCAACTAACAACGAATCAAAGTTAGCTACAGCCAGGATAGCGCCCTCACTACTGTGGGCGTAGCAGGTAGGCACATCACCATCAGCACGCTTACCCGGGCCGGTCAGGTTGTTGTAGTAGTAATAAGTGCTATCAACAAACACTTTAGTGCGCATAGCCGGCATGTTTACCTCCCTTGTGGGTTTAAGCTCGGTGCCCGCCAAACCACAGACTGAACCCCAGGTGTTTACTTTCCCGTTGTTGCCTGAAGCCTGACTGCCTGCAGTTGAAGAAGTACTTCCAGAACTAGCATCGCTGCGCCCCGCCTGGTTAGATCCTGCTTGGTTAGACCCTGTCTGGTTAGGTCCCGCCTGGCTAGAACCGCTAGTGCCGGGAGTTGCAGCCCCAGAAGCAGCCTTAACGGCGTCGTCGTCAGTTAAAGCCCAAACTAAAGCTCCAACCAACACCAAAATAACTACCAGCGCACCAACCAGGGCCAAGCGCAGTTTTCTTTGTTCTTCCATGCCTTATCACCAGTTAAAAAGCGTTTCAAAAATAGCTACAGCAACTTAAAGACAAACGCTGTCAATGAACGGCGCAGCGTTCACCAGCTACCAAGCGCTTTTCCGTGTCGAGGATGTAGGCGCGCAAACACCACCCGTGAGCTGCGTACTCAGGGGTGGTGGCAGTGTTGCGCACCACTTACGGAAAGCAACTTAATGCCAAACATAAGTTATATGCAAGGCCTTATTACATTTACATGCAGGCAAGGTGCTGCCGGGGTCATTGCGCCGGGCTGGACTGGGTTGTGCTGGGCTGGACCGGGCTGCGCCAGAGTGAACCGGGTTGCACCGGATTGAATTGGGGGCCTGGCGCTATAGCCAAGCCCCCAGTGGGAGGAGCTGCGTGAATGGCCCTAGTCAGAGTCCTCGCTGTCCGTGTTGGTATTCTTCTTGCGCCTGGCGATCCACTCTTCCATGAAGGTGGGGTTAGGCTTGGTGGAAGTGTAAGCCTCGTCGTCCTGTAAACCTGCCTTCTTGTTGATCTCCTGCAGCTGCTCGGTTAGGGCGCGAACATTGTTCATCTGCTTGGGGACAACAAAGTTAAACGGCTGCACCAGCTGCTTGTGTGAGCGGCTCAAGACCTGGTTAAAAGCGTGCACCACCGGGTGGCCGTTGATAACCCCGGCGCGTACCTGCTCATTGTGGTCAACCTGCAAGGTGAAAGGCTGGGTCTGTCCATAGCGGGTGGCCAGCGTCGCCGCAGCGCTCAAGTTAGGTAGCCGGCTCAAAGAACCGCCCGGCCACACCCCCAAACGCTCATCAACCTCCGGGGCGTCACGAACCGAGGTCCTAAACGCAATCACTGAGGAGGCATTGCCGCGCAAAGCCTCAAGCAAGCTTGTAGACAGCTGCTGCATATGCTGGTGTAGCAGCGTCAAAGCAATCCCAAACTTGCGTCCCTCCGCCAGCATCTGGCTAAGCAGGGATTCTTGAAAAAGGTGGGCTTCATCAACCACCACATGGAAAGGCAGGTAATCATCCTGGCGGTTAGGTACTGCCAGGGCCAGCTTAGCCAGCCACAACATGCCCAGCATTTGTGCGGCGAAGCGACCAATCTTGGGTGAGGCCAAGTTCACCAACACAATCTTGTTGGAGGCCATAGCCTCGTTTAAATCCAGCGCGTCGGCGCCAGTTTCCAGGGCGGCGCGCAAAGCCTGCGAGTTTAGCATGCGCTCAAACTTAGAGCTCGCCCAGGCGATAAGCTCCGCGTAGTCGGAGGAGCGGTTAGTGACAATCTCAGTCATAACGCTGCGCGTCAGCTCTGGGCTTATGTTTGAGACGGCCCTGGCCAGATTCTCCAGAGCCTTCTTATCTAGCAGCAGCTGGGGGATCAGGGTAATTGGCAACTCAGATTCATAGATGTGGCTTAGAAGCTCGGCTAGCTGGTGGATAATCCGCTCAAAACGCGGGCCCACAATACCCTGCCTGGTTGGGTCGAAAGTGAGATACATTATCTCAATGACTTTGCTACATGCCATATCAAAGTCGCCGCAGTGAAACAGGTTGATAGGTACCGGGTGGCTCAGATCCGCGTAGTCAATAAACAGACAGCGTTCCAAAGCCTCGGCGGGTAGTTCATCCGCAATACGCTGCACCAGCTGCCCGTGCGGGTCTAGCACAATGCCCCCGCGCCCCTGGGTCACCAGTGAATGCACCATGGCAGCAGCCAGAGTGGACTTGCCTGCACCCGAAGCGCCCACAACCTGCACGTGCTGCAAGGCGCCTTCTTGGTTCAGGTAGACGTCAGCGGTGTCCCCGGTAGTGGTGATGGCCGTGCCCAGGCGCATCCCGCCTGCTTCCTCACGTACCTGCGTGTGGTCAGATAGGGGTACGACGGCGGGGTCCTGCTCCACTGCAGGTACGCCAATGATCCTGGCTTGCGTATCTGCTACAGGTAGGCGAGCAAATACCTTAACTAGCCCCTCCGGTTGGGCTGCTCCCGCAAGTGCTTCCTGGCTGCACCATAGTTTTTCAGCTTCGGCGCGGTTGGTGATTTGTTCGTAGCGAATGCCTGCTGCCCAGCTGGATAGCGCGATCCATAGCCGGGAGGGGAATCCTTTAGAGCTGTTTGTGCCCATAAAAACCCTTAGGCGCATGGGGGTGCCCAGGTAAAAATCGACGTCGCCGCCCGCCATTAGCTTTTCGGTGCTGGTGAAGGCCTCTTCAGCCATCTCACATTCAATTTCCTCGGCCTTACCTAGCCGCACACGTAGGTGGCCACCCACTTCACTGAGGGTTTCCATAAGCATTTGCGAGTTTGACTTGCAAGGCAAGGGCCAGGTGGGCTTACGCCGCCCAGGCAGCATAACCTCAGGCTTGGCGGGGCTGAGGATGTCTTCAACGTTTTCTAGGTGGCCAGGTAGAGCGCCGAAAACTTCGTACACCTGATCTGGGCAGGTGGGCTGGTAGACCTCGATAGGTTCCCACACTTGGGCATCACGACAGGCCCACTCTAGGTCGTGGTCGAAACTGTCGTTAACCCCCACTGCTTCCAATATGACATTGACGCTTCCGTCGCCTTTACCGCTCCAATCGATGCAGATGCTAGCGTCTTTGGGCTGGGTCTTAAGTAGAGCCACTAGGCGATTGGTACTTACTAGTGACGCATCTTCTGAATCTAGCTTGCGCCACAGCTGGCGCAGTCGCCACGCCTTTTTTACCTTATGTTGGTGCGACTTGCTAACAGGCTGATTTCCTGAACTTAGAGATTCTGCTCCCTTATTCATGTTCGCTCCAGACGGTAGAGACACTTGCGGTACTTGTTTACAGCTACATTTATGCCAAGTAAGGTGTGGGGGGCTGAAAATATGGGATAAAGAGGTGATATCTACTGGATTTCCCGAACTAAATCAAGATTTATTCAGGATATTCCTACCCATATTCCAGGCACAGCTAATAAGTGCGTGCCTTATAGCAGTCTTGGCGCTCTAAATGATTAGTCAACCAAAGGTGGTAGCCGCTTGTTCCGAGTCTGCAATCGCACCATATGCTCCAAGTTTGAGCCATTAATTTTGTGCGGCTTCTACGAAAGTCATGCGCCTTATCGAATAGGATACAAAACCGCCTGGACGCATAGAGGTCTGATCACTTTGAGCGTAATGGTAAATTAGTGTGCATAGTTATACCTAATACGGGGCTGTTTTCTGTAAATAATGAGGATCAAGTAAACCGCAGCTAAAGTAGTTAACCACAGGGATAAATAAGCTTTGGGTAGTATGGGAAATTATGTGTGTGCAAACTTATGTGACACTAAGTAAGTAGCCTGATATGAGATGAACACAGGGGTTGTTAATTAAAGCGAAATACCAGGTAAACAGTGCTGCCCAGATAAAGATGTGGCCCCAAGGCATTAGCCTTGGGGCCACCTTAGTTAGCGTTTGCTAATTTCTATGGTGTGCGCCGCTTTGGGAGTCGGTGCCGGTTTGGCCAGGGGTGCGTAAAGGGAGCAGGCCTGTGCGCCGCTTTTGAGGCACGCTGTTTGTGCTATTCGCCTAGGAAGGTGCGGCGCTGCGGATCGGCTAGGTAACGCCGAGCTAGCTCTAGACGCTGTCTAGCGCTAGGGGCTAGCGGTGAAGGCAAATCATCAACCTCAAACCAACCCATATCCACTGATTCGTCATCATTGATATGGGCTCCAGCCGCCGCCTCAGCGCTGACCGCATGGGCAATGAAACACAGATTCATGTAGCTGGCCTGATCCCCGTTGGGATAGGTGACCAGGTCAGAAGCATCAATCAAAAACACTTCATCAACCTCGATCTCCAGCGCAGCCTCCTCCAGCGCCTCGCGCTTAAGTGCGGCCACCGGCTGCTCACCAGGGTCAGGGATACCACGAATCTCAGCCCACAAACCATTGTCTGCACGCTGGCCCAGCAGCACCCTGCCGGCGTCGTCGAAAATAACCGCACATACGCCCGGCAGCCACAGGGGACGGTGGCCCACGCTGGAACGTAACTCAGTAATGAAATTGGGAACTGGCATTTGTAAACCTCTACCGGGGACGGCTCATAGCCACCTTTGCGGCAGCTATAGCTAGTGAATCATCCAACTCGGCCGGGTGCCAGGTCTGACCTGCGTGTTCAACCGCGCGGGCCAGCAGCCAATCAGCTAGGCGAGGGTTCTTAGGTAGCACACTGCCGTGCAGATAAGTGCCGATCACGTTATGGGCGCGCGCGCCCTCGGTGCCGTCAGTGCCGTTATTACCCCACTCGCCACTTACGCGCCCCAGCGGACGCGCCTGGCTACCCAAAGTGGTCAGGCCCGAATGGTTTTCGTAGCCCACCACCTTGCCGAAGTCATCAGTTTCAACAGTAAGATTGCCGATCAGGCGCTTAGGTCCACCCACGGTATGTGCGTCAAGTACGCCAATGCCCGGGATAATCTCCCCGCCCACAGTGCGGAACTCATGCCCAAACAGCTGATACAAGCCGCAGATCACCAGCATGGGCACGCCGTCACTGGCCCAGGCGCGCAGCTGCGGGGCAACCTTTTGTAGGTCGTCCTGGATACGCTCTTGCGCCGAATCCTGGCCGCCGCCGCCAACCAAAATATCTACCTGCTCAGGTAGCTGATCTCCGGGGTTGTGTGAAAGTAGCTCCACCTCATAGCCGTGCCAGCCCAAACGCTTGGTTAGGGTCAGGGTGTTGCCGCGATCGCCATAAATACTCATGTCGCGCGGGTAGAGCTGCAAAACTTTGATGGCGCTCATAGGACCTCCTCCACGTCGGTGTAACTTGCCAGCAGGGAACGCAGTTCCAACATGGCGGTATAGGTGCTCAAAATGCGGATAGGCCGGTGCTGCTCGCGTGAAAGCTTGACCAGCTGGGCTAGCGCCTGACTGAGGTTAGCTTCAACCTTGCCGACGGCGACGTCGTCGTAGCTCAGTCGCAGCGCCATGTCCGTGGCCCGCACGCCGGTAACGATACTCACGCCCGCATGCTTAAGCGGGGTGAAGTCCACATCCCACAGCCAGGACATGTCGCGCCCGTCAGCGTACTGGTCGTTGATGGCGATCATGATCAGCGGGGGCTGCTGGGAGCGTACGGCGGCGGCACTAAGTAGGCTCATGCGGAAACCAGCAGGGTTTTTGACTAGGCCCAGCTCAACTTCTTGGCCGTCAATGCTCAGTAGCTCGCCGCGCCCGAAAGCGGCGGTGACCTTGGCGGCGCTGGCAACCAGGGCCTGCTCATCGGTGCGCTCGCCCAGTAGCTCCTTAACTAGGCCCATAGCGGCGGTGGCGTTGAGGATGTTGTGGGCGCCGGGAATGGCAAAGTCTACTTCGTGACGGCGGCCGGACAGGTCGATTACCGCGTGGCGGCCAACCATTTCTTCTAGTGTGGCCACAATTTCTAGCGGCTGGGCGGGCTGCTCTGCCGGCTCTGGCTGGGCGGCCTGCTCTGGCTTGGCTGCCGGCTCTGCCGGCTCTGGCTGGGCGGGCGACTCGGACTCGGTGGCCGGCTCGGCCTTAGTGTCCGCCTTGGCTGCCGGCTCGGATTCGGTGGCCGGCGTGGTCTCAGTGTCCTTTTTAGGCTGGCCAAGGGTGCAGCCGTCGAGAGAGTCGTGCAGCTCGTCGTCGGAAAGAAAAACGCTACGCAGCTGGGGGCTGACCGCAAAGCCACGCACATCAGCGCGCAGATCGGCACGGAAACTGGGGGCAGCCAGGCGCGGGTCGTCCGCGTTTAGTACCACCGTGCCGGTGGTGGCGCGGGCAACCTTGTGCAGCAGGGAGGCGGTGTAGTCGATCTCCCCAAAGCGGTCTAGCTGGTCGCGCATAACGTTTAGCAGCAGGGCCGCACGCGGCTTGACGGTGCGCACGAAATGGGTGGCGTGGGCTTCGTCCAGCTCCAAAACGGCGACGTCGGCATCAAGGCGGCCATTTAACGGCATAGCCCCCAGCAGGGCGGCCACTACGCCACGAGTGAAGTTTGAGCCGGTGGGGTTGGTGAATACCTTCAGGCCCTGGCCGCGCAGCAACTCAACCACCATGCGCGTAGTGGTGGTTTTGCCATTAGTACCACTAACCAGCACCACCCCATAGGGCAGGGGAGCCAAGGCGCGAGCCATAAAATGCGGGTCTGCCTTCTCCATAACTAGGCCGGGGAAAGCGCTACCACCGCTGCCGCGCAGACGGGAGGCCGCCCGGGCACCATGCCCGAGCGCGAGGGTCAAAGTATTGCGAGACGCAAAAGTCATAGCCCAAATATAAAACGTCAGGGGAGCTGCCTGCTGGCAACTCCCCTGCGATAAGTGCGACTTTAGATCACTTGAGGTTCTTGAGTGCGTCGGCAGCCTTGTCGGTTAGGCCCTCAGCGGTCTCAATGGCAGAGTCAAACTTGCCGCCGGCGGTGCCCTTAGCCTTGTCGGCTAGGTCGTGGGCGGTCTCGGCAACCTGGTCGGCGTCTACGTTCTTGGCGGCCTCCTTAGCCTTGTCGGCTAGTTCTTCGGCCTGCTTGGCGAAATCTGCGATACCCATGCGTGTCTCCTTACGTATAGGGAACTATTAGCAGCGAGTCTAGCCCTTAGTCCCAAATAGCCACACATCGAAGGTAAGTGATTGGCGTCACTCAAGAAAAATAAACTTGAGTGGAATAGACTCAAGTCTGTGGAAGTTGTACTCACCGGAACGTGACGCTGTCGGTTCCATCAGCTCATGCAGCTAAAAGTGAGACTGACCGCGTTGCTATAACTACTTAAATTCAAGGAGAACCGTGGACACCAACTACACAACCAAATCCCAAGAAGCCATATCGGGAGCCGTGCAAGCCGCCGCAGCTGCTGGCAACCCCCAGGTGGAGGCGCTCCACCTGCTTGGTGAGCTACTAAGCCAAGAGGGCGGCGTCGCCGTCGGGCTACTAAACGCACTAAGCCCGCAGACCCTAAAAAACGTAGGGACCGCCACCCGCACCGCACTAACCTCCCTGCCCTCCTCGGCAGGCAGCTCCGTAGTAGAGCCCAACCCCTCACGTGGCTTCCTAGCCGCCCTGGAAAAGGCCGACAAACTCGCCAAAGAACTAACTGACGAGTACATCTCTACCGAGCACATACTGATCGCCATCGCTGAAGGCGACGACGCCGCCGCGCGCGCCCTGCGTGACGCTGGCGCCACCGCCCAGGCCCTGCGCGAAATCCTACCCACCGTGCGTGGCGGACAGCGCGTAACCAGCGCCAACCCTGAAGGCACCTTCGAGGCCCTGAAGAAATACGGCACTGACCTAACCGAGGCCGCCCGCGCCGGCAAGCTAGACCCGGTAATCGGCCGCGACAGCGAAATCCGCCGCGTGGTGCAGGTGCTATCACGACGCACCAAGAACAACCCGGTGCTAATCGGTGAACCCGGCGTAGGTAAAACCGCCGTGGTAGAAGGCCTAGCCCAGCGTATTGTGGCCGGTGACGTGCCCGAATCGCTGCGCAACAAGCGCCTAATCGCCCTGGACCTATCCTCCATGGTGGCCGGGGCCAAGTACCGTGGCGAGTTCGAAGAGCGCCTCAAGGCCGTGCTCAACGAGATCAAGAACTCTGACGGCGAGGTAGTCACCTTCATCGATGAGCTACACACCATGGTGGGCGCAGGCGGTGGCTCCGAAGGGGCCATGGACGCCGGCAACATGCTCAAGCCCATGCTGGCGCGCGGTGAACTACGCATGGTGGGTGCCACCACGCTGGACGAATACCGCGAAAACATTGAGAAAGACCCGGCTCTAGAGCGCCGCTTCCAGCAGGTTTATGTGGGTGAGCCCTCCGTGGCTGACACCGTGGCCATCTTGCGTGGTATCGCCCCCAAGTACGAGGCACACCACCATGTGACCATCTCCGACGGTGCCCTGGTGGCTGCCGCCAGTCTGTCAGACCGCTACATCACCGGCCGTCAACTGCCCGACAAGGCCATTGACCTGGTTGATGAGGCTGCTTCCCGCCTGCGCATGGAGCTGGACTCCTCCCCGGTGGAAATTGACGAGCTGCGCCGTCGCGTAGACCGCCTAAAGATGGAAGAAGCCTACCTGGCTGATTCCAGCGCCAAGGAAGATGAGGCCGACGCCGGTGCGGCAGAGCGCCTGGCTGCCTTGCGTGCCCGCCTGGCTGACCTAAACGAAGAACTCAGCGCCCTGAACGCCCGCTGGGAAGCCCAAAAGGCCGGTCACAACCGCATTGGTGAGCTGCGCGCCCAGCTAGATGAGCTGCGTACCCGCGCCGAACTGGCTGAGCGTGAAGGTGACTTTGAGGCCGCCGGACGTATCCGCTACGGCGAAATGCCCAGCTTGCAGCGTCAAATCGCTGAGGCTGAAGCCAGTGAGCAAAACCAGCCTGATGCTGGCGAGCCGATGATCGCTGAGAAGGTTGGCCCTGAGGAGATCGCTGAGGTTATCTCTTCTTGGACCGGCATTCCGGTAGGTAAGCTGATGCAGGGTGAAAGCGAAAAGCTGCTGCACATGGAAGAGCAGGTAGGCTCGCGCCTAATCGGCCAGAAGGACGCGGTTGCGGCTGTGGCCGACGCTGTGCGCCGCTCGCGCGCCGGGGTTTCTGACCCTGACCGCCCCACCGGTTCCTTCATGTTCCTAGGCCCCACCGGTGTAGGTAAGACCGAACTGGCCAAGGCCCTGGCTGAGTTCCTCTTCGATGACGAGCACGCCATTGTGCGTATCGACATGAGCGAATACTCCGAGAAGCACTCGGTTTCGCGCCTAGTGGGTGCCCCTCCCGGGTACGTAGGCTACGAAGAGGGCGGTCAGCTGACCGAGGCGGTGCGTCGTCGCCCCTACTCTGTGGTGCTGCTAGATGAGGTGGAAAAGGCCCACCCTGAGGTCTTTGACATCTTGCTGCAGGTGCTCGACGACGGTCGCCTAACTGATGGCCAGGGACGCACGGTGGACTTCCGTAACGTCATCTTGATCCTGACCTCCAACCTGGGTAGCCAGTTCCTGGTAGACCCGGCGCTGAGCCAGGAGGAAAAGCGCGAGAACGTTATGGCTACGGTGCGTGCTGCCTTCAAGCCTGAGTTCCTCAACCGCCTTGACGATGTGCTGATCTTTAATGCGCTGAGCAAGGATGAGTTGGGCCAGATTGTAGGCTTGCAGCTAAGCAAGATGAGCAAGCGTCTGTCTGACCGCCGCATCAGCCTGGATGTTACCGACGCCGCCCGCACTTGGCTGGCTGACGAGGGCTACGACCCGGCTTACGGGGCTCGCCCGCTGCGTCGCCTGGTGCAGCGTGAGATTGGTGACCGCTTGGCCCGCCTGATCTTGGCCGGCCAGGTTGCTGACGGCCAGCAGGTTACGGTTGACGTTGCCGACGACGGTCTGACGCTAATTCCCGGTGCGGCTGTGGCCGGTTCGGCTGCTAGCGCCGCTAGTGCGGAGTGACCTGCGCTTTTAACTGATTCGACGGCGCTGGGTGGGTTTAGGCCCACTCGGCGCCGTTTTTAGTTAACTGACACACACTTAAAGTGATTTACGACTACTTGTAACTTGCTGGCCTGCAGAAACACTTTTGGCCTAAAAGAAAGTGCAAAAAATGAGGTTTAGGTACTGGAATTACTGGTAAAAACCAAGGTAATCTATCGCCGCACCGCCGCTACTGCGAGTGTTCCGTTATAGCTAGCTCATCACCCTGGCTATAGTGCGTGTTGCTCACTGGCGGCGGTGTTCCCATGTACAGGCGGCAATGAAGCTGTGGTACATGGACTACCCCGAGCTTTTCGGTTTGTGCGCAAAACAGTCTTTACAATAAACGAACAAATGCGCGCAATAGAAGCTAGTTAAATTATCAGCTCAAACCAGATTTGTAACTGTTTGGTTGCAACTTATGCTGTTCGGTTCTGCTTAGACTTGACGCTTTTTGTTGCAAAAGGACAAAATTGGGTCAACCACGTCTAGGCAAAGGAGCCCTACACGATGAAGGTAAGACACCTCTACCGACGCTCCCTAGCATTGCTAGGGGTTGTCGCCCTATCCCTTCCAGGGGCAGCTGCTGGCGCAGTGACCCCGGAAACTTCTGGTGTCATTAGTGCTCCGGAGACCATTAGCGCCGGTAACTTGACCGCGACCGTATCCAACGCCTTCCCCCAGGTACTTGGCTACACCTTCGCGGGCAATAAAGTTGGCGGCCGCACCCAGGTCCTCGATTCAGTACTGATTGACAATCAGGCTTACACCGTCAAGTCGGTGCAGGCAGTTAAAGAATCCAACACCAAGGTGGCCTACACGGTTGACTTCAATGACACTGACGTCACCATGAAGGCCGAAATTGAAGTAAAGGAGATTACTTCAAAGGCCCAGGGCACAACTGGTGCCAAGCGTCCCACCCTAACCTTCCGTATCACTGAGCTCACCGGTGGCGCCCACACCGTCGAGATTCCCGGCCACGGCCTGGTATCAGTCAGCGCTAAAGACGGTGGCGCCTACGCTGCCGGTATCACCTTGGTTTCGCGTGGTGCTAGCGCTAAAAACAAATACGCTGGTGTAGCTGACACTATCGAGACCCTAACCGAGTCCACCCCGGTCAGTACCGCTGACGCCCCCAGCACCTACCTGATGGTTAACACCTCTAAGGTGGCTGTGGGTATGGAAACCAACTCCACCTATGACCGCCCCACCGGTTGGGAAGCTGATGACGGTTCGCGCTGGAAGCGCCGGGTAGTTGACCAGGATGGTTCCAAGACCCTGCTGGCCTCCAACGGCCAGTGGACCTACCGCTCAGCTGCAGCCACTGACGCCGTCGGCGATGAAGAGCGCCCCTACACCACCTTGGTGTTCACCGGTGACGCCAACTCCTCAGGTACGGTGAACTGGCAGGACGCCGCCGTCGCCTATGCGGACATCAGCCCGTGGGTGGCCGGCGCAGCTGACAACCACAAGTGGGTAGTGACCCACATTCCCTTTGACTTCGGCTCGGCCGCCACACACCCCTTCTTGCAGGTGGCCGACGACGTAAAGCGCGTCAACCTGGCTACTGACGGCCTAGGTCAGCGCGTGATGCTCAAGGGTTACGCCTCTGAAGGCCACGACTCTGGACACATGGACTACGCGGGCAACATCAACACCCGCGCCGGTGGTGACAAGGACTTTGCCACCCTGTTTAACACCACCGCCAACTCCAACGCGATTTACGGCGTCCACGTCAACACCACTGAGGCATACCCCGAAGCCAACTCTTTCGGTTCCCTACCCTTCACTGGCGGGCGCGGCTGGAACTGGCTAAACCAGTCCTACTACGTTGATCAGCGTGCTGATCTAGGTAGCGGCGCGGTAATTAAGCGTTTCCAGGATCTGCGTAACCAGTTCCCGCTGGCCACCTACCCCAACTTCCGCTGGATCTACATTGACGTTTACTACGGTTCGGGCTGGCAAGCTGAGCGCCTGGGGCGCGAGCTAAACAAGATGGGTTGGGAAATGGGTTCAGAGTGGGCTGACCGCTTTGAGCGCTACTCCACCTGGTCGCACTGGTCCAATGATGAAAACTATGGCGGCGCCACCAATAAGGGTTTGAACTCTGACGTGATCCGCTTTGTAGACAACTCCAACAAGGACAACTGGAACCCCAACGTAGTTTTGGGCTACCCCCAGATTGTTGAGTTTGAGGGCTGGACTGGCCACCAAGACCAGGGCGCCTTCTACCGCAACATTTGGGCTAACAACCTGCCGGTTAAGTTCCTGCAGAACTCGCGCATTATGCGTCAGGAAAGCGCTAAGGGTGAAAACGGCAAGACCGTCTACACCTACACCTTCGCTAACGGCACTGTAGCCTCAGGTGCTACGGCGGTCACCAACCAGACTCCGGCCACCCAGGTTGCCGGGGCTATCAAGGCTGACATGTCCGCTAGCCGCCAGTTTGTTTACGACGGCGCCACCGTGCTTAAGGGCGACAGCTACCTGCTGCCCTGGATCGACAATGGCGCTAAGGGCGGCGCACCGCGTCTGTACTACTACAACCCCGCTGGTACCGCCACCACCTGGACCCTAACCAAGTCCTACCAGAACGTGGGCTCTTTGAGCGTCTACCGCCTCACCGACAAGGGCCGCGTAAAGGTAACTGACGTGGCGGTAGAAGGCGGCAAGGTAACCATTCCTGAGTCCGTGTATGCAACTGTGCCGGCCGCTGAGCGTGACCACACCGCCTTTGTGTTGGCTCCTGCCAAGGCCCCCGCAGCCGCCGCCACCCCCAAGTGGGGTGCTGGAACTGTGTTTGTGGACCCCGGCTTCAACTCCGGTAGCTTCAAGGGCTACCAGACCACCGGCCAGGTAACCGCCCCCCACGACGCTCACGGCGACCCGATCGCCCAGCTGGGTAAGGGCAACTCTTCCATTAGCCAGGAAATGACCCTCAATGCCGGCACCTACCAGGGCAGCGCTTGGGTACAGGTCAAGGACGGCAAGACCCGCCAGGTTAGCGTGTCTGCTTCAGGTGAAGGCGTCACCAGCGCCGCCAGCCAGCAGCGCAACGATGATCTGGGCGCCACCCGCGACAAGCCGGTCACCATTGCCTTTGAGGACTTTGAAAATGTCCCCGAAGGTTGGGGCCCCTTCGTTAAGGGCGACGCCGGCGAAATCACCGACCCGCGTACGGTACTGGCCTCCCTCAACGGCCCCTACACCCAAAAGGGCGGCACCCTACCGGACGGTTCCAAGAAGGCCACCGACGACGCCGTCGCCGGACACTGGTCCCTAAAGAGCCACGAAGAAAATGGGGGACTGGTCTACCGCACCGTGCCCCAGACCGTAAACTTCAAGGCCGGACACCGCTACCGCATTTCGTATGACTACGAAAACGCGCTCAGCGGCTCCTACTACTGGGTTACCGCCTATGACGCCCAGGGCGCCAACGGACTAAACGCTAACTACCTGTACTCCACGGTGATGCCGGTGGCCACCAGCCCCACTCACTATGTACAGGAACTTAACGTGGGTGGCTGTGGCTCCTACTGGGTGGGTCTGTACAACACCCAGGGCGGCCAGGACGGCAACGACTTTACGCTCGACAACTTCCGTGTAGAGGACCTGGGTGCCACCACGGATATGCCCGCCTGTGCCGCTGCCTCCATTGACACCAACGAGACGGCCATTGAAGGCTCCACCTTCCACATGACCAGCTCCCTGGTGAATAACGAACCCAGCGAAATCACCGATGTGACCAGCAAGCTGACCCTGCCTAGCGGCTGGAGCGCCACTGCTGACACCCCGGCCACCGCCGCCAAGCTAGCCAAGGGCGCCACTTTCACCACCACCTGGACCGTCAAGGTTCCCCAGGGTGCGGGCGGCTCCACCGCTAACGTGGTACACACGGCCACCTACAAGATCGCTGGTAGCGCCCGCAGCGCTAGTGGTGACACTAACGTTGCGGTTTTGGGCTCGGTTAAACCTGACGCTGTCAACTACCTCTCTGACCTGCCTTTCAGCCCCAAGTACAACTCCAACGGTTGGGGTCCGGTTGAGCGTGACAGTGAGGTTGGTGAAAACCAAAAGGGTGACGGCGGCCCAATCGTGATGGGCGGCAAGCAATACACCAAGGGTCTAGGTACCCACTCTCCTGCCGATGTGGGCTTCGAGCTCAGCGGCAAGTGCAAAGCTTTCAAGGCCACCGTGGGTGTGCAAGATGGCCAGAGCGGCTCGGTTACCTTCCGTGTGGTAGGCACCACCGACGGCACTAACTGGGTTGATGTGGTACCGCAGACCAGCGTGATCACCGGTAGCAACACTCCTCAGGAGGTTTCCGGCGACGTCACCGGCATGAAGCTGATTCGCTTGATTGTGGGCGACGGCGGCAACGGTAACGGCAATGACCACGCTAACTGGGCTGACGCTCGCGTTCTGTGTGGTAACGCCACCGACGGCGATACTCCCGCCCCGGCACCTGGCAACCCGGTTAAGGACTACAGCGGCGACCAGCAGCTGGTATCCGCCCCGGCTGCTTACGCCAGCAACCCGGCCTCCAACATGTTTGATGGCAACGCTTCCACCTTCTACGACAAGGACTGGCAGCACCCGGTAGCTCACCCCAGCGACATTGACCTGGCCCTGTACCAGGGCGATGACCCCACCGCCGCCTCTGCGGTAAGCGTGGCTGGTCTGAAGATCAATAGCCGCGTTGACCAGGCCAACGGGCGTCCCGAACGCTACGAGGTCTATGTGGGTCAGGATGCTGCCAACATCAACCAGAAGGTAGCTGAAGGCACTTTGCAAAACACCGGCCAGGTGCAGCAGATTGTCTTTAACAGCCCGGTTAAGGCCAAGCTGATTCGCCTGCGCGTGCTGTCTAACTACAAGACCAAGGCTGACCAGCCCGATTACCTGCTCTCTATCGCTGAACTAGGGGTCCTGGTTCCCGATGGTGATGCAAGCGGTAATGCGGCCGGCCAAAGTCAGGCTAACGCTCAGAGCCAGGCTGGCACCCAGAGCCAGGGTGCCGGTAAGGCTGCAGCTGAGGGTAAGGCCAGCTCCACCGACAAGGCTGCCGCTCAGGGTAAGGCCAGCTCCACCGACAAGGCTGCCGCTGGGGCCGCCAAGTCTGAGCCGGAGATTACCGTAAACACCAACGCCGAAGGTCTGGTGGGTCAGAACTATCTGGATGTTAAGACTGTCAATGACACCAACCCAGCCAAGAACCCCTCTACGGTTATTGACCGTACCTGGGCTTTGAACTGGATGGCTGCCGATCAAAAGCACACCACTAATGATTCTGCCAGCTATTTCCAGCGTGTTCCGGTCACCTTCAATGTGGCTAAGGATGGCACCAAGGTTAAGTTCACGGTTGCTGCCGGCGACGGCGATGGCCTGGTGCAGGTGGACAACCTGCGCATGGTCAAGATTGTGCGCCCCACCAGCAACGACTTGATTGGTGTGGACTGCCTGGCCAGCCCCACCCCCGAGGTGTGCACCACCAAGCGTGCTAACGACCGCATTGGGGTAACCACGGCGGTAAGCGCTGAGACTGTGACGCCCACTCCGACGCCGCAGCCCACCACTCCGGTTTCGCCTACTGTGGCTCCCACTCAGGAACCTACCGCCAGCCCTGAGCCGACTGTGGCTCCCACTGGCTCCCCGGCTCCGACTGGCAGTGCGGCCCCCACGGCTCAGCCCAGCCCGGCACCTACCGGTAGCGCTGCCCCCACGGTGGCTCCCACTGGCTCCCCGGCTCCCACTAGCTCCCCGGCTCCGACTGGCAGTGCGGCCCCGACTGGCAGTGCGGTCCCCACGCCTCAGCCCAGCCGTTCGGCCAGCTCCGCCCCGCTTCCGGGTCGCCCCGGTCAGCCTGGCAAGCCTAGCCACGGCGCAGCCCCGGCTAAGCCGGAAAAGCCCGGCGGTTTGGCCCGTACCGGTGTGGCCAGCGGAATGTTGGCTCTAAGCGCTCTGGCATTGGGCGGTGGCGGCATGTTGCTGCGCCGCAAGCGTCAGGACTGACAGGATCTACAACTGAATATCGACACAATTGAATACACAACTCAATAGGGGCGTCTGATTTCCCTCTCAAAACTAGGCGCCCCACCCCGCCGGGGGCCGCTTAACAAATGCGTTAGCGGTCCCCGGCGGTTTTGTTAGTGGTTCCTGGGGTTTCGTTAGCGGTCCCCGCGCTTTGCTATAGGAGCTGCGCGTTTGTGAGGACCAAAAAGAGTCGCTACACTTGGCAGGTAATGATAATCAATATCAACTAGAAAGACTGCCATGTTTGCGTGGTTGCAGGCCGCCGGGCCTTCTTCAGTTCCCACCCAGGGCGCTACCAACTCTTCCCCCTCTGCCATGCGTGTAGCTGCTGGTAACGGACGTTTTTCTGGCTCCACCCCGCAGCGTCTTAATGACCCCTGGTTGCGGCGTATGGCGGCGCTGACCACTGTGGCTTTGTTTGGGTTCATGACGCCGCTAGCGGGCGCTTCTGTCACTAGCTCGGCAAGCGGCCCTGTTTCACTAAACTCCGTTGATCGCCTGGCCAGTAATGATGGTCAGTCCAAGCCGGTAAACCTTGAGGGTGGGGACCTAAGCATTTTCGACGCCGTCGCCACTGCCAATGGGGAAGTGGACTTACAGCTAAAGGATGGCGCCACCGGAACTAGCCACAACCCGGCCCAAACCACTTTGAAGATCCCGGCCTCCACCTGGCAAAACATTTCTGACGACTATCCGGGCAGTCCGGGTGGCTATTTCGTCAGCCAAGGCGTCCAGGCTAACTCGCCATTGCAGCCGGCCAGCCCTGCCCCCAAGGGACGGCTGGGTTGGGACACCAGCCAGCTGGCCCAGGCAGGATTTAGCGCCGCCCACTTTGAAGTCAGCTACAGCGGCCCTGAAGGCGCTAGCGTGTCCCTGTTTGGCTTGGATGACAACGGTCAACTGGCCTCCTCGCTGCTGGTTGATGGCAACTATGAGCTAAACCCGCTTGGCTCAGAAATTGCCCCGCAACAGCTGGCCGCCGCCTACCCCAACTGGGTGTTTTCTGCTGCCGGCGTCTACCAGCTGCAGGTGCGGGTGCTGGCTCAGCGCAGTGATGGCACGGTAATTGCTAGCCCGGTGCGTAGCTATCGGGTTGAGGTAGGCGACGTCGCCGCTCAGGCCACCCCCACTCCGGCACCTACTGAACAAAACCCTGATACCCAAAAGCCGGGTGCCCAGCCCACAGCGGCCCCCAGCGCAGTGCCCTCGGCCGCTCCCAGTGCGGCTCCGCAGCCGGTAGCTAGCCCCTCGGCCCAGCCCAGCACTGCCCCCAGCGCTCAGCCTGGTGTTAGCGCCGCCCCCAGTGCTCCGGCTACCCCGGTGGCTAGCCCCAAGCCGAGCGCCGGCAAGCCGGCCACCAGCCCCTCGCCGCGCTCAGCCATTGGCGGCGAGGTAAAGGCTAAGCCGAGCGCAGCTAACCCCGCTGGCAAGCAGCTTTTGGCCAGCTCGCGCAGCGCTAAGTCAGCTCAGGCCCCGCGTGCCGCAGCTCAGGGCCGCTCTGCCAGTCAGGCTCGCGCCGCCGTCGGGCAAAGCCGATCTGCCGTAACCACTCGGGCCGGTGCGCAAAGCTTTGTATCCCAGGCTCGCCCCGCCCAGAGTTTTGTGGCCCAGGCTCGCTCTGTCAGCCAGGCAACAGCCGCCCAAACCAGCGCCCAAAAGGCTAAGGCTCAAAGCGCCGCTGCGGTGAAGGAAAACCCGGCTTCTTCAGCGGTTAGCGCCACCGCCACACTGACTTTCGTGGTGGGCCCTGACGCTAACGGTAACGCCAATGAAGGGCACTTTGACTTAGGTCCGCGCATTGTGGACGGCAAGCTTAAGCTGCAGGTGAAAGATGACCGCTCTCAGCCGGCCAGCTGGGTTGACCCGGCAACTTTGACCTTCTCGCTGGGAGACAAGGCCACTCTTAAAGCCCCCGATGCGCTTAACTTTGTGGCCACCCCGGGTCAGGATGTGTGGATGATTTCCTCCAGCCAAAGCGCGGGTGTGCCCTGGCTGGGTATGAACTCTCAGGCTGAAGAGATTGTCAGCAAAACCAGCGGCGAGGTTACCTTCACCCTGGTGAGTGTGGAGGGGCCCGGTAAGGTCTCAGTATTTACCTCCGGCGGCCTGGGTGGGGGTGTGGGTGAGCACCTGCTGCAAGAAGAGGGCAGCTCCTACACCCTGCCGGCTAACACTCACGCCCACCAGAACTGGGTGTTTACCGCCCCGGGCACCTACAAGCTGACCATTTCTGCCCAGGTCACCCCCAAGCAGGGTGAGCAGATCAGCGGTGAAGATGGTGGCTCTGGCGACGGCGCAGCGGCCAGTTCCGGTGCTGGCTCTGCTGCTGGCTCTAGTGAAGGCGGCAGCGCCAGTGGAGCTGCTGGCTCGGCCTCAGGCTCTGCCAAGGCTGGGCAGGCGGCCGGCGCTAATGGCGGCAAGTCTTTAGCTAAAACCGGTGCGGTTAGCGGCGCCTTGAATGTTGCTGGTGGTCTGATGTTGCTGGCGGTTGCGGTGCTGGTAGCACGCAGGCGGATGGCATGGGCCTAGTTAAGTCTGTAATTCAGGCTGCACTAGTTTTAACGTTAGTGGCGGGCTGCGCCGGTGTCGGCGTAGATCCCGCCCATGACGGCCAGTTGCGGGTGGTCACCACCACCGGCATTCTGGCCGATCTAGTGCGTAATGTGGCGGGAGATCGGGCTACGGTCTCCCAGCTAGTTCCCGACGGCGCCGATCCGCACTCCTATGAGCCCTCACTGCGGGCTATTCGGGATGTGGCCTATGCGGATTTGGCTTTTAGTAACTACCTGTTGCTGGAGCAGCATTCGATTATTCGCGCCCTGGACGCGAACCTGCCCGCTAGCGCCCAGTCAGTGTCTATCGCTGAGGAGGCCGCCAAGCAGGGGGCCACGATTTTGCCGCTGGTTGAGGATCGGGCTTTGGATACCCTGTGGCTGGGGATGCGCGTGTCTGGTGACGGTAAACGTTATGGTGCTAACCGGGCCAGTGAGGTTGATTTGCAGGTGGTTTCGGTGCAGGGCCCGGGCCAAGCCAGCTCCTACCTGACCACCACTTTTGGCACCCCGGAGCTGGGGTTTTCCAGCCATGACGGGTTTGACGCGGCCAGCGACTATAAACATGACACTGTCAGCTTGCCGGCTGACGCCCACCAGCATATGAGTTGGGCTTTCACTAAGCCGGGAGTGTATCGGGTGCAGTTTAAGGCCCGCCTGCGCCCGGTTAAGGGTAAAAACGTGGAGTTTAAAACCGCCACGTTTACTTTCGCGGTGGGGGTCGACGCCGCCGCTGTAGCTAAGCGTGAAGGTCGGGTGGTTTTGGGTCCGGGCCACGGCGATGTGAGCGTGGATCTAGAAGCTGGCCGCATCACGCTGGTAGCCGACAAGCAGGCTAGTGGACAGGCTTGGCCGTCAGCCGCTAAAACCGCGAGCGCCAACTCAGCTAGCGCTACGCCCAGCTCCGCCGCGAGCGCCAACGCGAAACCGGGCGCTAGCTCAGCCTCCGCGCCCAGCCCTGGTGGCTCTGCCAGCCCTACCAGTAACGCCCCTAGCCCGACCCCCAGCGACGGCGCCAGTGCACCCAGTCAGAGCGACGTCGTCGTAGCTGGGGTGGCCCACGTACCAGGCCATGTAGCCCTAGACCCGCAGCGGGTAGTGGTGGATGTGCCCACACGCACCCTAGCCCAAGTGCCTCAAGGCTACGGTTTTGTGGGTCGTGCGGGCACGCAAGCCTACATCCTGCCCCAGGCGGTGCTGGGCAAACACGTGCATGGGGAAATTGACCCGCACCTGTGGCATGACGTGCACAACGCGGCCGCCTATGTGAAGGTAATCTGCGCCAAACTCAAGCAGGTTGACCCGGCCGGGGCGAGTGTCTATGAGGCTAACGCCGCCCGCTACCTAAACCAGCTGGCCCAGCTAGACACCCAGGTTAAAAGCACTCTGGACACTATTAGTGAAGCTAACCGCCAACTGGTAACCACCAATGACGCCTACGCTTACCTGGCTAACGCCTATGGGCTTAAAGTGGCTGGTTTCGTGGCTCCCAACCCGGCTAGTGAGCCCTCCTTGGCTGATCGGCGTAAACTCGCCGCCACCATTAAGGACCTACATATTAAAGCGGTGTTTTTAGAGCCAAATCTGGCCCGTACTCGCTCCACCTTGAAAGTGGTGGCCAGTGAAGCCGGGGTGAAAGTATGCCCGCTTTACGGCGACACCCTGGATAACCAGGCCCCCACCTATCAGGCGATGATGCGTTTTAATGCCAACTCCCTGGCTCGCTGCCTAGGTGGCAGGCCTATCGCAAACCAAGCGGCGTCGTCGGCAAAAACCCCAGGCAGTGCTAATGCAGGTAAGGGGGTGCCCACTAGCGGCGCCACCCCCAGTGCTGCCGGCGCTACCACGGCCCCCACCAGCGGCGCTACCGGCGCAGCCACCTCCTCTGGCGCCTCAGCCACCCCCAGTGCTGACCCGGCCCTAGAGCAAAACGTGGCCGCAAACGAGCCCACCTCACAAACCCCAGCGGTAATCGAAGCTGGACACGTAGACCTAGGCCCGCGCCTAATCGGCGGCAAACTAACCGTGTCCCTACGAGATGATTCAGCAGCCTCACCCGTATGGCGCGACCCCAACAAAACCGTGCTGCGTGTACGCGATGGCGCCCTAATCCAAGTACCGCAAGGCGAAGACTACAAATTCCTAGCCGACTCCAAGCGCGTCTATGTGCTACCCCAAACCCAAAAAACCCAGCTGGTATGGCTGGGGTGGAACACCCAAGACCCAGCCGTAACCAAGCTGATCCAAGGCGGGGTAAACATGCGCATCGAGCAGGTTAAGGGCCCCGGCCGCAGCTGGCTGATTTTGCAAGAAGGCACCTTCGGTAAACCCAAAGTGCTGGCCGACTCTGCCGCCAGCGCCCAAGACATCTGGGTGGATACCAACACCCACGTGCACGCCAACTGGATTTTCTCCAAACCCGGCATTTACCTGGTCAAAGTCTCCTTCAAAGCTACCGGTGTGGACGGTAAAACCTACCAGGCCACCACCACCTTGCGCTTTGCGGTAGGCGACGCCACCAGCACCACCAACGCGCTAAAAGCACAGCCATCAGGAAAGTGACCATGCTAGAAGTAAACCAACTCAGCGTGCAGCTGGGTGGCCGCAGCGTGCTACAAGAGGTCAACTTGAAGCTAGACCAAGGCCAGTTCATGGGGCTGATCGGCCCCAATGGGGCCGGCAAAACCACGCTGCTGCGGGCCATCCTAGGGCTTGTGCCCAGCACCGGCACTATCACCTGGCAAGGCCAGCGCATTGACCGGCGCGGCATTGGGTATGTGCCTCAGCGTCACGCTTTCGCCTGGGATTTTCCCATTAATGTGCGTCAGGTGGTGTTAAGCGGGCTTACCGGCAGGCTCGGCTGGCTGCGTCGGCCCCGCCCAGAGCACCTAGAGGCTGCCGACTGTGCCCTAGAGCAGGTAAGCATGAGTGATTTGCGTTCGCGGCCGGTGGAGCAGCTTTCAGGTGGACAGCGTCAGCGGGTGCTGGTGGCTCGGGCGTTGGCGTTAAAGCCGCAGTTGCTGCTGTTGGATGAGCCTTTTACGGGCTTGGATATGCCCACCCAGGAGCTGTTGACGGATCTGTTTAAAGAGCTGAGCCAGGCGGGTGTGGCCGTGCTTATGTCCACCCATGATCTGGTGGCGGCCCAGGCGCAGTGCGAGTATTTGTGTCTGCTTAACCGCACCGATTTGGCTTGCGCCCCGCCTAGCCAGCTTAAAGACAAAGACCTGTGGATGCGTACTTTCCAAGTGCGCGCCGATAACCCGCTGCTGCAAGCCCTAGGGATGAGTTAAGTTGTTAACCCCAATTGATTTTCTAAATGACCTGCTAAACCCGCAGCTGGCCTTCCTACCCAGGGCGTTGCTGATTGCTATCACTAGTGCCCTGGTTTGCGGAGTGGTGGGGGCTCACGTGGTGTTGCGTGGGATGGCTTTTATTGGCGACGCCGTCGCTCACTCTGTGTTTCCCGGCCTGGCGGTGGCCTTTGTTAGCGGCACTAACCTGGTGCTTGGGGGCGCGGTAGCCGGGATTCTGACGGCGGTAACCGTGGCGCTACTAGCCCAAAACCGCAGGCTTAAAGAAGACTCCATCATTGGGGTGCTGTTTGTGGGGGCATTTGCTTTAGGGGTGGTAATTATTTCGCGCGCCCCAGGCTATAGCGGCTCGCTGCAACAGTTCCTATTCGGCTCTATTACCGGCGTGCCGGCGCGTGAAGTGCCGGTGGCGCTGATTGGGGCAGCAGTGGTGATTGGGCTGATCGCAGCCCTAAATAAAGAGATTGTGGCGGTAAGCCTGGACCGTGAAACTGCCCGTGCGGCAGGGCTACCGGTGCTGGCTTTAGATATTGCCCTGTATGTGTGCGTGAGCTTGGCGGTGGTGATTTCCGTGCAGACTATCGGCAATATTTTGGTGTTGGCGCTGCTGGTAATCCCGGCGGCCACAGCCCGCTTACTGACTGACCGCTTACTGACCATGATGATTATGGGCCCGCTGCTAGGGGCGTTAGGGAGCCTGCTGGGAGTGTATTTGAGCTGGTCAGCTGATTTGCCCACGGGCGCCACGATTGTGTTGGTGCTGGGTGTAATGTTTGCCCTGGCCTGGCTGTTAGCCCCCGGTCACGGCCTGCTCTATAAAACTGCCGCAGCCAGGCGGCGCGCGGCAGCCTGAGGCCCAGCCGCGCTCGCGGGGGCTTTGCGCCCCTACAAAACTGCCGCAGCCAGGCGGCAGGCGTTATCCACCCAGCGGCGGTGACGCGGCTCGCGCGCCCATTCCTGGCTGGTTAGCTCGTGGCTCAGGGAGCGATATTTGGCGTCATTAGCGCGCAGCTTGTCGTCAAGATCGCCCCCGAAACACAGCAGCATCAGTTCATAGTTGAGCATGAATGAGCGCGAATCCATATTGGAAGAGCCGATCACCCCCACTTCGTTATCCACGGTCATGTATTTGGAGTGCAAAACCGTGGGGGAAGGGTAGAGAAAGATACGCACCCCGGCATCCAGTAGCGCCGCATAGTAGGAGCGTTGGGCGTGACGCACCAGGAAATTGTCTCCGCTGGCCCCCACAAACAGCTGCACATCCACGCCCCGGTAAGCTGCGCTAGTCATGGCGGCCAGCAGCGACTCGTCGGGCACAAAATATGGGCTGGTGATGGTTACCCGCCGGCGTGCATTGTGGATCAGGGAAGTGAACATGCGCAGGTTTGGTTCAGTGGAGTAGCCCGGCCCTGAAGGGACGATCTGCATGGCGTTTACGACGCCGTCGGCCAAGTCTTTTTCCCACGCCGCCGAGGTGTTAACCAGCTCTGCAGCAAGTGCGCTCAGACCAGCGGTTTCTACCTGGGAGATATCCTCATCGCTTACGGCTTGGGAGCGGGCACCAACGAAAATTTTGCCGGTTTCGGCGTACCAGTCCATGGCGAATACACCCCCAAGCTCAGCCACGATAGCCCCGCCTAGCTGCACGGATAGGTCTTTCCACTCGCGTCCAGGGCCGCGCAGGTTGGTTTCGTAGAAGGGGTCAATGAGGTTGTGGGAGCCAACAAAGCCGACGCCGTCGTCGATTACCGCTAGCTTGCGGTGGTTACGCAGGTCTGGGCGCCCGCGCTGATCAGGCTTAAAACCTAGGGGCATCATCAGGTGCCAGTTATAGCCGGCGGAATTTAGCCGCACCAGCAGCTTTTTCCAGGCCTTATAGCGGCGTGAACCCAGGTGGTCTAGCAGCAGCGCCACCCGCACCCCGCGTTTATGGGCGCGCTCTAGGGCCGCAAAAAGCGGCTCAGTGATGGGATCATCATGGACTATGTAAAACTCAATATTTACGCTGTGCTGGGCTGCGTCAATGGCCTGCACCAGGGCCGCAATGAAGCTGCGGGTGTCATCATAGATACCCTGGACTGTGCCCGGCATACAGGGCATTCCGGTTAGGTGGCGGTTCATGCGCACAATCCCCAACAGGCGCTCATCGGCTTTTATACCTGGAGGTACGTCTGGGAGGTTGGCGCTTAGGGCGGAGACAATGCTGGTTAGCTCGCTTTGGCGGCGGTAGCGTTTTCCCTGAATACGGGCACTTCCCAGCAGTAGATACATGGGTAGGCCCACCAGGGGCAGGAACAAGATGAGCAGCAGCCAGGCCGATGACGAGGCAGGGCGCCGATTTTCAGGCACCACCCCCATAGCCCCAATCTTAATGATGTACTCAATCACCACCCAGATTTCGGCGGCCATCTGCATATAACTCATTTAACAATTGTACTTGAGCCTGCTAAAGCAGCCTGTGGTCCAAGACTGGGTGCCAGCCGCGCCAGCTGCGCGAAGGATAAGCCGTGAGGTGCTGTAGACACTGTCAGCTGACGTAAGTAAACGTGTCAGGCGCGGGCGGCGTCGTCGGCAAAGCGGCAGAGCGGCAGAGTGGCAGCTAACGCAATAGCGAGCAGTGGCCCCTAGCGGAAAGCGATCTCTGGCGGGCAAAGCGGCGCCTAGTGGGGGGAGCCGAACCAGACCTTCCAAAAACCGTAGAAGTTCAAGTTACCCCAGCTGGAGCAGTCGTCCCCATCATTCTTAGCGGCCTCATTGGGCTGGTAGGGAGTGTAGTTATAGAGCGCGGCGGTGGCGGTGTTAGCTGGGGTGATGATGGAAGAACCGCAGCTAGCCTGGGGGTTGTAGGCGATACGCACGGGTTTGCGGGCCTGCACCCGGTAGCTGGAGGGGTTAAGGCGGTATTTTTGCAGCTGGGCGGCGGCCTGATAGAGCTGGCTGACAAAGCCACGGTAGCGACTGTCACAAGTCTGACCATCAGGGCAGCCATAGCCGGCAGCCCATTCATAGCGTGAGGCAGTCAGTTTCTCGCCTGAAGCGGTCAGCAGCCCCTGCTCTTTTTGCAGCAGCACCAACAAAACCCGGGGGTTAATGTTGCAAGCCACCGAAACGCGGTAAATAACCTCACCAGCAGTTAGATTCTTGGCGGGGTTCATCCCCAACGGGCAGGCCGTTGTGGGGTCAAAGCCTTTAGTGTCAAAGCGGGCCTTGCTGATGCAAGTAGTGCCGTCGGCGCTATTAACGCAGCCAGCATTGACTTTGTTAATGAAGTTATCGATGTCTTCGGCGTTCATATTGGGAGCGCCGTAGAGCTTATTGTCAGAGATGATATTTTCGGCGTTAAAACCACTGTAATCAGGGGTTACCTTAACCGGGCCGGCCGGGGTGGGGCCATCATCAATCTGTGCGGGGGCGGTGAACTTAGGCAGGATCAGTGCCCCAGCTAGGGCAGATAGGGTCAGTAACGCAAAAATTGAGACCAACCGGTAACGCGAAATAAACCGCTCGGCACTGGCACTAGAGATGGCACGCTTGCCCTTGCCTCTAGTTGCGCTGCCGGCGGAGGTTACCGTTTTGGCTTTAGAATTAGGTTTAGGTTCTGACACTAAGGGTTATTTTTCCACGAAATGGACAATGAATGCATCTTGATCAGGTTTATGCTTTAGGCCGCGACCTGATGGACGCCAACGGCTTGCAAGGCTGGAGCCTGGGGTGGGATCGTGCCCGGCGTCGAGCTGGACAGTGCAACCACACAAACCGCTGTATCACTCTCTCACGTTACTTAATGCAACTCTATGACTTGCCTCGCGTGCGTGACACGATTTTGCATGAAGTAGCCCATGCCCTGGTTGGTCCAAGCCACGGTCACGATGAAGTTTGGCGCCGCAAAGCCCTAGAACTGGGCTGCTCAGCGCAGCGGCTGGTAGATAGGCGCGCCCCTAAAGTCCCCGGCGACTGGGTGGGCACCTGTCCGGCTGGTCACCAGGTTGAACGTATGCGCCGCCCCAGCCGCGTGCTGGCCTGTGGGGTGTGCGCAAACAGTTTCTCCCTGGCCAACCTGCTGCGTTGGACCTATAAGGGGGTGCCTATGGAGCCAAGCCAGATTGGCGGCCCTTACCTGCTCTCTTACAACCAAGCCACGCTTTATCTTTCATAGATGATTCATAGGCTACGCTAACCGCCACCATAAAAGCCCCTTTTAGAATTTTAACCAGCAAGGCTGATGCAGATCAGCAAAGCAACTGGCCCACTAAGCCGCCGGCACAGGTGTCACGGGTAAGCCCCGCCAGCCGCCTAAGCCCCGGTGGGGCCTGCCGGCTAAGAACTAAGAAGACGACTAATACTGATGCAAATAATGTGGAGGTGAATAACCCGGACGCCTGAGCTGGGATGAACACTCGATAATCTCTCTCCTTGTGAATATGTGAATAACTGACCCCCGGATTGGCTTTTTTGGGTTTCGCCAATACGGGGGCCAGTTTCATTTACAGGCATTTACAGGCAATTTCATCCCTTCCCTATAAAAAATACATGGGGTTTTATAGGGAAGGGATGAAATGTCAGTATCTGTGCGCGCCAGTGTGGGTAAGGGTACCGACGGCGCCCAGAAAGGCAGCGACGGTGCCCAGTCAGCTCGGGCCAACCCACCTAGAGGGCTGGCCTGTGTGGAGGCAGGGCCCACCTAGAGGGCTGGCCTGGAAGTAGACAGTGTCTAGAGCGCCGGGGCAGAGGCTAGCAGCCTGCTGATGCGCTTGGCCGAAACTTTGTGCGCCGTCCCCAACTGCTGGGCAAACAGGCTCACGCGCAGCTCCCACACCATGTTTTGGGCCTGGCGCAGCACCGCCGCGCGGGCGGGATTGACCGGCAGTCCCTTAGCGTGCTCGACGGCGTCGCTCACCTGACCCTCAATCTCGCGTACCTGGTAGGCCAGAGCTGCATCCTGGCTGGGCGAGGCCGCCGCCTTCTCCAAGCGATAAGCCAAAGACTTAAGGTAGCGCCCATAGTGGGCCAGCTGTGCCGGATCGGCGTCGGCGATAAAGCGTGGCGCAATCAGGGCAGCGGCCTGCTCGCGAATTTCCTGCAAAGTGTCGAGCAAAGCCAGCGAAGTATTACGCCCCACTGCCTTATCCAACTGCCCCTTAGCCTCCAAAGCGGTCTCCACCTGGGCGGCAATAGTTTCCACCTGGTCTTCCAGACGGTCGCGCAGCCAAGTCACAAAGAGCTCAAAATCTTCACGATCACGCAGCTCAGCCAGGTTATGGCTGGTTTCGCGGCCCCACTGCTGGGCCAGCAGACGCCCGGCAGCCAAGCATAAATCAGCCACCAGGGTGTCAGTGGATTTATAGGGCGCAGACGCCATGAATAGAGAGCGTTTAGCGTTCCAGCGGCTGGTCACCCGCGCTGTTTCGAGCGGGGTGCGGGCCAAGGCCAATGCTAAAACTCCCTCAGCGTGCTGAGCTAGTTGAGAATTAACATCAGCTAATATCTTTAAATCAGCTTTAAATGCTTTAGAGGTTGGTTGTGCAACTAAAGTGGGGTAACCGCGAACTAATAGCCCCGCCCGCCCGGCAGATTCTATTTGTTGCGGAATTACGCCCTGGGGAACTTCAGGCCAATCAACTAAATTAGTTTGCTCCTTTAATGGGCTAGTTAATGACTGTGAAGTAATAGTTGCAAAACTATTTGCGGCAGATTTATCGGCGCGGGTGCCGTTATGGGCGCCGTTATGGGCGCCGCCATGTGCGTCATTTGCGCTGTTTGCTCCACGCGCGCCAGCGGTCCCGGCGGCTCCGTTTGCGCCAGCGGCGCCGGTCCCGCTTGTCCCGTTAACCCCGGTTGCGCCGGAGGCTCCGTTTGCATGCTTAGATTTCGCTGATTTCTTGGACCGAGCCTCATCCATGGCCGCCGCCAGGGCGCCACGTACCGCCGAGCGCACCGCCGCCTCGCTTTGTTTAGCCAGTTGCCGCTGCAAAACGATCAGGTTGCGCCCGCGCCCTAGCTTGTTGCCGCGCGTGTCCAGCACGCTAAAGCCCATGCGCAAATGCTCAGGCAGGTTTTCTTGTGCCTGATCCCAGTCCTCATCGGTAATTTCCACCTGGCGTAGCTGCCGCGCGGCCTGGGTGAAGGCCTGCTGGAAACTCACCGGGATCGGTTCGACGCCGCCGGGGTTACTGCCGCCGCCGGGGTTACTGCCGACGCCGCCGGGCTGGCTCGCTGCTGTGCCGGTGCCAGTGGTGGCGACGCCGGTCCCGCTTCCCAGGGCGACGCCGTCGCTAGCCTCTCCCGCAGCCTGCGGGTAAAGCTGGCAGATCAGCTCCCAAATGCGCGTGCCGGTGTCGGGGGCCGGAACTAGCTGGCGACGCACCCGCTTAGGTAAGGCGCGGATAGTGGCCACACACAGCTGCGGGCGCATCCCGGGCACAAGCCAATCAAATCCCTCTGGGCGCAGGCGAGTGAGCACCTCAATGGGCACCTGTACGCTGACGCCGTCGTCGAGCCTGCCCGGCTCAAAAACGTACGTAAGCGCCAAGGTCAGGTCACCCTGATGCCAAGTGTCGGGGTAGCCGTCAAGGTTATCGCCCTCGGGAAGCAGCAGCTCACGGGTGAAATCCAGCAGCTTGGGGGTGTCTTGACGCTGATGCTTCCACCAGTTGTCGAAAGCTGCTGCGCTGGTGATTTTCTCCGGCAGGCGCTCATCGTAGAAGTCAAAAAGAGCCTGGTCATCAGCCAAAATACCGTGAGTGCGTTGACGACGCTCCACCTCGGCAGTGTCTTCAAGCAGCTCACGGTTGCGCTCAACAAAAGCGTGGCGGGCGTGCCAGCCCCCTTCCACCAGCCCGGAGCGAATGAACATTTCCCGCGCAGCCTGCCGGGCGGCGTCGGTACCCACACTGGCTAGCGTGACCGGGCGGTCAGCTACCAAAGTTAGCCCGTAAAGCAGCACTCGCTGATGTACCATGGCCGCGCCCTTCTTGGTGGACCAGTAAGGCTCACCGTAAGTGACCTTGACCAGGTGTTTAGCGGCCTGCTCCACCCATTGAGGCTGGATGCGGGCCACGGTGCGGGCAAATAAGCGACTGGTTTCCACCAGCTCAGCGGCCATCACCCAGTCGTACTGTTTGCGGCGCAGCCCGCTACCAGGCCAAATAGTGAAGTGGGTGGCGCGCGCCCCGGCATATTCGCGCCGGCGCTCATCATAGTTACCCAGGTTGGAAAGCAGCCCCACCAGCAGGGATTGGTGGATCGCGTCGGCGTCAGGCGTGTCTGCGCTTTGTCCCAGGGCCACGACGGCGTCGGCTACGTCCGCATTAGCCATGCCGGCCGCGTGGGAGCCGGGAACTAGACGGTCACTAGCGGCGCGAATGGAGGCACGGGTGGGCAGCTCAATGTTTTGGGCGTTAATGCCTAGCGGCCGCGCCAGCTGGGCCAGCTGATTGTAGACGTCGCGCCATTCACGAATACGCAGGTAGTGCAGGTATTCGTGGCGGCACATGCGCCTAAACGCAGAGCCGGACAGGTCACGTGACTGGGTGCGCAGGTAGCGCCAGAAGTTAAGGTAGGTGAGAAAATCGCTGGTGGGATCCGCTAAACGCCGATGCATGGCATCTGCGGCTTCCTGCGCGTCAAGCGGGCGTTCACGTACGTCTTGGATTGAAAGCGCGGAGACAATCACCATCACTTCGCTGGCGCAGCCGCGTTTATTGGCTTCTAGTAACATGCGCCCCAGGCGCGGGTCGATGGGTAGACGCGCCAGTTGGTGGCCGATCGCGGTCAGGCGCGGCTCGTGCATGGATTTAGAGTTTGCGCTGATAGCGCCGATTTCGGTTAGTAGCGCCACGCCGTCGGCAATAGCGCGCCGGTCTGGCGGGTCAATGAAGGGAAAATCTGCCACATTACCTAGGCGCAGCGCTGCCATCTGCAAAATTACGCTGGCTAGGGAGGTGCGTAGAATTTCGGGTTCCGTGTATGGCTCGCGCCCCTCATAGTCGGTTTGCGAGTACAGGCGGATTGCCACGCCGTCGGCCACGCGCCCGCAGCGGCCGCTACGCTGGTTTGCGCTGGCTTGGCTGATGGGTTCAATGGGTAGGCGCTGCACCTTGGTTTTGTTGGAATAACGCGAAATACGCGCTACGCCCGGGTCAATCACGTACCTGATGGAGGGCACGGTTAGCGAAGTTTCAGCCACGTTGGTGGCTAGAACAATGCGTCGCAGACGGTGTTTTTCAAAAACGCGATGCTGGGCGGCTGCGCTTAGCCGCGAATATAGGGGGATGACTTCAACACTGCCGGGTAGGCGGGCGCTGGACTCGTTGGCGGCGTAGCGTGGGCCTAGGTGGTCGATAAGTGCGGCTTCGGTATCGCGAATGTCGCGTTCTCCTGCCAGGAACACCAAAATGTCGCCGGGGCCTAGGGCCATTAGTTCGTCGACGGCGTCGAGGATGCCCGTGACCTGGTCGCGCGGCTCGTCGGTGCTTGCGCTGGCAGAGGCTGAGTTTGTTTGGCTGCTATCTGGCTCTGGCTCGACGCCGTCGAGGGGGCGGTAGCGGATTTCTACCGGATAGGTGCGCCCAGAGACCTCAATAATTGGGGCGGGGCGGCCTTCAACCCCAAAGTGGGCGGCGAAACGTTCAGAGTCGATGGTGGCCGAGGTGATGATGACCTTCAAATCTGGACGCTGAGGCAGTAGCCGCGCTAAATAACCCAAAATAAAGTCAATATTTAGGCTGCGCTCGTGTGCCTCATCAATGATTAGAGTGTCATAGCGGCGCAATAGTGGGTCGTTTTGAATTTCGGCCAGCAAAATACCGTCGGTCATTAATTTGATAAGCGTATGTTCACTAACTTCATCAGTGAAACGAACCTGATAACCGACTATTGATTCTTTAGAAACTTTAGTGCCCAGCTCTTGGGCGATGCGTTCAGCTACTGAGCGCGCTGCGATACGCCGGGGCTGGGTGTGTCCAATCATGGCGTTGACGCCGCGACCTAAATCTAAACAGATTTTAGGGATCTGGGTGGTTTTACCGGAGCCGGTTTCACCTGCGACGATAACCACCTGGTTAGCCAAAATGGCGGCTGCGATCTCCTCCTTGCGGGCTGAGACTGGAAGCTGCGCTGGGTAGGTGATGGTGGGCACGGAAGCTGCGCGTTGGCTTAGCTGCGTGGGGGTGAAGGGGCGCGGCGCTACCTGGTTTTTGTGCTGGCGCCGTCCGTGATTGCGCTGCTTGCGGGCAGGACGACGGCGTGGCGCTGCGGCTGAGTTAGTTGCGTCTGGTTGGCTGGGCTGACTGGAGTGTTCGTTCATTACCCCTGCATTGTCTCGCACTTTGACCCATCTGTGGAACCAGCTCACCGCGTAAGATAAGCACAGCCTAGTGAACTAATTAATTGTACCTATAAATGTAAATTATCGATTAAATATTGCAAAACTAGTTGCGGGCTTGGGGGGGCGGCGGTACGCTGTATTTACTCCAATGACGAGTGATGCAGCGCTTATCCACTGCATGTTCCCAGACCTAGCCTTGCCAGGCCTATCCGCTCATTAACGTGAGCAACGCCCTTAACTGGGTTCCCTATATGCGATGAACTTTAATCAAGGAAGATGAAATGAAGTATCTAAGGATCATTGCAGCTCTAATATTAGTTTGCGGTTTAGCCTCATGTGGGAGTGGTGAAAAAGCTTCGTCAACTACCCCTAATGATAAGGTAGCCAAAGTCTCTGCTGACGGTTTAACGCATTACGACATGTCTAAATGGCGGCTTCCCACAGATCCATATAGAGAGGCTGATACGATTCTAATTTCGCGTGCTCGAACCGCCTATTTTAGGTATTGCATGAAGTCCAAAGGATACACTTATCAAGGAAGGCCAGAACCGCCAGAAGGGCAGGCCGAACGATACGTAAATAGTGCTGGTAGACGCCTATTTGATGAGAAGATTGCAAGCGAAGTCGGCTACCACATGGGTATCGTCCCTGGCTGGAATGTCTACCAATATAGCCATGACACTATTGAAAAATCTAAAACTGATCCCGGTTACCAGGACGCTAAAAATTCATGTTTTAATAAACTAATGGATCAGTATCCAGTATTGAAGACTTATGAGGAAAAATCTGAGACTGGAAATGCTCTTTTGGCATCAATTGGCGGCGCTGAGCAGGGGCTTGAAGATCCTAAAGTTAAAAAACTTGCTGCCACTTGGAAGCAATGCATGAAACCACTTGGCCTTAGCGATCTAACCGATAATCCAATGTTAATGCCAGGGCCGCAGCTCAGTCAGAAAATTGGCTTAAATCCAGGTGCTGATGCGCCACAATCTGCTATCGCGGCGTCACCCGGAACCGTGTCAGAGTATGAGCGAAAAATCGCGGTTGCAGATGCAAAGTGCCGGATCAGCTCTGGCTGGCAGCAGGCATACTACGACGCTGACTGGAACAGCGCCGATGCTTATGTCAAAAAGAATCAGAAAGAATTATCCGCTCGGCTGGGACAAATCAAGCAGGTCGAAGCCACTTGCCGTGAGATTGTGAAGAAATACTCGTAATTATTTGTGATCGAAGGGGGTAGGTGTGGGCGCTAAACGATCTCAAGTGAAACGCTGGTTACTTGTAGTTTTAGTTGTGTTTATGGCGGTGGTGCTAGTGGGTGCAGGCTGGCTGCTGGCAAGCTACACCCAATCGCCAGCGCAGCGCGCAGCCGCCGCTGCACCTCCAACTTCAGCTCCTGTAACTGTGGAAGTTGAGCAAGGAGACCTGACAGATCAAATCACTGCCACAGGTGTTATTGCCGGGGCGCAGGATTCAGCCGTTAACTTGCCTGCTACTAGCGCCGATTCGGTTGTTACCGCCGTAAACGTAAAAGCCGGTCAGCAACTTGAAAACACGCAAGTGGTGGCTTGGATTAACGATCGCCCTCTGATTGCCTATCAGGGTAGTTTTCCCGCCTACCGTGATCTGTATGAAGGTGATTCTGGCGCGGATGTGTCACAGCTGCAACGCGCCCTGGTTGCATCCGGCTACCAGCTAGCAATAACTGGAACCCTAGACGCTGACACAATCGCTACACTAAAACATCTATACGGGCAAACCAAAGACGAATTAGCTACTACCGATACTCATCAAAACGAGTCAGACAACGCGGGTGCTAATCAAAGCAGTGGAAACTCAAACGAGGCAGGCGCATCCGAAAAACCGCAGCAAGCCAAAAAGAAGGTAGTTATAGCAAAAACTGAGATGCTGTTTATTCCGCAGCTTCCAGCTGTTGTTACCTCACTACCTAAAGTTGGTGATAGTTTAAATGGAGACAAACCCTCCCAGCTAGGCCTATCTACAGGCGAATTTTCTGTAACCGCCGAAGTTCCAGCAGGTGTGGGCTCGGTATTGAAAACTGGCAGCGTGGCTAGCGCGGTTTATGGCTCTCAGCAGCTAAACTTAACTCTCAAAACTGCTGCACCTAAGAAAGACGAAAAAAGCCAAGCTGAAGCAACCACTTATACACTAACCTTTAGCGTTAAAAAGGGAAAACTTCCAAGCGATGCGCGCGGTAAATCAGTGGTGCTAACTGTAGATCGACAAGCACCAATCAAAAACGCTTTACTGATCCCTCAACGCGCAATGGCGCTAGATGCTAATGGTAACGCAAATGTGCTCAAACGCCAGGCATCCGGTTTTGTTATGGTTAAAGTAGAGCAGCTTGGGTGCGTATCTGGGCAATGCGCCATTAAATCTGACCAGCTTAAAGTTGGTGACAGTGTGCGAGTGGACCGCAAATGACGATACTAGAATTATCGCAGGTTTCTAAAACCTATAATCCGGGTGCTCCTGGTGAGGTTAAAGCACTAAAAACCGCCTCACTGCTGATTGAGCAGGGTGATTTTGTGTCTATAACCGGCCCTTCTGGGGCTGGTAAATCAACCTTGCTGAATGTTCTGGCGTTACTTGACCCTCCCACTAAAGGCAAATACTTTATTGATGATCTAGACGCAACCAAGTTAAGTGATTCCCAGCTAGCAGCATTGCGGGCTCACACATTCTCTTTTGTGTTTCAAGCATTTCACTTAATTGATGAGCGAACTGTAACTGAAAACGTGGCTTTAGGGTTGATGTACAGCGGAGATACGGCTGGCTCTGGTGAGGAAACCGTGCAAATCACGGATACGCAGCGTATTGAACAAGCCCTAAACTTTGTGGGGCTCACGCATAAGCAACACGCCAAAGCAGTGCAGCTTTCTGGTGGTGAAAGACAAAGAGTAGCAATAGCCAGGGCAATTGTGGCCGCTAACCCGATACTAGTTGCTGATGAGCCCACCGGTAACCTCGACTCAGCCAATTCGCGTTCAGTGATGCGTGTACTAGATAAACTCAACCAGAATGGCACTACCGTCATAGTTGTCACTCATGATCCAAAAGTTGCAGCTCACGCTAAAACCCGCATCGAAGTGCACGACGGCGTCGTCACCGTTCCCGAGAGTGAAACTTCTAAGCCTCTAAAACCAGCTAAAACCACCCATGCGGCGCAAGGCAAAAAACCTAAAACCAGCAGCAAAAAAACTAGCCTAAGAGCCATACTTGCGGATGCAGGGCGCACAATTACCGCTAAACCAGCTGCCAGTGGCGCGCTAATTGCCGGCGTATTACTGGCGGTAGCGTTAGCGTTAGCCACGGTAGGTATTTCTGAAGCTGCCCGCGCCCAGGTGTCGCAGCTATTTGATGCGGCCCGCAACCAGCGTGTAGCCGTCTCGGTGCCAGAACCTAAACAATTAACTAAAGATGGAAGCGTTAAACAAGCCAGTACCACTACACTAATGCGCTTGAAACGTATTCCCGGAGTGGAACGTGCACAAATCTACTCAAACCACGGCAATCAAAACATTTCACTAACTAGCGACACTAAAGGCCAAAACTTTGATGTATTAGGAGCAACCGATCCTAGTGTGCCCGGGCTGGAAATCGAAGGCAAAGAATCCGCCAAAACCAGTGGCATAAAACTTGGCCCAGGCCAGGTGCTAGTAGGCCGTGGTATCGCAAATAATCTAGAGTTAGGCCCAGTTGACGCCAGCCCAGTAGTGTGGATCGCCAATAAAGCCTACGTAGTGGTGGGAGTTATAAGCGACTCAGGTTTAGACGCCAGCATCATGAACGCCGTGGTAATGCGTGAAACAGACGCCGTTGCTGTGGGGGCAACCAATGCCGTCACCGCCGAAATACGTACGCGCCCCGGCGCCGCCCAGCTGGTGGCGCAGCAAGCACCCATCGCCCTAGATCCTTACACCGGCGAAAACGCCCACGTGGATGCGCCTGAAGACCCTAAAACCATGCGTCAAAGCGTGGAATCTAATGTGCGCACAATGCTGGTGACATTAACCGCCGTCTCATTATTAGCTGCCGTGCTAATGCTCACTAACTCCACGGCGACGGCGGTATCGCGGCGTTCTGGCGAGTTCGGTTTACGCCGGGCAATGGGGGCTAGGCGCTGGCAAATCGCTGCATTAGTCACTGCTGAATCGGCGATAGTTGGCTTAATAGGCGGAGTTATTGGCACCTTTACAGCGGTGGTAGTCATTATCTCCACAGTGCTAGTGCGCCACTGGCAGCCAGTGCTTGACCTGCGGCTTTTACCCGTAGGAATCATTGGCGGCATGGTAGTTGGCTTGGTGGGTTGTTTACTGGCAGTGCGCCGCGCCGCAGGTGTGTCACCAGCAGATGCTTTACGCCAATAACTACCGTCTCTAACAACGTCCAAAACCAGGTTTCCCCCAAGCTGTCAGCTCCCTTGGCACTGACAAGCCAGGCTAATTTCGGGTAACCAAACGTTGCAATGACGCCAAAAAAATGAAACATTGAATCAATGAGTTCCGCACCCCAAACCCCTGAAGCTGGCGCTGCGCCGTCGCGAACCCAAATTAAGCACTGGCGCCGCTACCTGGCTGAAGAGCGCGCAGAAGGGAAGGTCTACCGGGACCTAGCTATGCGCCGCGAAGGCGAAGAACGTGAAATCCTCCTAGGCCTAGCGGAAGCCGAAGCCCGCCACGAACGCTACTGGTATGAGCTGCTAGGCCCCCACGCCCACCCGGCCCCCAGACAAACTCTACGCGGCGCCATCATGCCCCTACTGGCGCGACTATTTGGCTCAGTGTTCGTGCTGGCTCTAGCTCAGCGCTCTGAGCAACGCAACGACTATGAGATCGACGCCGACGCCTCCAGCTCCATGGCCGCAGATGAGCGTATCCACTCCGAAATTGTGCGTTCCCTGGCCGCCCGCCACCGCCAACGCCTTTCGGGCACCTTACGCCCAGCAATTTTTGGTGTTAACGATGGCCTAGTATCCAACCTATCCCTAGTGCTAGGCGTGGGTGCCACCGGCGTCAGCGCCCAGGCGATCCTACTAACCGGCCTAACCGGCCTGCTGGCAGGGGCTTTAAGTATGGCGGCAGGTGAGTTCATCTCGGTGCGCTCCCAAATCGAACTGCTAGAAGCTTCCATCCCAGACCCTGGTGCGGGGGAGGTTGTGCCCGCGCTAGACGTCAACGCCAATGAGCTGGCCCTGGTGTATCGCGCCCGAGGCGAGGATGAACATGAAGCTGTTGAACACGCCAAACTAGTACTCAGCGCCGCGAACATTGACCCACGCAGCGCCCGTCAAATCTCCCACATCGGTGATGAAACCCCCAACTATGAGGAAATCGGCACCGCTAAGCGGGCAGCACTATCCTCATTCGCACTCTTCTCAATCGGCGCTGTCATTCCCTGCCTGCCCTACCTGGTTGGGCTCAGCGGAATGGTTGCCGTGGTCGCCTCAGCCCTGCTGGTAGGTGCCGCGTTGTGCCTGACTGGTGGCGCCGTCGGCGTACTATCAGGCAAAGCTCCCCTACCCAGCGCCATGCGGCAGCTAGCTATCGGCTATGGGGCCGCCGCAGTAACTTACCTGCTGGGACTGGCTTTCGGCACCTCTGTCAGTTAAACGGTAGCCTGAAGACGATGCACGAACTACTTGAACCCAACGCCCTACCTGCCGTTTTCCGGTTCATCGACCTATCCGGGGTGATCCTAAACGGGATCCTGGGAGGGCTAATTGCCCGCCAAAAAAACTTCGACATAGTAGGTTTCGTGGTGCTGGCACTAATGACGGCCACCGCCGGCGGTATTCTGCGCGACCTGATGATTCAAAACGGTCCGCCCTTCGCCCTGACCGACCCCTACTACATTTGGATGGCCTGCCTGGGGGCCGCCATCGCCTGGTTCTTCAAATTTGAAGGCAAGTGGTCCCACCGTTTCCTGGTGGTTGCTGACGCTATTGTGCTAGGTATCTGGTCCGCCACCGGCGCCGCCAAAGCCCTAGAAAATCACCTAGGTTTCATCCCTGCCCTGCTTTTAGGCTGCATGACGGCGGTAGGCGGCTCCATGATTCGCGACATTAGCGTAGGGCGCACCCCGGCAGTGTTTGGCGGCAACCGGCTTTACGCTCTGCCGGCGCTTGCGGCGGCTTTTACGCAGGCTTCATTGGTGCGGTTTGTTGATTTAAATCCGGTGTTGGCGATGCTGTTTTCAATGTGTGTGGGGGCGGGTTTCTGCCTGCTGGCTTATTGGCGTGTGTGGCAATTGCCGGTGGTGGGTGAGCAGCGTTCCCTTACCGAGCGTATCGGGGTGCTGCGGCGTCGCTAAAACCTGCCCAAAATCTGCCCTAAAATCAGCTTTCGAACAGCTCGCTTTAAAACCTTAGATAAACCCCTTCAAACCGCCCCTGAAGTGGGATAATAGGGGCATAGAAACGCGAAGTGAGCAGGCGCATCTGCCGGTTCGCGGGGGTGGCGCGGCCTATGTGGTGGCGCTATTTACGACGACGGCGCTGGCTTAAGCGCTAGTTTTTCAGCTGGCCTGGCAACATGCCTGTTTGAGACTTTCGTTACATGCCTTCTTGGGTTTAAATGTAATTGAAGTTGTTATCCATTGCTGTAATCAACGGCGAGATACGGAAGTCTTGCGGTTTGAGGCAAGTGTGGACAAGACACATAACAACTGCATATTTCCACTCTGATTGGGGGCTATGTCGATGAAGAATGTGGTTGAGTTAGGTCAGCTGTCAAAACGGTACGACACTCCTGCCGGGCCAGTGCAGGCGCTGGATAAGCTGAGTCTGAGCGTTGCTCAGGGAGAGATTTTTGGGTTGCTTGGCCCTAATGGGGCCGGCAAAACAACGGCGATTGAGATAGCTGTAGGCCTGCGCAGAGCAGATTCTGGGACAGTTAGCATTTTTGGTAAAGATCCAGTCAGTGATAACGCCTGGGTGCGTTCCCATGTAGGGGTTCAACCCCAGGAAGTAAAAATCTTCCCCCATCAAAAAGTAGAAGAAATCCTGAGTTTTTGGGGAAGTCTCTACCCAGATTCATACCCAGTTAACGATATTGTCCACTGGCTTGGCCTAGAAGATTTGCTATCTCGAAAAGTATCCAAGCTGTCAGGTGGTCAGCATCAACGGCTAAATGTTGGCCTGGCCCTGGTTGGTAAACCCAAGGTGGTGTTCCTAGATGAACCTTCGACAGGACTTGACGTTATTGCACGCGAAAAACTTTGGGATGTTTTAAGGCAACTATCCTCGCAGGGTATGACCATAGTGCTGTCTACACACAATTTAGAAGAAGCTACTGCTCTGTGCGATGACGTAGGTGTGGTTAATGGTGGCAAGGTGGTAGCCCAGGGAAGTCCCCAGCGGCTTATTCGCAGTCATACTCAGGGCTCTGTGGTTAGTTACCAGATTAACGGCGCTGATAGAAGCGCTGTTAAAGACCAGTTGAAAGCCTTGGGAGAGGTTGTTATCCAAGGTGACAGTGTCTTGATCCGCACTAAGAGTGTCGATGAAGTACTCAAGAGACTTGCGCAAATAGGTAGTTTCACCAATTTAACTATAAAAGAACCAAGTTTGAATGATGTGTTCAAAAACTTGGTTGGCCATGATTTTGAAAAGCAAGCGACTACTAAGGCAGGGCAGTAGTAATGCGTGGACACTACACACAAGATTTACTTAAACTACAAACTCGCGAGCTAGTGCGAAATGTGTCATATTTCGTGTTTGTGGCAGTGTTCCCTTTCTTCATGTCGGGAATGTTTTTAGGGATGACCTACATTATGGCCGGGAAACCGGGTGGCCCAGATTTTGGTCCAATTGTTATGCCTATGGCAATTTTCCTGGCAGTCACTGGCATCGGGCTTCAGGTAACAGCCGGACCGCTAGCAGAACTTAGAGAAGCCGGGGCGCTACGCGTGCTGGGCACAACCCCACTGTCGCGCACAGACTTTTTATTAACTCACCTAGCTGTGCGTTTCATTATGGGGATCATTCAAATAGCGATCATTATTGCAATCGCTATTGGGTTGGATCTAGTGACAGCATCGAATGGTGTTTTAGTTTTTGCGGTGTCGCTTATTGGTTTAGCGCTTTTCTTCACTATTGGGTATCTAATCGGTGGGGTGGTTTCGTCAGGCCAGTTAGCGGCCAATCTTTCTACACTTATCCAGCTTCTTGCACTGTTCCTTAGCGGGGCTGCCATACCGTTCGCAATCCTGCCAGACTCACTGACAGCTGTTCTCAGCAAGATACCTACCAGTCTTTTCGCTGACCTGATCTTCTGGGCTGCTGATAGCCCGCTACAACGCACTAGTAACCCACTGTTAGCATTTGCGGTAGTTATTGCTGTTACTGTGGCTTTGTTTGTAGTGGCAGTGCGTACTTTCAAGTGGGACGTTAGGAAGTAACAAATACTTCTAGTTACTTGCCCGTGGTCTTGCCTTGGCTTACTACAGCCAAGGCAAGACCACGTTCACCAAGTATCAAACTGTTATTCAGTTTTGCGCCAACTAGTCAGTCCTATCGCAGCAAGAAATGTTGCAAATACAAGTGTTAGGGCGATCTTCCATGTGCCGCCGGCGGGGAATGGCGAGTTAGTGTAGACAGCTACAAGCGCATCAAACCAAATTTTTAAGGGATTCCACTCAAGAATTTTTTTGATTATTGCAGGGAGTGTGTCTATCGGGGCTGCCGCTCCTGAACCAAAGAATAAGACGAAAAAGACAGCTGCGGTGAGGGCATTAATTGTGCGAGCGCCCAGAGGTAGTGTTCCAAGAAAAAACCCAACAGCGCAAAGAAAAACGACAAGTCCGATGTTTAGTAGGATAAATAGTGGCGACGCTACTTCTGGGCGAAGTCCATGTTGAAAAGCGACAATCCCGACTATTAGGCTTGACGCTGCAATAGTGAGTGTCAGCATCGCTAAGATAACGGCAATTCCAAAATTTGTGCCAGACAAAGGCAAAGCCCGGTACCGTTTATCTACCTGCCGTGAACGAAGTTCAGCTAGATAGATTGGAAGCCCCATAAGGAGGAGGTTAGCGGCAACTGTTCCAACAAGAGTTGGGAACATCATGTCAATAAATTTTACTTTGGTATCAGGGATAATTTGTTCAGCGTAAGGGATACCAACGAAAATGTATATGATCAGTGGGAAAGCTAAGGAGAAGAATATGGCGACAGGTTCTCTTAATAGAAGAAGTAATTCTTGGCGGTACCATACCCAGATAATTTTCGAGCGAGAACCCCCTTTTGCATGATGCTTCATTTATCTTCAGCTCCTTGCTTCACATCTATGCCGGTTATTACTGCAAACACGTCTTCAAGGCGAACTGGGCCGGTGAGGATGTCAACCGCACTATTCTGCTCATCAATTTGTGCAGCTAACTTAGTGGTATCCTCGGCGCTGCCTATTGCAACGATTGCCTTTCCGGTGCGACCATGACGTAAACCGGATTCTTCAAACAGCTTGATAATGCGCTCAGTTGGCCGAGCAACGCGTAAACGTCGGTTTCCGCCAAGACTGGAAAGAACGTCGTCGACGCTACCTTCGATGCGGATCTTTCCTTTTGCCATTACGAGCAGATGATCTGCGAACGCCTCAGCTTCTGACATGTCGTGTGTGGAGGTAATAATGGCGCAGCCCTCACTAGCGAGTGAGCGCACGAAATCCCATACGATAGCGCGTCCTTCTGGATCAATCCCGGAGGTGGGTTCATCTAGAACCAGGAGAGAAGGGCGGCCTATTGCTGCGCACAGAATGTCTAGGCGGCGTCGCTGACCACCAGACAAGTTATCAACCATCGCGTCAAGATAAGTGTCGACACCAAGGGCGGTTGCCATAGCTTTCCAGTCTGCGGGGTCGGCATAAAGGCATTCAACAGAGCGGATAACTTCTTTTGTTTTGATACGTGAAGGTATGCCTGAACTTTGAAGTTGAACGCCGGTGTAAAACTTATGTTCTCCGCCTGGCACAACCGGAATGTCAGCTATGGTTGCCGAGCCTTTGCTCATTGAGCGCAAACCAACAAGCATTTCCAACATAGTGGTCTTGCCGGAACCATTAGGTCCAACAAGTACAGTCGTCTGTCCTGAAAAAAGGTTAAACGACACATCGTCAACAACATTAAGGCCGTCGTAGGTCTTTACTACATTAAGAACCGAGGCAACTTTTCTCTTAGCTGTCATTGATGATTACCTACCCTAATGCCGTCATTAGCCGCACATCTAAGCTGTAAAGATATTATATCTAAGATATGTAATCGCTGCCACTATATTGTGTTTTTGGTGCGCGGGGTTGGCTATAGCCGTATGAAGTTGTGCTTGCGCCGTGCCAAGGCTAGTGCGCCAGCCCAAAAAACTGCGCCTAGGATCAAATTGGCGAGGATAAATAGGAAGACTGTTGGGGTGTGGGTGCCTAAGCCAACTGCGGTAACTGGCAGGTTTGCGGCGTAGAGGTTGACCGTGTTCTCGGCGGAGCTGACCCCTAGAAGCCAGTTTGCGCTGGGAACAGCAGAGTTAAGGGCGCGAACGCAAAGGGTTACGGCCAAGAGTGTGGTAACTGAAAACAGCGCCCAGGTAGACATTATGAACGGGAAACGCTCGCGAATGCTTTTAGCTGCATAGGCTATAAGCAGCATTAAACCTAAGCCGGTAAATACTGATACGCCGTAACCAAGCAGGTTAGCCAGCTGCAAGGTCAGATTTACTGGTTGGGAATTTAATAGTGGTAGGAGGGTAGCAATGTAGCCCAGCAGCAGATATAGCGATAGCACGCAGGTGCTTCGCACGGCTAGCTGCCACCTTGATAAGGGGGAAAGGAGCAGTAGGCGATCGTCGCAAAGCCCGGTCAGGCGCAAGGTGCTATCTAGTGCGTATAGGGTTAATGCAACCTCAATCAGCATGACACCAATGCCGTATACCTGTTGGACTACTAGCTGGTTGGAGCCCAGGCGTACAATGGATAGCACTAGGATCATGGTGATCAGGGGCGCCATTGTGCGCCCATATTTGACGGCAAATAGTCGATTGTCGCTGGTTGCGTTCATCGGCCAGACACGCTCCTTTTGTAGGCTAACTCTAAATCTCCATCACCAAGTGCGCGCAGGTTGTCGGCGCTGTTGTGGGTTAGTAGCCGCCCGTCTGATATCAGCACGATTTCGTTAAAAATGGAGTCAACACCGTTAATTAGGTGGGTGCTTAGTAGTAGGGGAGCCTCGGGGCTGCGTAGGGTGCGGATAAGCTCAAGTAGGTAGTCGCGTGCTAGGGGGTCGACGCCGGCCAAGGGCTCATCCAGTACGTAAAGTTTGGGGGCTCGGGACATGATTAGGGCCAGGTGTAGGCGTTCACTCATGCCTTTGGAGAGGCTACGAACCTTGTTTGAGGCGGAAAAAGCGGCTCCGGCAAGGAATTCCTTAAAAATGTCTACACGAAAATCGCTGTGGCGATTGTGGAACAGCTCTACACATTGGCCAACGCTAAGCCAGGGGTATAGGAAAGGCTCGTCGGGCAGGTAGCTTATGTCCGTGCGGTTAGGGGCCTGCAGGTTCCCCTTAAATTTAGCGATGTCACCAACAAGGGTGCGCAACAAGGTGGTTTTTCCTGCGCCATTTGGCCCAAAGAGGCCAACCACTCCAGCTTGGGAGTCTATGCGAAAGTCTTCCAGGTTCAGGGCTAGGTGCTTGCCATAAGCCACCTGTAACCCGTGGGCGTTAATTACAGCATCCATTAATTTCAACTCGCTTAAATTACACAGCTGTGCAGGCACAAGTGGCACACAACCACCGTTAAATCAACAACTTAATGTGTTGTCCGCCACGGTGAAACTATAGCATGTGACATTCTTTCTGGCGCGCTATTGATGTGTTTGCCCAGAGTTGCTGACAAGCATGGCTTAACGCTAGATTGTGGCATTAGTCTGATTCAACATATCTAAGGCGATAGGCAACGAAGATGAGTGGCGTGGCGCAGAACAAGAAGCAGCTAGACCGTGCGGTTATTGTAGTTAGTCTGCTAGGCCTGGCTGTTGCGGCGATGTGGCTAGTGGTGGGGTTCAGCTCATTGAGTATGCAAGTTGGTTGGTACGTCCACCTTGCGCTATCTGCGGTGGCCTGGCTGCAACTTGTTCATGTAGATCGCACTTCCAAGCTAAACCCGCAGGTGCGGTCACTTTTTGTGGTTGCAACTATGTGCGGGATGGTTGCCTATGTGGTGAGCGTGGTTAGAACTTCAGATCTTGTACTCGGCTCACTGTCCGGCCTTGGCTGCGTTGGCGGTGGCCTGCTTATTTTGGCTGCACTAGCGGTCAAGCGTCCCGCCAAGTCGCAGACGCTATCCCCGGCTTCCGCGTAATGCGTTAGCTTGCGCAAATGCATTACTTGAATTGCATCAGTTTTTCTGCTGCAAACCCGATTAGTCCACCTATGCCCACAAGATAGGCCAGGCCAATCGCCATATCTGTCCAGGTTCCTAGGTGAATTAGCAGCATGGCTATGGCTTCACGCATGTGGAATAGGGGAGTGAAGGGGGCGATTGTCTGTACCCACTGTGGAAGTGTCTCGATTGGCATCATTGCGCCACCAATAAACCCCATTGGGATGATCAGAATAGTGGCCGCCATGGAAACACCAGCCATGGAAGGTATTGCTATAGCTAGCAGTACTCCCAAGAAGAAGAACAGGCCATAGCCAAGAATGGTGGGGATTAGTGCAAGCCCAGCAGTCCCGCTTGGGTTCATCCCTAGTATTAGCCCAACCACGAATAGAACGAGTGCTTGAGCAACCAGAAAGATAGTCCCTGTAGTTACTTGGGCTCGAAGGATTGTGTTAGCGCTGAGTGGGAAGTTTCGTAGAACATTAAGCATTCCGTTCTCACGCCACAACGCTAGGTGGGTGGCGCCGGCATAGATGCCCACAAATGCTGATCCAAAAGCAATCACATTTGCGGTAATGGGCCCAGTAAGAGATACACCTGGAACGGTCCCGTCGAGACTGTTGTTAAGCATAATCAGTAATGCGACAGGGAAAATGAACGTGAAAACGATAGTGGACCAGTCTTTCAGGTCAAACTTGAGCATGAGGCGAGTCATGATCTTGTAGGTGCTCATGCTACGTAGTCCTTCCCAGTGAGGTTAAGGTAAACATCTTCAAGACGGCCATCTCTAACTTGAGCGCTGCGAGTGTTTATCCCCAGGTTTTTAAGTTCGCTAAATAGTTCAGCTGTGTCGTGGGTGCTTACTTCAACCCCATCGCTAGTAACACTGACTTTTGCTGGTCCAAAGGTTGACTGTAAAAGATCTGCCTGAGTTGAGGCGTGGGGGAGTAGCACAGTTGAGCCAAGATTTGCTGCGGCAATGAGGCGGCGTGGAGAATCAGTGGTAACAACACGTCCAGAGTCGAGAATAGTTACGGTGTCGCATAAATGCTCGGCTTCATCAAGGAAATGCGTTGTGTATAAAATCGCTGTTCCCCCCAGGTCTGTCTGGCGTAGTAGAGAAACTAGATTGTGGCGCGCGTCCGCATCTAATCCGGCTGTGGGCTCATCAAGGAACAGCACTTGCGGATCGTGAACAATTGCGGTGGCAACGGCAAGCCTTTGTCTTTCCCCGCCAGATAAGCCTTCCACCTTCGTGTCTGCTGCGTGGCTAAGATCCAGGCTTTCAATTAGGCTGTCTACGCGCGTGCGGCTTGCTCCAAAGATGTCTGCGACGACGCTCAGGTGCTCACGCAATGTTGTCTTTGGGAAAAATGCTGTAGCTTGGGGCTGAATTCCAATCCGACCAAGTAGTTCAATGTTTCGTGGCCTCGGATTGACCCCTAACAGCCTAACGCTTCCCTTTGTGGGGGCGCGAAAACCCTGAATGGTGGTGAATAGGGTTGTTTTCCCGGCGCCGTTTGGTCCAATAACTCCATGAAACGCGCCTTTTTCGACGTTTAGATTTACGTCTTGGAGAATTACTTTATTCTTTATTTTGATTTGCAGGTCACATACTTCGACAACTAAATCTGACATTATAGATTCCTTTTAACGTCTTTTGTGCTTTCTTCATTGAACGCAACGACCAGGTTTAATGGTCGCAGCGCTGCTAGTTGTAGCTGTTTTGGGCGTGGAACATGTCTGCGTAGAACTTGCATGATTTGAGCAGGGTTGCGTGATCGCCGCAGCCAACTACCTTGCCGCCGTCAAGCACAATGATCTTCTCGGCGTGGCAGATCGTGGTGAAACGGTGCGCTACCAGCAAGATTGTCAGTTGGTAGTCGATTGCGGTCAGTGCCTCAAACATGGCTTTTTCTGAAACCGCATCAACAGAGGCGGTGGGTTCATCCAGCACCAACAGGCCAGGCTTCTTATATAAGGCTCGCGCGGTTGCCAGGCGCTGCCATTGCCCAATAGATAGCTGCTGGCCGCCGTCGAAACGTCTGCCAAGAATCGTGTCAAAACCTTGCGGTAGCTCCTCCTTTAAATAGTTCAAGGCCACCATGTTTAGTGCGGCGGTAGCTGCCTGACTGTCGTCGTCAGTAAAACCCCTGCCGGCGCCGAAAGTAATATTGTCCCCCAAGGAACGCTCAAATTTAGCGAAGTCTTGGAAAAGTGCAGAAAAGCGCTTATATAAAGCTTCGCGACTGTAATCAGCAATATCTGTGCCGTTGATTAAAATACTGCCGCTTGTGGGCTCGTAGAAGCGTAGTAAGAGCTTACAAATTGTGGTTTTACCTGAGCCGTTTAGTCCCACCAGGGCGCTGGTGGTGCCGGCGTCGATCTTAAAAGACACCCCGTCAAGCAGTTTAGCTTGCGTGCCCGGATAGGTGAAGCTTACGTTTTTAAATTCTATCTCGACGGCGTCGCTTGCGTTTTGTGGAAGTTTCGATTCCTCCAGGGTTAGCTGGCCAGAGGTTATTTGTGCGGGCTGCATTTCCATTACGGCAACCCAGTTAGATACGTAAAGCAGATTATGATAAATGCCAGTAATACCAATGAAGGTGGCCAAAACCAAACCATTCATCTGCCCCATAGCGGAGATGAAACCGGCAAGTTCGCCAACCTTGCCATCTTGCACAGCAACAATTGAGGCGAAAACTATAGAAGCCACGTTAGCAAAAACTGAAATCAGCCCAAGTGTGCCAGATTTGGTTAGGTTGTAGCGAGCTAGCAGGTAATCCTGTTTAAGGAAACCCTTTCGGATGCTGGTGTAGCGGCTTTCAAACAGCTGCGCCAGGGAGAAAACCCCAATCTCTTTGCGGATAGAATCTGAGGTTAGCAGCTCCCTGAAATAGGTTGCCAGACGCAGCTGTGGGGCGCGCGCAAAATCAATCTCATAAGCTTTGTTTTGTAACTGGAATGTGGCTATAGCTGCAGGAATAGGTGCAATTAAAAGCGCTACCGCAATCCACAGGTTCCAGGTGGCAATAACAGCAATAATGCTGACAATCGAAATAGCTCCCTGAATGCCAGAGCGAGCAGAATCAAATAACTCAAATATGTGCTGGCCGGTGGTTGAATCTACCCGCTGGATAGAATCATAGGTGTGAGCACATTCAAAATCTTGCACCTCAAGTGAGCTTAGCTTACGCACCACCGTAATGTCAGTGTCGTAGGAAAGCTTTAAGGTCAGGCGGTCTCCCACATATTTAATTAAATTTTCTAAAACATAAGCGCCAATAAAAGCCAAACTTAGCTGGGTTAGCGCCCACAAAGCAGCCTGGTTCAGCCCGCTACTAAGATCAGCAATATTGGCAACCAGGGAGCCGATAGCTGCCACCTGCACTGCTGGAAGTATGCCGCGCACCAGCGTCATCACAATGATTGCCAACAGTGAGTAGCGGCCAGTGTCCTTCAAAACAGCTATGGCTCGTTGTAGAGATAAGCCGAGAGGAGCCGGCGGTTTCTTAACTAAGAGCGGCAACTCATCCATAGACTTGCCAGTGGTGCCGTCGTCGTCATTCAACGCTAGCTCCCTCCATTGGATAGTGTCTTAATGACAATCCTATATGATTGCGCTCACACTAGAGAAGGGTTTATGGGAGCTATAGGGAGCTATGGGTCGACTAGCTAGCAATGCAAGCTGTTGCTGGTTTTGTTAGTGTTTGTAAGGTTTTTTGGTTAGCCACTTGCGCCTCACTGGTCACAACTTTGTGTGAAAAGGGCCATGGGCGACGTCGTCGGCAAAAATGCTGTCATTTGCTCAAAAAAGCTCTCGTGGCAGCCGAGTGTGAACAAGGCAGAGCCGTACTAGGGCCTTAAAAAATCGGGGAAAAAGCGGTAAAAACCTTTATCGACGAAGTGGAGTGGGTTCGATTCCCGTCACCCGCTCCAAAAGGACGTCACTCTGGATACAAAGGTTTCCGGCACGGCCGGTAACTATCCAGGGTGGCGTTTTCGCTGTTCTGTGGCGGTTTTGGGGTGTTGAAGCCGGGTGTGTGGTGCCGTGGAGGAGCCCCTGACGGCGGTTGATCGGAGCCTCGGAGGGGTGACTCAGGGGTTCGCTCGGTGCGTCGAGGCAGAAAGCGTCAAAAGGTTCAGCTCCGCGTCAAAAAGTACGGCCTCGTGCTCCCACAGATCAACCAGAAAACGGCAAGGTCCCAAGGAAGGCCCGGAGACCGAGTTTGAAAAACCGGGTCATGTTGGATTTGGACCAAGCGTGTGCTGAGGTAGTACTTCACCCTTGCTGGATCATGGTTTGCATTAGCTATATTTTGTATGTTACTATTACCCATTTATCCAAATAGGTAGGCTTACCTCAATCTCGAAGGAGCATAATTAGGCTAAATCATAGTCAGATCTGAACATTCTGAAAGTTGCCCCCTGCTAATCTCACATTCGGCCTAGCCTGGTTGTATCATAGTAACGCAGGTAACTTTCTGTTACCCGAATATGTTCAGATTCTGAGAGATTGGACAAGTCATGGTCCCCTTTGACCTTGACACCCGTGTTGAAGAGGTTGAGGAAGCTGTTTGTCCTCAAATCACCTCGACGTTCCTGTGCACCCCTGGGTGCCCGACCGGCGGCATTGCACGCTTCACTACCCAGTGCACTAACGGCTGCAGCATCTCTGTTGGCTGCAAGTGGTTAGTAGCTTTGTCACAACAGTCGCCCCTGGAGGTAAGGCATCCTAGACCTTACCTCCAGGGCCGTTTTCTTTGAAAGGTAGGCCATGCCAGCTATATCGGTAACTGATTTGTCGGTTGGGTACAAGAATTCCCCAGTAGTGAGCGGCATTAACTTGCAGCTAAATACTGGCAGGATAATCTGCCTCCTTGGACCAAATGGAGCAGGTAAAACCACCTTAATGAAAACGCTCCTTGGTCGGATAAAACCAGTAAGTGGCCACATTAGATACGATCAGACAGACATTAGCGAAATGTCAGCTGCAATCGACCATCCAAGCCACTTTCCATATCTGAGTGGTAAACAAAATGTACAGGTCGTCGCGGCATTCTGGGGTCTGGATGTTGATCCTGAATCGGCCTTGGATAGTGTGGACATCGTCCGCGCTGCCCACGGGCGGAAAGCCAAGGACTACTCGACCGGCATGAAGGAACGGCTGGAGCTTTGTCTTGCTTTATTATCTAGACCAAAATTTTTGTTCCTTGATGAGCCACAGAATGGTTTGGATCCAGATGGCATGATCTCCTTGTCTGCGACGCTTCGTCGTTATCGGGACGAAGGGAACTGCGTTGTAATATCAACGCACCTCCTCCATGAGATTCAAGGCGTCCCGGATGAGTGTGTCGTAGTTCGTAACGGCAAAGCTTTGCATATCCCCGACCTCAACGGCGTGAATCTCGCGGACCTATATCACCGGAGGTAGGGCCATGCCAATCACTTCAGCTATCCGTGCTTTGCTTACTTACTATTGGAGTATCTGGTATTTTCTCGCGGCTATCTTGGGCTCAATGGCGTCGCTATTCCTCGGCGCATGGATTTCAAGTGAGGCAAGCGGAACTCCAATAACAGGGGGATACAGCTTCTTCTTTACTGGAACGCAGCCACTGATTTCCCTCGCATTACTCTTTATCCTTGATGATAGGGTTTCCAAGGTCCACTACGGGGGTTTGCCTCGGCAGGTATACATTGCTTGGTTACCTAGCGTCCTGCGCACTATCTGTCGAACGCTTTTAATAATTCTTGTGAACCTGCTTAGTGTGCTGTTATTCGATCTAACAATGGTTTTGTCTGGTTCGAAGATGCACTCAGGGCTAGCGACCCTGCTTTGCTTTCTTACCTTCCAAAGTATACTAATTGCTCTGATCTACTCGACATTAGAAAGTCTCTCAAGACCTCCGGCTGCCGCGGTAATTTCAGGTGTTCTTCTGTACTTCTGGATAGTGCTACCCGGTAACCTAGCTGACAATGCTACCCCATACATATCAAACGCCGTCCACTCCGTAGGGCTGAATCTCAATGGTACCACAAACTCGTTCGTAGATATCCAGGAGCAATCAAATTTCGGTTTCTCTGCGCTTATCCCGATAGCAATCCTAATTATTATCTATGTTCTTGTGACTAGGTTTCGAAGTGAAGGAGCAGTAAGAAAATGAAGTTTTTGTGTTCTATCGAGCGAATCGCAATCATTCGTTGGGTCACGATTGCTTATATCGGTGCACTATTTCTTCCGGTGCTGTTTCTCCGTTATGGAAATACCATTGCCGTAGCGCAATCCGCGTTACTCATCGTGCTCCCAATTGCCACGGCAGGTCTAGCTTTATCGCATGCTAAGGTCCCTGCCTCGTATGTCTCATTTAGTATTCACGATAAAGTTCTGCTCCGGTTCATTGCTAAATCGCTGCTTCTCGCACAAGTAGTTAACCTTTGTTTGAGTCTGCTTTATGTCTCTGTCATTGGCGAGCTTGTTAATGAGCCACTGTCGAGTCATACTGCTTTAGTACTTGTTTTCTCTTCGGTTGTGCTAACTCTGGCCTGTTTTGCGCTTCGGCTTTGGACTACTTCATTAGTTTCATGGATTGTTATCATCTTTTTTGTGGTGGCAGGTCTTCCGATTAGCACTGGTGATTTTGCAAACTCACCTGTCTTGTTTGCTGTCGTTCCCACGACTTGGATTTCAAAAGGTGCCACCTTTGGCTCTTATATATTTTCTACCGGGATTCTGTTGGCTGCGATAAGTTCGGGGTTTTTACTGAGGTCGGTGAAACGTGCATAGTTATACTTTACTTGGAAAACCGTATGTGAGGATAGCTGCACTTCCAACGGATAGGTTTCCAGGCTCTTCATAATTGGGGGTGTAGTTGGGGTCTGAATCCTCCTGTTTCGAGGAGT